>Ga0187847_10000461_pt1 | contig 45509 bp, 46 predicted proteins | sample June2016WEW_4_10_FD_132458 | JGI IMG/M metagenome (GOLD analysis project Ga0187847, IMG submission 132458) | Peatland microbial communities from SPRUCE experiment site at the Marcell Experimental Forest, Minnesota, USA - June2016WEW_4_10 | ecosystem: Environmental > Terrestrial > Soil >...
ACGCGAGCAGGTGCTGCCGCTCGGGCTGCAACATCTCGCGATAAGGGCCGAGCGAGGCCAATACGGTCGCGGCGGGGGCTCCTTTCACGCGCGTCAGCATGGGCTTCGATTCCCTGAAGCGTCGAAATTCGCCGCGGCGTGGCGCGCCGGGCTGGGTCGAAGCCGGCTCGGTAAGCCCCTCCAGCGTGCGCTGCGGCGTGGCGCGCTCGGCTTTGGCGAGCGCCTCTTGCACAGGCTTTGCCAATCCCAGGCGATGCACCTGGAAGCGGGCGACTTCGATATGCGCCATGCGGGCAAAGGCGCGCATCTGTTCCGTATAGCGCTCGATGCACGCGACAGCCGCTCTGCGCGCGGAGCCGTCTTTATGCCCGGCCGCGCGCCCGGCCAGCACCAGCGATGCGGCCATGCGCTTCAGGTCCCACTCGAAGGGACCGCGAATCGTCTCGTCAAAGTCGTTGATGTCGAAGACGAGCCGGCCGTCGGGCGAGGCATAGGCGCCCAGGTTGCGCACGTGCGCGTCGCCGCAGAGCTGGCACATAATTCCGGTCGATGGCAGTTGAGCCAGATCCGCCGCCATCACCGGGGCCGCGCCGCGAAAATACCCGAAGGGCGATGCAGTCATCATCTGGTACTTCAAGGGAACGAGCGCAGGCACGCGGCCGCGCATCGACCGCTCCATGAGAGCCAGCGCTGGAACGGGCCGCGCCTTGGGTTCGCAGGCATCGTGCTGATGGCGTCCCACCTGCTTACGCCGCGCCTGGCCCAGCGCGCGACGTTCTTCCGGAGTTGTCCAGTGCATACCCACGCAACATACACCGTCCCGCCCCATGGTGCAAGCAGTTAGGCGGTTTGCAAGAGATCGCCGCGCAACACATCCTCTTGTGTGATTTAAACTTTTCTTGAAGCCCTGCCTGTTTCGAATAAGGCCAGAAAGCACACGTCCGGGCTCCTCCCCTCTATTCCGCCGCAGGAGGAATTTTTTTTGACGCGAGCTACCGCTCTCTTCTCTTCCGTTTTTATCTCCCTGTCTCTCGCTTCTTATTCCGCTACCGCACCCGCACAGGAGACGCCGCTCACCGTGAAGGCAATCTTTGCGCACGGTGGCCTGGTCCCCAAGCCGCCCGCGCAACTCGACTGGTCACCCGACGGCAAGCACCTGAGCTATCTCGATGGCGGCGAGTTGATGGATTTGGATCCCGTCACCGGCAAAACCCACGTGATGGTGAGCGCCGCAAAGATGGTTTCGCTCGCCAACAATGGCGGCTCCGAGCGGGAACGCGATCATCGCGAGCGCTACAACATGGCCAGCTATCTGTGGGCGCCTGACTCGGCTCATCTCCTCTTCGACGCCGGTGGCCCGCTGTGGCTCTACGATCTTCACAACGGCACAGGCGTGCAGATCGGCTCTACGGGAGCTGCTTCTAGCGACGATCCAAAATTCTCGCCCGATGGCTCGTACGTCTCTTTCATTCGCGATCACGCACTTTGCACCATCCACCTGCACGAATCCGGCGCACCTACTGTGCCTGTAGCGCCTGCGCCCAGTCCGTTGGTCGGCAGAGGGCAATTCCTCAATGGCGAGGTGGACTGGGTCTATGAAGAAGAGCTCGACGTCCGCAGCAACTACTTCTGGTCACCCGACTCGAAGAACCTCGCTTATCTGCAGATGAACGAAACCGATGTGCCCCAGTATCCGCTCACCGACTGGATTCCCACCCACGCGCAGGTGGAGTGGCAACACTATCCTCAAGCCGGCGACGCCAACCCCACAGTGCACGTGGGCGTGGTGAACGCCAAGGGCGGCAAAACCACCTGGATGAATGTTCCAATCAATGCCGGCGACTATATCCCGCGCTTTGGCTGGGTCAATCACAACACCCTGTGGATCGAGACCGTCAGCCGCGATCACAAGCGCCGCGCCGTGTTCTTTGCCGGAACCGACTACGGAGAGCCGCGGAAGATGCTCGAGATCGGCGATGAGAAGTTCGTCGACGAGGACTACGACGTTACCGTGGGCGGTGGCGCGATTGTCCTCACCAGCTGGAGCGACGGTCATACCCATATCTACCTTTACAGCTACGACGAAGCGAAACCGCTTGCCGCGGACGCAAAGCTGGAACGACAGCTTACGCACGGCGATTTCGAGGTAAGCGGCGTTTACGACGTCGATCCCGCGCGCAAAATCGTTACCTACGCATCGAATGAAGGCAATCCGCTGGAGCAACAGGTGTGGCAGGTCAACTTCAACGGCGAGCGCAGGCAGTTGAGCGCCGGCGCCGGATTTCACGACGCCAGCTTTTCGCCCGACGGCAGTACCTTTACCGATACGTACTCGACACGCACAACCACGCCGGTGGTTCGACTCTGCCACCTTAAAGCGGATATTGCTCCGGCGGGTCCGCCTTTAGCAGACAATTGCCGCGTGTTCTGGCAGACACACGCGCTCGATGCCTACCATGTGCAAGCTCCAGAGCAGCTCGAGGTGAAAGCGCACGATGGAACCACGCTCTACGCGACTCTGCTGATGCCTTCCGGCCAAACCAATCCAGCCATCGTTCCGCTCATTGTGAATCCCTACGGCGGACCCGGCGACCAGGATGTGGTGAACCAATGGAAAGACAACCTGCTCTTCGACAATGTGCTGGCCGAACACGGATTCGCCGTGCTTCGCGCCGATAATCGCGGCATGGGCTCCCGCGGCCGCGCGTTTGCGCAGGCCGCCTGGCACAACTTCGGTCCCGTGCAGCTTGAGGATCAATTGACCGTGGCCGATGCGGCTCTTGCCAAATACCCGCAACTCGACCCGCGGCGCATGGGCTGGTGGGGATGGAGTTGGGGCGGCTCGTTTACGCTCTATGCGCTCACCCACTCCGACCGGTTCCGCGTTGGCGTAGCCGTGGCGCCCGTGACCGACTGGCGCAACTACGACTCCATTTACACGGAGCGCTATCTGGGCCTGCCGTCGGAGAATGCCGATGTGTACCGCGACTTTTCCGTGGTGAACTCCGCGGCGCAGTTGAAGGCGCGGCTGCTCATCGCACAAGGAACCGGCGATGACAACGTGCACATGGAAAACACGGTGCAGTTCGTACAGAAGCTGGTTGAGGCCGGAATCCCGTACGACCTGCAGATTTACCCGCGCAAGCTGCACTCCATCAACGGGACTGACGCGCGCACCAGTCTCTACAACCGGATTGTGGCGGAATTTGAGATGTATTTGAAGCCGGAGCCGCCGGCTGCCGGCGGAAATTAAACTGCTTTAATTAGCTGCTTTCACATTTCGTGGCGATGAAAGAGGTCGTCTTTCTCGCGGCAGCCGCACTTGGTGCACTCCAGGCAGCACACCACCAGCACCGCCACGCCCACCGTGACCAGTACGGCGATAACGCTTTCGTTTGCCGTGAGCCAATGCGTTAAATTCTGCATGTTGGAAACACCGTTCCCGGAACGATCAGGTTCTTTGCAAGGGACTAGGTTGCTCAATTGTAGTCGCTACTAATGTAGACGGCTTTAGCTTACCTCAGGTTATCTCCGGTTACGTTCCGGTTACCAAAGTGATGGAGACCCGGGGGGATTTGGTTGCATTTTAGCGAATATAAGGCGAATATATTCCCCAAATGGTTACCGCACCTAATCCGGCCTTTTCGCCTGCTCCCGAAGAGTGGCCGGAAGAGCTTGTGAACCTGGGCGCTGGAGAAGAAGGCGCCCGGCAGGAACTCGCTAAGACTTCGGAAACGGATTCCGCGCAGAACTCGGGGCTTAACTGGCTCTTCGTCGACCTCAACTCGTACTTTGCCTCGTGCGAGCAGGAGGCGCGTCCGGAATTGCGCGGCCGCCCCGTGGGTGTGGTGCCCATGATGGCCGACACCACTTGCTGCATCGCCGCCAGCTACGAAGCCAAGGCCTTCGGCGTGCGCACAGGAACCATCGTGGCAGACGCAAAACGCATGTGCCCCGAGATTGTTCTGGTTGAGGCGCGGCACGAGCTCTATACCGAATTCCATCACCGCATCGTAGAAGCCGTGGAAAGCTGCGTACCCGTTACCGCCGTCTGCTCGATTGATGAGATGGCCTGCCGCCTTATCGGTCGTGAGCGCCCTCTCCTCGCGGCCATCGATCTCGGCATGCGCGTGAAGCGAACGATTCGCGAGCGCGTTGGTCCCATGATGCGCAGCTCGGTGGGTCTAGCCACAAGTCGTTACCTGGCAAAGATCGCGAGCGACATGGAAAAGCCCGATGGCCTGGTGGCCCTCCCCCTCGATATTCTGCCTGAAGCGCTGCGCCAGCTCACCCTGCGCGATCTGCCCGGCATTGGCGCGCGCACTGAGAAACGGCTGAACGAAAAAGGCCTGCATACCATGGAGCAGTTGCTCGCCCTCAACTGTGATCAGACCGGCGAGATCTGGGGATCGGTGTGGGGCCAGCGGCTTTGGCACTGGCTGCGCGGCGAAGACTTCGAGATGGCTGAGCTCGAGCATCAAAAGTCGATCAGCCACTCCCACGTGCTCGCGCCAGAGATGCGCACCCCGGAAAAGGCCTGGGCCGTGGCCCATAAGCTGCTCCACAAGGCCGCCATGCGCCTGCGTTCTCAGCGCCTTTGGGCCAGCAACATCGGCCTTGCGATTGGATTCGCAGTGCCGCGCAGTGAGAACACGCCCGTCTCCCGCTTCGGCGTACCCGCGCGCGGCTGGCGCAGCGAGATCAAGCTTCACGAGTGCCAGGACAATCAGATGCTTATCGCCGCCCTGCGCCGCCTCTGGGATTCGCAACCCTCGGGAGCGCAATATCAGCATCCGTATTTCGTCGGTGTGCAGTTGAACAACCTTGTCCCCGACCGCCTGCATACGCTGGCGCTCTTCGACGGCCTCGAAGAGGAGCAGAGCCGCACACGCCTGCTCGCCACCATGGACCAGATCAACGACAAATACGGCATGAGCACGCTAGCCCCCGCTGCCATGCTCACTGCCTGGAAGGCCGCGCCGACACGGATTGCGTTTAATAGCATTCCCGATCTGTTTTGATGTAGCGCCGGCCTCGGCCTTGTAGCGCCGGCTTCCCAGCCGGCTGTAGCGTGGGTCTCCCGACCCACGCTCTGTCATTTCCCAACCGCATTCAATGCGTCAGACCGAAGTTTGCCAATCCGTCCATGCGGGCCGACGACGAAGGGAAGAGACAGCGCGTTCCAGTTGCGGTCCGCGTCGGGCGCCTCGTGCAGTGCAGGATTGGGATGGAGGGCGCGCCAGTTCTTTCCGTCGTCCGTAGAAATGTCCGTGCCGTTTGGCCCCACCGTGATCCAGGTTTTGGTTGCGGCTTCATAGTCCACGGCAGAGCGGTAGCCCTGCGGCGGAGTATGAGCGGCGTGCCAAGTCCAGTCGTCGTCGCTCCAAGCGGCTGTCGCGGTTGAATCATCAGGCTTCGTGTAGTCGCCGCCAACCGCAACCAATACTTGAGCCTCACGGCCAGCGATCGAGAAGACTCCCGCCGATTCCCCCTTCGGTAACGGAACTGCCCGCGCGATGAACATCCCTATATCGCAAGTGGGGCATTCGAGGAACACACGCGCGCCAGAAGGTCCGCCCGAAGTGAAAATCGTGCTACCCCCGAGGACGATTAGCGATGAGTTACTGGCCGCGAAGATAGCTTCATTTGGGTTGCTTTTGAGGCCGATTTCATCGTGGATTTTGCTCCAATTCTCTCCCCCCTCCGAATTTGTCGTGAAGAGGGACATTTGCCCATCGACCGGATCGCCGATCACGATTCCGCGCCATCCGGTAGCCTCGCGCACTCCTGATGAAGGCGGTACAAGCTTCACGGCATCCCAAAACCCATCCTTGTCCGGATTCGTGAACACCAGCTTCCACGTATGGCACCCATCGGTCGTCTTATACAGCCGCGACAAATCTCCTTTGCCGCTCGACATCACAATCGCCGTGTTTGCGTCGAAGGCCTGAATGCCGCGAAAGTCCAGATGTTCGGCGCCGGGCGGAACGGCGCACAATTGCCACAAATAACCGCCGTCTTCCGTGCGCAGAACGGTGCCGTTAGTGCCCGAGGCCCACGCCACGCCTCCACCTACGTTGTCGATGCCGCGCAGATCGGCCGTCGTGCCGGAGTTCTCGATCTCCCATTGCGCGCGGACAACACCGCAAACAGCAAAAAAGATGAATGCCATCAAAAGCGCTTGCCGACTCATACCGAACAGTGTAGGCCCGATGGCAGGTTCCGGGGGCAGAGGAACCCACTATTCCCAATCCCACAATCTCTCCCCGGCCTTTTGCAGATAATTACGCTGCTTTGGCGCACAATCTAGTTATGTGCAGCCAAAACCATCTCCGGTCCAGAGTGTCAGAGATGCCCCCGGTCCGTACCCTAGTCACCCCACCCCCTCCCCCCTCTTACTCCCCTCCGCCGCCATCCCCCTACCACCCCTACCCCTGGTATGAGCTAGAAGCTAGAGGTTAAAAGTTGCTTTTTGAAAAGATGGACTGTGAAACTGTGAAGCATGGAACCGTCGCGTAATCAATAATCTACAGACAAAACTGCCAAACCCCACAGAAACTGTGAAACTGTGGAGCGTCGTTCGGGTGGAACCAACAGGAGCGGCGACCTTGCACAATACTTAACGGGTCTCACCAACTCTGCTTTCGCTCTAACCCCGCTAACTCCGCTTTCTCTCCCCAAACTTTTCCCGTCTAATTTCGTAAACCTCTGCATCCCATCTCGCGTACCCTTGCGGAATAGAAGGTAGCAGCGACTTATGGCCGGCGACTGGCAGCCCGACTTCGGCGAACTTATCGACGAGCACCAGTCGATGGTCTTTTCGCTCGCCTTGCGCATGACTGGTGACTACGGACTGGCCGAAGAGATCGCTCAGGATGTTTTTCTTGAGCTCGACCGGCATTTGCGCAAGATCGAAAGCCCGTTGCATGCGCTATGCTGGCTGCGGCGCGTGGCGATGAGCCGCTCGGCCGATGCTTTGCGCAGACGGCGCGTGCGCGGCATCAATCAGTGGGTGGAGATCGACGAAACCCACGGCGCGAGGGCCGAAGATCGGCCCTCGCCGTTGGCCGATCGGCTGGAGCGCCTGCTTGCTACGCTGCCCGAGCCGCAACGGGCGGCGCTGGTTCTCCGCTATCAGGAGGACCTGACGCCGGAAGAGATTGCCGCCTTACTCGGCTCGCCGCTGGCCACGATAAAGAGCCATTTGCAGCGCGGCTTGAAGTTGCTGCGAACCAAGGCCGGGATTCACTTGAAGGAGTACGTGCGTGGAGCCTGAGGACATGGATCTCACCCCAATGGACGATTTTGAACGCGAGTTGCGGGTGGCTTTTGCTCGCCGGCTTGCGCCTCCGAACCTGAAGCGCAAGATCGTGGGGCGTCGCTGGCAGCAAGCCAGCCGCTCGCACCGCCGGATGATCTGGTTGGAGCGGATCGCGGCCTCGCTGATTCTCGCCACCGTTGCAGGCGGCAGCGCGTTCTGGCATCACGAATTGGAGGAGCGCAGGGCCGAAGAGGCCAGGCAGCAGGTTATGACGGCGCTTCGCATCGCCGGTCAGGCATTGGAGCAGGTGAATACCCAACTCACGGACAACGACCGCGATGAGCAGTAGCCGCCTGCGCGCCCGAGCCAAGGCAGAACGCAAGAGATGAAGAAGGAGAATTGAGCATGAAGAGCCGAATGTTATGGATGGTCCTGGGATTTGGGGCACTCCTCTGCCCCGCGTTGGCCCAGCAGCCTGCGCCGCAGCCATCGCCGCTGCAATTGCCCGCGGTCATCGAAAAGGAATTGGCCGCGCGCGCCTCGAAAGTGACAGAGGTGACGCTTGGTAAGAACATGCTCGGCTTCGCGGGAACGGTGATGAGCGGCAGGGACAGGGATCAGTCCAACGCCAAACAGTTCATCGGAGGGCTCGACGGCATTTACGTTCGCCAATACCAGTTCGACAAGGAGGGCCAGTACTCGATGGACGATGTGGAGAAGCTGCGCCAGGCCTTCGAAACTCCCGAATGGACGCCGATTGTGCACTCGAGCGAACGCGATGGCGGGAAAATAAGCGACGTCCTGGTAAAGCAGGTGAACGGCGAAACACGCGGCATGTTTGTGTTGACGGCGAAGCCCATGGAACTGAGCATTGTGCTGATTCTCGGACCGATCCGGATGGACCAGCTGGACATGCTGAGGGGATTCGGCGTGGGCGGGTTGGGCAGGTTGGGCGCGCTAGGCGGCACCACGCACGATGACCGACCCAGCAAGCACAAGCCCGATCAGAAGCCCACGGATGGCGGTCAGCAATGAAGCGGGGCTCTGGTGCCACTCCGCAGCACCGGGAGATTATGAAGATAGCTTTGCCTGGGCTTGTGAACCGAAGACGTTCATGTACGTTTGATATGCCAGGAGGAGAACCCTCAAGTTGCCCAACATACATCGGTCTCACAGGCACGGATTCGCCACCCAGCTAACTGGGATTCTGGGTCGCCTCGCATTGTGCGGCGTTCTTTTCGCACTCGCTCTCGCGGGCGGCATGTGCATGTCCGCGGTTGCGCAGGATGCGCCAGCCAAGCCTGAAGCGCCCAAGCCCATGGCGGTTGATGCCGACCCGTCGTATGAAGTGGCGACCGTCAAGCTCAGCGATCCCAACGGCGGCAACTCGGGATTTCACATGCGGGGCAGGAGGCTGTTCATCGAAAACAAGACGCTGCGCGAGATCTTCATCTTCGCGTATGGGGTCCATCCCAAACAGGTCACCGGAGAGCCTGCCTGGTTCGCTTCGGACCACTACGACATCGACGGCGTGCTTGATGTGAAGGGCCAGCCGAGCCTGAAGCAGATGCAGCACATCGTGCAGAAGCTGCTGGCAGATCGCTTTGCGCTCCAATTTCACCGGGAGACGCGGGAACTGCCCGTCTACGCTCTTACCGTGGCGCAGAGCGGCCCAAAGATCGTAAAGAGCAAGGGTGACCCCAACGTGCTGGGCGACGAGGAAGTCGGCACCCATGCCGGGCAAACCACCATGACCATCTTCAACATGTCCATGACGGACCTTACGCTCATCCTACAGTTCATCATGGACCGTCCCGTAGTGGATCAAACGGGACTCGTGGGCAAATGGGACTTCAAGTGGGCCTGGACGTCGGACGAAAGCCGTGTACCGCCGGATGCAACCAATCCGCCGCCGGGAATGTTTACAGCCATTAAGGAGCAGTTGGGCCTGAAGCTGGAAGCGAAAAAGGCGCCCGCGGATGTGTATGTTGTTGATCATGTGGAGCGGCCATCGTCCAATTAGGCAGCTTAGTACCGTGCAAACAAGCGGGAAATCGAGGAGCGAAATGTGAATCGGCTCTATGCAAATTCACGCCGCAAATTCTGGCTACGATTGCTTCTCGCGGGTGCGGCCGGCCTCGCTGGCGCCACTGTATTTGGGCTTGCGCAAACAAATCCTGCGTCTCCACAATCGAGCAATACTCAAAACGCAGTTGCGGCTGAAACCGCTCCTTCCATTGAAGTCGCGGTCATCAAGCCACACGACCCGAATTCGTACCACAATAATTTTTCGTTCCGAGGCGACAGGTTTTCGCTGGATGACCAGACGGTTTCGAGATTGATTGCGTTTGGCTGGGCGATCAATCAAAACCAGATCGTTGATGCACCCAACTGGATTCGCGACGAGCACTACGACATCGACGGCAAGACGAGCGCGACAGCCGACCCCACGATTCCCGAGCAGCAGCAAATGATCCGCAAAATTCTTGCCGACCGTTTTGGGCTCAGGTTTCACCGTGAGAAGCGCGAGCTTGCCGTGTACGCGCTCGTGGTCGCCAAAGGAGGTCCCAGGCTCGTGCCCGCTGCGCAGCCAAACGCTCAGCCGGGCCAGCACAACGAAGGCCATGGCATGCAAACCACGCGCAGCTTTACCAGTGCGGCCATGTCAGATTTCGTCTTGACGATGCAATTCTTCCCCGATCGCCCAATCGTCGATCAGACGGGCTTGACCGGCCGTTACGATATCAAGCTGACCTACACCTACGGCGACGCGTCGAATTCCGATCCCGATGCACCGCCGCCGTTATTCACGGCGCTCCAGGAACAGCTTGGGCTCAAGTTCCAGCCTACAAAATCAGCAACAGACGTTCTTGTCGTCGATCACGTAGAGCGGCCGTCGGCGAATTAGGCTACGGCGTGCGCGTGATCAATTTCACAAACATCTTCTGGAAGCGCGGCAGATCGAGATCGAGTTGCGCGTGGACCAGGCGCACACCGGTCTCGGGCTTCAGGTTTTCCGGCCACGTCAGCGTGTCGCCATAGCTGGGACCGTGGCTCAGGTCCACATCCATGTAGAGCACCTGCTCCTTGGTGATGAGCGTGGGGTCGATCCATGCGCAGGCTTCGAGTTCGTCCCACATGTAGTAGCGGCGCTGGCTCCATGCGGCGATGTACTTTGCCGCCGGCGCTTGCGACTTCGCGATGGCATCGAGCATGGCCTGCGTGAATGGCGCCTTGACGGAGATATCGACCGTGGTGGCCTCAATACGCGGCCACGCGGCGTGCAGCACAATGTGCGCGGCTTCGGGATCGAACCAGAAGTTGAACTCGTGGCGCGGGTCGGTGGCGAACTCGGGATCGGTGGTCTGGGGACGAATGCTCGCGCCCATCACAACGATTCCCTTGGTGAGCGCGGCAAACTCCGGATCGAGCGCGAGGGCCAGCGCAATGTTGGTGAGCGGTCCGGCGGCGTAGATCGTGACTTGGTGGGGATGGGCGTGCACCTGGCGGATAAGGAAGTGCGCGGCGTCTTCGTCGATTGGCTTTCTAGTGGGCATGCCTTCGGGCAGCGGCGGAATCTCGTAGGGGCCGTGCGTCTCAAGATGCGCCGGCGGCGAGCCGGTTCCGGTGTCCATATTTGCATCGCGTCCCCACGCGCCCAGCCACGTCACTCTTCCGTCGAGCGCCGATTCGAGCCGCGTCTCTTCTTCGGTGCGGACGAGGGGAAACACTGCGCCGCGCGCTACGGGAACATCCGCGTGGCCGGTCAACTCCAGCATGCGCAGGGTGTGCAGCGTTTCCTCGTCGCGCCATGCGTCGCCGGTCACGATGGTGATGCCCAGCACTTCGACATTTGGCGCCTGCAACAGCGCCAGCATCGCCATCTGGTCCGATCCGCCCGGGCCGGAACCATCCTGGTCGATCAACACCAGGCGCTTTTGCGCCGAACACACGCACGCAACAAGCGCGAGCAGCAGGAGTGTCGCAATTCTCATTGAGAGATGTTAATTCAGTTGGAGCAAAGCGTCCGGAATCGCGTTAAGGTTCGCAACCCATAGTTCTGTAATATGCGCGGGATCGACTGCTCCCGATTATCTTCTTCGATCGCGCCCGAAGCTCCGCGGCTTGAACTCCGGCCTGCTCTGCGGCCTTATCTGTGGCGCAACAGGAAGATCGGTTTTGCCCTCGGGAAAGATCACCAGAAAGCGGGTTGGCCCTTCGCCCACGCTGGCCGTCTCCACACCTTTCAGGTCCCGGCAAGCCATATGCAGCATGCGCCGCTCCCGGCTGTTCATGGGCGGGAAACTATAGGGGACGCCCGTCTGCCGTACCTTCTCGGCGGCGGTTTCCGCGGCCAATTGCAGCTCCTGCGCCCGGAGGGCCTTGAAGTTCGCGGCGTCAAAACTCACGAGGTGATGCTCGTGATGGTCCAGCCGAAGCATCTGCGCCGCCAAGGTTTCGAGAGCCCTCAGCAGCTCGCCGTTGTGCTGGATCACGAGCGGCACATCGGGGCCGGCCAGCTCTATATTGAGGACTTGGTTGGCGGCTGGGCGCGCTTCGCCATTCTCTTCATCGCGCGCGGCCTCGCCCGCAGAGATACGGTACTTCAGGCGCAATCCGCCCAGCTTGTTCAGGGAGTTCAGGAATCCGGCAATCTTTTGAGCAGCCTGCTGCAGGTCGTCAATGGGCATAACAAACAAGTATCGCAGAGAGGGGGCGTTTGAGGGGTGGCGCACTGGAAAGAAATCCGGGATGGCCAAGGACCGTGAATGGTTCGGCTTTTTGCATTCCGGCTTGGAATGCTACCTTGGACTTGGACCTTCCAGCGATGCCCAAAACCATCGTCGCGGGAAAACTCTCTGGCTCGCATGCGCCGTCTTCTGTTGATTTTCTTGCTGACTTTTCCGTTCCTTGCCGGGGTCTTTGCACGTGCGCTGGGAGGGCCCCCGTTCATCACCGACGATCCTGCGCCGCCAGGGAACCATCACTGGGAGATCAACTTCGGCTGGATTGCCAACCACAATCCCGGCCAATCCTACTACGAGATTCCCGACGTCGGCACGAACTATGGCTGAGGCGACCGCATCCAGCTCAAATGGGAGCAGCCCCTGGCCGCGGGCACCGACTCCAACAACTCCACCGGCGTGGGCCTGGGGGAGTCGCTTCTGGGCATCAAGTTTCGCGCCTGGCAGCACTACATTCCCGGCAAAGAGAAGACAGACGATAACATCGACTTCTCGATCAGAACCTATCCGCAGGTCTCACTCAACACTCCCGCCGGTTCCGCGCAGCGCGGCATCGTGGAGCCTGGCCCACAATACTATCTGCCCACGGAAGTCACAGCTCAGCTAGGCTGGTTGGCGCTCGACGGCGAGGTAGGCCGCTGGATTGGCAATGCAAACGCGCCCGACCAGTGGGGACGTGGCCTTATCGCGGGCCATGCATTCGGCGACCGCTTCGAGGCGTATACGGAAATCTACGACTTGCAGGCTATCAACCGTATTGGCGACCAACCCAAACAGCGCTCGCTTACGCTCGACCGCGCCAATCATGTGCGACTGCTCTTCATGGGAGTGCGCTCCATCCAGAGCGTGACGCGCACCAACGGCCAGCCCAGCTGGATCGCCTACCTTGGCATGCAACTCCTGCTCGGCCACAAGGAAGAAGAAGTGCCAGACGCGAAGCCATAAGCTTGTTCTACGCCTCAGCCGCCCTGACTCCCGCTCACGCGCACATGATAGTTGAACACCAGCAGCGTAAGAATGCCGAAGAGCATGGCCACAATCGCTAGCGGCGCGCCGTACGGATAACCTTCCGTGAGCGAAAAGCGGATGAGAATGATCGACACCACAAAAGCCGCGTTGCGAAACACCATTTCATATCGGCCCGAGATGACCAATGACAAGATCAGCACCAGCACATCGGTGAAGATCATCACGGTAAACACGTCGTTATAGAACGTTGTCGTCCCTCCGAGTCCGCCTTGTCCCATCATCACCATGCGGCCCACACCAATCAGAAAGATGCTCATGGTGTATGCGGCCATTGCCAGCAGCAGGATAGCAAGCCCTGCCGCAATCATCCTCTTTTGCGCAATAAAGCGTAGCGTCTCCCGCGTGGGAATTCCCCTGGCAGAGGTTATTTCGCGCCGTTGCGCCACGTGCTGGAATACAGCCACCAGCAGAAACATCAGGAAGCCGGCCCACATGTCGAGAAACATCGGCAGCGACTCCGGCGTGAGCTTGTGTTGCGTCACCATGTCGCTCGCCTTCGCAATGTCGCGAAATACATCGCGAATAAAGATCAGCGACACAATCTCGAACTGGCTGGCGATGGATCGCGTAGTAGAGGCGGGCAGCGCGGAGATGAGCGTGATCACTTCATAAAACAGAATGAAGTTGAAGGGTGTGGAGATTGCCGTCAGATAATTTCCGCCAACCGCGGCGATGAAGAAGGGCGGATGCGGGAGCGTGCGCGCCAGAAAGATGAGCAGCAGATGCACCATGAAGCCTGCAATGCTCAACCGGATGGCAAGCTGCTTCAGAGCCGCCCTGTTGCTGTCTGAGAAGATCAGGTCGTGCGTGGAGTCGAGCCACTCCCAAACGCGGCTGGGCGCCTCGTGCTTGTCCTTATCGGTTGGGTTCTGCTCTGCTGCCATCGCGTTGTCTTTTGAAGAACAAGTGGGAATATCGTATCGGATTGTGCGCCAAAAGCCTACGCCTCCCACATCTCAAATCCCGTCCCATTGCCGAACTCCGGAACGGCACAGTAGCATTGCATTGAAAAGGTTTCCAGGAGTTTTCTTTCATGCAGATTTCTACCGCCTTTGCTCTCGCGGTTCTTACCTTGTGCCCGCTTGCCGCCATCGCGCAGACCACGCCGGCAACGAACGTTACACAGAACCACGTTCAAAACTCTGCCCCACCGCACGTGGCGCAGACAACGCCCATGGGCTGGAACAGTTGGAACTTCTTCGCCGGGAAGGTCAGCGACCAGGACATCCGCAACGCCGCGGACCAGCTTGTCGCTACCGGCATGAAGGACGCGGGATACGTCTACATCAACATCGACGACACCTGGGAGGGCGACCGCGACGCCAACGGAGTTTTGCACACCAACTCCAAGTTTACCGACATGAAGGCGCTTGCCGATTACGTCCATTCCAAGGGACTCAAGCTCGGCATCTACTCGTCGCCTGGGCCGAAGACTTGCGCAGGCTTTGAAGGCTCGCTCGGCCACGAAGCGCAGGATGCCCAACTTTACGCTTCCTGGGGTATCGACTACCTGAAATACGATCTTTGCAGTTTTATCCCGGATGTGATGATGAAGCAGGCGCCGGATGACAAGGCCGCGCAGATGCACCTGATGATTGCGGCCTACGACAAGATGGACAAGGCCCTCAAAGCCACTGGCCGGCCCATCGTCTACTCGCTTTGCCAATACGGTTGGGACGCGGTGTGGGAGTGGGGCCCGTCGGTCGGCGCCAACCTGTGGCGCACCACCGGCGACATCCAAGCCAACTGGAACAGCATCTACTCGATCCTGAACGAGCAGGCCGGATTGGCGAAGTACGCGGGGCCTGGCCACTGGAACGATCCCGACATGCTCGAAGTGGGCAACGGCAAATTGACGCCTGCTGAGAATCGTACTCACTTCTCCATGTGGGCCATGCTTGCCGCGCCGCTTCTCGCCGGCAACGACCTGCCCAACATGACGCCCGAAGTTCGCGCCGTTCTCACCAATCGCGACGTTATCGCCATCGACCAGGACCGACTAGGCCACGAAGCCACGCGCGCCTACTCAGAGGGTGAGCTCGACGTCTGGACGCGGCACTTGTCCGGCGGAGCCATGGCCATTGCTGTTGTCAACGCCGGCTCCGATCGCTACCTGAGCCATCCCTTTCATTTGAGCCTGGCCAAACTCGGTTTGCACGGGCCGCTTAAAGGCAAGGACCTTTGGACGGGCAAGGAGATCACGCTTACCGACAACATGCCGTTGGAACTTGCGAGCCACGACATTCTGTTCGTGCGGGTCGCTTCGCCCAGGTAAGCGGGAGCCACGCGGGCGGTGTATGCTGAACTCTCTCCGGAAAGGTTCCATCGAGAGGATGTGAATGTGATCCCGCCCGTAAAGCGCATGATTCTGCTCTCCCTGGCGCTCTCTATTTGCGCTCCTTTGACGGCACAAGACAATGACGCTGTGATGGCACAGGTCGATCTCACTAAAAAATTCATCCTGAAGCAGCAGTCTGCACCCGACTATCGGAATTCGATCCGCGGAAGCATTTTTGCCTACGAGAACAGCCTCGACTCGCACTGCAAGGACGTCGCACTGGACTTCGATTCCGTAGACGTGAAAGATAGAATCCTGGCCCTGGTGGAAACAGACGATAGGGGCGCGGCCGTCGCCGGCGCGTGGCGGGAGAGCGTTTCCGGCACGGCCTGCAATGAAAAGCGGAGATTCACCGTTCAGGTAGAAGCCACGCGGCAGGGACTGCGCTTCACAGCCACCTTTCCCGGCGAAGCCGATGGAGATCCCGAACTGCAGCAGGACACCCTTAAAAACATCGCAATGGACCTTCAGATCCTGCGCTTTGTCACGAAAAAATCCTGCCATCCTGAAGTGACCGATACGCATCTGGTGGGGGAACGATCGACCGTACAGGACAATGGCCTCATGTCGACGTGGAAGGAGTCATGGGACGTGAGAAGCTGCGAGAAGATGTATGCCGTGCCCATCACTTTCATTCCCGACAAATCGGGAACATCGATCTCGATTATCCTTACCGATATCCACGCCGAATAGGCGAGTCCGTGGAAATTCCGCCTTTGTGAGCAGATTCTCATCCCCCTACCGGCCTTTTCGCCGCCATTTATCGCGCTGTTTTGTAATGAGACACGTCCTGTCCTCCGATAAGAGATCACATGAGATCTCTGCGCATTTCACAAACCATCTACCTCATGTTGGGGCTTGCGTTGCTGGCGGGCGGTGTGGCCTCCACCTACCTCATGTTTCGCTGCGCCGGAATCAGTAACGATTACTCGGCGCTGATTCAGGGCGAGATTGCGCAGGCCGAGCAGGCACGTGTCGTTCAGGTCGATTTCAAAAAGCAGGTGCAGGCTTGGAAAGACATTCTGCTGCGCGGCAAAGACGACGCGGCGCTCAAAAAATACAGCGATGAGTTCCACGCGCAATCCCGTCAGGTGCTGTCGCTGAGCGGGGAGCTGGCGGACCGCATCTCCGACGCGCAGGCCCGCGCCGACCTCGAGAGCTTTCGCCAGCAACACAATTTGCTTGATTCCCAATACGAGACAGCCCTGGCCCAATATGTGACCGACCGAGATTTCGCAGCCGCCGATTTGACAGTTAAGGGAAAGGACCGTCCGCCCACCAACACTCTCGACCAGGTCGTCGATCGCCTTTCCCAACTGGCAGCAGCGGCTCCGGCAGCCGAACAGGCGCGCCTCCATCGCGCACAAATTGCAATTACGATCGTCCTGGTCTTTATTTGGTCAGTGATGGCGGCGTGGTGCGCGACATTTGCGCGTTTGCTCGGAATGCGTATCGCAAGCGCTGTCCATTTTGTGCGCGAGATCGCAGGAGGTAATCTCGACGTCGACACCCCTCAAGACGGCCGCAATGACGAGTTGGGAGAGCTCATTGCCGCGATGAGCGATATGCGCAGCCGGCTGCGCGAAATGGTGGGCTCTATCCAGTCCGTCTCCTGTCAGCTCAATCAAAGCGCTGAGAACGTGGCGGCGGCTTCCAGCCACATCGCGCAGGCGGCTTCGGAGCAGAGAGCTCAAACCACGCAGGTAGCAGGTGCGCTCGAAGAGATGATCGCTTCCGTGCGTCAGGTGACTGAGAACTGCAACGAGGCGGCGCAGAAGGCAGTGGCGACCGGCGACCTGGCTTCCCAAAGCCACGAGACCGTGACTGCCTGCGCCAGCCATGCGCGCGAACTCTTCAGTGAGGCGCAGAACAACGCGGATACCGTGCAGAAACTCGACGAACGCTCACGCCAGATCACCCAGATTGTCACGCTGATTGAAGAAATCGCAGGGCAGACGAATCTGCTGGCTCTCAACGCGGCCATTGAGGCAGCCCGCGCCGGAGAACACGGCCGAGGATTCGCCGTAGTTGCAGGCGAAGTACGGCGTCTTGCCGAACGAACCACGTCCGCCACAAAGGAAATCGCCGAAGCTGTTGAATCCATCCACAAAGGGACAGCTGAGGCCGTAGAAAACATTGCCAGCAGCACCACGCGCGTAGAAAAGAGCGTGGAGACCGCAGACAGCGCCGCTGCCGAGCTGAGCGCGCTCAATGCAAGCACGGCCGAGGTTCGCCAGCGCATCGAGCAGATCGCACAGTCAGCCGGGGAGCAATCGCAGGCATCCGCGCTGGTCGGCAAATCGATGAATGAAATTGTCGCTGGCGTCAACGCGACCTCAGACGGCGCAGAAGAAGCGGCGCGAACTGCCGAAGAACTGCTTGTGTTGGCTCATCAACTGAACGACGACGCCGGCAGATTCCGGATGAATAGTCAGGCGAGCAACATACACGTGATCGGACGCCGATTGGCCGCGTAATCCGCTTAGCCGTCACATGCGATCGGAGTGCGCCCTGCCCAGGCACACCGCAAACCAACCGCGCGGATCGCTCCACGTAGCTTCTGCGCGAAATCCTGCCTCGCTCAGCAGCGCTTCTGCCTGCCCCGGCCTGTATTTGTAGCTGTTCTCGGTGTGGATGCTTTCGCCCGCAGCGAAATCCACCTTGAGATCGAGCGCGCCGACGCGCACGCGTTGCTGGCCACGGCTCATCAAATGCATCTCGATCCGCGACGCGGCGCCGTTCCACACCGCGCGGTGCGCGAAGGCTTCCTGATCGAATTCCGCGTCGAGCTCACGGTTCAGCCGCACCAGCAGATTGCGATTGAACGCCGCAGTTACCCCCGCCGCATCGTCGTAAGCAGCCAGCAAGGTGGATTCGTCCTTGATCAGGTCGACTCCCAGCAGAAAACTGTCGCCCGTCCGCAGTCCTGCGCGCGCGCGGCGCAGCAGGTTCGCGGCCTGATGAGGCTCAAAGTTGCCGATACTCGAGCCGATGTAGAGCACCATGCGGCGTTCGCGGCAATCCACCGGGCCCAAATGCAATCGGCCGCCATCGCCATGCGTGTAATCCATCACGCGCGGCATCACGGTTACACCCGCAATCTCGCGCTCTATGCGCTCCCGCGCGCATTCCAGCGCGCTCGCGGAGACATCCACCGGCTCATAAAGCACCGCGCTCTGCAACTCGGTCGCGGCTTTCAGCACCAGGCGCGTCTTATCCGCCGATCCCGCGCCCAACTCCACGATACGCACTCGCGATTCGCCCGCGGCTTTCGCAATCATCTCTGCCGCATTCGAGGCCAGAATGCCGCGTTCTGTGCAGGTCAAATAATACTCGGGGAGCTCCGTGATGGCATCGAAGAGGCGCGAACCCGCTTCGTCGTAAAAGAGCCAGGCCGGGAGCCGCTTGGGCCGCGACGCGAGCCCTTCGCGCACCGCCGCGCCCACACGCTTGTCGAATTGTTGTGCTACGGCAGGGGAAGCTGCTGCAGTCATGTTCTCACTTGGATGCAGGGGCCCAGACTACGATGTCTTTTCTTTTTCAATGGCTTCTGGCCGGCCAACGTGGCGTCACTTCGCAAGTCGGATTCCGGAAAACTGCCACCTTATCTCAGGGGAGAAGAAGTTTCGGTAGGTCGCCCGAATGTGAGCGGCCGGCGTAACGCATGATCCGCCGCGCAGCACCATTTGTCCGCTCATAAACTTGCCGTTGTACTCGCCAAGCGCGCCGTCCAACGGATGAAAGCCAGGATAGCCCAGATAGGCGCTGCTAGTCCAAACCCAACAATCCCCGTACTTCGTACCGTTCTGGTTTTGGACTAGATTTGTGGAAGGGATTGGTGCCAGGTTGCCGGAGTCCAGCAGATTACCCTCGATCGGCTGGCCCTCCACCGCGGCCTCCCATTCGAATTCCGTGGGCAGCCGCAGCCCAGCCCAACGCGCGTAAGCATCTGCTTCGTAATAACTTACCTGGCTCACCGGGTTCGTTGCCAACTCCGTCAGCGGCAGTTCGCCGCGCAGGGTAAAGACTGTCCATTGGCCGCCTGCATCGCTCCAGTAGAGCGGCGCGCGCCAGCCGTTCTGCTTCACTGCATCCCAGCCCGCCGAAAGCCACAATTCGGGTTTGCGATAGCCGCCATCGGCCATGAACTCCGCAAATTCGCCGCACGTGACCAGCCGGTTGGCCAGCGCATACGACTCCAGCCAGACGCGATGGCGCGGCAACTCATTGTCGAAGCAAAATCCGTTGCCCGCGTGACCAGCTTCGAGCAACCCGCCTTCATACGGCTGAAACACCAGCGGTCGCGCTTCCGCGTGTTCTCTTGCCCCGTTGCTCCCTTGGCCCCCGGTTTCGCGATCTCTGATCTCCGGTCTCTGATCTTTGTACGCGGGCTTCAAGGGATTCGTGAAAAACGCATGCAGAATGTCGGTCAGCAGCAACTCCTGGTGCTGCTCCTCGTGGTTTGCGCCCAGCTCGATGCGCCGCAGAGCTTCCTCTTCCGGGCCTTGCTCAAAGAGCCGTTCCATGGCTCGATCCACGTGCTCGCGGTAGCGCAGGATCTCGTCCAGCCCCGGCCGCGAGAAGGACGACCGCAATCGCTTGTCGGGAAATGCGGAAAAGCTCTCGTAATAGCTGTTAAAGAGCCATGCGAAATCGTCGTGAAAAACCCGATACCCAGCCAAAAACTCCCGCAGCACGAACGACTCGAAGAACCACGTAGTGTGGGCCAGGTGCCATTTGGCGGGCGATGCCTCAGGGCACGATTGCACCATCATGTCCTCCGGCGTCAGCGGCGCGCAGAGTTCGATCGTTTGCCGGCGCGCGGCGCGAAAACGCTCTGGCGGGGTGGAATTCCGGTTGAGAGAGAGAATTGGGGAAGTGGCTGCGGTCACGGGCGCGCCTCCTCTTCTGCGGTAGTGTAATCCATGACCGTTAAGATGCGCTTCATTTCACCGCGGGAGCAGTTTATTTCCCTGGAGCCATTAAACGGCACTGAGTTCAGGGCAAGGTCATTCCGTGCCGGCTGTCTCTGCTGAAAAACCGTGCTTTCTGCTTCGGGGAATTGCGTGGCAGGTCAATCCGTGATCGTTACGCATTTGGAGCGACCGTCAAAGGTGATCTTCCAGCTGCGGAGAATGTCCCTGCCGATCAGACAGGCGTAGTTCGGTTCTCTTATGAATTCCGCAGAAACGATTCGGATCGGGTCGATGGAACGAAGACTCGTTCCAGGAAAGTTGATTGCTGCGGCATGCTCGCCGCACTTGTGCAAACTTCCCAAGGCCCTTATCTCCGTTTCGCCTGTTTGCATGAGCTTACAGTGTCGGGCAAAGGTCTTGCTGATCACGGTGACCGCTGCGCCGGTGTCGAGTAGTGCCTTCATCCTAACCGGCTGGGGACACTCTAGTCCGAGGGCGCGCCAAGCCTCCAACACATCACGGGAATTCATCACGACAACATCGATTAACGGACCAGGGTCACTGGCGCCCCATTGCACTTGGTTAGATTTAGCTTTGCGCTCTTCGGGATTTGGCGATTGAATCGGCCCGTGATTCGGGGTAGTTGCCGTGAGTTGAGCCGCAAATCCAGGCTTCGGCCCGACGGGAGGCGGTTGGACGGGCTTGCGGTGTAGGGCGCGGATGAGCTGTTCGTACTGGGCCTCAGAGTAGGGAACATTTCGCAGGTCTACACCGTGTGTCGATCTCAGATAGATAGGACGGGAAGATTTCCAGTCTCCGCTGCGAAGCACGGGAATAAACTTACGAGATTCGATTTGAGGGAAAATCGCACCGGTGATAACCATCGATTCATATCCGACCCCGCCCTCGCGGCTATTTGCTTTCTCTGCATAGGTCGGGGTGCAGACGACGATTACGAAGTCGGAGTTCTCGATGCCTTGCTCCATGAATTGAGCGTCATTACTGCCTGGAACGAGATGCCATTGGTCCAAAATGACCCGTACACCACTTTCCCCTTGCAGTCTCGTGGCGAGCTCTCGAACCCACTTTGCGTGCAGGTCGCCCTCCCACGCGTAGGATAAAAATGCCAGTGGTGGTGGCTCCGTGGATTTGTCTGCTGGTTCCGGCGCGGCGGGAGGCCGGATAAAAGGCTCCCAAGGCAGTTCGGCGCCACTCATACCAGGTATACGGGCTCCGTCACCCACACCTGCTTCACGAGGAATTCCCGGCGGGCCCCAAACTTCTGCAAGCCGGCCCTTAGGGCATCAGCATAGGTGTCAAAGAATCCATCCGCGATTGCTTCGCCTTGGATGACGACAAATTCTCCTGGATGCGAACGCGACCATTCTTGGCGGTTTTGCTCAAACACTCGCAACTCTGCCGAAAACTGTCCGCTCGACGTCATTGATGTCTCCTTCAAGATCGTACTGCGCACTCAGGGCAGAAAGGGAAATCAAGTTGCTGCCTGGAGTCTAAAATATTCGACAGTCTAGTTTATTAGACTTTTGACAAGATGTCAAATAGAATTGCCAGATGGCTCGTTCGCCTCTAAATCGCGAATTTCTTGCCGAAATCTCTCATCAATTGCGTGAGGGACTGCGCAAACAGGACGAACTCACCCAAAGAGAAGGAAGACGATATACCCGTGTGCTCGCGGCAGCTGATTTGAACGTCTCCAGGGCTTCACTGCAGTTTTATCTAGCGGGCACACACACACCGTCAAGTGACGTGCTCCGCCGCGCGATGGAACTATGGGATATTGAACTTACTTATAGGGGTCGCAAGCTAACTGTCCTCGATCTTGAATCACCTGTCCACACGAATAGGCCTGTTCCGGCGCCGCCGATCCAGCTTTCGCTATGGGATTCAATCAAGGGGTTGGACAATGGTGCTCTCTCCGTAAAGGTCGAGAAAAAGAGCCCCCAATCAATTACGCTTCAGGTCGAAATCGGCTTCAAAGCCAGCTAGTCGCCAGTTCTAATCGACAAGACACCTGCACGCATTCGGCGTTCGTAATGAACATTGTTGTGTCAGATGCGCATAGGCATCAGGACGTAGCGGTACTTGTACTCCGCGTCGGGGTCTTCGGGGCGCATCTGGCCGGCGGATTGCGCGTCCTTGAATTCGAGGCGCACCTCGCCGCTGTTGTCGAGGGCTTTGAGGAAGTCGAGGATGTAGGTGGAGTTGAAGCCCACCGCTATGGCGTCGCCGGAGTAGGGCGTGTCGATCGTGTCTTCGCTCTCGCCGGACTCGGTAGAATTTGCGCTGACTTTGAGCTCGTTGTCTTCAAGGCGCATGCGAATGGCTCCGGAGCGCTCGTCGGCAAACTGCGCGACGCGCTGGATGGCCGCGGAGAGCTCGACAGAGCGGACGACGGCGAACTTGGTGTTGTCGCGCGGCATGACGGCTTCGAAATTCGGAAACTGGCCGGTGAGCTTGCGGCTCGACAGCGTACGATGGCCGACACGGAAGAAGAGCGTGTGCTCGTCGTCGGCGAACTCGATTCTCTCGGCGTCGGTATTGGCGAGGAGCATTTGCAGCTCCTGCAGAGCCTTGCGCGGAACAAGCACACGCTTTTCTCCGCTGATGCCTTCTAGCGTCTCGTTGGGCTTTTCAACGAAAGAAAGTCGATGGCCGTCGGTGGCGACCATGGCGAGCGACTCGGCCTTGAGAATGAGCAACGCGCCGTTCAATGTGTAGCGCGACTCCTCGTTGGAGATGGCGAAGATGGTGCGCGCGATGAGTGTTTTGAGCGCAACGAGCGAAATACTGGTGGCGGCGATCGAGGGGAACTCGGGAACCTGCGGATAGTTGGCGCGCGCCATGCCGACCATTTTAGTATTTGATCGGCCGCTCCTGATCTGCACCCAGTGGTTCTCAAGCAGCTTGATCGAAATGTCGCCATCGGGCAGCAGCTTGATGTAGTCGTAGAGCTTGCGCGCAGGGATGGTGCAGGAGCCGGGCTTCTTGACCTTGACGGCGGCGCTGGTGCGGATGGCCTGGTCGAGATCGGTCGCGGTGATGTTCAGGCGATCGTCTTCGGCCTCGATGAGAAAATTGGACAGAATCGGAATTGTGGTCTTGCGCTCGACCACACTCTGCGTTGCTGTGAGTTCCTTCACCAGATCCTGGCGGCTTACGGTAATTTCCATTACTGCCCCCTGGGCGGCCGGCTTCTCGACTTCCGTCTCTACACTTGGCATCTCAATCCCCCAGCTCCAAAAGCCACCCGCTATGCCCCCACTGTACAACAGCTTGCGGACGACCGGAAACGGCCTCAACTCATCACCCCGATTGTAGCGACCCCGCGAGTAAAACGCGCGTGGAAAACAAGGGTAGTTCTCTGAATTCCGTGGATGATATACGGAATGGCCCCTGGAAGCGGGGCATTCGCGGATTGGCGGGTTGCGAGACGCGTCCTCTCCAGCTCGGCGGAAACCGTCACGAGGTGTGGAGAGCAGCCGGGACGCGGTTTGAAAAGGTGTCCTGTGAAAGTAGCGACGGGAGGGGGTGGATATGTGTGGGAATAGATAGATAAAAGACAGGAGTACCCGTAGGTGGGTAGGAAAAGTGGGAATGAGGGCGATATAGCGTGAGGGAGCGGGTTTGAGAGAGGTGAGAGTTTTCTAAAACGTGACTGTGCAATTCAGGACAAATGGAAAACCGGTATACGGACGGTGAATAGCGACCACGGTTTTCCATGGCTCCCACAGGGATGCCAAAAAGGGCTGTGGAATGCGTGTGGGTTGTGTGGGAGCTGCGGCGAACGGGCGATGGTGGAGCAAGTTGCGGAGAACGTGTATTACACAGCAGGAGAAGGAATGGAGTATGCGGCCCCCGGATCGGAGAGTCGTAAAGAGGCCGAGGCGGTCGGGATTTTGGGGCGAGAGACGTCAAAGGGAGGCATGGGAGACTGGAAAGTCGCGGCAAGACAGGAGAAGGTATAAGGATACTGACGGGGCAAGCGGCCGAAGCGTTGGAGGAGAAGAGGAGGCGACATGCGAGGGATTTTTGTTGTGGCGTTGGCGCTAGTTGTGAGCGTCGCGAAGGCGCAAGGCACGGCAAGCGTACAGAGCGCGGCGCCGGCGTTTGAGGTAGCGACGATCAAGCCCACCTCGCCGGATGCGAAGGCCGGGCGATACATCACAATGCAGGGTACGAATCGCTTTGTGGCCAAGTACTACACGTTGAAACTGCTGATTGCGGCAGCGTACAACCTGAGTCCCAAGGTGATTTCAGGCGGCCCGGCGTGGAGCGATTCGGACCATTTCGACATTCTGGCGTTGACGCCGGGTGAAACGCGGCCGTCGCAGCCGGAACAGATGGCTATGCTGAGATCCCTACTCAGTGAGCGATTCAAGCTGAGTTTTCATCGCGAGGAAAAAGAGTTTTCGATCTACGCGCTGGAGTTAGCAAAGGGAGGGTCGAAGTTGAAGGAGAGTACGGCGGCGGTAGGCGACCCGCCGCAATTGATTTCGACAGTCTATCCGCCGGCGCGCATTCATCTGCCGGCTAAGAACGCGACGATGAGCGATTTTACTTCGCTGCTGCAGAGGGCGCTGCTGGATCGGCCGGTCGCGGATCGAACCGGGCTTACAGGACGGTACGACTTTGACCTCGACTGGGCTCCAGATGAAACGCAGTTCGGCGGCGAGGTTCCGGTAGCGCCGGCCGATGCACAGGCACCCCCGTTTTTCACCGCGATCGAGCAGCAGCTTGGCCTGCGACTGGAAGCGACGCGCGGGATGGTGCAGGCACTGGTGATTGACCACGCGGAGGCGCCCGTAGCAAATTGAGGGAGTCCCTGGACTTGTGGCTGGTCTAAAGCTGGAAAGTTGAGGGTTGTGCTGTCCCACGTGCCCCAAGGCGGGCACCCGAGGTTCTTGCTTTCCGACGCTTCCAGGTCGCGACGACGACCCCAAAGGGTGGGGCACTCACAAGCGCTAACTTAAGCAGGATCAGCGAGAAGGTAACCCCTCCGGCCGGTTCTTGGACGGTGACGTCCGGATAGCAGGTATCCGTCCCGAAACGCAAGGGTTTGGTGTTGTCTGGAATCTTCCTGCACGGTAGCAGATCTGGAGGTTCGGATGTTCTATCGAGTGGACTATATGGCGACTGTACTTATCGCCGGCTTTTTTGCGGGGGTCCTATCGGGCAAAGCCTTCGAAAACACGGCTCCCTCACGGCTTGGACAAGGATACTACTGGGCCGTCGCAACCCTATTCCTGCTGCGAACAGGAGCTTTCTCCTGCACCATTCTCATGAGCCACCAGACCCCCTGGAGCACACTAGGTGGCGTCGCGGGAGATGTCAGTAGTCTTCTTTTTGGCTTTTTGTTTGGCGTGGCGGCAAGACGCAAAGATGCACGTACGCTTCTGACGACTCCGTCGATCCTCGGAGCGCTCTGCATGGCGCTCGCCTTCACCTTTGCGTTCGCCGGCATCGGAAAGGCGTTTTCCATGACTCCCATGACCGAGTTTTTTACCCAGTCGGGATACTCGGTCTCTTTTCTCAAGTTCATCGTAATGGCCGAGATATTCGGCGCCATCGGACTATTGCTCCCGTGGGCGATCCTTCCGTCTCTACTCGGTCTCTCCGTGGACATGTTGGGTGCCGTGCTGACGCATATTCATAACGGAGACCCGCTGAACGACAGCACAGGAGCGATTGGTATGCTGATCCGCCTTGCAGTTCTCGGTGTGCTTTGGGACTTGAGCTGTCGAACTTCGAAGAGTATCCGCAATTCACTTCTGGGTGTCGGAGCCGTCGCTTTGATTTGTCTCCTGGTAGCAGTTGGCGGGGCTTCAGCCATGCGTCATATGGGTGCAACCGTGACGTCTCACAGTTCTCAATGAGTTTCGATGGATCGAGATGCAGTTATTTTGAGAATTGTTTCCGAACTGCTGGCAAATCGGGATTCATTTTGAAGTTAGGGCTTATGGGCGGGATAGGCGGGATTTGCACCCACGATTTGTGCCAGGCGCGAAGGTGAATGTTGGGGGTCGTGCTATCCGACCTCCCCAAGAGCGAGGGACGTTGGGCTCCTGGCCAATTGGGGCTTTCCATGAGAAGGCGTTAGCTCAAGCCAGCCCGCTACCCAATTGGGCGGGATTTGCAAACGCGGCGCACAGGATTTTGCTCGGCTTCTATACTAAGAATTCTCATGTCCTACGCAGCGGCCCTCGATCAGTTGAATGCCATGGCACCGGAGCTCTATGCGAAAGCCGGTCAGCCGCGGCGCAAATTCTCGCTCGAAGAAGTGAGGATCTTGCTTGCTGCGTTCGGCGATCCGCAGCGGCGTTTTCCTTCAGTTTTGATTGCGGGGACCAATGGGAAGGGATCGACGGCGGCGACCCTTGCATCGATTCTGACGGATGCGGGGCTGCGCACGGGACTGTATACGTCACCCCATCTCAAAAGGCCGAATGAGCGCATCCGCGTGAACCGGGCCGAGATTGCGGACGACGACTTTGCGCGGCTTTTTTTCCTGGTTTCGGATAAGGCTGAGCGATTGGTGAGTGAGGGGAGCTTGCCGCAAGCGCCGAGCTACTTTGAGATGCTGACGGCGCTCGGATTTCTCTACTTCGCCAAGAACAAGGTGGAGATTGCCGTGCTGGAAGTGGGGATGGGCGGCCGGCTGGATGCGACGAATGTCGTCGATCCGCTGCTTTCGATCGTGACCGACATCTCGCTCGATCACATGGAGTGGTTGGGTCCAACAATCGCGGCGATTGCGCGGGAGAAGGCGGGAATCCTGCGCCGCGGCGGGACGATGATTACCCTGCCGCAGCATCCGGAGGCGAACCGGGTTCTGGGCGAGGTGGCGACGGAGCTGGGAGTGCGCGGGGTGAGTGCGGCGGACTACATGCCGTCGACCGAGGCCAAGGGAGCCTACATGGTGCAGGCTTTGGGGGCAACGGTGAAGGTGGATTCTCCACTAGCCGGCGCGCACCAGCAAAGGAATGTGGCGCTCGCGATTGCCGCTGCGGTGGAGCTGGCCGAGCGGCACGGATTCAACGTGCCACCTGCCGCCATCGAGATGGGCATTCGCCGCACCCGCTGGCCGGGACGCCTGGAGCGGATCACGCGCGGAAGCGTGGAGTGGGTTCTTGATGTGGCACACAATCCGGCCGGTGCGTGGGCGCTGCGCGCCGGACTGCGAAGCATTATTGAGGCGCGCGAGCCACGCATCCTCGTCTTCAGTTGCCTGCGCGACAAACCTGTGGCGGAGATAGCGCAGATTTTGTTTCCGCTATTCGAGCGCGTGATTGTGACGCCGATCCATTCCCCACGCGCCGCTGCCGTGGAGGATTTGTTGGCAGCTGCAAAGGCGACCGGGACAGCAGCGGTGGCAGCAGAGTCGGTGCGCGCGGCGCTCTTGAAGGGGGCGGAGTACGGAGTTGGAGGCATCGTAGTAGTTTCGGGATCGGTGTACCTTGTGGGCGAGGCACGGGCGATGCTTTTGGCAGGAAAGGACGAACAACCATGAGCGGACGGCCCAATCCGCTGCCGAGGCTTTATCGCTGGCGGACCAACGTGCTGCAGGCGCCAGTGCTTTTTCTGGCGACGGCGGTGTGCGGGATGGCTGCGCTCGCGGTGTCGCTGGTCGATGAGAAGGGGCGGGCCCAACATCGGATTGCACGCTTCTGGGCGCGCGGCGGGGTGCTGGTTTCGCTGTCCAGGTTGAAGGTGGAGGGGGCAGAGAACCTGCGCAAGCACCCGGTAGCGGTGTACGCCCCTAACCACACCTCGTACATGGACATCCCGGTGATCTTTGCGGCGCTGCCCTTTCAGTTTCGCATTCTGGCGAAGAAAGAGCTCTGGCAATGGCCATTCATCGGTTGGTATCTGGAGCGTTCCGGGCAGATGCCGATCGACATCGCGAACCCGCATGCCACGCTTTCGAGCCTGGGCGGTGCGGTAAAGGCACTCCGAGCCGGCATGCCCCTGGTGGTGTTTCCCGAGGGCGGGCGTACGTCGGACGGCGCCCTGCGGCCCTTCCAGTCAGGCGCCGCATACCTGGCGATTCGCGCCCAGGTGCCGCTGGTGCCGATTGCGCTCAAGGGCGTTTACGATCTGCTGCCCATCCACACGCGCCACTTTTATCCAGGTGAGCTCACGGTCCAGGTTGGCGAGCCGATCGAGACCAAGGGAATGTCGGTGCGGCAGAACGGCGAGCTAACCGAGCGGCTGCGCGAGGCAATTGAGGAGATGATGGGCGAGCCGGCGCGGACCGAGGCGCCGGCAACCGTCCCATAAATGGCTCATTACCAGAGCCGGGACATGGCCCAGACATCGAAAATGCAATGTGCCACAACGATCGGCGTAGCCCTTCGCTTGTTGGCGTAGTAGATGGAGAAAACGAGAAATTGGAATCCCAGACAGAGGGCTCCAACCCAGCCGTAGTAAAGGTGATAGGCGGTTTGAATGGCGACGCTCACCGCACCGGCGAGTAGCCAGGATCCAGTAAGCTCACGAATTTCCTTCATGAGATAGGCGCGAACGATCAATTCTTCAAAAAGTGGATTTAGAAAAAGCAGTGGAATCGACAGGAGCGTTGGGTGCCCGAAGATTTGACGCGCAACCGATCCGGCCTGCGCAGCTGTGTGAAAAAAGGTTTGGTTGGCAAGGTGAATGAGGGTGTATCCCACCACGTAACTGAAGTAGGCCGCAACTGCCACCAGGATACCGGCCAAAGGATCACCAGGCGACCAACTTAGACCAAGATCACGGAAGGTCATGCGGCGGCGCCAGAGAACGTATCCGAGAAGAAGAAGCCCGATGATCTCCTGGAAGAGCAAATAGCCCCAATCGGCGCTTTGCCGGGGTTGTGCCGCATCCGCGCCGTTCGTCAGAAATCGAAAACTAGCGAGCAGTGAGGAGCTAAAGCAGACGACCAAAACGAGCGAGAGCTCAAACCAACGGAGGGCCTTTCCGTTGCGCGCGAGGTCGGGCGGAGCGGCCTCTTCTGTCGAGGATTCCTCTGGAACTGCGATGTCGTTGGGCACTGCTACTAAGGTATAACGGACCCATCAAAGTCGAACAGGAAAGTAAAAAGGGGTAATGATAGGTTTTGCAGTGGGCGGCGGCGCACAGTTTTCGGACTCTTTGGGTGGCCGGGTTTTACACTGGCTTTATGGCCATCCGCATCGCGATCCCCGAACCCACCAGCAGCGACCCCGAGTACAACCAACGTGCATTGCCGCAGTATGTTGAAGCGCTGAAGGCTGCGGGCGCAGAGCCCGTAGTGGTGCCGCTGAGCGAGACGCAGGAACGCGTCGCGAAATTGCTGGCTGGCGTGCAGGGGATTCTCTTGCCGGGCAGCAAGTTCGACGTAGACCCCGAGCGCTACGGCGAGGCGCGGGTACCGGAGTGCGCAGACGACGATCCCGCGCGCACTGCGGTCGACGAGCTGCTGCTGCAGGATGCGTTCAATCTGCACAAGCCGATCCTGACCATCTGCTACGGCACGCAAAATTTGAACGTGTGGCGCGGCGGTTCGCTGGTGCAGGATCTGGTGTCTGCGGTGAACCACCAGCCCGGCCGCGGGGTGGCGAGGGCGCACCCGGTGGAGATTGCGAAAGCATCGAGGCTGGGAGCGATTCTTCCCGCGCCGGAAGCGGGCGACGTCCAGGTGAACTCGAGTCACCACCAGGCGATTCGCACCCCCGGTGACAACCTGCGAGTGAGCGCGGTTTCATCCGGAGATGGCGTAATTGAAGCGATAGAGCTTGATGCGCCGGATCATTTTGTCGTGGGAGTGCAGTGGCACCCCGAGCGGACGTACGGCGAGAGTAGCTTTTCCCGAGCGATTTTTTCTGAGTTTGTGCAGGCAGCCGACGCGTGGCGAACACCGCAAATCGAAGGCTCCGGAACCAAGTGATGGATGAGAGCGCGGCAAGTTCGCGGCTGAATGTGCTTTTAGTGGCGGCTGGGCTAGAACCGCTCGACGACGAAACTGCGGCACGCTTTGAGAACTACATTTCGCTTTTTATTCGCTGGAACGAGCGCCTGAACTTGAGTTCAGTTCGCGACGAAGACAGCATCCGCTCGCGGCATCTTGTCGAATCTATATTGGTTGCTAGTGCATTACCGAAGGGAATCGAAACCTTGCTGGACTTTGGATCGGGAGGCGGGCTGCCGGGAATTCCCATTGCGCTTTGCCGGCCTGAAATGTCCGTAACCCTGGCCGAGTCACAAGGCAAGAAGGCTGCGTTTCTGCACGAAGCAGTGCGGGTGCTGGGAATCGGAGTGAAGGTTCACACCGGCCGGGCCGAGACACTTCATGGCCCCTTTGACTGCGTGATTCTGAGAGCCGTAGACAAGATGCCCAAGGCGGTTGCGGCGGCAGTTCCGCTCCTCGCGCCGGCGGGATGGCTGGCGCTGATGACAACGCACGGTGAGCTGAAGACAATGGAGACGGCAGCCGGCGCTGGATTTGTTTTCGGGAAACCACGGGCACTGCCAGGCGGCACAGAACGAGTTCTAGTGTTGGCGCAGCGTCAAGCCGGCGACTATTGATCGGGCAACAAAAGACTTCCACCGTGCTCCATTCTTCTCCGAGTTCCTTGCGGAAATGAGTGGGAAACTGTGCCACTGTTCATTTGCCCAACCCACACGCTCCAGTCCTTGGCCGCCAAGGTTCGCCAGGGGCGCTCCTGTCTTCTCTGTGCCACTCTCATTCCAAACCGTGAGCACCGATAGAGACAAACTCTATTACGGCGACAACTTCGAAGTCCTCCAGCGCTACGTCAAAGACGAGTCCGTCGATCTCGTCTACCTTGATCCGCCCTTCAACTCCCGCCAGGATTACAACGTCCTCTTCGCCGAAAAGGATGGCTCCCGATCCAGTTTTCCCGGGGCCCCCATGGACAGGTCTTCGTCCGCGGGGTGGAGAGATTCACGCCTTGGAGGACACCAGGGAGTGGAACATCGACGCCCAGCGCTCATACGAGCTCATCGTCGAGCAGGGCGGCAAAGTGGCCGATACCATGCGCGCCTTTTGGACCTTCTTTCACGGCGCCGATATGATGGCCTACCTCGCCATGATGGCCCCACGACTCGTCGAGCTCAAGCGAGTTCTCAATGAAACTGGCTCCATCTACCTTCACCGCGACCCAACCGCCAGCCACTACCTGAAGATTCTGATGGACGCCGTGTTCGGGCCGCAAAGATTCCTGACGGAAATCACCTGGAAAAGAAGCAGCGCACACAGCGACGGCAAACAGGGCCGCAAACAGCACGGTCGAATCCGCGACACCATCCTCTTCTATTCGAAGGGCGCGGATTGGACCTGGAATCCGGTCTACGCGGAGTACGACGAGGAATATCTCAATAGCTTCTATAAGTACGTTGAAGAAGGCAGCGGGAGGCGATACAGGCTCGGAGACTTGACCGGCCTCGGCGGTGAGGCGAAGGGAAATCCCGGATATGAAGTGATGGGCGTGACGAGATATTGGCGCTACACGAAGGAAAAGATGGAGAAAGTAATCGAGGAGGTGCGCGTCATCTAGACAGAGCCCGGCGCAGTGCCCGCCTAAAAGCGCTACCTCGACGAAATGGAGGGTGTGCCCATTCAGGATATTTGGACCGATATTGGTCCGATCGGTGCCCAAGCTCAGGAACGCCTAGGCTACCCCACCCAAAAACCCGAAGCACTTCTCGAACGCATCATCAAGGCAAGCTCCAACGAAGGCGGCCTCGTCCTCGACCCCTTTTGCGGCTGGGTACCACCGTACAGGTAGCACAGCGCCTCAACCGCCACTGGATCGGCATCGACATTACTCGCCTTGCCATCGGCCTCATCAAGAAGCGCCTCTCCGATGCTTTCGGCCCCGAGATCAAATCCACCTACGAAGTCATAGGCGAGCCAACGGATTATGAGGGCGCGGCGCAGCTAGCCGAGGAAGACAAATATCAATTTCAGTGGTGTGCGCTCGGCCAGGTGGGTGCGCGGCCCGCCGACTAGAAGAAGGGCGCGGATCGCGGCATTGACGTCCGCCTCTACTTCCACGACGACGACTCCGGCAAATCGAAGCAGATTATCCTCTCCGTCAACGTTGGCGGCGTCAGCGTCCCGCAGGTCCGCGGCCTTGTGGGCGTCTTGACCCGCGAAAAGGTCGAGATCGGCGTTTTTCTTTGTTTCGAGGAACCCACAAAACCCATGAAAAAAGAAGCCGCCGAAGCCGGCCTATACAAATCCACCGACGGCAGCACCTATTCCCGCCTACAAATTCTCATCATTCAGCAAATCCTCGACGGCAAACAGCCCGAATACCCAGCCCATCGCGCGACGCCACCTTCAAAAAATTCCCGCGCTCCCTCCCCGCTCCCGCCGAAAACCTCACATTGCCGCTCGGCGACTGGATGGAACGCCAGAAGGCGACGTTCCCTTTGTCGTCTGCACAGGAGCGCAACAACGACAACTGGACGTGTGGCACTCAGAGAAACGGCGCCTGTTTATTTTTTTTCAGTGAACAAGAGCGCAGGCGATTGTTCCACGTGGAACAGTCGGGCTAAACGAGTGATAAGGGCAGCCGATGTTCCACGTGGAACGTACCGCTTCTTCGGACCTGATTTAGGCGATGTCTCGAATCGAAACCGCGAGTACTAAAAAGACAAAAATCAGCCTTTATACACGAAAGTTTTCCACCGTGGCGCGTGTTTTGACTCGCCTGGAACGCGATCTTCTCGTCGGAGTTAAACCTCTTTCCACGCAAGTGTTTGCTCGGGTCCGACGCCCCGCTCCCCTGAGCGCTTTCCACAACCTTGCCCAATTTCCCACAATGCAAGTGGCCATGCGCGCCGCGACCTTACCCTTTACTCTTAAATCCCATGGGAAAGATAGTCGGAATCGTCAACCAAAAGGGCGGCGTCGGAAAGACAACTACAGCCATTAATCTTGCTGCCTGCCTGGCTTTGGAGGGGCTGAAAACGCTCCTGATCGACTGCGATGCGCAGGCCAACGCTACGTCGGGATTGGGTTTTCAGCGCGACGACGACCGTCGTTCTATCTACGATGTGCTTACCGGTGATAGCCCTGCCGAGCAGGCGGTCCTGCCTACGGAGGTTGAGCGGCTGTGGCTGCTGCCGGGCTCCAACAACCTGACCGGCATCAACATCGAGCTGGCTACCGCGGAGGATAGAGCTGTTCGCCTGCGGCGCGCTCTTGAGCCAATCAAGGACAGCTACGACCTGATCTTTCTGGATTGTCCCCCGGCCTTGGACCTGCTCACATTGAACGTTCTCTGCGCGGCGCAAACTCTCATTGTGCCGCTCCAGGCGGAGTATTTTGCCCTGGAAGGGATCTCGGAGCTGGTCTCGACCTTGGAACGGGTGCGCGCCGCGTACAACCCAGAGCTGACGATCGAGGGTGTGTTGCTGACCATGTATGACGACCGCACGAACCTGGCGCAACAGGTCACAGCCACCCTCCGAGAGTATTTTCGCGACATTCTTTATAGCACGGTCATTCCGCGGAATGTGCGACTTGCGGAAGCTCCGAGCCACGGCAAGCCGGTCGCGGTTTACGATCCGCGCTCGCGCGGCACCGAGGCCTATTTCGAGATGACTGGAGAATTCCTTGCGCGCAACCAGATGGTAAGTCCGCGAGCGAACGAGCGCAAAGGAGTGGAACCAGTGCGCACACAGGCCAGGACGGCTATCTCGTCCTGTTCTTGAGCCCTCGGGCGGCGGCGGAACGTGCTACCGTGCCTAGGCCTAGCCGTGGAAGCAAAAAAGCACGCGAAGCTCGGTCCCGCGGTTGAAGACCTGTTCGTCGGGATTCCGGGATGGGGCACCCGCACAGATTGTTCATAAATTTTCGTCCTGCACAGCAGGTACCGCTCAGTTGAAGGATTTTAGATGACGAATGTTGCCGTTTCCGACCCCAAGCGCCGCGCCCTCGGCAAAGGACTCGATTCCCTGCTTCCCCGCCCTGCATCTGTTCCGACGGGCGAAGGCGAAGGCGGTAAGCCGCGCGAGATTCCTATCGACCAGATCGACCCCAACCCCTTCCAAACGCGCTCCCAGGTCAACCAGGAGAAGTTGACCGAGCTTGCTGCCTCCATTGCCGCCAACGGCGTGGTGCAGCCGATCCTGGTCCGTCCTTTGGCGAGCGGGCGCTTCCAGCTCATCGCGGGAGAGCGCCGCTGGCGGGCCTCGAAGCTTGCCGGCAAAAACACGGTACCCGCGATCCTGAGGCAGGTCTCTGACGAGCAGGCGATGGAGATCACCATCGTCGAGAATCTGCAGCGTGCGGACCTGAACCCGATGGAGCAGGCGCGGGCCTTCGAACGCCTGGCGCGCGAGTTCCATATGACCCAGGAACAGATGGCGCAGCGCACCGGAAAAGATCGCGCGACCGTTGCTAATTTTCTGCGCTTGTTGAAGTTACCATCGACCGTACAAACCCGCGTCGAGGCCGGCGAACTGACCTTTGGCCACGCTCGCGCTCTGCTAGCCTTCGAAAGCGCCGACGAGATGGAAACGGCGGCGCAGCGCATTGCGGCGCTCTCGATGTCGGTGCGCCAGACCGAGAACTACGTGCAGGGTCTGATCGATCCCAGCCGCAAAGGAAAGAAAGAACCGAAGGCAGAGCGACCCGTCGATCCCAACGTGCGCGACGCGCAGGAACAGCTGCAAAGGGCGCTCGGCTTGAGGGTCACAATCGACGATCACAGTGGCAAGGGTAAAGTGATCATCGAATACGCTCGGCTCGAGGACTTCGACGCACTGATGGAGCGGCTCACGGCCGCATGAGGGTGGATCTCCTTGCAGGTGCTCAGTTTAAGTAAAATACATAAAATATGATAATCTGATTTTATGGAGATTATTCCGATTAGCGTCACGGAAGCCGCGCGCAACTTTGCCGATTGCGTCAACCGGGCGCGCTATCAGGGCGCAAGCTTTGTTCTCGAAAAAAATGGCATCCCGGTAGCCCGCATTGTGCCCGCGGCGCGAAAGCCTCAACGAGGGCAAGAGGTGGCTGCAGCGCTGTGCAAGGCGGTGGCGGAAGTCCACCTGGAAGAAGATGAGGCGACCTCCTGGCTTCATGATTTGGAACAGTCGCGCGGCTCCATGCCGCCACAGGGCAAGCCATGGCGCTTTTAGTCGATGCCGATGTGATCATCCAAGCGGAGCGCAAAGCTCTGGATCTCGATGCATGGCTGCGCTCCCATCCCGATGAGGAGATCAAGATGGCTGCCATAACGGTGGCCGAGCTGTGGCGAAGCGTGGAACGCGCGGTTGGAGTCCATCGCGCACGCCGGCAAAAATTTCTGCAGCAGACGTTACTGGCGTTCGATGTCGTTCCGTATGAGGAGATGACGGCTGTGCAGCATGCACGCCTTTGGGCAGATATGGAAGCGAGCGGCCAGACGACCAGCCCCCACGATCTGATCCTTGCTGCAACGGCTCTTGAATACGGAGCCGCGCTGGTGACGTTCAATGCAAAGCGCTTCGCGGCCGTTCCGGGACTGACAGTGCTCACGCCGTAAGCGGCTAGCGGAGAGCGGGCTACGGAAAACGCCATTTGCGGCTGATTGTGCGACAACTTGCCGACAGGGGCTAGCCAGGCCTTGCTGCTTGAACACAACCCTCGGGTAGACGGTAGAATCCTTCTTCCGAGAAAGAAGGGGTTCTGCATGAGATCTATTTTTCAAGCTGGCTGTCGCGGTTTCGTGGTCATGGCACTGTTCTTAACGGCGCTGGCCGGCCTCAACGCACAGCAGCGATGGACCGAGGCGCAAGCCAACGCGTGGTATGCTGCGCAACCGTGGCCCGTCGGCGCGAATTTTTTGCCGTCGACGGCGATCAACGAGCTGGAAATGTGGCAGGGGGACACGTTCGATCCCAAGACCATCGATCGCGAGCTGGGATGGGCTGAGGGGATCGGGATGAATACCATGCGCGTATTCCTGCACAATTTGTTGTGGGAGCAGGATCCGGAGGGATTCAAGCGGCGCATCGATACGTTTCTGGCGATTGCCGCGCGGCATCACATCCGGCCGGTGTTTGTGCTCTTCGATTCGTGTTGGGAGCCGTTTCCGAAGCTGGGGCCGCAGCATCCGCCGATTCCGGGCGTGCATAACTCGGGATGGGTGCAGGCGCCGGGCGCAACGGTGCTGTCCGATCCCGCGCAATATCCACGGCTGGAGCAGTATGTAAAGGGTGTGGTGGGGGCGTTTGCCGGCGATACGCGGATTCTGGCGTGGGACGTGTGGAATGAGCCGGATAACGGCAACGAGAGCTCCTACGCGAAAGGCGAGCCGCGCAACAAAAACGAGATCGTGCTGGCGTTGGTGCCGCAGGTATTTGCTTGGGCGCGGGGCGTGCACCCGGTGCAGCCGCTCACCAGCGGCTTGTGGCACGGCGACTGGGACTCGCTCGACAAGATGCCGCCCATGGCTCGGGTGCAGATCGAGGAGTCGGATGTGATCAGCTTTCACAACTACGGCTGGCCGGAGGACTTCGAGAAACGTGTGAAGGACCTTAAGGAGTTCCACCGGCCGATCATCTGCACAGAGTATATGGCGCGCGGCAACGGGAGCACCTTCGACACGATTTTGCCTATTGCGCACCAATACCGTGTGGGCGCGATCAACTGGGGACTGGTGGCGGGCAAGAGCCAGACGTATTTGCCCTGGGATTCTTGGCAACGGCCGTACGTGAACGAGCAGCCGCCCATCTGGTTTCACGATGTGTTTCATGCCGACGGCACACCTTACCGGGAGCGGGAGGTGGAGATCATTCGCGACCTGGCGGGCGGGAAGCAGCCGCCTCTGTGATAGGCCGCGGGCTCTGATCGCGTGGATTGGCACCCCAGAACTGACTAGCCCAGTGTGGGACTTGGGGCCGGTGCGTGGCAAATTTGAAACCTAAGGACTTTCGCTTGACCTGCAATAGTGCTTTAATGTTGCTTTAACCGTGGACGATTGATCAGGGAATCGCCCCTCTCTAAGGTTTATTGACCGGCCTTAGCCCAACAGGAGGGATAATGCGTGGGCACAAGGCAAGCCGCTGGATTCTTTTCCTGTCCTGGCTCGCAGTATCTCTGGGTTCATCCAGGGCCCAGCCCTCCTCGGCAACAGGCCAAACCCGATCAGCCACGTCCGCACTCTCTCCACAAACGCTCCCCACGCCGGAGCAACTTGGCGACTCGCTGGTGGCGCATCAGCGCTACCAGGCCGCCATCGCCGCCTACTCCGAGTCGTCACAGATGACTGCACACGTCTGGAACAAGATGGGCATCGCCTACCAGATGATGTTCAACTCCAAGGATGCGACCCGCTGCTACAAGGAATCGCTCAAGCTCGACCCATCGGATGCTGAAGTCCTGAACAATCTGGCCACGGTCTACGCTTCGCTCAAACAATATGGGCAAGCCGATCGCATGTACCGCAAGGCGATCAAGCTCGATCCGAAGTCGGCGATCTTTTTCAAGAATTACGGCACCAATCTGCTGGCCGAACACAAATACAACAAGGGTTGGGAGGCGTATCAGCAAGCCCTCGCCATCGACCCGCAGATCTTCGCGGACCACAACGGTCCTACGGTGGAAAATCCCTCGAATGTGCAAGAGCGGGGCGCAATGAACTACTACATGGCGGCAGGATGCGCGCGCGCCGGCTACACCGATTGCGCCCTCCAGTATCTCCGCATGGCTCTGGATGAAGGCTTTACCACGCGCAAGAAGGTCGAAGCCGATAGCCAGTTCGCCAGCCTGCGCGACGACCCTGGTTTTCAGAAGTTGCTGGCCGAGGAGCACAGCCAATAGCCTTCGGCAAGCCTCGCCGGATAGCCACAGCCTCGCTTTTCTATTGATAGAAAGCCGCTTAGCCGTTGCAGCTTCGCCTTAGCGCAACTGGAGAACTGCTCAACCAAAATCTCTTCCAGCCAGCCGCGTTTGAAAACCCGCTTTCCAGCAGCTTCTGGCTGAGGAGGGCGCGCCCTAGAAGCCCGTCCGAGTAACCAGTCGAGCGTGCGTTTCCGTGCGATCCCGGTCAGTTCGTACGCGGCGGAGCCGTGAGTGGGAGTGCAATTTTCTTTCCTCAAAGTCTCCTGTTTTATACTCGATGCGTCCTGCCAAATGAAGCCTTTACCCAGAAAAGGAGAGCTCTGCTCGATGCGTAATTTTCTGATTGCGTTGATCCTTATTCTTCCGTTAGAAGTGTGTAATGCCCAATCCCCATCCACCAAGCCTGTTGAACCTACAAAGATCGATGTTGCTTATCTTCTCGACCCAGCAACCAAGGAGTTGAAGGAGCTCCCATACGAACTACAAAAAGGGAATGGGCTTAAATTCTTTGGCACGCAATACGTTGTTGTTTCTCATAGCCAATCCTCCTTCCGCGTGAAGGCTGGGGACCCAACATTATTCGTATTCAAGTCACCAATTCCAGAGAGAGTTTGTCTTTACAGCTTCGAGGTGGTGAACAAAAAACGGCAGTTCGCGTATGCAACAATCAGTGGGCATTTTGGAGCAACTCTTATCAAAGGACTGCCCATCGAAGTATCCCAATTTGCGGGGAAAATTTATAAAGTGGTCCCAGCATCTCCGCTCGCACCGGTGAGTATGCGATCGGAATTGGTGGCTGGATTTACTCGTTTGGAATTGACCAATAATTCCAATGCGATTTGATCACTCTGAGGTGTGCATCCCAGGTCCCCAAAAGGCGGGTGGCGCACTCTAATTTCTCGGACCGGCTCCTAGGCGATCTCTCGTCCCCCGTCGTCCGGCGGCCGTTCTCCCTCGTCTATCTGACCGGTGGGTAGTTTTCAGCCCGAGGAGAACGAATGAGATTCCGCCCTTTGTTATCGATCGTTGCCGCTGCATTTCTCACCACAGCTGTTTTCGCTCAGGATTCCGGTTCCCCTCCGCCCGCCGGCCAGAACTCAGGCCAGGGAAATGGCGGCGGCTACGGTCAGCGGGGTGGCCGCGGCGGTGGCATGGGCATGATGAGCCGAGGCGTGATGGGCACCGTCACGGAGATGGCTGCCGATCACTTCACCGTCAAGACCGAGATGGGTGAGGTCTACACTGTCCATCTCAGTGCTAATACGCGCTTTACCAAGCAGCCGCCCCGCGGTCCTGGCGGCGACGGTCAGGAGGGGGGCGGCGGGTACCGCCGTGGCGGCGGCAATCCTCCGCAGGAGATCAAAGCCACCGACATCAAGGTCGGCGACGCCATTGGCGCGATGGGCGAGATCGATGCAACGGCAAAATCCGTAGGCGCGACGCGCGTCATGTTGCTTGATCCCGAAACCGCCAAGCGCACGCAGGAGATGGTGGCCAACTACGGCAAAACGTGGCTGCAAGGCAAGGTAACGGCCATCAGCGGCACCACGATCACGCTGACCGGCGCTCTCGACAACGCTCCTCACACGGTGGTCGCCGATGAAAATACCACCTTCCGCCACCGCCGCGATCCCGTGACCCTCGCCGATATCCAGATCGGCGACACGATCCGCGTGGAGGGCGCCTTAAAGAACGGTATCTTTGCTGCAACCACAGTGAATGTGGGTGTGATGATGGGCGGACCCCCACCCAATGGACCTTCCGGGCCTCCGGCTGGCGGACCTCCAGGTCCTCCACCAAGCGCCCCGCCGCAATAGCCGCAATTCCATCAGGCAAAAAACACGCTGGCCGGATACGAGATCGTATCCGGCCAGCTGCATTTGGACCACCTTGTGTTGCTCACTATTGGATCGATTGCAGCGTCCAGGCCCCGTTTGCCAGCGTAAACGTCGCCACGCGTTGCGTACTGATCTTGTTGGGGGGATTCTGGGCAACGGCCTGCAAGCTCGCAGGCAAGCTGCTCAAATCCATGTCTTCCATGTAGGTCACAGTCCTGGTGTCAGCCAGTGTCTGCACGTCGCCAAGATTGCGCGTCTTACACTTGGTGGTGGCCAGGGGAACCACGACGAGCGTGTAGTTTGGATCGCTCGGACCTTCCGGCCGCCACTGGATCGTCTCGCCGCCATTGGGCAGCTTCACAGCCTTCACTCCGTCAGGAGTGAGCTTGAAGTCGGCCCAGTAGCCGTTGGGATAGCGCTTGACCCCGAGCCAAAGATTCGCGTGCACCCCTTGCTGCATGCCGCGATCGCCCACCGCAATATTAAATACCGTGCCGGGGTCCTTGTCGTACTTCGCCTGAATCATTGCTTTTGCCTGGTCCTTCGTCAGGTCGGGAGCCGATTTGCAACCCGCCAGAAACCCGACGGCGCCAAACAAAACCAAAGCCACCAAAGCCTGAATCCTTACTGCGTTCTTCACGTTCCCTCCATAGAGTGCATGAAACGGCTCGAATTCCTTCGCCCCGCCATTTTTCACCTACTTTCCTCTGCTGTCAATGCACTTGAAAGTGACCCCCAACACACATGAAGGTGCAAAACTGGCCGTTGTAGCTTCCCGCGATCACGCAAGGCCGGCAGTTGCCGGATCCGGTAGCTCGACCTCGGCCTCATAGAAGCTCAACGCAGCGTCGCCTTGCTTGAGCAGCCGCGTTCGCTTCAGGCAGCCGTACTGTTCCTCGAGGTTTTGATTGCGCCGGTGTTCGGCCACCACCAGCACTCCTGGCGCAAGGTCTCCGCGCGCGGCCTCTCCCAGCAGTCCCAACGTGGCCGCATACTCCTGCATCGCATCGTAAGGCGGGTCGATAAACGCTACTTCGTAGCGCTTTGGAAACACCACTTCGTGGGGTATTAGTTTTGGCACTTCGTGCGGCATTGGTTTTGGAGTTGTTTTTGTCACAGTACGCAGAAACGCCGCCACACTCTCGGCGCGCACCTCGTACCCGTTCTCGATGCCTAGTTGCTCCAGATTGCGGCGCAGCATCTTCAGTGCTGCCGGCGCGCGTTCCACAAATGTCACCTTCGCAGCCCCGCGGCTCAGCGCCTCAAGCCCCACCGCGCCCGAGCCTGCATACAAATCCAGAAACCAAGCTCCGCGAATGCGCGGGGCCAGCACATTGAAAAGGGTCTCGCGCAGGCGATCGCTTGTGGGCCGCGTGTTCAGTCCCGGCGGCGCGTCCAGTCTTCGCGAGCGATAGGTTCCGGCGATGATACGCATCGCCCACCAGCATAAAGGACCGGCCCTTCGGCAGTTCCCTCGCAGGGCCGGAGCTGCGAAGCGGTCAAGGAGAAGCTAGAGACTAAGAGCTAAAAAGCAGTCTTTCCCCTAACCCTCTACAATCAGAGAATGCGTGGTTGGTCCATTCCGTTTGGCCGGTGGATGGGCGTGGAGATTCGCGTCCACATATTCTTTCCGCTCCTGGTGCTGGTGCTCTTTGCTATGGGCGGGCAGCAAGGCTTCCCGCGCGGACTGGCTCTCTTCATCTTGCTGGTAGCTGCCGTTGCCGTGCGCGAGACCGCCCGGCTCCTGGTTGCAGCCTGGCTGGGACTGCGCCTGCGCGCCATCCTGCTGCTGCCCATTGGCGGATTATTCGCCTACACCAACCCGGAGAGCCAGGAGAAAGTGAATAATGGGAGTGCGCAGTTCGTTCTGGCGCTTGCCGGCCCGTTCGCCAATTTATGTGCCGGCCTTACTGCCGCCGCGGTCATTCTGGGCGCCAGCAGCGATGTCCGGCTCTTCGACCATCCCCTTGTCACCCCCTTAAGTTTGTTGCGCAGCCTGGTCTGGATGCAGATCTTTCTCGGTCTCTTGCATCTACTACCCGCATACCCGCTCGATTGCGGCCGCCTCGTCCGCAATGCCTTTGCTCGCAAACACGGAGTTGCACCCGCGGGCCGCGCCGCCGCCGGCCTGGGACAGGCTCTGGCTTTCATCGCCATGCTGGGCGGCATGTTGCTGCACGAGCCGTGGCTGATCCTCACCGGCTTCTTCATCATGATCGCCGCGCAAATTGAAGATCAGGGCGTGTTCTTCCAATCGGTTGTGGACACGGTGCATATGCGCGAGGTAATGCTCACGGATTTTGCCACGCTCTCGCCCTCCGACACGCTCGTCGACGCCCTCTATCGCTGTGTGCACTCGCTGCAGGAAGAGTTTCCCGTAGTGCGCGGCCCGCAACTGGTGGGCATCATCTCGCGGCAGCGCATTGTCGACGCTCTGCGTAACGACGGCAACGGCTACGTGCAGTCGGTCATGTCGCGCGCCTTCCAGGTGGCGCGGCCTGAGGACACTCTCGGCACCACCATTAGCCGCCTCACCGCCGGTCACGGTCTGGCGCTGATTCCCATCACCGAGAGCGGGCGCGTGGTGGGCATTGTGAGCGTGCAAAACCTCATGAACTCTATGGCGCTGCTTTCTGAGCAGCGCCGCATCGAGCGCCAGGAACAGGAAAACTGAAGGCCGATGGTGGACCACCCTAAACCGGAGGGTGCCCCGGGTCTCGATTCTGAGATCCGGGAAGCGATCTCCGATTCCCCGCTCGCTCCGGGCCTCTACCTCGTCGCCACGCCCATCGGCAATCTCGGCGACATCACTCTCCGCGCGCTCGATGTTCTTCGTAACGTTAATCGCATCGCGTGCGAAGACACTCGCCAGACGCAAAAGCTCCTCAACCATTTCGAAATCGCAAAACCGACCGTCAGCTGCCACGAGCACAATGAGCACACCTGTGCCACGGAACTAATCCAAAACATAAAGGCCGGGAAGGCCATCGCGCTTGTCTCCGATGCCGGAACGCCGGCCGTGAGCGACCCCGGCGGTTGGCTGGTGCGCGAAGCCATCGCCGCGGGCGTGCCCGTCATTCCTATTCCCGGAGCGAATGCTGCCATCAGCGCACTGATCGCATCGGGACTTCCCACGGAAGACTTTCACTTTCTCGGATTCCTGCCGGAAAAAGCCGGCGCTCGCCGTACCTTTCTTGAAAATCTTGCCGCCGCGGAATCCGACCCGCGCGAATCCCCACGGACTCTGATTTTTTACGAAGCGCCGCACCGCATTCTCGAAACGCTGGCAGACATCGAAGAACTCTGGGGAGCTCTGCTCCGCACAGTGGTAGCGCGCGAGCTGACCAAGCTGCACGAAGAGTTTGTGCGGGGAACCGTCGCCGCGGTGCGCAGCGAACTCGCCTCGCGCGACCGCGTGCGCGGCGAAATCACGCTGCTCGTCGAAGCGCCGCGTTGGGCCTCATCGCCTGACGCAGCGCAGGGCTCGGAAATTGCGCACGAAAAAATTGCCGCCCGCGTAGCGCGCATGCAGACCGAAGACGGCATCGACGAAAAGGAAGCGCTCAAACGCCTGGCGCGCGAATTGGGTCGGTCAAAGAGCGATCTCTATCGCGAGCTGCAACGCGAACGCGCGAAGAAGCGGTGAGGCTTTTGTCAGTGTCGATGCCACCCAGCATCAATCGCCATGACTGTCATCGCAAGTATCAGCGACAGAATTCCGATCCAATTCCAAAACGCGGTCTGCTTGCGTACCGAAGCGGGAATCTCACGCTCGACCGATCGCAAATATCGATGCCAGCTTCCCCGCCCCCTGTTGATCATCGGAGCACGGCCGGTTTCGCGCGTCCATCTATCTACAGCTCTCTGTTGAATCAGCCCAGAGGCGAACATCACAATAACTGCCCCAATCACTACTGACAGAGATATGGCAGACATGTGGGACATCAAGTTCAGACCTCGTTCTATCAGCAGCCAATTGATCGATACAGTCTATCAAGCTCACTTTCTTGAGACGCGCATTTTTTTGGATTTGGTGGAAGCGATCAGTCCTATCCGGCAGCTGTATTCCCTTTCTCGCCCGGTGCCTCGATCGTCGTTTCCCTGTTCCCTAATCCGTTCTCCCTGCTTGTCTCCACTTCAACTAGCGCGGAATAAAACGTTGCTCCGCCGCCGATGTCGGTGAGACGCTCGCTGGTGAGCGCATTCACATTCGTGCCGTCAGGGTGGAGCTTGGCCCAGTCGAGCCGCGCCGCCACTACGCCCGCGGGCAGATGCGCATTCAGCATTACCGTCAGCTCGATTGCGCCACGGTCGTTGAAGACGCGCACCCGGTCACCCTCGCCCACGCCGCGCGACTCGGCGTCGAGCGGATGGATTTCAAGCTTTTGATTTGTCCGGGATTCCATCTTCCGATGGCCTGGCAGATTCGCAAAGGTCGAGTTCATGTAGTTGTCGGCCTTGCGCGACAAAAATTCCAGCGGATATTTCTTTGCCACCTCACCCCAACGAGACTCAACCGGAGGAACAAATCCCGGAAGCGGATCGAGGCCGGCCACAGCCAGTGCCTCCGAATAAAACTCGATTTTGCCCGAAGGCGTAGCAAGCGGCCCGGAAGTGTACGGCAGAAACGGGTGCGATTCGGGCTCAGCGTGAAATGCGAGCGGCAGATGCCCTTCGCGTTCCAACTCCTCGAACGTGACATGTTCCATGCCGGCGTTCGTCGAGTGGCCGTCCGCGCCAATGGCCAGAACCTGGCGAATCATCTCCTCCGGCGTGTCGCGGAAGCACGCTTCGGTGAATCCCATGCGCTGTGCGAGATTTGAAAAAAGACACACATTAGATCGCGCCTCACCCAGCGGCTCAATGGCCTGCTTCGAGAGCTGCACGAAGAAGTGGCCGTATGCGCCCTGCACGTCGGTGTGTTCCAGAAACGTTGTCGCAGGCAGTACGAAGTCGGCGTAGTCGGTGGTGTCGGTAAAAAACTGCTCGTGCACTACGGTAAATAGATCCTGGCGCAGGAGGCCGCGCCGAACTGCATTGTGATTCGGCGCAACAGCTCCGGGATTCGAGTTGTAGACAAAGAGCGCATGAACCGGCGGACCGTCGTTGCTCCCTGCCGGGGTCGTTAGCGAATGATTTTTGCTCGATAGAAAGGGCTGTTCCCTGTTCCCTGATCCCTGCTCCCTCGCTTGACCTAATTCCGTCAGTGCTCGGCCAAGCTCCGACATATTCACCACGCGCGCCAGCCTTCCAAGCGGCGAAGCCAGCGCCAGGTCGGGCCGCTCCAGCGCCTTTTTATCCCACGCGAAGGCGCCCGAAGTCGAAAGCTGTCCGCCTCCGCCGCGAACCTTCCACGCGCCGGTGAGCGCCGGCAGCATGGCGATCGCTCGCACTGCCGCTCCGCCGTTTTCCGATCGCTGCACGCCGTAGTTCAGCCGCATCGTCGCCGGTCGCGTCGTCGCGTACTCCCGCGCCAGTTGTTCGATCTCGGCGGGCGTCATGCCGGTCCAGGCCGCCACGCGCTCTGGAGTGTACTCGCGCACGCG
>Ga0187847_10000463_pt1 | contig 45383 bp, 30 predicted proteins | sample June2016WEW_4_10_FD_132458 | JGI IMG/M metagenome (GOLD analysis project Ga0187847, IMG submission 132458) | Peatland microbial communities from SPRUCE experiment site at the Marcell Experimental Forest, Minnesota, USA - June2016WEW_4_10 | ecosystem: Environmental > Terrestrial > Soil >...
TACCGACACGGGCGGTTTCACCGGCACCCCCACTCTAACCGCCAGCAGTTCCAATAGTGGTGTAACAGTCACAGTCAGCGGCGACACGCTGACGCTGAAGGCCAGCACCACCGCCACCGGAACAGCCACCATCACCGTCACTGGAACTTCGGGCACCACCACCGCGACCACCACGATTACAGTGACGCTCACTGCAGCGCCCGGTTTCACACTTACTCCCGCGTCGGCCAGTGAGACGCTCGCGCAGGGTGCAAGCACCACCGACGCAATCACGGTCACCGACACCGGCGGCTTCACCGGCACAGTCACTCTGACCGCCGCTAGCTCGAACACCGGTGTAACAGTCACGGTCAGCGGCGACACGCTGACTCTGAAGGCCAGCAGCACGGCCACCGGAACAGCCACCATCACCGTTACTGGAACCTCGGGCACCACCACCGCGACCACCTCGATTACAGTTACGGTCACTGCAGCCGGCTTCACGCTTACTCCCGCGTCTGCCAGTGAGACGCTCGCTCAGGGCGCCAGCACCACCGACGCCATCACGGTCACCGACACCGGCGGCTTCACCGGCACGGTCACTTTGACCGCCACCAGTTCCAACTCCGGTGTTACGGTCACGGTCAGCGGCGACACGCTGACAATCGCCGCCAGCAGCACGGCCACCGGAACGGCCACCATCACCGTCACCGGGACCTCCGGCGCCACTACTGCTACTACCTCGATTACGGTGACAGCGGGCTTCACCCCCTTCCAGCAGCATTTTGTCGACCTTTACAACGACATTCACACCTCGGCGAACGGGTATTTTGGAACCGCAACCAGCGGTGACCAGATCCCCTACCACTCCGTAGAAACCCTTATGGCCGAGGCTCCGGATTATGGCCACGAAACGTCATCGGAGACGTACAGCTACTGGATCTGGCTGGAAACGCTCTACGGCGGCCTAACCGCAAACTGGACGGGACTGCAAACTGCCTGGACGAGCCTGCAAGACAATATGATCCCCAGTGCGACGCTGCAACCGACCAATGCTGGCTATAACGCCTCTTCACCCGCCACCTATGCACCAGAGCATCCACTGCCCAGCGCCTATCCATCGACGCTGACCAGCTCGGTCTCTGTGGGCACCGATCCGTTGGCGAGCCAACTCAGCTCGACCTACGGCACCGACAACATGTACTCCATGCACTGGATTATTGACACCGATAACTTTTACGGCTTTGGCCAACAGGAAGACGGTGTGACGAAGCCTTCGTGCATGAACACCTTCCAGCGCGGTGCAAACGAATCCGTGTGGTTGACCGTTCCGCAGCCTTGCTGGGATAACTTGAAGTACGGCAGCCAAACTAACGGCTACCTGGATCTGTTCACCGCTCCCGCTCCGTATACTGCACAGTGGAAGTACACTGACGCACCGGACGCCGATGCCCGCACTGTACAGGCCATGTACTGGGCGGAACAGTTTGCAAACGCGCAGGGCGGAAGCAGCGTTGTCACAGCTTTGCTGCCCAAGGCTGCTGAGCTGGGCGACTACCTGCGCTACTCGTTCTTTGACAAGTACTTTAAGGCCATCGGCTGCATTGGCGCGAGCGCGAGCGCAACGAGCTGCGCGGCCGGAAGCGGCTACAATTCCGCGCATTATCTGCTCGGATGGTACTTTGCTTGGGGCGGGGCAAACCCGGCCGATGCAAGCTGGGCATGGCGCATTGGAGACGGTACCGCGCACTTCGGCTACCAGAACCCAGTGGCGGCCTACGCCCTGTCGAAGGATCCTGGCATCAGCGGCAAACTTCCCACGCAGAGCGTGACCGACTGGAGTACCAGTCTTGAGCGCATGCTCGAACTTTACCGCTGGGCGCAATCGGATGAAGGCGCCATCGCCGGCGGCGTAACCAACAGTTGGGAAGGCTCCTACTCCCCTACTCCCACCGGCGACTCCACCTTCTATAACATGGCTTACGATTGGGAGCCTGTCTATCACAACCCGCCTAGCAACCAGTGGTTCGGTATGCAGGCCTGGTCCATGGAGCGTCTGGCTGAGTACTACTACATCACCGGCGATTCCAAGGCCGCAATCGTCCTGAACAGCTGGATTCCCTGGGTGGAGAAGGTCACCACGGTCAATTCCAACGGAACCTTCACGATTCCTGGATCCCTCTGCTGGGACAACTCCCCCGGCCAGGGCGACACCACGAATCCCTGGAACGACTCGACCTGCGGCCTCGTCGACTCAAGTACCACGAACGAGCCTGCAACCAACTGGAATGCCACCACGCAAGACTGGACTACCGTTCCGCTTAACCCGAACCTTCACGTCAGGGTCACGGGCACTGCAACAGACATAGGCCTGGCCGGCTCGCTGGCTAAAGCCCTGTCCTACTACAGCGCCGCAGTTGGCAAGTGGGTTACTAGTGGGACGCCCGATGCAACCTCCGAGGCGTTGGCCAAGAGCCTGCTGACCGGCGTCTGGACCAACTACCGCGATTCCATCGGAATCTCGGTGGCAGAGACGCGAAGCGACTACTGCACCGGCACGACCAGCACCAGCACCGAGGGGGGTACCACCCTCAACGGCGGCTTCGGCGCCACCGTGTTTGTGCCTTCGGATTGGCTACCGGGCACCATGCCGGCTGGCGAAGACGTCACGGTCAGTCCGCAGCCAACTTTCCTGAGCCTCCGCCCCAAATACACGAGCGATCCCAACTTCGCGCTACTTCAGGCGGGTTGCTCGGGAACGGCAGCGGGTCCAACCTTCAACTATCACCGTTTCTGGGGTCAGGTGGATATTGCGTCGGCGTATATCGTCTTCGCAAATCTCTTCCCTGGCAACTAAAGAGCCACTCTCAACCAAGGGCGCTACTGGCAACAGTAGCGCTCTTGCAGCATGTAAAAAAACGCAAAACTTTAGTCATTGCATCCTGCTTATACCATCCGATAGAGCTTCCCCATTGAAAAAAAATACGAATATGTAGATAACTTGCAGGGCATTTGCCACCATCGGCAGCAGCGTTCCCCGAGCCTCCAACGACCGGACAGCCAGTCTTGAGATATGTAAACTGGCCGAGCCCGACGCGGTGTAAGTCATAGTGCCCTTTCCTCTTGGGCCAATCGTCCTACGGTTGCCATCGAAGTGTCGAGTTTGACCCACCTTCCGACCGCAAATAAATCACTCGCCAACTCTCTCTGCACTCCTCATTGTTGCCGATATAGTTCTTTGACGCAGGTCATGGATTGAAGCTGCGCAGTGTCTTGCTTTCTGAGGGCATTCAGACCACTTTCCGGACAAGTAAAGTCCGGTTCGTGAGCCAGACAATCAAAGCGGGTTTACTGTCATGAACGTTGATCTCATTTTGTACTCGTTCTTCCTGAAGCTGACGGATCTCTGCTGCGTCGCTACTTCCTCACGGTACCTCGCACGACGGGCACGGATACTCGCTGGGATTGCTATGCTTCTTTCCCCTGGCCTCCCCGCATGCCCTCAAACGGCCCCCGATCTTACTCAGCAGAGCATTGAGGACCTGCTGAAGACGAAGATAAGTTCTGTGAGTAAGAAGGAAGAGCAGCTGCTTGATACGCCTGCGGCGGTATACGCAGTGACTCGCGAGGAGATTCGATCTTCAGGAGCGCGCAATGTTTCCGACGCCCTTCGCCTGGTGCCAGGGATGGACGTGAACCAGATCAACGCGAGCATCTTTGACGTGGGGATTCGCGGATTCGACGAGCGCTTCAGCAACAAGATGTTGGTGATGATCGACGGCAGAAGCCTGTATTCGCCGATCTTCGGCGGAATCTACTGGGACAGTATCGACCTGATCGTGGATGACATCGACAGGATCGAGGTTATTCGCGGGCCGGGCGGATCGCTGTGGGGAACGAATGCTGTTAATGGCACAGTGAATATCATTACGCGATCTTCGCAAGGGACACAGGGCGCAATGCTCAGCGAAAAGTCGGCCAGCGATACACCCGTATCACTGATGGCGCGTTACGGCGCTCAGGTCGGCAAGATTGGCACATACCGCATCTTCGCCAAGTACAAAGATGTGTTAGGAAACCAGGACGCAATGGGGCGCTGGGCGGGAGATGCGTGGCACGTGCTGCACGGTGGGTTCCGCTCGGACCTGAAGCCACGCGAGCGCGATGCGGTCTTATTGGAAGGCGATATATACTTCGGAAGCTTCGGCGAACCGCTGACCGTGCCCTTACCGGTTGCTCCGTTTTCAGCAACGGTGGGTGGCATAAATTCCGTGTCGGGGGGAGAAATGCTGGGACGCTGGACCCACGATTATGCCGACGGTCAAGAAACGCAGGCCCAGATTTACTATTCAATAGAGGACCGCGACGCAACGGAGCGACCCGACAACCTGGAAACAGTAGATATCGACGCACAGCATCACTTCCACTTAGGTTCCAGGCAGGACCTTGTGGGTGGGGCAGGATACCGCTATTCGCAATTTTATGCTCCATCCACGCCCTCTTTGACGATCACACCGGCAAGTCAGCGCTACCCGCTGATCAGTGCGTTCATCCAGGATGAGATTGCGCTGCTTCCAAAGCGACTTTTGCTTACCGCCGGTGGTAAGACCGAACACAACCGATTCACGGGCTTTGATCTTCAGCCTAGCTTGCGGTTGAACTGGAGGCCCACCGAGAAGAATGCGATATGGGCTTCAGTATCGAAAGCAGTGAAGATTCCGAACATCCTGAACACGTCTATGTACCGGCTTGTAAGCGTAGGTCTGGGCGCGGATGGGGTCGACGCTTCGACCCTGGTAGGAAACCCGAAATACAAAGACGAACATCTGCTGGCTTATGAGAGCGGTATTCGCACGCAGCTAAAGCACGTGTCGATAGATGCGACGGGGTTTGTGAATAACTACAATGACGTCGAAACCAACGAGAATCTCGCGCCGGTGGCACATACGGGATACACGGAGTATCCGGCGCAATGGGCAAACAATCTTTATGGCAAGAGCTTCGGCGCAGAGGTCGCGACGAGTTGGAATGTGGTTCCAAGCTGGAAGTTGACGGGATCCTATTCCTGGCTCAAGCTGGAGATGCGCACAAACTCACAGAGCAACGATACGAGTACAGCGGTCGGATTCAATGCTGGCACGCCGACGAATCACTTCGGAGTTCGTTCGTCGTACGCGCTGCTGAAGAATCTGGACTTCAACACTCTCGCACAATATACCGGGCCGATGCCTTCGGGGCTCGGCAGGGATACACCACCTGCAATGCCATCGTACTATCGCGTGGACAGCAATCTGCAGTGGCATGTTGGAGAGTATTTTCGCATCGACGTTGGCGGACAGAACCTGCTCTATCCTCGCGTGGCGGAATACACGGGTGGAAATGGGGCTGTCCAAACCCTGACCCCGCGCAGCGTATCCGGAAGGATCACGTATGTTTTCTAAGGCCAGCCGTGAATCAAATGCGACAGATAAGCTAACGCAGTGCCCATGCCAGTATTGCGTGGCAATTCTAACGAGGCAGCGGGCTTGAGAGCTAACACCAATGCGAACGCAAGACATACATTCGGGGTGACGCATTCCCGATTGTCCTCCGCAGTGAGGGTTAACTTACCTGGGCTGTGTCTGCTACTGTTCGCATTGGTATTTCATGTAACTGTCACGGGGACTGCGCGCGCACAATCGGCGAGCGATGAATATCGCCTGAAGGCCGCATTCTTATTTCATTTCGCGCAACTTGTGGAGTGGCCTGACGATGCTTTTGACGGCAACAGCAACTCGCTGGTTCTGTGCACTCTCGAAGACGATGCGCTTTACGACGAACTGGAAAGCACAATCCAGGGAAAACAGATCGGGGCGCGGACCATTCGTGTTCGACACATTCATATGTCCCAGGCCACCCATGGATGCAACATACTCTTCATTGGCAAGAGTGAGGGGAAAGGTCTTCCTTTGGCTGCTCTTCGAAAACTGCCGGTTCTCACCGTGGGAGAGGCAGAGGATTTCGTGAGTTCCGGTGGGATAATTCGTTTTTACTTCGAGCAAGATAGAATCCGCTTCGACATCAACCTTGGAGCTGCCGACTCGTCTCATCTCAAAATCAGTTCCAGACTGTTGCTTCTCGCCACCTCGGTGACTAAGGGCAGCGGAGCGGGCGAGGGAAGGTAGAGTCATGCGCATACGAGATTTCTCCATCCGATTCAATCTGGCCCTCTTGATTCTCAGCGCAAGCGCGCTAGCCGTGCTGCTTGCTTCCCTCGGTTTCGCAGTCTACGAGCGTCAGAGTTATCGCGCGAGCTCCGTGCGTGAACTCACCGCGCTTGCCGACACAATTGGAGCAAACACGGCTGCGTCGCTTGCATTCAACGACAAGAGAACTGCGGAAGAGATGCTGGGGGCCTTAGCCACCGAACCGCATGTCCTTGTCTCTTGCCTCTACGACAATCAAGGGCACGTCTTTGCTGAGTATCGCAGCCCCGGAGGTCCTCCCAATCGCGTTGTTCCCACGCATCACCCCGACGGAGAATATTTCGACCGCGAATCTCTCACTCTCTTCCGTGGTGTTCTCCTTCATGGGGAGCGCACCGGCTCCATTGCCCTCGTTTTCGATCTGAGCGATTTCCGATCTCGGCTCCTCGAATATGCGAAGATCGCTGTTCTCGTTTTTGTCCTCTCCGTCCTTATCACATTCCTGGCCTCGTTGCGCCTTGCGAGCTTCATAGGTGATCCGCTGGTGGAACTGGCCGCTGTCGTCCGGCGCATCTCGACCAACAAGGACTACTCAGTTCGCGCCCGAATTCGTTCCGGCGGCGAAACTGGCCTTCTCGTCGATTCATTCAATGACATGCTCTCCCAAATCGAATCGCGCGAACGAGCGCTCAAAGAGGCGCTCAGCTCACTTCAGGAGAGCGAGGAGCGCTATGCCATAGCCGCGCGCGGTGCCAACGACGGCCTATGGGACTGGAATCTTGCCACTAACGAAATTTACTTCTCTTCCCGCTGGAACCATATGCTCGGTTACTCCGAGAACGAATCCTGGTCAGGTCCCGAAGAGTGGTTCAGCCACATTCACGCAGACGATCGGGAACAGGTTCGCGCCGGGATTGCCGCGCATTGCGAAGGAAGGACCCCAGAGTTCGTAAGTGAATATCGCATGCGCCACAAATCGGGCGGCTATATCTGGACCCTCAGCCGTGGTATCGCGGTCCGCGACCATTCCGGCAAAGCTCTTCGAATGGCCGGCTCACAGACAGATATTACGGAAAGCAAAATCGCCGATCCGCTCACCCATCTTCCAAACCGTCTGCACTTCATCGATCGTATCGAGTCCGCGATCGAGACCTCCCATAAGCAAGACAACCTTTTCGCCGTCCTGTTCGTCGATCTCGACCAATTCAAAATGGTCAATGACAGTCTTGGACACGCAGCCGGGGATGAATTGCTCATTGATGTTGCCGGGCGTCTGCGCACCAGCATCCGCAGCGGTTCTCGCATAGGTGGCCCTGCCCAATCCGTCGTGGCACGCATCGGCGGAGACGAGTTCGCCATCCTCTTGGGGCACATATTGCACGAGTCCGACGCCTCGATTGTCGCAGCACGTATCCTCGAAAAGCTCACCGAGCCGTTTCAATTCGAGAACCGCAGTATGTTTGTCTCCGCCAGTATCGGAATCGCTCTCAGTTCCACCGGCAGCACTGCCGAAGAACTCCTTCGTAATGCCGATACCGCCATGTATCGTGCCAAGACTAATGGCAAAGCGCGCTTCGAGTTCTTCAACGAGGGGATGCGCGAGCGGGTCGTCACCCGTTTCGAGACCGAAACCGGCTTGCGCAAGGCCATCGGTGGGGGACAACTTGTCGTCTATTACCAGCCGATCGTCTCGCTCAGCGATAACCACATTTGCGGCTTCGAGGCGCTGGTTCGCTGGAATCACCCCGAACGCGGGCTGATCCCCCCTGGCCAGTTCATTCCCGTCGCCGAAGAAAGCGAGATTATCGTCCTCATTGGCCGCTGGGTTCTACGTGAGTCTTGCCGGCAAATGGCCGAATGGCAAAGAAGTTTCCCTTCCGCTCAACCGCTTACGGTCAGTGTCAATGTCTCCACCCGGCAACTAAGCGATCCCGGTCTGATTGAGGACGTGGAATCGGCTCTGGCTGATTCTGGACTGGGCCCCGAATCTCTGGCCCTTGAGATGACCGAAAGTTCGATCATGGGAAATGCTCAGCAAACGCTGGCCACGCTCGACCGCCTCAAGGCGATGAATGTCCGCTTGGAGATCGACGATTTCGGGACCGGGTATTCGTCCCTAAGCTACCTGCAGCGACTTCCTTTCCACACTCTCAAGATTGATCGCTCCTTCATCGGTGAAATGACCACCGGAAAGGGCAGCATGGACATAGTGAAGGCTATCTTGCAACTGGCCCATTCCCTCAATCTGGAAGTCATCGCGGAAGGCGTGGAGACAGAGCAACAGTTATGCAAACTGCGCGAGCTAGGCTGCGATTACTTCCAGGGCTTCCTGCGTTCAAAGCCAGTGGACGCCAAAGCGGCCGAATTGCTCTTCCGCGAATCCCACGAGTCCCTTCGTGGCGTTACCGTGACCAGCGGAGTTATCCAATGAGGCTGTCCAGCCTGCGGGTTAAAGTCGCATATAAGGAGTCAATATCATTCAGGGTACCCTTGCCACAAGTCTAATCACTAGTGGCCTGATCGAATGCCGGTTCTCTTCACGAAAGTGCGCGCAAGTTTCTGCGGAGTTCGTCGGGGTTTCGATCGGGAATGAGTCGCTCGACTTCATCGTGCATAAGCTTCCATACTGGAACCGCACGGGCAAGCAGATTGCTTCCCTTGGCTGTAAGTTTCAAGATATGGCTTCGCCGATCCGATGGGTCTGAAGACACCTTAACTAACCCGCGCCGTTCGAGCGGCTTCAATGCGGCAGTCAATGTGGTTCGATCCATGGCGAGCAGAGACGCTACCGGTCCCATTGGAGGCGGCTCGGGACGATTCAGGGACATCAAGAGTGAAAACTGTCCATTTGTAAGCTCGAATGGACGCAGTACTTCATCGAATCTCCGGGCCAGCGCCCGAGCTGCGCGCTGCACATGGAGGCACAGACAGCAATCCCGCACAAGAAGTGTCGTTTCGTACGGAAGTCTTTTTGGACTTGACACAACCCGAGACTAGTTGGTATCAACGTATTTGTCAAGTGAAGTAGATTCGCCAACCTTTCCGCGGTTTTCCCACCCGACGACGAACTGCTGCCGGGAACCCCGGATTGAATGTGGCTAGAGAAAACCGCCTGAATGGAGGTCCAGCATGTCTTTCCTTCACGATTTGAGAATTGCCATTCGTTCTCTGGCGCGTGTGCCTGCGCTGTGGATTACAGTTGCCCTTACACTGGCGCTGGGTATCGGCGCTAACGCCGCAATCTTCAGCGTGGTGCGCGCCGTGCTTCTGCGTCCGCTCGCAAATCGCGATGAAAATCGTTTGCTGTACGTGCACCAGAGCGCTCCCGGCATTGGCGACACCAACTCGACGTTTTCGGTCCCCGAGATTCAAGACATCAGCAGCGGGCTGAAAACAATCACGGAGATCGGCACATTTTCAGAGATCGACTTCACTCTTGTGGGTCTCGGCAAGCCGCGCGAAATCCCCGCCGGAGTGGTCGATGGCCATTACTTCGAGGTGATGGGACTCCATCCGGTGCTGGGACGCTTGCTCACTCCTGCCGACGATGGCCCCAATGCTGCGGGAGCGGTCGTGCTGACTTATGGCTTCTGGAGAAGGTCGCTGCACTCAGATCCCAGCGTGATTGGAAAGACGGTGCGGCTTGAGAGCATCTCCGGGGCTCGCGGTGCAACCGTCGTCGGAGTGCTGGAGCCCTCTGTTCCATACCCAGTGGCGACCGAAATCATCGCCAACGTTGTCACCAGCCCGCATCATCTATCCGCCACGATGGTGACTGGGCGCGAGCACCGCATGACGGAAATCTTTGCCCGGCTCGCTCCCGGCGCAACGCTCGACTCCGCGCGCGCGGAACTCAGTACCGTATACGCCGCCATGCTGGCCGCGCATCCCGAGGTATACAAGCCGGAGGACCACTTCAAGATCGATGTTACCCGCATGCATGAGCAGATCAATGCGCGCGCCAATACTATCTTGTGGATACTGTTTGCGGCTTCTGGCTTGCTATTTGTGATTGCGAGTTCGAACGTCGCTAATCTTGTTCTGGCTCGCACCGTGCGCCGCGAATCGGAGTTGGCCATTCGTTCAGCACTGGGTGCAAGCACTACGGCGCTTCGTCGTTCGCTGCTGGCTGAAAGCATAGTGCTGTGCGGAACCGGGGCGGTGGCGGCCATCCTTATCGCCGTTCCGATGGTGGCCGTGCTGGGCCACTATGCGGCGCGCTTCTCGGTCCGTGCCAACGACCTTACGCTCGATTTCAGTCTGGTCTGGTTTGGCATTGGGCTGGCGCTGATCGCGGCGGTCTTCCTCGCGTACATTCCACGGCTGCCCTCGTCCGATGCGCCGCAGGGCGGTCTAACAGGCCGGGGAACGCGCGTGGCTGGCGGGAGCACACGGCGGCTTCGCGTCTTTGCCGTTACGCAAATTGCCGCCTCGTTCCTCCTGCTTGCCGGGGCGTGCGTGCTGATGAAGACTCTGTTTGTGCTGGAGCAGACTCGCCCGCCTTACGACTCCGCCAACGTTCTGGCCGTGAACTTACCAGTCATGTCGTATGGAAAAACGCCGGAGCAGGTCAGTGATTTTTATCGCGACATAAAACGCCGGATCGGCGCGCTGCCCGGAGTGGAACATGTGTCCGCTGGCTTCATCGTACCCTGGCGTGATGATCAGGGGGCGAACATTAGCTTCGCATTCGCGGCGCAAGGCGCGAAACGCAAAGACGGGCTAGCTGATTTCCGCGCAAATTTCCGCTCCGTTTCGCCCGGCTTCTTTGACACTATGGGAGTGCCCATCCTGGAGGGCCGCGACTTCAATGACGGCGACAAAGAGGGCTCGGAGCGCGTGGTCATTGTCAGCAAAAGCTTGGCGCAGATGCTCTATCCGGGGCAGGACGCCGTGAATCACACCATGTGGTGGACGGACGGAGTAATCAAGTTTATCGGAATCAGCGGCGAGCCGCGCCGCATTGTCGCAGTCGTGCCGGATTTCGACGATGAGAATATCATCGCCTCACCCGCAATGACGGTGTATCAGCCAATCGATCAGGAAGGATGGAATGGCCGCTTGTTCGTGCGCGCGCATCAGGATGCCTATGCGCTCGTACCGGCCATCTCCCAGACCATTCACCAAATGTCGGCCGATCAGCCAGTGGAGAAGGCCAGTACGCTCGGTGATGTTCGTGCGGAGGTGCTGACCCCCGACCGCCTCAATGCGATTGTGTTTGGAGGATTCGCTGCTGTGGCGTTGCTGATCTCCGTGGTGGGTGTAGCGGGTGTTTTAGCGTTTTCAGTTAGTGGCCGCACGCGCGAATTCGGAATCCGCATGGCCTTGGGCGCTCTGCCGCGCAACATTCTCACCATTGTTCTTGCAGAGGGTGTAACGATGGCTGGCCTCGGAGTGGGCACGGGCGCGGTGGTTGGCTTTTCCCTCGTACGCGCGATCGGCAAATATGTAGCGGATATCCATCAACCGGGCGCACTCACTTTTGTTGCGTCTGCCTTCGTTATTCTGGCTTCGGCTATCGTCGCTTCTGCTGTACCGGCGGCGCGTGCCGCCAGAGTGAATGCGGTGGAAGCTCTGCGCTCGGAGTAATCAGCTGGCTTGTTTCGAGAACCGGCCAGGCGAGAGAACCGCAAAAAAACTTTCTAATCTAAGGCGAAGTTCAGTGTAAATCACTCTATGTCATATTACTTTGCAGATATGCCAAGTAGCATATAAGGAAGATCATCGCTAATGGGTAATGCCGAGAGTTGTCGAGCCATTTAGCCCCTGAGCAACAAAAATTGAATCATGCGCATCCAGTATTAAGACGGTGAGATGTCACCAATGCTACGGATCGCTATTGAGCAGGCTGGCCACTGGTTGAAGACTTAAGTTATCTCAGAAGCAACCTTAACCTTACGTATCAGATGCTGCAAAAGTTATCCACACCGGGTTACAAACAAAACTTGACGAATTACAGAGGATCAGGAGGGGAATTATGAGGAAAGCAATTGTGCTTGCGGCAGTCTTGAGTTTGACAGGTTTTTGCTGGGCGGAGACAACACGTGAGGCGACGGAAGATCGGCTGGAACATGCGGGCGCGGTGCTGCATGAAATTATGGCCGCGCCCGACAAAGGTATTCCGGATGAGGTCTTGGAGCACGCCAAGTGCGTGGCGGTGGTACCTCACCTGCTAAAGGGTGGATTCGTCTTTGGGGCTGAGAACGGCAGAGGAGTTGCCACCTGCCGGACTGGAAACGGATGGAGCGCTCCGGCGTTTTTTACCATCACGGGTGGCAGTTGGGGCTTGCAGATCGGCGTGGAAGGCATTGATCTGGTCATGATTATCCAAGGAGACAAAGGAATGGACAATTTGATCAACAGCAAGTTCGAGATTGGCGGCGACGCCTCTGCTGCTGCGGGTCCTGTGGGTCGCCACGCTTCCGCCGATACTGATTGGAAACTCAATACTGAAATTCTGACCTATTCACGCGCAAAGGGCGTCTTCGCAGGCGTGACGCTGAATGGCGCTGCGATACGGCGCGATGATGACTCAACTGAAGCAATTTACGGGAAAGAGGTTTCCACGCGCCGGATTTTGCTAGGAGAGGTTTCTCCTCCTCCTCAAGCACGTCCGTTCCTGGATGCTGTGAGAAATGCCAAGGAGCAGGCGAACGCAAGAAGTATTGACAAGTAGTCGATCGTGTGTGAATGCTTTTGGATATATGGATCTCATGCTCGACGCAGAAACAAGGAGGGGTGGATGCTCTGGATCGTATTTGCAATTATTCTGATCCTTTGGCTTTTGGGATTTAGCCTTCATATTGCCGGAAGTCTGATTCACCTGCTCCTTGTAGTTGCGCTTATTGTTTTGGTCATTAATCTTCTGACAGGGCGACGGTCCACGCTATGAGTCTAAATATGAACTTGAGTTAGGGATTGCGCGAGAAAGCCCTTTTCGGCGGTTGGCGTAATTAGCCAATCTCTGAAGCTCTTAGGAGGGAGATGACGATGTTAGGCAATTATCGCGAGAAGGTCTTTGCCCCTGCCTCTTTTCTCGCGAGCGTAGGGCTTGATCGAAGAATAGTTAAATTAGAATCGGAAGATTGCTTTTTCGCGCAGGGAGACTTGGCGGACTCTGTCTTTTTTCTGCAGCAGGGCCGCGCAAAAGTAAGTGTCATTGCGGAAAGGGGTAAGCTAGCCACCATCACGCTTCTCTTCCCTGGCGAATTCTTCGGAGAAGAGTCGTTGGGAGCAGCGCCTGAAAAGCGTGCGGCCACAGTGACGGCCGTGAACAAATGCACCGCCTTCAAAATGAAAAAGGAAGAGATGATGCAAGTTTTGCATCAGGAACTTGATTTTAGCGATCAGTTCCTGTCTTGTCTGCTGGCTCGCGGGATGCGTATACAAGCTGATCTTGTGGATCAAATGTTCAACTCGAGCGAAAAGCGCCTGGCACGTGCGCTGCTCTTGATGGCGGAAACCGAGAAGCCGGAAGAACCCCAGGCGGTGATTCCCCCCATCACGCAGCAGACTCTGGCGGAGATGGTCGGAACCACGCGGTCCCGCGTGAGTTTTTTTATGAACCGGTTCCGTGATCTCGGACTTATCAGCTACAAGAATCGGATTCGGGTTCATAGGCAGAGGCTGCAGGCGGCCCTTTTGGATCAATTTGCCGGAGGATGAGCGCACGACCTGACGCAACCTTCTGAGATGGCTTGTTTATAGAGCAGATCGCCCTCTATTTACCTCAACGAGACAAAGCAGAACTCTGTTCGTAATGGGCATGTTGCGAGTCATGCCGAGGCGTAAGTCGCAGCAGGGGACATAGATTCTGCGGAGTGCAATTATTATTATTCGTAAAGGTTCAGACCCTATCTGTATGAACACACGCCGATTCTGGCATAATATCGCAATTTCATTATCTACGCCGCAAATCATACGCTCTGAGCAGTCGCGAGCCAAGGCATACAAGCGTGAGCTACAGCTGACTCCTAATTGGATGGTTTCGACTTGGCAGCACCCGGTTTGATAGGGGATGACCTTTTCGTGGATGTTAGAATCGAGGAATCGTCGAATAACTGGATCGACCTTCCGCCCACAGTCACTTTTTTCCCTGCCTTTACAGGCGTAAATGGATCCTCGATATTTTCAGTACTCATGATCCGTCGCCAAGGGTTGCCGTTCGGTGGGGGAGCAAGAATAAACTCGACGCCTTCATGGTGCGCATTCACAAGCAAAAGAAAGCTATCGTCTTTGATGGGATTCCCTTCGGCATCGCTGATCTCCAAAGTCTTGCCATTCAGCATTAGTGCAATGGAGCGCGTCCACTCCGCGCCCCACGCCTCTTCCGGCATCTCTATGCCGTCGGCTCTGTACCAGGCAATATCCCTCACAACCGAGTTGCGAATAACTCGGTCCTGAAAGAACTTTCTACGATGAAGATTTGGGTGTGAAGAACGCAACCGCACCAGGGTTCGCGTGAACTCCATTAATCGAGTCCGAGAAGCACTTAGATTCCAGTCATGCCATGTTATCTCGTTATCCTGACAATAGGCATTGTTGTTTCCATGCTGTGTCCGGAAAGATTCGTCGCCCCCACATATCATGGGCACTCCTTGACTCAGCAACAAGGTCGCAAGCAGATTGCGTACCTGTCTCTCTCTCGCCTTCTGAATCTCAGCATCGTCGGTTGGACCCTCAACGCCCATGTTCCATGAAGCGTTGTCATTGGTCCCATCGCTGTTGCCATCCTCATTGGCCTCGTTGTGTTTTTCGTTATAACTCACCAGATCGGCGAGGGTAAATCCATCGTGTGCCGTGATAAAGTTGATGCTTGCATATGGCTTGCGTCCGTCATGCTGATATAAATCGCTGGATCCAGTTAACCTGTAGGCAAAGTCCGAAAGCTGCCCTGCATCTCCCTTCCAAAACCTTCTCGCCGTATCTCGATATTTTCCGTTCCATTCTGCCCACAATACCGGAAAGCTTCCCACCTGATAGCCGCCTTCGCCCAAATCCCATGGCTCCGCAATCAGTTTCACATCCGCCAGTGTTGGGTCCTGATGAATAGTATCGAAGAAACCGCTCAGGCGATCGACATCGTGTAACTCCCGAGCCAAGGTTGCAGCCAGGTCAAAGCGGAACCCATCCACATGCATGTCAGTTACCCAATATCTAAGACTGTCCATCAAAAGTTTAAGTACTTGCGGGTTGCGAACATTCAATGTGTTTCCCGTTCCGGTGTAATCCATGTAATAGCGTGGATTGTCGATCACTGTTCTATAGTAGGTTGTATTGCAGATCCCTTTCATGCTGAACATTGGGCCCAGATGGTTGCCTTCGCAGGTGTGGTTGTATACGACGTCGAGAATTACTTCGAGCCCTTCGGCGTGAAACGCCTTCACCATCTGCTTAAACTCTCGTACCTGCCCCCCAGCGTCTCCACTTGCACTGTATCGGTTCGCCGGACTGAAGTATCCAAGCGTGTTATATCCCCAGTAATTACTCAATCCTTTTTCCAGCAGATGGCCGTCGTCTACCATTTCGTGAATCGGCAGCAACTCGACGGCAGTGATGCCCAGCTGTTTCAGATATTGAATACTGGCTGGGTAAGCCAGGCCGGCATAAGTGCCCCGAAGTTTTTCAGGGACTTCCGGATTCAGTTGCGAAAACCCCTTGACATGCACCTCGTAAATGATCGAGTCCGAAAGAGGTGTCTCCGGTGGGCAGTCATCTCCCCAATCGAAGCGGTGTTCTATTACAACAGACTTAGGCATACCGGCAGCGCTATCTTTGTCGCATTTTTCCAAGTCGTCGCCAGTCTCCACTTTGTAGGGAAACACCGGAGCTTTCCAGTCAACTTTACCTGAAATCGCCTCTGCGTATGGGTCGACCAATAATTTTGCCGCGTTGAATCGGTGTCCCGCTTCAGGTTCCCAAGGCCCGTCTACTCGATAGCCGTACAGTTGTCCCGGCTCAACGCCGACGACAAATCCATGCCACACCAAGGCTGTTCGTTCTCTCAGCGCGACTCGATCTGTCTCCTTGCCTGACATATCGAAGAAGCACACTGATACGCCACTCGCAAATTCCGAATAAAGGGCGAAATTTGTTCCCTTTGAATTTGCCTTGGATCCGAGCGGAAGGGGACGCCCTGGCAACAGCGTACGGGCCATCACTTAACTCCTATCGAGGCGCAGTTTGCCGCGCAAGTCTCGCGCTGCAAGCGTCAATGTTCAATTTCATCTATCGATACTTCACAACGGCGACATATGAGTCTGATGCGAGCGTCCAACCTGCAGATGCCTTGCCCCCGAGAAGCGACGGTCGTGGATCATGTATGCGTATGGCTTTTATCATTCATTGCCCAACCAACGGTTGATCAGTTTGTGCATCGCGCTTGAGAAACTACGCTAGGGATAACTCTTTCTCGTCTTAGCTATCGATCTTTTCTCAAGCTGATTTCCGCCGCCTATCAACGGCCTTTGTGTTCGATTGGATTAGCCTTGGTCCAGGCTTTTCTTTAGCTCGGCTCGTGCCGGCTCGCGCCGCAGGTTTCTTCTTTTCGAGCGGTTCCTTTACGCTGCGCCGAAGAGCCTCCATCAGGTCGATGACTTTTCCGCGTGGTGACGCTTGCTGCTTGGGGAGCGGAATGTGCTTCAGCTTCGCATCCACCAGTTCATGCAATGCGACCTCGTAATCGTCAGTGAATTTGCGGGGATCGAAGGTTTGCGTCTTGCGCTTTATCAATTCCTTGGCCAACGCGAGTTGGTCCTCATCCACTTTCCCCGTCTTTCTATCAGAGAAATATTTGCCTGCATCCCGGAGTTCCACTGCATAGCGCAGGAAGTATCCCATCAGCCCGACAAGCTTTGTACCGGACGGAGCCGATATAGCAATCAGATGTTCTCGGTCTCCAACTGCGATTTTTCCGATGCCCAACTTTTCTGTTTGTTGCAATGCCTTTTGCACCACAGCGAACGCATCCGCCTGAGCATCGTTTTCCGGTAATACGAAATAAGGTTTCTCGAAGAAAGCAGGGGCCAGTTCGTCCCTGCCGACGAATTGTTGAATCTCGATTGTGCTTCGTGAAGCAATTCGCAGTCCCGCAATCTCCGACGGTTCTATCTGTATGTATTCTCCCTTGCTGTATTCATATCCTTTGACAATGTCGTAGTTATCGACCGGTTCCTCATCAGAGCCGGAAACCTTCTGATGCCGGACGCGCTCGCCAGTCTTGCGATCAATTTGGTGAAAGCGTATTTGGCTCGCGGTCTCAATTGCTGGAAAGAGTTTTACGCCGAATGAGACCAGCGAAATCTGGATGTGGCCAGACCAGAAAGGACGCGCCATACACAATACTCTCCGGCCAAGTTAGATGCCTTATGTAATTGAAAGTTGTCCCCTTGCGGATTGCTATCGATCGGAACCCTTCCAGTTTGTATGTTACATCTTGGAAAACCCGTTCAGAAAAACTCGCGTCCTATGATATGTCCGACTCGCCCATGATAAGAAAACTTAAATCCGGCCAATTCCGCTTATATTCGCGCAAGAAAGATCCTTCCACCGGGAAGCGCCGCAACCTGGGCACCTTCGCGACTATCGAGAAGGCCAAGCAACACGAACGCGAAGTTCAATATTTCAAGCGGCATTAAACGCGGCACTATATGGAACCAGTCTCTGTTTCCGGAACAAACCACCACTTACGCTTTCGATGTGCATCTGATTATCGAGCACTCCGGATTCACAGACCACAAGTATCCGCGCACTCATCAATGCGGAGTGTGGCGCAACCTGTGACAACGCAAGCCGACCCTATCTGCCTCGATCTGCAAGCGCCGTCGGCCATACCTTTCCTGGGATGGCTGACGGCCGGGCAGTTACTGGGGAAGAGGAAATCCGAAACACCTCAGCTCAGGCTGGCCGCGGTGTGCTGAAGCTGAGAACTGAAGGTCTCTTTGACCCGCGCCAGCAGATCCGTCGGATGAATCGGTTTGGTTAACAGCGAAAAGTGTTGTCCCCGGTTTTTCGCCGAAGCGAGTAGATCGACAGTAGATGCCTGCCCAGAAAAAAGGATAACTTTGCAATCTGGAAAGATACGTCTAACTGTTGTCGCTAACTCAATACCATTCATCCCGGGCAAAATAACATCGGAAATTAAGAGTTCTGGAGGCATCAGCAGCGCTACTTCCAGTGCGCCTTCACCGTCGTAAGCGGGCACTGCCGCATAGCCGCTTCGGTTTAGGATTTCTGTGAGTGAATCGGCTATGACGGACTCGTCGTCGACCACAAGAACCACGGGGCGGTAGGCGGTTTCGATTGTTGAACTGGACATCATTACCTCCTTGATTGGTACGGTTGGGAAAGTTGTATATTGCTTCCTAACTGAAATCGGCAGTGAATTGAATTCATTCTTTTTCATAGGATCCTCACTTTCCGAGCCGAAGCTCGACGAATGGAATATTTATGGCACCTTGCTTCCCGGCGCAATCGCGATCGGGGTCTAATCAATCGTTTCCTGAACGGCTTCTCGTAAAACCTGGGCCAGAGTGTTAGGGGAGAACATTGACCCGGCCCAGGGCGCGGGGGAAGACCTCTATGGGCAATCTAGCAGGCTTTCCGCGATACGTGGAAACTCTTTTTGAGACGCACAGAATCTTTAAAATCTCACACTTATAGGCAACTTGACGATGTTGGGAAGAGATGACGAGGGGCTCCGCACGAGGCGAGACTTTTTCCTGGAACAACGTCTTCACTTCAAATATGCGTACCAAAGTGAACAGGAATCCTTCCTTAGCGTATTGCAAATTCTCCGTTATATTAGTATTCTCTTTTTCTGAGGATAGGTTAACAACAATTTAAGCATACGTTCTAGTGGGATACCATATACAAAAATGGTTGAAAGTCCAAGGGAAAGGACGATTGCTGCAAAGAAGGAGCGATAATATGGCAACCCAATCGGATGCGAAGCCCGGTCTGAGCACATTCGAGTCCATTCTTCAGCTCGATGTTCCCAAAGGCCGGGACGGCAAACACAAGAAGATCATCACGCGGCTGTTGAACGATATCGGCAACCTGGAATCTGGATCGGCGCTGAAAGTGCCCCTGCAGGCTTTACCCGATACCAAGGAGAACATCCGCGCCGCGCTCAATCGAGCGACACGCCAGAAGGGCCTTGAAGTGGCCACATCGAGCGATGCTGAGTTCCTATATGTCTGGAGGGTCGAGCAACAGTCCTGATTCGGCGTTATTCCTGCCTATGTCTCCCTCGTTCGCACCACAATCAATCATGCACGCAATGCGAATGAATAAGTGATGGTCGGGTGGCGCGGTCTTTCAGGACGCGTGTGCAGACTTTGAAGGCCTGCGGCTGGAGCAGCACTCACGCGAACGGGATTCGGGCCAAGCCGTCGCGCGATGCTCGTGTGGGGCACGAACAGTGTTTGTAGAGTATTTGCGACGGAGAGCAACGGTGCGAGGACGATGGATTTCGGCATTGCGGAAGGTGCACGAGTTGACCACCGTCGGCCGCGCCTTGGACTGCACCCGAAGTGTTTGCACAAAATTGCTATCTCCCGGCGCACAATGGTAAGAGTCAGTGGAGCGGGGCGTCTCTTGTCCCTGTTCCCCCTCCTCTAACCCCGACGAGGGTACCCCCTCCCCCCTTTTTATATTTTCAAAACCTTGCAGATAATTTAACTTCTTTGGAATCAAGGCCTACAAAGAGCATTGACTCGGGAAATTACCACTATGTAAAACTGTAAAAGTTCCCTTTTCGCCAAAAGCCTCCCTCCGAATAATTCCGATCCTCATCTTCAAGAACGACTCTGCCGCGCAACTCTGTCCAAGCCTGCACGCTCTGCTCACGATGTGATTCAATAAACATAATGGCAACTGCACGGAGATCGACGGTACGTGGGCGGTGGTTGGCGGCTGCGCGGAAGATCCGCGAGTTGAGGATGGTGGGCCGCGCGCTGGCGTCCACTTCTCATCCGGTGCTGGCGCAGATTATTCCGGCGCGGTTTTGCAACCTGAGCTGCGGCTACTGCAACGAGTACGACAAGGTTTCGGAGCCGGTGCAGCTTCTAGAGATGCTGCGGCGGATCGACCACCTGGGACGGTTGGGAACGGCCATGATAGGCCTGTCGGGCGGCGAGCCGCTGACGCATCCTGATCTGGACGAGATCATCCGGCGTATGCGGCGGACCGGAGCGATTGCCGGCATGATCACCAACGGCTACTTGTTGAATCAGGCCCGGATCGAGAGGCTGAACGAGGCCGGCCTGGACCACATGCAGATTTCCATCGATAATCTGGAGCCGGACGAAGTATCGAAGAAAAGCCTCAAAGTGCTGGACAAGAAGCTGGTAATGCTGGCCGAGTACGCCGAATTCCACGTGAACATCAACTCCGTAGTCGGCGGGGGCTTCAAGAATCCCAACGACGCGTTGGTAATCGGCCGGCGGGCGCTGGAACTGGGCTTTGAATCGACGATTGGCATTATCCACGACGGTAGTGGGCAATTGAAGCCGCTCAAGCCGGAAGAAGCCAAGGTCTACTTCGCGATGACCCACAGGAAGAAGACCAACTATGCGCAATTTGACAAGTTCCAGGAGGCGATTGCGCAGGGGCAACCCAACGACTGGCGCTGCCGAGCCGGGTCGCGCTACCTATATATATGTGAGGACGGGCTCGTGCACTATTGCTCGCAGCAGCGCGGGTACCCGGGCGTGCCGCTAGCCGAGTACACTACGGCTGACGTGAAACGGGAGTTTTTCACAGCCAAGAGCTGTGCGCCGAATTGCACCATCGGATGCGTCCACCGGATCAGCTACATCGACCACTGGAGAGCGCCGCAGACGCGGACGATCTCGCCCGGCGTAGAGGGATCCGCAGCGCCGGAGTTGGTGCAAATTCAGACTGCGGACTGACAGGCTGCGGGAAGAGTTTAAAGGCCTTGAAATGGTCGTGGTAAAACTATCATTGCAATCCACTTTCAATTTTCCCACCACGAAAAATTACTTAGGTAATGTCTCAATTCGAGACAGAGGTCCTACCTCTTTTGTTCGCTCTAGCGGGAAGAACGCATAGTTTCCGTTGATCTGGAGTACATTTCACATTAATTGTTGACAAATCTTGATTCGTATCAATACACTTCCTGGCTGGAGTGGTCTGACCAGTTTTTGCGCCGCTCTAAAACTGTAGTACCCCAAAAGGAGATCACATGATTAACCCCCGCATGACCTTTATCCATGTCTCTGCGGCCGCCATTCTGCTTTATGCAGCATTGGCCGGCGCGCAGACCGTGGCGACTGGCGACAGCCGCAGCGTAAGCCAACCGAGCTTCCCCTCCGTGTGCGATACGCTCTCAGCACAGTTCACCACTTCGCAGCGCTCTTCCCCACCAAGCTCTGATGACACCAGCCGCGTACAAGCGGCGCTAACCTCCTGCGCAGGAACAGGCAAGAGCGTCGTGCTGGCTGCCTCAGGATCGGACAACGCCTTTTACACCGGCAAGCTCACGGTGAACGGCGAAGGCTTAGTCATTAACTCAGGCGTCACTTTGGAGGGCAATACCAGTTATTCGAGCCAGTCGGAGCTGGTTTTAGTCGAGGGCTCGAACTCCTTCATCGGAGGACCGGGCGCAATCGACGGTCGCGGTGACATCATCAGCGGCACGCCGAGGCTTGTGCAGACCAGCAGCGCCAACAATTTCATCATCTACGACGTGACCCTTCAGCAGGCCGCGCATCCCAACCTCTACATCCAGGGCGGCAGCGGAGCCACCGTGTGGAATGTAACCATCCGCACTCCCGCAACCCGCGCCAATGCTGATGGCATTGACATCGACAGCATCACAAACGTGACCGTCAATAACTCCACTGTGGAAGCAGGCGACGACGGCATTGCCGTGAAGACCAATGCATCCGCCGCCTCCAACATCACGGTCGAGAACTCCCAGTTCTACGGAACCCACGGCCTGTCGATTGGCAGCCAGACCTTTGACGGCGTGACCAATGTGCTCTTCAATAACAACTACGTTTATGGCAAGGATCTGTTGGGAAATGTCTCAGCCGACGCCAATGGCATCAACATCAAGACGGATGAGGATTGCGGCGGTGAAGTCAAGCAAGTCACCTATGAGCAAACCTGCTTGTATGGCGTGAAACACCTGATCATCGTCAACGCTTATTACGGCAGCTGCAGTGGCACCGCGGGCACACCGAAGTTCCAGGACATCTTAGTCAATGGAGTTAGATCCGAGGCCTCGATTTCGGGCGCGTATTCTACTTTCTTCGGATACAACGACAGCAACCTGGCCCAAGTCTACCTGGCCAATGTCGATCTAGATGTTACCAAGCAGGATGACGACGAGTACGCGACGGTGTTTCTGGACAACTCGAACATTACGCCCTCCGGCACGGACGTAACCACCTCTAGCTACACGCAAAGCGGCGGCGGTGTACCGGGATGCAGCAGCTTTAACAGTAGCCTCTAGCAACCGCAGCGAGCGCTGAATTTGGCGCAACATTTCATGCGGGCTGACAGACCGTTTGCCTGCCCGCATAGTTTGGTATGCGCAAGACGATTGAGCAAACCACAAATGAAAGAGGAGATCCAGTAATGAAGTTTCGTTCGATCAATTTCTACGCCGCCGCAATTCTGCTTTGTGCAGCGTCGGCAAGCGCGCAAACCGTAGCAACCGGCGACAGCCGCAGCGTAAGCAAACCTAGCTTCCCATCCGTGTGCGAGACACTGGACGCACAGTTCACCTACTCGCAGCGCTCCTCGCCGCCCAGCTCGGACGACACCAGCCGCGTGCAAGCCGCTCTGACCGCTTGCGCCGGCACCGGTAAGAGCGTCGTTCTCGCTGCCTCGGGTTCTGACAACGCGTTCTACACTGACAAGCTCACGGTAAACGGTGAGGGCCTGGTGGTCAACTCCGGCGTTTACCTGGAAGGCAATAACAGTTACTCGAGCGCGGCAGAGTTGATTTATGTCGAGGGCAGCAATTCGTTCATCGGCGGGCCGGGTTATATCGATGGCCGCGGCGACATCATCAGCGGCACGCCGAGGCTGGTACAAACCAGCAGCGCTGACAATTTCATCATCTACGACGTAAATCTGGTGCAGGCTGCGCATCCGAACCTCTACATCCAGGGCGGCAGCGGTGCTACGGTGTGGGCTGTGACCATTCTCACCCCCGCAACGCGGGCCAACGCTGACGGCATCGACATCGACAGCATCTCGAACGTCACCGTCTACAGTTCCAAGATCGAAGCCGGAGACGACGGCATCGCAGTCAAGACCAACGAGTCCGCCGCATCGAACATCACCATCAACGACAACCAGTTCTACGGCACCCATGGCCTCTCGGTCGGAAGCCAGACCTTCGACGGCGTCACGAATGTGCTGTTCGAAAACAATTATGTCTACGGCACGGATCTGCTGGGGAACGTCTCGGCAGACGCCAACGGCCTCAACATGAAGACAGATGAGGATTGCGGCGGCGAAGTTAAGCAAGTGACCTATCAGAACAACTGCCTCTATGGCGTGAAGCATCTGATCATTGTCAACGCCTACTACGGCAGCTGCAGCGGTACTTCGGGCACGCCGAAGTTCCAGGACATCCTGATCAACGGGGTCAAGTCCGAGGCCTCGATCTCGGGCGCGTACTCCACATTCTACGGATATAACGACAGCAACTTGGCTCAGGTCTATCTGGCCAATGTCGACCTGGATGTCACCACGCAGTCGGACGATGAGTATGCGCAGATCTACACCGACAACTCCAACATCGCGCCCTCCGGCACGGACGTGACAGTTTCCAGCTTCTCGATCAGTGGCAGCGTGCCGAGCTGCAGTTTCGACACCAGCGACTAGAGCATTTTCGATTCACATCTTGACATCGGGAGATCATAGAATGTGGCTTTTTCTGAGGAAAGAGCCACTCGGCAGCGTAGATTCTGTAAAAGGCAGAATCGAAAATGCTGTAACGGCGAATTGCGACCAAATGCCGCAACATAAAACGACGCATCCTGGCCAGGATGCGTCGTTTTAGGTGTACGGGCCTGTTGGTCTATTGGCTCTTCGCAGCAGCCTTTTTGACCGAGGCTGATTTGGTGGCTGAAGCTGTGTCGGCAATGGCTTGGTCGATGAGTTCGAAGAGCTTGCTGCGGTCGAGGACCTCGACGAAGGGCGCGCCTTTAGAGTTGGCGGTGACCACCCAAATAGTGGGGGTATGCTCGATGCCGATGCGTTGGCCGAGGGCGTAGTCGGCCTTGACCAACTCGGCCAGTTTGCCTTGCGGATCAATGGCGAAGGGCAGTGCGACAGCAGGCTTTTGGCTCGCCGCAAATTTCTCGGTGAACTGGCGCAACGAGTCGGGGTTAAGGATAGAAGCTTGGTTGGCGAAGACCTGGTCGCGGTACTCGTCGCCCAGGGCCTTGCTACGGGTGTCGAACCAGCGAGCGTTCACTGCGGCGTTAAAACTCCAGTTGTGCATGGGCAGTGGGAAGTCGTGGCGGATCCAAGGAATCTTATACTTTGCCGCCGCATCTTTGAGGAGAGGGTTGGCTCGGGCGCAGTCGGGGCACTCCATGTCTTCAAACTCGACAATGGCCACGCGTGCGCCGGCGGGCGGTCTGAGTGCGGTTGCGTCATGCACCTGGGTTCCGGGCGATGGAGCCGCAAATTGGGCGTGCGCGCCAGCGGCGAATCCAAGAAGCGCGGCGGCAAGGCTCAATAAGAGGCTGGTCCGCTTGCTGAGAGCGGGAAGGCGATGGGCAAGGAGGGCAGAGCAGGACATGGCGATCAGACAACTCCTTTTGAGTCATTGTAACCATTCGCGATGGGGTGGACGGAATTTTCGCGGCACTTGCCGGTTGAGGGCAGCTGATCTAGCAGACAAACCCCGTTAAATCAGCGATGTTATTGGCGATCGCGGCGGCGCGCAGCCATCCATTGGCGCCATTTGTAGTCGGCGATCACAGAGGCGACTACGACCAAGACGGCTAAGATGCCCAACAGGATTCTCATGTGGTCTACAGGATCGCATGAGTCGGATCGATGAGAGATTCGGCGTTTCCCAGGTCTCAGAATCTAGAGATCCTTTGACTTCGCTCAGAACAGACTTCGGGGGAATTCTGAAGGACCTTGGGCACCGTCTGAGTGTCCGAAATCGAACACCACCACGCTGGAAACGGTCACCGTAAGGGGTTAATTCTTGTTTGTTCTCTTCGCTAAGAGTTTTATTTTCAGCGTCAAAAGGTAGGGCCTCTTTGGCATATCAAGTGCAGTGATCCTTGGTGTTATGGATATCGCACGCCCAGATTTGCTGCAGAAGAGGAAGCGTCGGAATTGGATTGTTGCCGGCATTGCGATTGTCGTGTTGACGGTTGCGGGGATGGGTCTTTCGCGACTCAAGCAGGCCGCGCCGACGGTGGACCGTTCAACCATCTGGCCGGACACGGTGAAGCGTGGGCCCATGATCCGGCAGGTGCGTGGATCGACGGGATCATTGGTGCCGCGCGAGGACAAGCTGCGTTTGATTCCCGCCGAGACCGAGGCGACGGTCACGCGAATTCTGGTTCTGCCCGGCGCGCAGGTTCAGCCCAACACGGTGATTATGGAACTTGCCTACCCGCAGCTTGAGCAGGAGGCGATGAACGCCGGCTTGGCGTTGAAGGCTGCCGAAAGCGAATACCACAACACGCAAGTCAAGCTCGAGAATGACCTGATGACGCAGAAGGCCGGTGCGGCCACCGTTGGCGCAGACTATAGCCAAGCCAAGTTACAAGCGCAGACCGACAAGGCGCTCTACGATCTGGGAGTTATCTCCGGTCTGACTTACAAGGCTTCGCAGGGCAAGGCTGACGAGCTGACCACGCGCAACAAGATCGAGGACGACCGAATCACGATGAACGAGAAGGTTATCGCCTCGCAACTGGCCGTGCAGCAAACGCTGGTGGACCAGGCGCGCGCACTCAACCAACTCAAGCAGCAGCAACTGGCTGCATTGCATGTCACGGCGGGCATCAGCGGCGTGCTTGTGGACTTGCCGCACCAGGTGGGCGAGCACGTTGGGCCCGGCATCACGCTGGCCAAGGTGGTGCAACCCGACCAGTTGAAAGCCTCGCTGAAGATTGCCGAGACGCAGGCGCGCGACATCCAGATAGGCCAACCGGCCTCAATCGACACGCACAACGGCGTGATTCCCGGCCGCGTGCAACGCATCGATCCGGCGGTGCAGAACGGAACCGTCACGGTGGACGTAGAACTTACGGGGCCACTGCCGCAAGGCGCGCGACCCGACCTGAGCGTGGACGGGACGATCGATCTGGAGCGCATGACGGATGTTCTTTACGTGGGCCGGCCGGCGCTGGGCAACGAGAATTCCACTTTGAGTCTGTTCAAGATCGATCCCGACGGCAAGGGCGCCACGCGCGTACCTGTGAAGGTAGGCCGCGCATCGGTTAACAGCATTCAGGTTCTCGAAGGATTGAAAGAGGGCGACACGGTAATTCTTTCCGACATGTCGCGCTGGGACAATGTAGATCGCATCCGGCTGGAGTAAGTACTGCTTACTCCGGACATTGTGGACTACTTGCGCACGCGAGCAGGGGTTAACAGCGACCGCTGACAACTTATCACTGATAACTGACGAGGAGGAATTGCATGGCATCGAACGGCACGCTGATTGAGATTGAAGATCTAACCAAGGTTTTTTACACCGACGAAGTGGAAACACACGCGCTTTCCGGCATTCACCTGATCATTTCGCGGGGCGAGTATGTGGCGATGTCGGGTCCGTCGGGCTGCGGCAAGTCCACGCTGCTGTCAATTATGGGCCTGCTCGACACGCCCACCGGCGGTAAGTACCTGCTCAATGGCAACCCGGTCGAGAATCTGAGCTTCGGTGATCGCTCGCGCATCCGGAACCAGGAGATCGGCTTCATCTTCCAGAGCTTCAACCTTATCGGCGATCTAACTGTCGAAGAGAATGTCGAGTTACCCCTGACCTATCGCGCTGGAATGCCATCGCCTGAGCGAAAGAAGCGGGTGAAGGAAGCGCTGGAGCGGGTGAATATGGCGCACCGAATGAGGCATTATCCAGCGCAACTCTCGGGCGGTCAGCAGCAGCGCGTAGCTGTGGCTCGCGCGCTGGCCGGTTCGCCTTCGATCCTGCTAGCCGACGAGCCCACGGGCAATCTGGACTCGAAGAACGGCGAGGCAGTGATGCATTTGCTCACCGATCTGCACCGCGAAGGCTCGACGATCTGTATGGTTACTCACGATCCGCGTTTCGCCAAACACGCTCAGCGCGAGGTACATCTATTCGACGGAAAAGTGGTCTCGGAGCAGGAATTGAAGAAGCTCGAAGAGGAAGTGGAGGCTTAGCAATGTTGCTCGAGAACGCGTTGCAGGATCTGCGTTTTGCGTTGCGCCAGTTACACCGCACGCCAGGCTTTACGCTTGCGGCCGTATTCACGCTGGCTCTCGGTATCGGTGCCAATAGCACCATTGTTAGCTGGATCAGTTCCACTTTGCTCAACCCTATCCCGGGAGTAGTTTCTACCGCCAACATGGTTACCATCCAGCGGGGAGACAGGAGCGAGCATCCTTCTCCGCCGCTCTCATATCCGGACTATGTGGATTTGCGCGACAACACGAAGAGTCTTTCAGGGCTGCTTGCGTATCATGACGACTTCATGACCATAACGGGGAACGCGAAACCGGTGCGCATTTATGGAGCACTTACCTCGGCAAACTATTTCGATGTGCTCGGCGTGCGGCCCTTCCTCGGCCGAAATCTTCTTTGGTCTTCACAGAACGAACGCACGGGTACGGCCGAGGCCGTGCTCGGATATGACCTGTGGCGCACCCAATTCGACGGTGATGCGGCGATTATCGGAAAGACGATTGAGATCAATCTGCATCCATATATCATCGTGGGCGTTGCTCCGAAAGACTTTCAAGGTTGCAAAAGCGGATTACGCACCGATATCTGGATTCCGCTGGGAATGAATCGCCAAGTCTGGGGCTGGGATCCGATCGACGATCGCGGCGCATCCTTTCTCAATATCCTTGGCGTGCTGCGCCCTGGGGTCGATCGTCACGAGGCAGAGAATGAATTGAATCTGGTGATGCAACGTTTGGTCAACCAGTACCCGACTGTGCATCAGGGACAGAATCAAATTTCCACCGACCCTCTTTGGCGCTCGCCTTTTGGGGCCAACGTTTATCTTTCTGGGACGCTGCCGATTCTATTGGCTCTTGCCGCTTTGCTGTTATTGCTGGCCTGCGCCAATGTGGCGAATCTTCTGCTCGTGCGTTCCATCTCGCGGCGAAGGGAATTCGCAATTCGCGTATCCATGGGAGCGAGTCGCTGGAGATTGGTGCGGCAATTGATGATGGAGAACCTGATCGTCGCCTTGACGGGTGGCGGGCTGGCAATCCTGGGCACGCTGTGGACGGCGCGCACGCTGAGCGCCTTTCTACCTCTCACGTCTCTTCCGCTTTCGATCAACGGAATGGTTGACCGCACAGTATTGTTGGCAACAATTCTTGTTTCAATCTTCACGGCAATGGTTTCCGGCGTGGTCCCGGCGCTGCGGGCTTCAGCTATGTCTCCTATATCCGTCTTGAAAGACGAGGGGCTCAATATTTCCGGAGGACTTCATAAGTCGCGTCTTGCGTCGGGTCTCGTGATCGCGCAGGTTGCGATGTCGCTGGTCCTCATCACATGCGCCGGATTGTTCTTCCGCAGCCTCGACAAGGCACAAACAGCCGACCCAGGCTTCGATCCCAACCATGTGTTGCTCGGATCGTTAGACCTGAGCCCTATGAACTACACCAGCGCCAAGGGCATCGAATTCGACCGGCAATTGCTGGCGCGGCTGAAGGCTCTGCCTGGTGTCAAGTCGGTGACTCTGGCTGATTTTTCGCCGCTCAGCTTCACTATCCATTCCGATGGCGTACTGCCAGAAGGCTACGTTCCGCACTTGCATGAATCGATGGAAGTCGATCGGGGGCTTGTAGGGCCAAACTATCTGCAAGCGATGGGGACGCCCCTTCGAGTTGGACGCGACTTTACTGATGGTGACAATCCAAGAACGGAGCCAGTGGCGATCGTGAACCAGGCATTTGTGGACCGCTATTGGACGGGGCAAAGCGCCATCGGCAAGCGGATTGAGTGGTCCGGGCAATGGATTAAGGTCGTGGGGGTGGCGGCTAATGGCAAGTATCGGCGGCTGATTGACGAACCGTCGCCGTTGTTCCTGGTGCCTATGTCGCAGAACTACAGATTTGGGGCGATTCTCCACATCCGCACCGCTGGAGATCCGCTGGCTCTCACTTCCGCCGTCGAGCGAACAGTCGCCGATCTGAATCCCGATCTACCGCTGTTCAATGTGACTACGCTCCGCGACAACATGCGGATGGGCAGCATATTTGAGCGCATTGCGGTGGTGCTAGCGGGTTCGTTCGGCTTGCTCGCGTTGATTCTCGCCAACGTAGGTATTTTTGGGGTGGTTGCCTACACCACCAAACAGCGCACCCAGGAAATTGGCATCCGCATCGCACTGGGAGCGGGAAAGGTAGTGATCTTCCGTCAGGTGCTAGAGCAGGGACTGCGGCTCGCTCTGGCCGGTTTGGCGGTAGGCCTCATCGCTTCTCTTATTCTGACCCGCTTCCTTAGTGGCATGCTTGTCGGGGTGGACGCCACCGACCTGCTGACCCTCGCGAGCGCGGCTGTGCTGCTCTGTGTGGTCGCGCTCGCGGCATGTTATTTCCCGGCACGGCGCGCTGCGAAGATTCAACCCATGGCTGCGTTGCGTTGCCAATAGAGGAGAGCCCGGTGCGAAACACGATAGATGACTCGCTTCGCTGCTCGCAAGCATAGCGCAAAAGGGCTGGATTTACCGAACTTCGTTTTCCTTATTAGGAGATTGCGATGCAGAAACTGGTTCAGGACATTCAATATGCGCTGCGCCAGTTGCGCCAGTCGCCGGGCTTCACGTTGACCGCGGTGCTCACACTGGCACTGGGTATCGGCGCGAACACCGCCATCTTCACGCTAGTCCACGGCATCCTGCTGCGTTCGCTGTCTGTGGCCAATCCTGCGCAACTCTACCGCATCGGTGACAACGACGATTGCTGTGTGGAGGGCGGCTTTCCGGGTCGCGCCAGCGGTACTGGCGACTTCACCATCTTCTCTTTCGACCTTTACGAATATTTCAAGAACTCCGCGCTCGAGTTCGAGCAACTGGCAGCGGTGCAAGCCGGGCAATGGCAGTGGAGCGTGCGTCGCGGCAATACACTCGCGAAATCCCTTCACGGAGAATTTATCTCCGGCAATTATTTTTCAATGCTTGGCCTGGGAGCTTATGCGGGCCGTGTGCTTGCGGATAGCGACGACACACCCGCGGCAGCCCCCGCCACGGTACTCAGCTACAGGGTGTGGCAAACCGAGTTTGCCGCAGATCCATCCATCGTCGGCTCGACGATCTTCATTCAGGCCCGGCCCTTCACCGTTATCGGCATCGCTCCGCCCGGTTTTTTCGGTGACCGCATATCCGACACGCCGCCCGACTTTTGGATGCCGATTCAGACCGAACCATATGTCCGTGGCGACAGCTCAATTCTCCATCACGCCGAGTCTCACTGGCTCTATCCTCTGGGCAGAGTGCGCGCCGGAACCAATATCGGCGCTCTGCAAACCAAGCTGACCATGACGTTGCGTCGGTGGCTCTACACGCGTCCGGTGATTACTGCCAACGGTGGAGCGGCCATCATTCCCAAAATGCATGTGGTCGTCGTTCCGGGTGGCGGTGGCATCCAAAACTTGCAGCACGAGGCGGGGGAGAGCCTGAAAATGCTGATGATCCTCTCCTCGGTGGTCCTGCTGATTGCGTGCGCCAACATCGCCAACCTTCTGCTGGCGCGCGCCACCATGCGGCGAGCGGAGGTTGCAGTGCGCATGGCTCTCGGTGCAGGACGCCGCCGCGTGGTCCGCCAGATACTTACCGAATCAGGGCTTTTGAGCATCATTGGCTGTATCGCCGGATTGGCCGTTGCCTATGCCGGGTCGCACACAATTCTCGCTCTTGCATTTCCGGACGCAAAAAACCTACCTATCAACGCCAATCCATCTTTAGCAGTTCTCGGCTTTGCGTTTCTGGTCTCACTGCTCACCGGTGTTCTGTTCGCAACGGCCCCGGCGTGGCTGTCTTCCCATGCGCTACCGGCAGAAGTGCTGCGCGGCGTGAACCGTTCCACTCACGATCACTCTTCTCTTCCGCAAAAAACTCTGGTCGTTTTTCAGGCGGCGCTGTCGCTGGTGTTGCTGGCGGGTGCAATCCTGATGACCAAATCGCTTACCAACCTGGAGCACCAGAGATTTGGTATTGCCATATCCAACCGCTATGTGCTGCACTTCGATGCAGCCGGTGCTGGCTACACCATCGACCGGGTGCCTGCTCTCTATCGTCGGATTGAAGATCGTTTCTCGGCACTGCCTGGTCTGTCCAGTGTCGGCATGGCGCTCTATAGTCCGCTTGAAAGAGAGAACTGGAGCGAATGCGTTATTCCTGAGGGTCATCCCGCGCCGAAGCCGAATGACAACTGCGATTCTACATGGGATCGCGTGAGCACTCATTTCCCCGATTCTATTGGTGTGCCTATCGCCCATGGCCGCGGATTCACCGAGCAGGACTCGGCCACTTCTCCGCAGGTTGTCGTGGTCAATGAAACCTTCGTCAAGCACTTCTTTCCCAATCAGGACCCGGTAGGCCAGCACTTCGGTATCGACTTTCCGCAGTACTCGGGAGGCTCGGAAATCGTGGGCGTCTTTGCGGATTTCAAGATGAACAACCCGCACGACCCGGTGCGGCCCATCTATCTGCGTTCGTTCTCGCAACTGTTCGCGGGCTACAAAGAACCGATGATGATCTCGAACGAGGCGCAATCCATGTTCATCAACTCAATGATTCTGAACTTCAACGCGCCAAAACAGAATGTGGATGCGCTCATTCGTCACACGCTTGCCGGCATCGACCCCAATCTGACGGTCGTGGATATTCGCTCGCTCGACGCGCAGGTGGCAGACAACTTCAACGAAGAGCGACTCGTTGCGCAACTTACTAGCCTGTTCGGCGCATTGGCATTGATCCTTGCTTTGGTGGGACTCTACGGCATGATGTCGTACTTTGTTGCCCGGCGCGGAGGTGAGATCGGTATTCGGATGGCGCTGGGTGCCACGCGGACAAGCGCTGTATCAATGGTGCTGCGCGGCGCGCTCTGGCAGATTCTTATCTGCCTAGGGCTGGGCATTCCCGCCGCTCTCTTTGCCGGTCATCTGATGGCTAGTCAACTCTACGGGGTCGGCAGTTACGATCCGCTCGCCCTTGCCGGTGCAACTCTGATGCTTGGCCTCTGCGCAGCAGCGGCAGGTTTCATGCCCGCGCGCCGCGCTGCTTCCATCGAACCGATGCAGGCACTGCGCACCGAATGACTATACATCGAGGAGGAGGATGAACGCGGTGCTTCAGAACATTCGCTACGCACTTCGTCAGTTGCGCAAATCTCCGGGGTTCACGCTTACGGTGATTGTCACGCTGGCTCTTGGAATCGGCGCCAATACGGCCGTCTTCACACTCTTCGACCAGGTGTTGCTGCGCATGTTGCCCGTCGAGCAGCCAAAAGAATTGGTGCGTTTCGAGTGGACCGGCGATTTTTCCGGTAGTGCCAGTAGCTTCGGCGGCGATAAGACGAACTACTTCTCCTATCCCATGTACAAGGACCTACGCGACCATAACCAGGTCTTTCAAGGGATACTGGCTGCCGATATCACCGGCGTTGGAGTTTCTTGGCATAACCAGGCCGAACATGAGGACGCTGAAGTCGTGTCCGGTAATTACTTCCAGCTTTTGGGACTCAAGCCTGCAGTGGGCCGGCTCTTCACACAACAGGACGATACGGCCAAGAACGCCAATCCGGTAGCAGTGCTCAGCTATGGTTACTGGAGGACTCGCTTCGCTGCATCGCGTGACGTAATTGAGCAGACAGTGCTCATCAACGGCCATTCGTTCACCATTCTCGGCGTGGCACCTCAGAACTTCGACTCTGCCATCGGCGGCTACAGACCCGGTGTCTTCTTGCCCCTCAGCATGGAGGGGATTGCTATTCCCTGGAGGGCCCCTCTCGACGACCTGAACAACCATAAGGCTATCTGGCTCACTCTGGTTGCGCGGCTAAAGCCTGACGTGCCCATGTTGCAAGCAGAGGCGAGCCTCGGACCACTGTGGTACTCGCTCCGGGCGCGTGAATTGTCTTTGTATAAGTCGAAGTCAGAGCGATTCAAGAAGAACTTTCTCGACAATTCGCGCCTCAAGGTTGTGGACGATTCAAAGGGATTCTCTCCTAACCGTATGGATTTGGAGACGCCCCTTATCATCCTTATGAGCATGGCAGGCCTGCTGGTAGTAATGTGCGCCATCAATGTGACCACGCTCTTGCTCTTGCGCGCGGCCGGCCGAGCGCGTGAGATATCGATGCGCTATGCACTGGGCGCAAAGCACAGCCGCATCGTCGCACAGTTGCTCGTCGAAGGCGGGCTGCTCGGCATCGCTGGGGCCGCGACGAGCCTTGCGCTCGCGCCCGTGGTTGCAAACACTCTGGTCCGCCTGATGACCCGAGCCGACCCCGGAAGCGAACCCTATTCCTCGTCCATCGACATACGCGTTTTGCTCTTCACACTTGGGCTTTCTCTGCTAGCGACGTTGCTGTTCAGCATCGCGCCGGTACTTCACTTCCTGCGCCCCGACTTGGCCCATGCGCTACGCCAGAATGCCGGCACAGCGTCGAGAGGTTCGCAGCAATTCCGCAAGCTGGCTGTGGGTGCGCAGATTGCACTCAGCGTAGTATTGCTGGGCGGTGCGGGTTTGTTCGTGCGCACGCTCGACAACCTCCGCCAGCAGTCCGTCGGCTTCGAAATCAGCCATCTCGCCACCTTCTCGCTCGATCCCACTATCTCGGGCTATGGAGAAGATCGGGCCGCGCAAATTGTAACCAACACACTTGAAGCGCTGCACCGAATTCCCGGCGTCGCTCATGCCTCTGCCACCAGCGATCCGGAACTCAGCGGAGATTCCAACGGCTCGAACTTCACCGTACAAGGCTACAAGCCGGCCGAGGATGAAGACATGGTTTTTGAAGAGCCGTGGATCGCGCCCGGCTACTTTGCCACATTGCGCCAGCCACTTCTCTCCGGTCGCGAATTTACCCTCTCGGACGCGCCAGGGCAGCCCACGGTCGCTATTGTCAGTCTAGCCTTCGCCAAGCGATTCTACGGTTCGGCGCAAAATGCGCTGGGGCATTCTCTAGCTGAAGGCGGAGGCGAAGACGTCAAGCTCGACACTACTATTGTCGGCGTGGTTGGCGACATCAAACACGTCGATCTGCGCACGGTGTCCCGGCCAGCCGTCTACCGCCCTTACCTTCAGCAGCCTCATCCTGGAGGAGTACAGGTCTATGTGCGCAGCGCGCAGATGCCGGAGAGCGTCGAAGCTGCGATCCGTCAAGCCGTCCATGCGCTCGATCCTGCGCTCGTCGTCGATGGCCTGCGTACCATGGAAGCGGAAGTAGACCGCCGCGCCGCGGACGAGCGCGCGTTGGCTTTTCTCGCTATCGGATTTTCGGCGTTGGCTATGGTAATGACTGCCGTGGGACTCTATGGAGTTCTGGCTTATTCCATCGAGCAGAGGACACGCGAGATTGGCGTGCGACTGGCTCTGGGCGCGCCACGCTCGGGCGTGATCGTTCTGGTGGTGCGGGAGATGACCATCATCGCGGTCATTGCGACGGCGGTCGCCCTGCCGTCCATCATTGCGCTGGCGCGGCTCTTTCGCAGCCAGCTCTATGGCGTGGCCACATTCGATCCGCTCACCCTTACCGGCGCGGCGATTCTGACCGCGTTGATGGTCGCGCTGGCCGCAGCCGTGCCTGCACGTCGCGCCGCGGCTGTCGAACCGATGCAGGCGCTGAGAACCGAATAAATGAAACTGAGTAACCTGGCTTTGAGATCGGAGTAACACCATGATTGAGTTGAAGAACGTCGAACGCAGTTACAAAACTGGACCCATGGAAACCTGGGTGCTGCGCCGCATCGGACTTACCATTCGCGAAGGTGAGTTTATCACTGTGATGGGCCCTTCGGGCGCGGGAAAGTCATCGCTTCTAAATGTGCTGGCGCTGCTGGATGACAGCTGGCTCGGCGAGTACTGGTTCGACGAAACGCCGGTGCACAAGCTGAACCGCAAACAGCGCGCCGACCTGGCTCGCCAGCGCATTGGCATGGTCTTCCAGAGTTATCATCTGCTCGACGATCTTACGGTAGCCGAGAATATTGACCTCCCACTTTCCTACAAGAACTTACCCGCCAAAGAGAGGCAAGGGATGGTAGCCGACATACTCGACCGCTTCCAGATTGTCGCCAAGAAGGACCTGTTCCCTTCGCAGCTTTCCGGCGGGCAGCAACAACTGGTGGGCGTAGCGCGCGCCGTCGTCCATGCCCCCGCGCTGCTGCTGGCTGACGAACCCACGGGTAACTTGCACTCCATTCAGGCACGCGAAATCATGAATCTATTTTGCGAACTTAACCGCGCCGGCACGACCATCGTGCAAGTGACGCATTCGGATGAAAATGCTCGCTACGGCCAGCGCATCCTAGAGTTACGCGACGGCTGGATGACACGCGATGAAGCCTTGCATGCAGCAGCCACGGAGGTCGGCACCAAGTGAAATTATTAAGGACACATTCATTGAAGCGCATACAGTCTTTGGCCGCGATTCTTCTGCTGCATGTGAATCTGGCCCTGGCCGCTGAACCCATGGCCACAACGGCTTCTGTTCAGACACCTGCGCCGGCACTCACGTCAGCACAGGCTGCGCCTGCGCAGGTTCCCTTTGATCAACTGCTGCGCCCTGCGCGTAATCCCATCGACCCCTATCGCGGCAAGACCGTGCCTCCGCCCAGCCTGGCGAATTCCGTGCGCCTACGCTCTCTGGTGCGCGACGGCAAAATCTACCTCTCGCTCCATAACGCGATTGATCTGGCTCTCGAAAACAACCTTGACCTTGTTATTGCGCGCTATAACATGCCCATCGCGCAAATGGATATCTTGCGCACCCAGGCTGGCGGTCAAGTGCGCGGGGTCAATACCGGTGTCGTGTCTGGTACGCCGGGAGGCGGCGCGGGAGGTGCGGGCGCTGGAGGCGGCGCCGGAGGCACAACCGGAGGTGCGGGCGGCGCGGGTGCAGGCGCTTCTGGCATTGTGTCCTCCACGCTGGGAACCGGCACCCCGGTTTCCAGTTACGATCCCATGATCACCGCACAGGGGGACGTGGATCACACGGCGCAGCAGCTCTCCAACTTTCAGCTCGAGGGCGTGAATGTCTACAAGGTTAATAGCGTTTCCGGTTTGGTGAGTTATAGCCAAGCTTTCGCCACGGGCGGTAACATTGAGGTAAACTGGAGCAACAATCGGCAAACCTCGAATGGCGCCTACGATTTCTTTAGCCCACAATTGAACTCGAAGATTCAGGCAATCGTATCGCAACCGTTGCTGGCGGGATTCGGGCCGGGAACCAATCTACGCTTTCTCCGCATTGCCCGCACTAATCAGAAGATATCCGACATCGCATTCAAAGCCCAGGTAATTGCAACGGTGACCCAGATTTGCGATCTATATTGGGACTTGGTGAGCGCCTATGATGATGAGCAGGTAGGCGAGCGCTCGGTGACCTTTGCCACTGAGGTACTGAATACCAGCCGAAAGCAGCTTGAGTTACAGGCGATTCCTGAGATGGATGTGTTGAAGGCGGAGGGCGAGTTAGCGGTTCGCGAACAGGACCTAACCGTCGCTCGTACCGACCTTGAGCTTCAGGAACTGTACATGAAAAACGCCGTCACCCGAAACCTTGACGATCCAGTCCTTGAGGAGATGCCTGTGGTGCCAACCGACCGTATTGGCACCACCACAGCAGAGCCTCCAGAGCCCATTCAGCAGATGATCGAACAGGCTCTCAAGAACCGGACTGAGCTCGCCGAGTCGGGACTCGATCTGCAAAATCGTGAGCTGAGCCGCAAAACAGCGCGTAACGCCTTGCTACCCTCGCTGAGCGTATACGGACTTTACTCCGGGACTGGAGTCGCCGGTGAAAAGAGCACCAACTATACTCTCACGGGAGTAACATCTATGTTGCCATCAAGCTATGGAGGCGCATTGCAAAGCGCATTAGACAATGTCGCGCCAGAGTATCAGGTTGGTCTCCAATTGAGCGTTCCGCTGCGTAACCGTATCGCCAAGGCCGACCAATACCGCACGGAACTCGAATATCGCCAGTCGCAGGTGTACGCTGAGGAGTTGAAAAAACGCATTCACATCGAGGTGCGTAACGCGCAATATGCTTTGGAACAGGGGAGCAGCCGCGTAGATGCGGCCCGCAAAGCGCGCGATCTTGCGCAGAAAACGCTGGACATCATGCAGAAAGAACAGAAACTGGGCGCGGGATCGAATCAGCAGACGTTGGCGGCCGAGCACGATTTGGCCTTGGCCGAATCGGCGCTGGTAACGGCCGAAACCGCTTACGAGAAGGCGCGCATCGAAGTGCGGCGCGCTACGGGCAGTATCCTCGAAGAATACGGTATCTCGATCGCCGACGCCAAAGCCGGCGCAGTGGAGGCGGACCATCTCCAGTAAGCAAGAGCCAATCCGGATTCTAGTCGCCGACGATCAGCCGCACATCCTCGAAGCCGTCGAACTGTTGCTTCGACCACAAGGCATCGACGTGGACTGTGTTCGCTCGCCCCGGTTGCTGCTGGAGGCGCTGGGCCACAACGACTACGACGTGCTGCTTATCGACCTCAACTACACACGCGACACTACTTCCGGCCAGGAGGGGCTCGATCTGCTCGCCCGCATCCAGGAGTTCGACGCACGCCTGCCGGTGATCGTGATGACCGCCTGGGGTAACATCGATCTGGCCGTCGAGAGCATCAAGCGGGGTGCCCGCGATTTTCTTCAGAAGCCATGGGAGAACGAGCGGCTCATCTCGTTAGTGCGTGTTCACGCCGAGTTACGTCAGGCTCTGCGCCGCGCACGCCAGCTTGAACTCGAAAACCGCTTACTCCGCGCCGAAGGCATGCCGGAGTTTGTGGCCGGCGCGCTTTCCATGCAGCCGGTGCTGGAGTTGATAGCGCAGGTCGGGCCTTCTGAAGCTAACGTTCTGATCACCGGCGAGCATGGGACAGGAAAAGAAATTGTGGCCCGCCTGCTGCATGCTGCTTCGCCCCGCGCTCGCATGTCGCTGGTGGCCGTCAACGCCGGCGGGCTGCCCGAGGGCACCTTTGAAAGCGAGATATTCGGCCACGTCAAGGGCGCCTTTACCGACGCCCGCACCGATCGCATCGGACGGTTCGAGTTGGCCAACGGCGGAACACTTTTTTTGGACGAGATTGCCAACGTTCCTATGCGCCAACAGGCCAAGCTGCTGCGCGTTTTGGAAACCGGTGAACTGGAACGCGTGGGCTCGTCGCAAACTCGGCGCGTTGATGTGCGCATACTCTCCGCCACCAATGCCCAACTAAACGAAGAGGCCAAAGCTGGCAACTTCCGCGAGGACCTGCTCTTTCGCATCAACACGGTCGAGATTCACCTGCCCGCACTGCGCGACCGGCGCGAGGATATTGCGTTGTTGGCCCAGCATTTTTTGGGTCGCAACAGCGCTCGCTATCGAAAGCAGGTCAAAGGTTTTTCGCCGGAAGCCATGCAGCAGATGATGCAGTATGCGTGGCCGGGAAACGTACGCGAGTTGGAGCACACGGTGGAGCGCGCCGTGCTGCTCAGCCGCGGCGAAGAGATCGAACCGGCCAACCTTGCCATCGCCGCCGCGCGCTCCTCCGCCACACCGTTTGAAAACATGAGCATCGACGAGGTCGAGGCGCTGCTCATCCGCAAGGTATTGCGCCGCTGCGATAGCAACATCTCGCAGGCCGCCGAGGCTCTCGGGCTTAGCCGCGCAGCACTTTATCGCCGCATTGAAAAATATGGGCTATGAAAGAAGCAAGCGCCGTCGCCGCCACTCGGCCGTCGGCCGGGCATGGCTCTTCAGCTTCTTGTTGTCGCTGCCGGCGCTGATCTTCGCCGGCTTTCTTTTTTACCGGCAACAAGTCTCGCTGGCGCTGGCTCTTCTACTCAGCGGCTGCCTGTTGCTCTACCTCGCGCTGGTGGCTGCCGCGCTGATCGACGGTATCGTCCGCCCCTTGCAGACGCTTTCAAATGTAGTCGCGTCGTTGCGAGAGGGAGATTATTCTTTTCGCGCGCGCGGAGCGGGATCTCAAGATGCACTTGGCGAACTGGCCGCCGAAGTCAATGCCCTCGCCGACTTGCTGCAAAAGCAAAGAGTCCGATCGCTGGAAGCCACGGCTCTTCTTGCGCGCATCCTCGAAGTAATGCACGCGCCGCTGTTTGCGTTTGACCGCGATGATCGGTTGCAACTGGCGAACGATGCCGGAATGCAATTGCTGGGGCAACCTCATGCGCGCTGCTTTGGCCGTAGCGCGCGCGAACTGGGCCTTGATGATCTGCTTGGCGCCCCCGACCAGACCATCCATTCTTTCAATGCCAATCAAAAGTCTCCCGCGAGTCCATCGCGCTGGCTGCTACGCAAGGCTGCCTTCCGCCAGGATGGCGCGCCGCACACGCTGCTGCTGTTAGCCGATGTAAGTCTCCCGCTCCAGGAAGAGGAACAGACGGCCTGGAAGCGGCTGATTCGTGTTCTCGGCCATGAACTATCGAACTCTCTAGCTCCCATCAAGTCCATTGCTGGAAGCTTGCTGGCGCGAACAAAAGAAATAGAAGGAGACGGCGCAATCGTGCAGGATTTTCACCGCGGCCTGGGCGTGATCGAGAGTCGCGCCGACGCGTTGCATCGCTTTGTACAGTCGTACCGCCGGCTGGCCCAGTTGCCTCCACCGGATTTCAAGCCTGTCGTGCTGGAGTCACTATTAGACCGCGTGGCACTGCTGGAACAGCGGCTTCCGGTTCAGATTTATCCCGACTCTCCGGTCGTTCTGTACGCCGACCCCGATCAGTTGGAGCAGATGTTCATCAACCTGTTAGCCAACGCCGTGGATGCATCGCTGGCCAATGGAGCGCAGCCGGTGCAGGTAAGCTGGAGGCTGATCGGCTCGTTCGCATCGGTCACCATTGAAGACCGCGGCCTGGGCATTGCCAACACAGAAAATCTTTTTGTACCGTTCTATACCACCAAGCCGGCGGGCAGTGGCGTGGGCTTGGCGCTAGCCCAGCAGATCGCTCGCGCCCACGGCGGCGAGATTCAACTTGTCAACCGCGACGACGGCGAGGGCGCGCGCGCGATTGTCCGCTTGCCGATATTGCAGTAGCGTTGGCAGCGAGCTGAGCGAGAAGGCTATTTGCTCGCTGTCTCGGCGAGCCCTTGCGGTGGATTGACCTCGGCGTTGAGGAAGTCAGCCAGATCATCGATGTCCTGTTTAGTGCCGGACATGGGCGGCATAAAGCGGCGGTAGGGCGAGTCGGGTTTGTAGTCGTGGAGCATAATGATGAAGCTGGCAATGTTAGTGCGGTCGCGACCGGCTAGCAGGTTTTTCAGTGGGCGATACCCGTCAAGCGTATGGCAGGAACCGCACTCACCGCGGAAGATAGCTTCGCCTCTCGAATAACTCGAATTTGAGTTATTCCAGACCCAGTTAGAGTGGGCGAGATAACCTTCCTGATTGATGCGGTTGACATAAGGGACGCGGACGCCATTCGAATACATCCAGCGACCGATGACATAGGGCTTGCGCAGCATCTCGCGGGAGTATTCGCCCGCGCCAGTGGCGACAAGCGCCAAAAGTAATACGGCTATCGCGTGCGAGAGGTTGAAGTCCAGCGGATTGCGATAGGCCAGGAAGTAGGCGACACCAACGATGGTGGCCGAGGTGACGATGATGACTAGCGCCATACGCGTTACCGCAGAAAAGGTACCGGTATTGATAGTGTCGATGCCTAACTGAAGCAATGCCTGCTGCGACGCCGGAACCATCATGTAATACCAGATCATCAGAAAGGGCATGGCTACGAAGGAAGGTACCAGCCACCTGACACTCCACTTAACCATGGTAGTTTTGAGTGCGGGCTGCTTGTCGCCGTCAATGCGGCTGGCGGTGATAAGCGCCCAGATGCCGGCCAGCGAGCAGCAAACGCAGGTACGCAAAAAGAGGCTCGGCCAGTAAGTGGGATTGAAGAAGGCATACCAGAACTTACTGGCCTCATAGCCGGTGCCGGCGACGTCGAGCCAGGTTTGGCCGGGGGTGAGCATGAAGGTCAGAATGCCGTTGATGATGATGAGGGTGAAAGCCGACGCGCCAGCATAGACCCAGCCAACGGTAAGGTGCAATTTAGGGTCGATGCGATCCCATGTGGAGTAGTAGACCGCTATGGTGGTCAGCTCGACCATGAAGAAGACCCACTCCATGGCCCAGCCAAAGACAAAGTTATGAATTAGGGTGCTGGTGGCCTCGGGATGAGTAAGTCCGATGGCGAACCAGATGCCCACGCCCGAGACGGTGCCGAATACGGCGGTGAGGACGAGGAAAAACTTGGAGTGGCTGGCCAACTGAGCGAGCCACTCGGTGCGGAGTTGACCTCGTGGCATGCGCAAGGCCTTGCGCTCGGCCATTGGCAGATAAAGGCCGCCACCCACGGCGAACTGCGAGATCATGACATGGAAGATGGCGATGATGCCAATCACCCAGCCCGAGCCGAGAATTGGAATGTTCCAGAATGGATAATTCATCGTTGCTCTCCCTTTACCGGATGGTCCAATAGCCGATGACGGTGGTGGCCAGCAGCGCGAAGACTGCCAGAAGGCCGAAGTAGTGTGCGGCGCGGGCACGCTGGCCGGAGTCCTTCTTTGTGTCGTAGAAAGGAATCAGAACCCAGAGCACGATGCCGAGAGTGAACAGCATAATACCGGCTATCTCGCCGGGCTCGCCTTGCAGCCACTTGACCATGCCCAACAGTTTGAGCATCTCGAAGGGACTCATGAAATACCACTCGGGATGAATGCCGAGCGGTGCGGGTGCGAGCGCGTCATATTGTTTTCCGAGCGACCAGGGAAAGACCGAAGCCAATAGCGCAAGAACATTGAGCGAGATAAGCCACATGGCCAAATCCTTGCGCAGGAAGTTAGGCATGAATGGCATGCTCTTGCGCTGCTCCGGCGGCAGGGCTTCAACAGACGGAGGCGCAGCGTTGCCGTGGCGCTGGACTAACCACAGATGAAAGCCGAGCAGCGGGAGGAAGATGGCTGGCAGCACAACGACGTGCAGAGCGAAGAATCGCTGTACTGTGAACTCGCTGACATCTATCCCTCCGCGCAGCATGTTGGCGATTGCTTCACCGGCAAATGGAATCGCCGCCGGAATCTGCAAACCGACCTTGGTGGCAAAGTAACTGAGTTCGTCCATCGGCAGAAGATACCCGGAGAAACCGAAAACCGAAGCAATGCCGAGCAGCGCCATGCCGCTGAGCCAGCCGAACTCTCTCGGTTTGCGATAAGCCTTCATGAAGTAGACCGAGAACATATGCACCAAGATGGAGAAGATCATCAAGCTGGCGGACCAGGCGTGCGCCGAGCGGATAAGCCAGCCGAAGTGCATGATGAAGGTGATTTGGCGAACTGACTCATAGGCTTCGGCACCGGGCCGGTAATAGACCAAGAGCAGCACGCCGGTGAAGCACTGGACGAGGAAAAGGAAAAGCGAGATGCCGCCCCAGTAGTACCAGAATGATTGGGAGTGTACCGGGACGGTCTTGTGGCGCGCAAAGGCGGCCAGTTCAGTAAGGCCCAGCCGCTCATCGATCCAGTTATAGATGGTTTTCGAACTCATGCCCCTGGTCCTTTTTTGTGTTACATGCGTTGCGCTATGTGCGCGAGACATTCACGCTGGTTTCGTTGACGGTCACTTTGAACAGCTTGAGCGGCTTAGGCGGCGGGCCGCTGACGGTAGTGCCGGTGTAAGGGTTATAGACGCCGCCGTGGCATGCACAGTGGATGCGGTCGGCCTGCGGCTCATATTGCACCGTGCAGCCGAGGTGTGTGCAGACAGCGGTCATCGCGATCCATTGCCCCTTTTCATGGTGGATCAACAAGGCCGGCGACGCGCCGAACTTGAACATCAGGACCGAACCGGGGGGCAGCTTCTGCGCGTCTTTGAGAGTCACTTCAGTGACGGCTGTGGCCTCCATGGCCATCTCCTGCGGCGAGGCTAAATAACGGTAGATTGGATACGCCAGCGCTGCGGTATAGGCCAGGCCGGCGGCTCCGGCAGCAACCAGAAAGGCGCGGCGGGTGTTCTTTTCGCCGGGCTCCTCTGCGATAGCTTCGAGATGAATTTGCTCGGTCATAACAATCTCTTCGCGGGAGTTAGACCGCGCCCTCCATAACTTTGCGTGCGCGCGCAACCACAGAGATGAGCCAGCCTATGACGCCCAGCCCGGCGACAAAGAGCGCCAGGAACAGGCCTACGACCCACCAGTTAGTTTCCACGGCGCGATCCCAAACGTTGTAACCATTGGCTAGCAGGGTGAGATCGCGGACTCCGTCGCGGTAAACGGTGAAGGCGATCTCGATGAGGACGACGAGCAGCACACCCGTCCAACTAAACAAGCCGAGCAGGCCGGAGGAGAGCTTGCCGAATCCGGCGACGGCGGCGACCAGAACGGCGAACACAACCAGCGCCAGCCATCCGTAACCGGCAAAGCCCGCGAACTTATAGAGCGTATCGATGCGCAAGCCGGCCTTAACGATCTCCGGCTGCACGTTGGCGGCCCACAACCCGGCCGCGAGATACACGACGCCGAAGGCCGCGGCCAACTTGCCGCCGAGGCCGGCGACGAAACGCTTCTCGTCCGCCGTGAAGGTCGAGCGGCCAGCCAGATACACCAGCCACAATCCGCCGATGAACAAGCCGCCAGCCATCATCAGCAGCCAGCGTGGTGTTAGCGTGGGGTCGTACGGCGGGAGGTAAGCGCCCATGGCCGAGGCGGAGTACATATCGCGCCAGACCTCGGGACGAAGCATGAGCGTCATGTTGGTCGAGAGCAAGCGGGCGATGAAGCCTGCGAGCAGCCATGCAGAAAGCCCGACCCACCAGGCCGATTTATCGGCCTCAAGACGCGCGGTAAAGCGGTAGAGCAGCCAGTAAGTCAGCGTGAGAATGGCGATGATCGAGATCCAATAGACGCCGATCAGCACGCTGCTGGTGTAAAGCGCGCGGCCATAGAGCACCTGGGCGAACAAGAGCGGTGGCACGGCTAGGTTGATCACGTAGGTCATCACTACGGTGAGCCGGCGGGCCAGCGCACGCGCGGTGACTATGGCGGCCGGCGAGCTGCGGAAGAGACTGAGCACAACGGCGAGCAGCAGTCCGCCGAGCAGCATCTCGACGGCGACAAAGTGCAGTGCCAGCGTGACGATATGCAAGAGTTTCAACAGCCATATCGGCGCCGGCAAAGGAATTGGATCGACAGCGGGAAATGATTGCATAGCGCTCTTTGAGACCCCCAAGGTCGCCTTTCAGGCTAACACGGTCCAAAATGCCGTATGTGATGGCAATCACAATACAAAAAGAATGGGCGACGCTGCTTGCGGGAGAGGACAATCGCATGAACTTTATATAATTCCACCACAGTTTCACAGGTCCACAGTTGGTGGAATTGTGTGTGCAATTCTTTTTATTTTGAACAAGTTATATAGCAGCCAGGAAATTATCTGCAAGATTTCAAAAATATAAATAGGGAGGGAGGGGGGTGCCTCTTCCCCGGACGCAGCATTCCGATCCGACCAGGACGCGAGGTCGACCCAATTTGAGGGTAACTGAACGGCAGGGAATGATCTGCAAGATGCATTTCACGGGGTTTTCCTGACGTGTGAGAAGGTTTACGGACACATATGAGGAAGTTTCTAAGTTAATAGTTCCAGAAAGGCACAATTTCTGTTCTTTCCTATTACGGTTTTGTGAAACTTACTTCCTGCGCGATTGTAGTTCCGACAATTATCTCCAATGCTAGTCTGCCGATAACAAAGATGAATTAACGCCGAAGAATTCCTGGGCTTTTTGTTGTCACGTTCGCTGGAGCAGCGATGTAA
>Ga0187847_10000464_pt1 | contig 45310 bp, 26 predicted proteins | sample June2016WEW_4_10_FD_132458 | JGI IMG/M metagenome (GOLD analysis project Ga0187847, IMG submission 132458) | Peatland microbial communities from SPRUCE experiment site at the Marcell Experimental Forest, Minnesota, USA - June2016WEW_4_10 | ecosystem: Environmental > Terrestrial > Soil >...
GTCATCGAATTCGGAAATTACCTCGATCATCTTCTCGCGGTATTCCTTGGCCTTCTCCAACATGTCGTCGGGGATCGGCTCCGTGTCGTACTCGGAGCCCAGCGTTTCGTCGCGCCAGATGACCGCCTTCATTTCCACCAGGTCGACGATGCCCTTGAACTGATCCTCGGCGCCGATCGGCAATTGGATGGGCAGCGGCCGGCACTTGAGACGGCTGACGATGGTATCCACCGAGTGGTAGAAATCCGCTCCCACGCGATCCATCTTGTTGATGAAGCACAGGCGCGGCACATCGTATTTATCGGCCTGGCGCCACACGGTCTCCGATTGCGGCTGCACGCCGGCTACGGCGTCGAACACGGCTACCGCGCCATCCAGCACGCGCAAGCTGCGCTCCACTTCGGCCGTGAAATCCACGTGCCCCGGCGTATCGATGATGTTGATCTGAATCTCCCGCCACTCGCAGGTTGTGGCAGCCGAAGTAATCGTAATGCCGCGCTCCTGCTCCTGCTCCATCCAGTCCATGATGGCGGTGCCTTCATGAACCTCGCCGAGCTTGTGCGTGCGCCCGGTGTAATAAAGGATGCGTTCGGTCGTAGTGGTCTTCCCGGCGTCGATATGCGCCGCGATGCCGATGTTACGCATCCTTTCGAGCGGGATTGTTCTTGCCATAAAAACTCTTACTTACCGCTAAACTTACGCCTGGTCAGGCACGCTTTAGCCCGCCAACGCCCGCTTGCGGGCGCTCTTCTTCCTTACCACCGGTAATGCGCGAAGGCCTTGTTGGCTTCCGCCATGCGGTGTACGTCGTCCCTTTTCTTAATCGCCCCGCCGCGCAAATTGGCGGCGTCGTTCAACTCATTGGCCAGCTTCTCCGGCATGCCTTTTTCCGCGCGCGAACGCGCGTTGATCAAAATCCAGCGGATGGCGAGCGAGGTGCGCCGGTTCTGCGGCACTTCGATCGGCACCTGGTAGTTGGCGCCGCCCACGCGCCGCGTCTTGACTTCGAGCAGCGGCTTGGTGTTCTCCACCGCCTTCTTGAAAGCCTTCAGCGGGTCGTCCTGGGTGCGCTCGCGGAGCTTGTCCATGGCGCCATAAAAGATGCCCTGCGCGACGGTCTTCTTGCCTTGCCACATCATCGAATTGACAAATTTCTCGACGAGCGTGGAGTTGTAGACCGGATCCGGCAATACCTCACGAACAACGGCTCTTCTTCTTCGTGGCATAGGTTCCTACTATTTCGGCCTTTTGGCTCCGTACTTCGACCTGCCCTGCTTGCGGTTGGCGACGCCGGCGGTGTCCAGCGCGCCGCGAATCACGTGATACCGCACGCCGGGAAGATCCTTCACGCGGCCGCCGCGGATCAGCACGATCGAGTGCTCCTGCAAATTGTGGCCGACGCCGGGGATGTACGTGGTGACTTCGATCCCGTTGGTCAGCCGCACGCGGGCCACTTTGCGCAGCGCCGAATTCGGCTTCTTGGGAGTGGAGGTGTAAACGCGCGTGCACACCCCGCGCTTCTGCGGGCAGCTTTCCAGAGCCGGGCTCGAGGTCTTCCACCGCGGCGGTCTCCGCCCTAAGCGCACAAGTTGGTTAAAAGTTGGCACGAATCTTCCTCTTTGCGTTGAAACTCTTCCGGCAAGCGCAATCCGCGACATCCGGATCCCGCACCGATTCTCCACACAACAGGCCTTTTTCGAGGCCTCAAACAAGCGAGGATTACTAGCTTTTTTGACAGGCCCATGTTCCAGACGGGGTGACCGGTGGAACCTCGGGGCCTCACTCCCAGCCGGGCTTGTCACACAACAAGCGGTAGCACAGGAGCAGAAAGCGACACTCGCGGAACCTTTTCATAATACCCGAAGTGGGCGGAAAAGTGCAAGCCGGGTAAGAAAGCTGCAACAAAATACCAAACGGAGCCGCGACCAAAGGGAGCGGTCCTGCCGAAGCGAGCGTCTGCAATTCAGCCGGTGTCCGCCGTGCCGACCCTTCATTACATGTGGTTGTTACGCCTGCCGCCTGCACGGCGCTGCATCCGATTCGTGTAGCTGTATTTGAGTTTTGAAGCGCGACCGCTCCCTGCGGTCGCGGCTCCGATACGTTCCGAGCCACTACTCGCAACCGGAAACGGGTACAGGCGCGAAGTTTCTCGAAGAGCAGCGAAATTCGTGCCAGTCCCCGCCTTCGCCTTCCACGACCGCGAGACCGCGCTTACAATAGAGGATTCGCGCGCGTCAAGGCCCAAACTAATGACTCCGAATCCTCTGATTGGCGTGGTATTTCACTGGCTGGGCGGGTTGGCGTCCGGCAGTTTCTACGTTCCCTTCCGGGCCGTAAAGAAATGGAGCTGGGAAACCTACTGGCTGGTGGGTGGTGTCTTCAGTTGGATCATCGTCCCGTGGGCGCTCGGTTCCACCATCTCCACCGACCTGCTCGGCGTGCTGCACGAGACACGGTGGGACACCATATGGTGGGTCTATTTCTTCGGCGTCCTGTGGGGGTTCGGCGGGCTGACCTTCGGGCTGACCATGCGCTACCTCGGCATGTCGCTGGGGATGGCGATGGTGCTCGGCTACTGCGCGGCTTTCGGCACGCTGGTGCCGCCCATCTATCACGGCACGTTCTTCACCAACGTGCTGCCCACGCACTCGGGGCAAGTGATCGTGCTGGGCATCGCGATTTGCATGGCGGGCATCGCGTTCGCGGGCAAAGCCGGCATGTCGAAGGAAAAGGAGATGTCGGCGGAACAGAAGACCGCAGTCATCCGCGAATTCAACCTCAAAAAGGGCGTCATCGTGGCCACGTTTTCCGGTGTGATGAGCGCCTGCTTCTCCTTCGGGCTGGACGCGGGCGCGCCCATCAAGCTGCTGGCGCTCCAGCACGGCACCTCGACCCTCTGGCAGGGGCTGCCGGTGCTCACGGTGCTGCTGGCCGGCGGGTTTACCACCAACTTCGTATGGTGCCTGATCCTCAATATCAAGAACCATACCGGCTATCAATATTTCAGCGCCGAGATCCGCAATCGCCATCCGGCCCGCGGCGAAGAGAGGATCATCGAAAACGCGACCGACGCGCCGGCCGAGGAAATGGCGGTGGCGCTGCCGGTGCGCGGCGCCGAGCCGGAGCGCGCGCCGATGTGGAACAACTACTTCTTCAGCGCGCTGGCCGGCACCACCTGGTATTTCCAGTTCTTCTTCTACACCATGGGCGAAACGCAGATGGGCAGGTACAAATTCTCCAGTTGGACGCTGCATATGGCGAGCATCATCATTTTCAGCAGCCTGTGGGGCATTGCGCTGCACGAATGGCGCGGCTCGAGCGTCCGCACGAAAACCTGGCTGGCCGTGAGCTTGATGGTGCTGGTGTCGTCGACCGTGGTGGTTGGTTACGGCAATTACCTGGGAACGCTGCCGGCCAGGTAGGAGACGCTCTTCGCTTGCTGAAGAACGCCAGAAAGACCGGCGCCGATGAACGCGGATCAAAGCAAAGAGACGATGCGCCTGGGGCTCTGATCCGCGTTCGGCGTTCATCCGTGGCTCCAAGGTGCTTTGCCGGAGATTTTCAGCAGCTCGCTAGCCTAGGGATGGGTAGTTTCGCCTTTCCTGTGTTGCGCTTCCATTTCCGATTTCGAGACGATTCCTCGAACACGGTGGGCCGGTGTCTTATAATCTTGGAGTGCCGCGTCTGAAACGATACGCGATGTTGCTGTGCCTGATCTACTGCGCGGTATCCTATTTCAAATTGAATGTCGCGGACCTGCTCCCCAGCATCACTGATTCGCGCACCGATTTCACCCACTACTATCGGGCCGCGCGTTCCGTTCTTGCGGCGCAGAGCCCGTACACGGACCAGGAACATTATTACCCTGCGATCGTGGCGTTCCTGTTCACGCCTCTGGCGTTGACGGATTACATGACCGCCCGGTGGCTCTGGTTCTGGGGCTCGCAAGCGCTCCTGCTGCTGGCGGCGGTGTTGACCTGGCGCGCGCTCGGCGGCGGCCGGACGGCGGCGTGCTCGGTGGCCTGCGTCTGGGCGTTGACCGGCCCGGCCGCGGAGAGCATCGTCCTCGGACAAATCGGACCGGTGGTGGTGCTGCTACTCGTTCTGGTCTACTGGGGCGCCGCCGCAACGCAGGGCGCGGCGCTGGCCGCCGGGTTCTGTCTGAAGATGCTTCCCGGCGTGCTCTCGATGGTGGTGCTGCTGCGTCGCGATTGGCGGGCCGTCGCGGTGGCGATCGCGGTGGCGGTGCCGCTGGTCGCGGTTCCAGCGGCCGTAGTCGCACACTGGAAATCGGGGCCGGCTTCTCCGGAGCGCGCCGACTATTTGATGGGTTCGCCCGCGCTGATGAACTGGTCTATCCCGGGGATTGCGCTTCGTATCGCCGATCCACCCGTCTCGCCGGCGCGGGTACCTCACAACTGGGAGTCCGGCAACCTGACGGAGGCTCTTCATCTGCCCCGTGGCCAACGATGGTTGTCGGCCGGCATCGGCGCAGGGGTGCTGCTCGCCGGGCTGGCCGCGCTGCTGGTGGTGTGCCGCGGCAGACTCGGCGCGGCTCAGGTGCCCTGGGCCTCGGCGGCGTTGATCTCGCTCGCCGTAGCGGCGGTGCCGGTTTCGTGGAGTCACTACCAGGTTTTCCAGTACCCAGGACTGGCCCTGCTGTTGTGCCATGCGGTGAGGCAGCGCAAGTGGCTGCTGGGAGCCGGCACGGTAGCTCTAGGTGCCCTGCTCTACCGGATTCCGGCGGAGATTCTGTTCGATTACCACGCGCGGTACGCGGGCTGGTCGGCCGCCTCGCCCGCCACGCTCTACATCGGGACTTCGGTGACCCCTATTGCGGCATTGCTGCTGTTCGGCGTTCTGTTGCGCCAGGTCGCCAACGAGGCTTCGCCGGCCGACAGGGCGCGGTGATCGGGAGCGCGATCGCGCCGATCCACGCATGCAGTTGCCCGGCGCCACGCGCTCCGCCTACAGTAGGAAAAGCGCGTATGACCGAATCCGGTGTTCTGAATGCCATCTTGTACACGGCGCTTGGCGTGGCGGCCTTCGTGGCGGCATTCGCCATCGCGATAAAGCTGGCGCCCTTCCATCTGTGGAAGGAGATTGTGGAGCAGCGCAACATCGCCGCCGCGATTCTGGCCGGCGCCGTAGCCTTAGGCCTGTGCTGGATCATCGCCGCTACCATGCATTGAGGCGGCGGGCACACGTTGCGCGGTATGGCGCTCACTTCCCGGCTAATTCAGCAGGCCGGGCGCGCAACCGAGTTCCCGCTCGGCAACCTCGCGAATGGAAGCGGCCTCGGATTGCTGGCCGTGGCGGAGATAGGTGCCACAGCGTGCGGCCGGTCACCTAGGCGCAGGTAATCGCGGCCCAGGCTCAGATACAACTTACTGAGCAGCGAAGTAAGTCCGGGTCTCTCGCTGCGCAAAAGCGCATTGAGCGATTTGCGGCATCAATACAGCGCGTCCGATCCCGCCGCGGCCGTGGCAGCCGCATTCCTGGATGCAACCAGATCGCGTAGGCGGCGATCGTCAAGCCGATAGCCGCGGCCATTAGCAGCGCGTGCTTCAACGGCGGCCGCTCCGCTGTAGGAATTGCCCCCACGCCGCCGCTGGAATGGCGGCTCTTCGCTTGCTCGCGGAGGGTCTTGCGCGCGAATGCCCGCTCGCGCTTCAGCTTTGACTGCCTCACGCTACCAGCACCATCCTACGGTGTTTTGGGAATGTCGTAGACATACAATGAGTGACCCACAATCGCCACCGGCCGGACGCGGCGCAGCCAATCGCTGGCGCGGGGAAACAGCGGAATCCGCGCCACGAAGTGGGCACTCACCACGTACAGCCCAGGCGACGGTTCCACGGCCAGTTCATATCCCTCGAGGTGCTGGTAATGGATGCCGTAGGCCTCGGGAGGAAACGAAGTGAAGATCGCCAGCATGGGGATGCGGCCGTTGGCGTGGCGGCTGAGCCAGACTTTCAGCTCCTTCAGGCTCTCGCCCCATTCGACATTGCTGTCGTCGAGCCACGCAGGTCCGCACCGGGTGCCTCCATCCAGTCCGATTTGGCCGGGCTGTTCGAGCAAACAAGCTGCCTCGTTGAAGTACGGGAGGTGATCCGGATAGACTCCCGCCGCGGCGAGAACCATCCAGCCGCACAGGACGGCGGCCGCGTAAGGAGCCCACCGTAGTCGGCGAGCGGCATTGATGAGTGTCGCAAGCCCCAACCCACCCAGCAGGTAGACGAAGGGCAGCACGGGCATGATATAGCGAAACCCGATGTCATCCGCCATAACCGATACGGCAAGAAACAAGACCGCTGGCGGCAACAGTAGAAACAGCTTGCCAATGACTGGAATCGTCCGGCTCCTTACCAGCGCTATCAGACCAATACCGGCCAGAACTATGCTGGCGATGGGTTCCTTCAGAAAATAGGCGATCCCGAAGTAACTCATAAAGTGCGGACTCAACTGCCCGGCCAGGTACGTCAGGTAATCCGGACGGTGATCCGCGTTGACCATCCGCGCGCACTTGGCATACAACATGAGATCGCTGGGGAAAAAGTAAGTGGTTTCGATCACCAGAAAAGCCACCAGGCAGACGGCCGCAAAAACGCCGCAGACCAGCAGCACGTTCCGGCCCAGGAGGGATGCCGCGTGGCTCGCCTGTGGCGCCCCGTGGCAGTTCTTGTACTTCTTGCCGCTCCCGCAAGGGCACAGATCCTTCCGGCGGGGTTCAACGGCTGTGGCGCTTCGTTTGCTCGAACGCGCCGAGGAGGCGCCGGCTTGCCCGTCTAGAGGAGGCGCGAACGAAGTGCGCGGCTTCAGAAAAGCCGGCCCGTGTCCGGAATCCGGATTCGGGCGCCAACGCAGGCCGGCAAGCAGCAACACACCCACCACCGGTAGCAGGAATAGCGCCGAGAATTTCGCCGTCAGCGCGCCCCCCAGGGCGAGCCCGCAGAACACCAGCCGCTTCCAACTCGGATCGCTCATGTAATTCCAGAGCGCGAACATCGACAGAATCGTGAACGCCGCCAGCCCGACATCCGTGGTCACCAGGTATGAGTGCGCCAGAATGGTGGGATCCAGCACGTAAATAAAGACCGCGCCCACAGCCGCTAGCGGACCCAGGATCTGGCGGCCCCACAGATAAAGCAGCGCCGCCAGCGATGCTGCAATCAGGATCAACGGAAGCCTGGCCCAGAACATCACGCGGTCGGGGCCATCGGCCGCGATGAGGGCGTTGCCAACCGGCCACTCCAACTGAAAGACTCTCGCTGGATCGCCATGGACCAGGTAATCGGCTTGCTGAGTGTGAGGCCATCGGATACCGGCCAGCATCAAAGACAGCGCGCTCAGCTCTTTTAATAGCGGCGGATGTTGCGGGTTGGCACGATAGATCTGGTGGGTGACGAAGTAGGAGAGTCCCGCGGCCAAGTGCGGCGGCTCATCCGAGGTCGGGCTCATCAGACGGCTCTCGGCGAAGACGATCACCAGGAATACGGCAATCAGGGCGGCGGCGAGCCATGCGGTCCATCGTGCGGTGTGGGAAGGTTCCATTAGCGGCGATGTCGAATGGATTACGCCTGCTTCAACCCTATTATGATACGCCAGGGCCGGATCACCGCCGCTTGCGCATGCGGCGCGGGGCAGCTAACCTTCCGTTTGGATGCCGATAGAATCGGCCGGGCCTCAGGGTTGACAGGCGAAAGCGCCTGCCCCCCTCGCCTGCAAATGCAAAGTGGGGCAGGCGCTTTCGCCTGTCAACCGATTCTCTCACGCCTCTCCGTCACCGTTCCGGAGCGGCATCAGATGAAAGCTCACGTACGCCTTGCCGGACGCTCCGCGCCGAAGTACAAAGACTGCCCTTTATGTCGATGAAATCGTGACGCGATTGGGAGCCGCTTCCGCGCGCGCCTGCAAGAGGTTTCCTGGACTGTCCCGTGCCTCGCCTGACGCTGCTCTTCTTCGGCGCGGCCAAGGATGTTCCGGAAGCAGCAAAAAGGTCACCGCCGGGACAGTCTGTCTGAAACTAGCATGCCAACGGCCAAACACCCTGCCGTTAGTTACGACCCCGAACGAGATGAAGCACTAAGGCAATCACCGCGACGATGATCAGAATGTGAATCAGCCCACCGGCGATGTGAAACGCGAAAAACCCCAGTAGCCACAACACGAGCAAAATAACAAACAGCGTTAGGAACATTTAAGTCTCCTTCGTACGTTCGGGGCTCCTGCCCGTCACGTGTGACGTTCATCTGGTGGCTTCGGCCGCCGCCCTTTTGGCGGGAACGGAAGCGAAAAGGGCAACCGGACCGAATCCGGGTCGAGCTGCCACCGGCACAGGATAGCAAGTTCATGGCCATCGGCGGCCCTCGCTGGGGGCGCGAGGCACTTTGATGGCCGCTCGGCAAGGAGTGCGGCACGGGTCATAAGTATTGATGCCGAATGTACCTGCGACGTGTGCAGAAACTGCATCGGCAAGTGCGGCACTTGCCGCCAAGGCGGCGTACGCACGCGTGCGCAATGCGGCTTGCTTTTCCGCCACGCTGCCGACTATGCTCGGCACAAAAGCACCGGCGGCAAAAGCACCGGCGTTACCGGGCTCGAGTTTGTTGGTGACGCCGGCGGTCTTCGCCGCCGGTGTTCTGCGAGCCACTGTCCACGGCGTCTGCCCCACAGATTCTGCACTTCCGAAACTGCGAAAAACAACGCGGCATTATGCACGAATGCGTGCGGCACGGCAGCAACCGCGAAGTTACTTCTTGCGCTGTGCCTTCGTTCCCCTTGCCGAGATCCGCCGCGGCTTCGGCACCTTGCCGATGCGTGGATCTCTGGCGGCGATGAGCTCGCAGGCGTGCAGTGCGGCCTCCTCGAAATCCGGCGCATCCACCGGAAGCACCTGCCATCCCGTCACCTTCTTGCCGAACACCCGAATGGATCGCATGTTGGGGAACTCGCGGCGCAGGCTCTCATGGTGCTCTTCGGTGGTGCAGAGCCACACCCCGTTGTCCGTATCCGGTGCGGGCTTATCGCGCAAGATGAGGACGATCTTGTTCCCGACATAGATCGCAAGACAGCCGAACATAGGGTTAGTCCGTGGCGACACCGCAGCCAGCGCGTCGAGCACGAACTCATGCGGGAGGGCCCTGCGGGGTTTGGGGGCGAAGGGGGAGTCTGGCGGGGGAGTGGGCGTTTTGCGGCGGGTCGGCATGGGACTTAGTCAGGATACACCGACTCAGTGCTCTCTGGATCAAGCAGAGCGTAACACCCGGTTGGCGCCACTTCCTCTCGGTACCGCTTCTACAGAATCTCCCTCCGCCTGTGATAATCTCGAAAAACAATGCTCTTCGAGGCGGACAAGGTGATGTTTGAGATTTACCGTGAGACGGAGTACACGGGGCGGTACCGCGTGGTCTATTTCACGGAGTTGCAGGACCACAACAAGGAGAGCGAGATCAATCACGCGCTGGCCGGGGAGCACTTCTACGACGGCTTCATCAAGAACTACAAGAAGGATGAAGCCAAGCAGATCATCGAATCGCTCCTGGTGCGGTTGAACAACGGCGAAACTCTGGAGCCGCAGGAAGTGGAGCTCGCGCTGGGCGACCACGTGGCGGGCTGAGGGCGCGCGGGTACATTCTCCATTATTGCCGCCGTGGCGCGGGCAGTCTTGCCTGCTGTGTCGGCAGTCGTGCCGACATTGCTTTGGATAAGAAATGTCGAGATGACTCTCGACACGGCAGCCAGGACTGGCCGCGCCACGAAGCAGCCGGTGGCCGCGCCACGAAATTGTCACCAAGCTGCGGGGCGGAATCTGTCATCATGTAGGCAGAATTCGGAAGCGCCTATGAGCGAAAACATACGAGTCACTCACCCGGCTTACAATCTGCTGCCCACGGAAATCGAAGGGTTCGATTCCCTGGCGGAACTTGCCTTGGATATGCACTGGTCGTGGAATCACTCGACCGACGAAGTGTGGCGGCAGCTCGATCCAAAACTGTGGGAGATCACACATAACCCGTGGGTGGTTCTGCAAACCGTCTCCCGCGTCCAGATCGAGCGCGTGCTGGCCGATCCCGGTTTCCGCAAGAAAGTGGACGGTCTGGTGGAAGCCGGCAGGCAGGCGGTGGAAGCACCCGCGTGGTTCCAGAAGAATCATGCGGACGCTCCGCTGACCTCGGTGGTGTATTTCAGCATGGAGTTCATGTTAAGCGAAGCTTTGCCGATTTACTCGGGCGGGCTGGGGAATGTGGCCGGCGATCAACTCAAGGCCGCCAGCGACTTGGGCGTGCCCGTGACCGCCGTGGGGCTGCTCTACCAACAGGGCTATTTTCGGCAGGAGATCGACAAGTACGGAAACCAACAGGCGCTCTATCCGTTTAACGATCCCGGACAGTTGCCGATCACGCCGGTGCGCCAGCCGAACGGCGAGTGGTTGCGCCTGGAGATCGCGTTGCCTGGATATTCGGTCTGGCTGCGCGCCTGGCAGGCCAAGGTCGGCCGGGTGAGGCTCTACCTGCTGGATAGCAACGACGCGGCGAATTATCCCGTTCATCGCGGGATTACCAGTGAGCTTTATGGCGGCGGGCAAGAGTTGCGCCTGAAGCAGGAAATGCTGCTTGGGATCGGCGGATGGCGGCTGCTGCGCGCGCTGGGGATTCAGCCCGAAGTGTGCCACCTGAATGAAGGGCACGCGGCCTTCGCGGTGCTGGAGCGCGCACGCAGCTTCATGGACGAAACGGGGCAGCCCTTCGAAGCGGCGCTGGCCGCGACTCGAGCCGGCAATCTCTTCACGACCCATACAGCGGTGGCGGCCGGCTTTGACCGCTTCGCTCCCGCCCTCATCGAGCAATATCTGGGCAGATATGCCGAACTGAGGCTGGGCATTGCGATTCAGGATTTGCTGGCGCTGGGCCGCCAGAATCCGGCCGACTCATCCGAGCCATTCAACATGGCGTACCTCGCCATCCGCGGGAGCGGGGCGGTGAATGGCGTGAGCCGGCTGCACGGCGAAGTCAGCCGGCGCCTCTTTCGGCCGCTGTTTCCACGCTGGCCGGAAGAAGAAGTGCCGATCGGATACGTGACCAACGGAGTCCACGCGCCCACCTGGGACTCGGCCGCCGCCGACGATCTTTGGCACGAGGCCTGTGGACAGGACCGCTGGCTGGACGGGTCGGGATCCTTGGAAGAGGACATTCAAAAGATAAGCGACGCCAGGCTCTGGGAGTTCCGCAGCGCCGCCAGCAAGGCTCTTGTCGAATACGCGCGCGGGCGATTGTCGCGAGACTTGGCCTCGGCCGGCGCGCCGCCCGAGCAGGTGGAAGGCGCGGACCATCTCTTCGATCCCAACATTCTTACACTGGGCTTTGCGCGCCGCTTTGCCACTTATAAGAGACCCAACTTACTGCTCCACGATCCACCGCGGTTGTTTCGTATTCTGACCAATTCCGAGCGCCCTGTGCAGCTCATCATCGCCGGTAAGGCGCATCCGGCGGACCAGGCCGGGCAGGACATGATTCGACAGTGGGTGCAGTTCATCCGGCAGCCGGACGTGCGTCCCCATGCGATCTTCCTCAGCGATTACGACATGCTCCTAACGGAGAGTCTGGTGCAAGGCGTGGACGTCTGGATCAACACGCCGCGGCGGCCGTGGGAAGCTTGCGGGACCAGCGGCATGAAGGTGCTGGTCAACGGCGGCCTCAACCTGTCGGAGCTGGACGGCTGGTGGGTGGAAGCTTACACGCCGGAGGTCGGCTGGGCGTTGGGCGATGGGCGGGAACATGGCGACGATCCGGCCTGGGACGCCGCCGAAGCCGACGCGCTCTACAGCTTGCTCGAGCGGGAGGTGATTCCGGAGTTTTATGCGCGCGACGCGCAGGGCCTTCCCACGGGCTGGGTGGCGCGGATGCGAAAGAGCATGGCAACTCTGACGCCGCGGTTTTCCGCCGGACGCTCGGTGCGCGAATACACCGAGCAACACTATCTCCCGGCCGCGGCAGCCTACCGGGAGCGTGCTGCGGATAAAGGCGCTCCGGGCAAGCGGATGGTGGAATGGCGGCACGCCATCGAAAAGGCGTGGCCCGCACTGCGCTTCGGCGAGATCAAAGTCGAGACCACCGGCGGACAGTACGTCTTCGAGGTTCAGGTCGATCTCAACGATCTCGACCCTAACGCCGTGCGCGTAGAGCTGTATGCCGATGGCGCGAGCGGCGACGGCCCGGTGCGGCAGGAGATGGAGCGGGTTCGCCAACTGGCGGACGCGCCCGGCGCCTACGCTTATCGCGCCCTGTTGCCCGCCACGCGTCCAGCTACCGACTACACGGCTCGCCTGATACCGAATCGCGCGGGCGCCGCGATTCCCCTGGAAGCCGCGCACATCCTCTGGCAGCGTTGAGCCAGGCACGTGCCGTGCGGCAGCGCGGGCAGGTCTCATGTCCGCACGACAATCGCGACTCGCACACTCCGATTGAGCCCGGTCAACGGCTATGATATGATCCCTCGATAAGTGCGCTCGGAGGGGATTCCGTGGCAAGAATCGATGTTCGATTTCGATCTGAGGCGCCGCTGCCTCCGCTTCCACGTTTGAGCTCGGACCCGCCGATGGCAATCCGGGGCGATCAAAACTACGTTGTCGGCAATCCGCGAGGGCCTGCCGGCGTCATTGGCGGGCAAAGGCAACGTGACCATCCAACTGACGGCCAACGGTCTCGCCGCGAATGCGGTGAACGTTACGTTCCAGTAGACGCCAGCTATTCGCCCAGAATCTCCCTGAGCAATGCGCCGGCGTTGTAGATCTTGCGCAGGGCCTCGGTCATGGCGGCGGTGTGCACGGCAACCGTGCGGTTGGTGGCGCCATCGTAAACGAAATCGCCCACCAGGGATTCGATATTGCCATCGAACACCAGACCCACGATCTCCCCGTTCCGATTGATAACAGGTGAACCGGAGTTACCGCCCACCACGTCGTTGGAGGTGACGAAATCGAGCGGTGTAGCCAGATCCAGCTTCTCGCGGTTCTCCGCGTAACGCGAGGGCAGTGCAAAGGGTCCTTTGAAATCGAAACTGTTCGCTCGGTCATACAGGCCAAAGAAAGTGGTCTTGTAAGGCGCTTTGGTGCCGTTCATGGGATAGCCTTGCGCCTGGCCATAGGAGAGGCGCAGAGTGAATGTGGCGTCAGGGTAAGCGGACTTTCCGTAGACCGCGAAGCGCGCCTGACCGAGTTGCTCCCCCGCGTGCTGTTCAACGCTTTCCACGTTGTCTTCGGTCCAATGAATTAATTCGCGGCGCGCTGGGTCGAGCTGGCGCGCCAGCCGAATCATGGGATCGTCGGAGGCCGCGACGGCAGCTTCGCCGCCATCCAGCAGCTTCCGGCGAAAAGCGGGATCGGCCAGCTTGCTGCCTTTGACCAGCGCCTCGGCAGTGACTTGCGCGGGACGTCCTTCGAGTATGGTCTTCAGGAAGGTATCGTTCGGCCCCCTCTCGGCCACGTCCATCTCCAACGCCGCGGTGATGCGCGCTATCTCCATCCCCGCATAAATTGGGGCCGGCGAAAAGAGGTGGAGTTTCAGCGAGTCGAGCTCAGCCTCGTGGTACCCGGGCAAGCGTTCGCCATCGGGTTTACGGATCTCCGCCACGTACTGAACTATGTTCATGGCCAGAGTGGCAAGCTGTGAATCCATGGTGTGGAAGGCCCGCTCTCCCGCGCGCGAGGCCAGCTTCCTTTCCGCCCCGGCGATCGCCTCCCATGCGCCGCCGAAAGCCGCTGCCCATTCCGGATTGGCCATCACGCTAGCTTTGAACTGGTTCTCGTCCGCTTGCTTCTTGGTCATGATATGGGCATCGAGCAGACCGCGTTCCACGCCCTCTTCGCCCTTGACGCTGTTTTGGAGGAAAAAGATCGAAGACGCGGCCTGGCGGCCCTCCTCAGCACCTTGCGCCGAATAGCGTTCCAGTGATCCGATCCTGTTTCTTAGCGACTTCAGCGCATTGGGCAGTCCAACATCGCGCAGGAACTCGATCTGCGCCATCGTCTCCAGGCGCGAGGTTGCGCCCGGATGTCCGGAGACGAACACCAACTCGTCCTCCGCGGCGCCAGCGGGGTTCCATTTCAGATAGTCTTTGCTCTCGATCGGCTTGCCGTTTTCGTAAACGCGGAACAGCGCCATGTCGAGATCGTAGCGGGGGTACGTGAAATTGTCCGGATCTCCGCCAAAAAAAGCGATTTGTTGCTCAGGGGCAAAAACCAGACGCACGTCGGTGTATCTTTTGTAGCGGTACAGCCAGTATTCTCCGCCCTGATAGAGTGTGACGACATCGGAGCGCAGCCCGGTCTTCTGCTGGCTTTCGCGCTCGATTTCGGCAATCATGGCCTTGCGTGCCGCAAACTGGCCCTCGGGAGACTTGGCCCCGTCGACCGCCTGCATGATGCGCGGCGTGACATTCTCCATCGAGACCAGCACGTTGACCTCGAGATCCGGCGACTTCATCTCTTGCCCGGCAATGGCTGCGTAGAAACCGTCGCGTAGGTAATCGTGTTCGGCGCTGGAGTTCTTTTGCAGTTGGCCGCGCGCCACATGGTGGTTCGTCAGCACCAGCCCGTGCGGGCTGACGAACGAGCCGGAGCCACCGTCATTCAGGCGGACCGAAGACAGGCGAATGTGGTCGAGCCATTGCTGCGTCGGTGTGAAATGGTATTTTTCCTGGAGCTGTCTGAGCGGTGGATTGTCGAAGGTCCACATGCCTTCGTCCCCTCGAAGCGAGGGCGCGAGCAGCAGCGTCCCCGCGCCGGCAAGAACGGCAAATGAACCAATCCACTTGTATGAGTGCATATAGTTGACCTTCTTAACAGGGTAACCCCGATAGGGCGATGCTGAGTCCCAAGGCAGACGCATCAGAGATCCGGTGCATCGCATCCACCGCAAAGATTGAAATGGCCAAAATAATTCCCAATATTAACTAAAGAGACTATTTCGGAGTTAAATATCCACGTTAGCCTGAGTTCCAGGCCTTTTTGTGCCTCCCTACCCAAGGCCGGCAGCAGACTTCAGCCGCATGAGGATGAAAACCGTGCATAGACTCAAAGCCGCTTTGCAACTCGCAATTCTTCTCACCTTTCTTTCGAGTTCCTTACTCGTCGCCAATGATGGTCTGATCACAACCATTGTTGGCACAGGCCAAGCCGGCTCATTGGCAAGTGGGATACCGGCAACGACCGCCCAGATTACGAGCCCCGCCGGTATCTGGGTCGATGCCTCGAATAATCTTTTCATAGCCGATAGCGGGAACAATCGCGTGGTTCGGGTGGACGCAGTCTCGGGCACTCTGACTTTGGTAGCCGGCAACGGTACTGCTGCCTCCAGCGGCGATAGTGGGTTGGCCACGCTGGCTTCGCTGAATGGCCCGATCGCGGTGGCTCTGGATCGCGCCGGAAACCTGTACATTGCGGAAACCGGGGGCCACCGGATTCGAGTCGTAAACGCCAAAACTGGCGTGATCACGACCTTCGCGGGTACCGGTGCTGACGGCTTTGGCGGCGATGGCGGCCCGGCCACAAGCGCAGTCCTCGGCCTCCCCTGGGGACTCGCCTTCGACTCCGCCGGCGACTTGTACTTCGCCGATATCCAAAACAACCGCATCCGTTGTATCAATGCCCAAACCGGAATCATCACTACGGTCGCTGGGAACGGCTCCGCCACCTTCACGGCCGATGGAGCTCTCGCCGCCAGTGCCAGCCTGGCGCAACCAATCTGGATCGCGTTCGATCAGTCCGGCGGACTCCTCATCGGCGAAATGCAAAGCATGCGGATCCGCCGCGTGGATCCGACCACCGGCATTCTGACCACCGTGGCGGGAAACGGCGTTGGAGGCCCTGGCATGGAAGGCTTTACGGGAGACGGAGTGCCAGCCACGAGCGCCGGAATCGGTGTCCCTGGCGGGTTGACTGTCGACCCGAACGGCAACCTGTTCTTCGCCGATGAGACTGGGCGGCTCCGCCGCGTCGACGCAACGACTGGGTTGATCATCACGGTAGCCGGAAACGGACTTGGCGCCCATGGCCCGGAAGAGGCATCGGCTGGTACCGGCGGGAGCAGCGGCGGAAGCACGACATCACCATGCAATAGCACTGTCGCCGGCGACGGTGGGCCCGCCACCAGCGCCGTCCTCAACGCTCCCTTCGGCGTGCAGTTGACCAGCGCTGGCGACCTACTGGTTTCCGATGCGTTCGATTGCCGAGTGCGGCAAGTCGATCTGCCCTCGCCAAATGCCTATACCAATACCACATTGACGGCAAACGCTACGACACTCCAGCCCGGCCAAGAGGTGCTGCTCACGGCCACCGTTTCCCCGATCGGCGTCAGCGGGGTTCCCACCGGCAGCGTTGAGTTCCTGGCTCAAATGACATCCACGCCCGTCTTGCTTGGCACCGCGGTGTTGAACGGTGGCGTTGCACAGTTACCACTCAACCCCGGCAACAACTACGGCATCATGGCCGTCTACAGCGGCGACGCCTCGTTTAACGGTTCCGGCTCTCCGGCGCTGCCGAACTTCAACGAAGTAGGGACCAAGCTCGTCGCCACGGTTGCCCTCACTGCCAGTCAGAACCCCGCGCCTATGGGCACCGCGATGGTTTTCACTGCCACGGTGACGCCGCCGGCGGGAACCACCACCGCGCCCACCGGCCCAGTGCTGCTTTATGATGGCTCAACTCTAGTGACCATGGTGAACCTGGTGAACGGCAGTGCGACGATGCCGGACACATTCAGCATCGCCGGAAATCACGCGATGACCGCGACGTATTTGGGCGACAACAACTACTCCCAGGTCTCCTCCAACGTTCTGAGCGAGACCGTCAGCGGCTCGACCGGCGTTTCCGTTTCGCTCACTTCGAGCGCGCCAAATTCGACCTACGGACAAACCGTGTGGTTCGCAGCTTCGGTTGCTCCCGCCACGGCTACGGGCACGATTCAGCTCACTGTCGATGGGTCGGCGATTCCCGGTTTGGCCGCGCTGACCAATGGAGCCGCCGCGGTGCCTGTTTCGACACTCGGCGCCGGCAGCCACACGATAACGGCGACATATTCGGGCGACAGCAATGACCAGCCCGCCACATCCGCACCGCTGACACAGAACGTGGCCCAGGCCAGCCCAACATTCACGGTCGCTTCATCGCTGAATCCCTCCACTGCCGGCCAGGCGGTTACGCTTACCGTCACGATGACTCCAGCCTCCAGCGGCACAGCTTTGGAACTGCAAATCGGGAATCCTCCCGCCAACTTGAGCGCGGTGTGGAGCATTAACTCGACGATGCTAACCACATCGGTCACCACCTCCGCTCTGTCGGCTGGCACTCATGCCGTGACCGGCGTCTGGGGCGGTGACGCGAATGTCGCGGCAGGCACTTCCGCAGTGCTGACGCAAACCGTGCAGTCGACCGCAGTCCCAACCACAACGACCTTGACCACGAGCCCTAATCCTTCGGTGTTTGGCGCCCCGGTCACTCTGACCGCGACAGTATCTCCCGTTACGGCAACCGGCTCCGTCGCGTTCGCCGATGGTGGCACCGCCCTGGGGTCGGCGGCCCTAGTCAATGGCCAGGCGCATGTCTCAGTGAACGGATTGCCAGTTGGCTCGAATTCCCTAACGGCGGGGTACCTTGGCGACGCCAACGACGCCGCCAGCGTCTCGCCGGCCGTCACGCAGATCGTAGCCCAAGGTGCGAGCCCTTCCACGCTGACGCTGACTTCGTCGGCGAACCCGGCCTACGCGGGCCAGGCGCTATCGCTCACCGCCGTGGTATCGCCCGTCACTGCCACCGGCACGGTTCAATTCCTGGATGGCACTACCGCGCTCGATACGGTTGCGGTCGCCGGCGGGTCGGCGGTTCTGTCGCTATCCACGATCTTGTCGGTGGGGACGCATTCGATCACGGCGGTTTATAGCGGCGATGCCAATGACGCAGCCAGCACTTCCACCGCGCTAGCCCAAGCCATCACGCAGGCGCCTCCGAGCCTAGCGGGGCAGAACATCATTACCACGCTGACCGGCTCGGCTTTCGGCTGCGCCCCGGGAGTGAGCTATTGCAGGATGCGCTCTCCAGCGGCGGACGCCGCCGGCAACATCTATTTCGCGGACGCCTACCAGATTCTCGCCATCAGTCCCGCTGGCACGATAAGCACAATTGCCGGGAATGGTCAGCAGGGCACGTCCGGCGACGGTGGCCCGGCTCTTTCCGCCAGCCTCGGGATGATACAACAGATCGCCATCTACGGCTCCCGCCTGTGCTTCGGGGATTACCTTGCATACAAGGTCCGTTGCGTTGACCTAAGTACGGGTCTGATCCAAGGCTATGGGACCGGCCTAGCACAATCGAGCGGCGACGGCGGCAACGTATCCAGCGCCAGTTTCTACTACCCAATTGGCACGGCGTTCGATGCCGCCGGCAATCTGTACATTTCCGACCTCCCCGCTAACGAGGTCCGCCGAATCGACGCCGTCACCGGAATCATCACGGCTTTTGCCGGACCTGGGCCGGGTAGCTCGGGTCCGCCGGTCGTCGATGGCATTCCGGCCGTGGGCGCCAATATCAGCCAACCGGCAGGTCTTTCCTACTACAACGGGGGAATTTACATTGCCGACTCAGGCAACGATCGGATTCGAAGAGTAGACCTGACCACCGGCATGATCACGACTGTTGCTTTGGACAGTCCATTTACGACCTCTACCTCTCTCGCGATGGATCAATCGGGTGATCTCTTTTTCGCTTCCGCGCAAATTCTCGAGATGGTGGATCCGTCCGGAAATGTCACAGTGATTGCAAACCCCAACGACTACTCGGGAGTCGGAACGGACGATGTCCCAGCTATTCAGACGTTATTCAGTGGCATCTCGGGTCTCGGATGGGATCCGGTTGCGAAGCGTCTGTTGATCGCCGACCAGACCCGCATCCGCCAGATCTTTTTCACTCCTCCCACCGCCAACACTCTCACTTCGTCGGCGAGTTCGGTTGTGCCGGGCGGCCAGGTCACATTGCAGGCCACCGTCTCTCCGGCGACGGCGACCGGAGACGTCCAGTTCTACGCTGGTGCCACCCTGCTTGGTTCGGTTCCTCTCGGCAGCGGCAGCGCCAGCATCGCCTGGACGGCGCCATTCGGCGGAAGCTCGACTTATGCGATGCGGGCCGTATATGGCGGTGACGCGAACGACAACCTGAGCGCGTCTGCCACCGTCACGATCAGCACGGCGACCGGCACGACTCTCAGCGCGATCAACTTCGCCACCAGTCCGAACCCGTCGTCAGCCGGCGGTCCCGTTACTCTGACCGCGACGGTGTCGCCTGCCACCGCAACCGGCTTTGTCCAGTTCTCCGCCAACGGGGTCGTGGTGGGTACCGCGCCGCTGGTTGGTGGACAGGCCCAACTGTCGGTCACCAGCCTGCCGGCCGGTTCGGATCTTCTCCAGGCGGGGTACGGTGGCGATGCCACGTATGCCGCTAGCTACTCGGCCGTTCTGACACAGGTCGTGTCGGTTCCAAAGCTGTACTCCAGCGTGACGCTGACTTCCTCGGCGAACCCGTCCGTCTTCGGGCAATCCATCAGCTTCTCCGCAGCGGTCACACCAAGCGCGGCTACAGGCACGGTTCAATTCCTGGACGGCACGACTTCTCTCGGCACGGCGACTCTCGCCGGTGGCAGTGTTGCGTTGGCGATCTCGACCTTGTCGACGGGCGCACATTCCATTACAGCGGTGTACGGCGGCGACGCCAACTACCTAACCAGCACCTCATCCGCTGTTGCGCAGACTGTAAACCAAGCGGTTTCGGGCGTGGCGCTGACCTCCTCGCTCAATCCTTCGACCTATGGGCAAGCCTTGGGCTTCACGGCCGCGGTTTCGCCCGTCGCGGCTACGGGTACAGTGCAGTTCCTCGATGGCGCTACTGTGTTAGGCACGGTAACAGTAACGGGCGGCACGGCTGCTCTTTCGCTCTCGGTGTTGTCGGCAGGCGCGCATTCGCTCACGGCGGTTTACAGCGGCGATGCGAACTACCTGACCAGCACATCCCCGGCTGTCGCGCAGACAGTCAACCGGGCGCCTACCAGCCTCACGCTGTCCACTTCCCCCAATCCGTCAATCTGCGGAGCGGGTGTTCTGCTTACGGCGGAGTTGTCGGGTCAGCCACCGGCCACCGGCACAATTCAATTCCTCGATGGTGTTACCGTGCTGGGCACGGCGCCTGTTAACCCTGGAGGCGATACTTTCGCGGAAATCTGGAACTTTTCGGCCGGGGCGCATTCGCTCACGGCGGTTTACAGCGGCGATGCGAACTACCTCGCCAGCACATCCGCGCCCGTCACTCAAACCGTCAACAAGATAGCGTCGAGCGTGGCGGTCGCTTCTTCGCTGAATCCATCGACATTCAACCAGACCATCGCTCTATCCGCGCTGGTCACGCCGACCACCGCGAACGGTACTGTCCAGTTCCTGGACGGATCTGCTTCGTTGGGCACTGCGCAGGTTAACGGGGGCGCGGCGGTCTTAACCCTGGCCTCGTTATCGGTGGGTGCGCATTCGATCAAGGCGGTTTATAGCGGCGACGCCAACGACGCCGGCAGCACTTCGGCGGTCTTATCGCAGACGGTCAACATAGCCCAGTCGAGCATGACTCTAACTTCCTCGGCGAACCCATCGACGATTGGGTATAGCGTCACCTTCACCGCGGTGATTACACCCGGCCCGGCGACCGGGACGATTCAGTTCCGGGATGGTGCAACGGCGCTCGGCACGGCGGCCATTGCCAGCGGTTCGGCTAGGCTGTCGTTGTCCACGCTGTCGGTAGGTGCGCATTCAATCACGGCAGTTTACAGCGGCGATGCCAACGATGCGGCCAGCACCTCGGCTGTCCTGTCGCAGACCGTGAACAAGATCGCTTCGAGCGTGGTGCTGACTTCCTCACTGAATCCCTCAGACTATGGGCAATCCGTCACCGTCTCGGCAATAGTCACGCCAAGCGCGGCCACCGGCACCGTCCAGTTCCTGGATGGATCTACCGCGTTGGGCACGGTCACCATCGGCAACGGCTCGGCGGCTCTGTCGCTCTCGAACTTATCCGCGGGCGCACACTCGATCACGGCCGTCTATAGCGGCGATGCCAACGACAACTCGAGCACATCTAACACCGTTGTGGAGACAGTGCAGAAGATCGCGACCACAACCACCTTTACCAGCTGGGGGACTCGTGCATTACTCGGTACGAGCATCGCATTCACTGTGGCGGTAACGCCGGCGGCCGCTTCAGGAACGGTCAATCTGATGAAAGGGACGACGATCCTCGGCACGTCCACTTTGTCAAATGGGACCGCCAGTTTCAACATTTCAACTCTGCCCGCGGGATCGACTACCATTTACGCGCAGTACGTGGGGAATGCTTCGTATTTGACGAGTAGTTCGGCCACGGTGGCCATAGTGGTCCTGCTTCCTTGCACGACAGTCCTCACTACCACGCCGAATCCCTCGGTCTACGGCGCTCCGGTGACTCTTACCCTGACGGCAACACCGGCCGCGGCGACCGGCCCCGTGCAGTTTGTCAACGGCTCAACCACCCTGGGTACGGCGAACCTCGTCAATGGCCAGGCCCGGCTAACGGTCAGCAACCTGCCCGTCGGCTCAAACCCGCTCACAGCGGACTACTCCGGCGATGCAACCTATATCGGCTTCACGTCACTCGTGGTGACGCAAGCCGTCAACAAAGCGCCTACCACGGTTGCCCTCGCTTCCTCAAAGAACCCCGCAGCCAGCGGACAGAGCGTGACCTTCACAGCCACTGTTTCGCCTGGCATGGCTACAGGAACAGTTCAATTCCTGGATGGATCCACCGTGCTGGGCACGGCGACGATCGCCAGCGGCTCGGCGGCTCTATCGATATCCACGTTGTCGGTAGGATCTCATTCGATCAAGGCGGTCTACAGCGGCGACAGCAACTATCTCACCAGCACGTCGGCCGTCCTAACTGAAAGTGTTACCGGAGCCGCGTGTCATGTGTCGTACGCAGTGACCAACCAGTGGAACAACGGCTTCGGCACGGCCGTTACAATCCAGAACACCGGGACCACGGCCGTCAGCGGCTGGAATCTCACCTGGACCTGGGCCGGGAATCAGAAGATCACCGAGGCGTGGGATTCCACCTATTCGCAGAGCGGCTCCAATGCAAAGCTGGTCAATGCCAGTTATAATGCCGCCATCGCTCCAGGCGCCACCATCAGCGGTATCGGGTTCAACGCCAGTTACAGCGGGACCAACACCGCTCCAACCGCGTTCTCTCTGAATGGCACGCTCTGTAAGTGACGGCTCTCGATCTTAGGACAAGTTCCGAAATCGATGTGCCACCGCTCGCCGGCGGCGAGCGGTGGCGATGATCTCGAGGCCGTTACCGAAGCGGAACCGCACGCCCGCGGGCTATTGCGCCGCGTGGGCGTGGTGGTGGACTGCGGTTTTCGGCTGCAACAGTTCTTGAAACTGCGTGGAGGGCATGGTCAGCGAGAGATTCACGTTGGCGCCGTTCGCGGTCACCGTCAGCGCCTTGGCCAGCGCCTGCACTTGCGGCTCATCAGCGGCTTTCAACTGCGCCATGTTGACCAGAAGCTGGACCAGACCGGCGATAGCGGTGGCATTCTGCGCCGTATCGGCCTGCGCCTGAGCGGCGATCACCACGTTGGCTCCGAACTTGATGCCAGCGCTGGCGGACAGCACGTTTCCCAGCACATTGCCGGCATTGTTGCCCAGGCCGGGAATGGCAGGTGCGGTTACCGGCTGTTTCAGGCTGGATGGCGGCACGGTGGTCAGTAGCCAGGCGTCGTTTGCCGCGCTCAACTGGCCGATTTGGGTTATCAGGGCAGCCGGTAGAACGGATGGCGCCGACACCCGATCGATGGCGGCTTTCACGTTGGTCAGATCGCCGGCCACCGCAATCGAGCCGCTGAGGAACGCCAGCCCACCTTCCTTCTTCGGGTCCTCGAAGATGGTAATGCCGCCATAGGTTTCCGTGACCACCTTTTGCGCCGCGATAACGCCGGTGATGGTGGCCACATTGAAGTTGCCGAGCACCAGCGCGAGGCCGGAGTGTTGCGCCGCGCCGTTGCCGGCCACCAGCAGTTCAATGACGTCCTTGCTCGGGTCGAAGCCGGTCAGCGCGGCAATCTGTGCGAGCTGTTGCGGCTGGACCTGCGCCAGCACGTATTGGCCGAAGGGCGAAGCCTTGGCCTGTTCCACGTTGATGTCGGCCATCACCTTGACGTCCGGCATCACCAGGTTGAGGAGTTGCGGATCGGCGGCGGACAGCACGCCGGAAAAAAGGGCCGCAAGGGCCGCGGCGGAAGTGACTAAGGCTTTCATAACAGTGTGGACGCAGTGGCCAGGCGATTATTAACCGGAAGCGCCGCAAGGGGCAAGCACCATGGAACGGCGGCGTCGGGTCTCCGACCGTGTCGCGAAGCGCTTTGTTCGGCGTGACCGCTCCCTAAGGTCGCGGCTCCGATAGCGCAACCGAGCCGCGACCGTAGGGAGCGGTCATGCGAGAACGCTGGATCACGGCACTCGCAGCATAATCATGCACGCGGGGCGATGGCGTCATGGAAATCAGGCACCGCCACCTGCTCCACGACCTCGATGCCGAAGCCTTCCAGCGCGACGATTTTGCGCGGGTGATTGGTCAGCAGGCGGATGGTGTGGAGACCGAGATCGGACAGGATCTGCGCGCCGATGCCGTGCTCATACTGAAGCTGGCGCTGGCCGGCTTCGCCCTGGTAATGCATGAAGTCGCGGGAGTGCGACAACATGCGCGCCGGGCCATCGGGCGAATCTTCCGTGCGGAAGCCCGGCCCGGTTTCGTGCAGATAGACCAGCACGCCGTGACCTTCACGGGCGATGGCCGCCAGCGAGCAGCGCACCAGGCGGCCGCAATCGCAGGCGGAGGAACCAAAGACGTCGCCATAGACGCAGCGGGCATGCATGCGAACCAGCACGCCTTCGCGTCCGATGACTTCGCCGCGCACCAGCGCCAGGTGATATTCCGGACTGAGGTCGCTCAAGTAAGCAACCGTGCGAAACGCGCCGAATTCGGTTTCGATGGTGCCCTCCGCCACGCGCCGCAGGAATCGCTCGGTGCGCATGCGGTGACGGATCAGCTCGGCCACCGAAATCATCTTGAGCCCGTGTGTGTCGCAGAATTCCTTGAGCTGCGGGATGCGCGCCATGGTGCCATCCGGGTTCATGATTTCGCAGATCACGCCGGCGGGCGCGAGGCCGGCCATGCGGGCCAGATCCACGGAAGCCTCGGTCTGGCCGGCGCGCACCAGCACGCCGCCTTCGCGGGCGCGGAGCGGGAAAACGTGGCCGGGGCGCGCCAGGTCGCCCGGACGGCAGGCCGGATCGATCGCCTGGAGAATGGTGCAGGTGCGGTCGGCGGCGGAGATGCCGGTGGTGACGCCATCGCGGGCATCGATCGATTCGCAAAACGCAGTGCCGAAATTCGAAGTGTTGAGCGGGCTCATCAACGGCAACCGCAGTTGATCGCAACGCTCGCCGGTGAGCGCCAGGCAGATCAGGCCGCGGCCGTGGGTGGCCATGAAGTTGATGGCCTCCGGCGTGACCTTTTCGGCGGCGATGGTGAGGTCGCCCTCGTTCTCGCGATCTTCGTCATCCACCACCACCACCATGCGCCCGGCGCGCACTTCCTCGAGCGCCGCCGGGATCGAAGCAAAAGGCATGATTTATTGTAGCTGGAGGGCGCTCCATAGCCGGCCGCCGGCGGATCGTTCCTCAGCGAGAATCAGGCTCGGGTTGTGAGCGTTGGAGGCGCAGTGATCGAACCAGTTCCCATGCGCCCTGCAGCGCGGTGGCGATTCCGCCGAGGAAGAATAGGGCGCTGAGTTGCATGTCCAGGTCGGGCCAAGTAAAGAATCTCGGGACGGCGAAACCGGCGATGCACCATCCCGTGGCAGCCACATAATAGCGGCGCCGACGGGCAAGGCCGACACCCAGAAACGCAATCGAGAAGCAAACTCCCATAATGCCGGTGGCCCAGGGGGCCTTCGCGAGCCAGACCGCGAGGCCGGCACAAACGGCTAACGCAAAAGTGAGCGCATCTTCCCCAGACAGATGGGACGAAGCTCCGAAGTCACGTGTCGACAGCCAGAGCCAGAACGCGAACAGCATCCAGATTAGGAACAACAGGTCGAGCGGCAGCAGCGCGCGGTTCCAAGGCGAATGCGGGAAGCGCGCCGCCAGCAACTTCTGACCGTCCGACACCGCCAGGAACAGGCCCAAGATCAGTATGTTGGAGGCCCGGAGGAGCCAGCCAATGCGTGCTCGGATTCCCTCTCCAAAGGACGCATCCATACGGGCTCATGCTAGCATCCCGCGATGACCCGTCAGTACGTACTCTCTCCCGAAACGGTTCAGCCCCCGCCCTAGGCTAAGATATAAGTTCGGGAGTTAGCGATCCCGATCGCCGATCTATGCCGTTCTTTCGACACTTGCCGTCGCTGCCGGGCCTCGATGCGACCGGCGCCTTCGACATCATAGTTGTGGCGTTCCTGGTCTATCAGTGCCTGATGGTGGTGCGCGGCACGCGCGCCGGCGCCATCCTGCTGGGGATCGCGGTGATTGTCTGCCTCTACGCGGCGGCGGTGTGGGCCGGCCTCGAGGCGCTGCATTCGGTGCTGTCGCTGATCGTCCCGTATATCGGCCTGGCGGTGATCGTGCTCTTCCAGTCCGAGATCCGGCGTACATTGGCGAGCCTCGGCCGTCGGCGGCTGCTGGGTCTCGCAGGAGGGTTCCACGCACCCGAAGCGGCCAACGAGATTCTGATGGCGGTGGAACAACTTGCCGCCCAGAAGATCGGCGCGCTGATCGTGCTCGAGCGCGATATCGGCCTGCGCACCTTCATCGAAAGCGGAGTGCGGCTGGAGGCGCAGGTCTCGCGCGATCTGCTGCTGAGCATCTTTCAGCCGGGCCTGCCGCTGCACGATGGCGCCGCGATTATCCAGAAGGACCTGATCGCCGCGGCGGCCTGTTTCCTGCCGCTCACCATCAACCCCGGCTTGTCCCGCAAGCTGGGCACGCGCCACCGCGCCGCCATCGGCATCACAGAGGAAACCGATTGCCTGTCGCTGGTGGTTTCCGAGGAAACCGGCCGCATTTCGGTGGCGTCGTTTGGCGAATTGACACAGGGCCTCACCGTGCCGGAGGTGTTGGAACGGATTCACCGCCATTTCGGCGTCGAACGGCCGACGCCGGCGCAGATCGACGAATCCGCGGCGGACCTTACGCTGGCCTTCAGGAACGACGCGCCGCCTGGGCCCGGAAGCGCAGGCCGCTTATGAAGACGCTCCAGTGGGTGGCCGGCCTGGTCAGTCATAATTTCTGGTGGAAGGTGCTGGCGCTCGCCATCGCGGTACTGATTTGGGCGGTGGTGGCCAGCGAACCGGAGCTCTCCACTTTTGCTAACGCTCGCCTCGAGTACAAGAACCTGCCGGATAACCTGGAGCTGAGTTCGGAGCCGGTCACGCAAATCACACTCGAACTGCGCGGCCCCTCCGGAGAGCTGCGCGGACTGGGCGACGGCGGCCAGCATCCGGCGGCCATCCTGGACATGAGCAACGCGGCGCCCGGCGAGCGCACTTTTCCCATCGGCGCGGCCAACGTCCGGCTTTCGCGCGGCGTCCACATCGTGCGCGCTATCCCGTCGCAGGTGCACCTCGCGTTCGAACAGCGCCTGGAGCGCAGCGTGCCGGTTAAAGTGCGGCTGGTCGGCGAGTTCCATGACCACTACCGGGCCAGCGCCACGGCCGAGCCGGCGCAACTGGCGATCCTGGGCCCGCAAAGCCACGTGGCGCGTGTCAATTGGGTGCCCACCGATCCGTTGGATGTTTCCGGGCTGACGACGACCGCGCGCTTCCAGGTGAACGCCTATGCCGGCGATCCGTTCGTGCGCTTCCGCTCCACGCCCACCGTGACCGTGACGGTGACCATGACGAAAGAAAAAGACTAGGAGACCAGATAACTTCGGTGGGAAAACAGCTTTTTGGAACCGATGGCATTCGCGGTGTGGCCGGCAGGTACCCGCTGGATGGAAGCACGGTCTACGCCTTTGGCGTGGCCCTGGGCGATGACGCAGTGCGCACGCATGCGAACCCCGAGGTTCTGATCGGCGCCGATACGCGCGAATCGGGCGCATGGATTGCCGCCACCGTCGCCGCCGGTCTGGCCAGCCGCGGCGTCAAAGTGCGCTACGCCGGCGTCATTACCACACCGGGCGTGGCCTACCTGACCCGCACCGGCCCGTTCGCCGCAGGAGTGATGATTTCGGCGTCCCACAATCCGTACCAGGACAACGGCCTCAAGGTATTCGGCCATAGCGGATTCAAGCTGCCGGACGCGGAAGAGCATTTGATCGAGCAGGAGATTCTCTCGCTCCGCGAAAACCCGGTCGAGCCGCATGAGGCTGCGCTGAGGGCCGATGAAGGGCTCGATCGCGAGTATTTGCAGTTCCTGCTTTGCTCCATTTCGGTGCGCCTGGATGGCGTTAAGCTGGCCATCGATTGCGGCAACGGCGCGGCTTGGCAACTGGCGCCCGAACTGTTCCGCTCGCTCGGCGCGGAGTTGGTCGAGATTGGCTGCGAGCCCAATGGCCGCAACATCAATTTGAATTGCGGCGCGCTGCACGTGGACGGGCTGAGCCGCACGGTGGTGGAATCGAAATCCGAATTCGGCGTGGCCTTCGATGGCGACGCCGATCGCGCCATTTTCGTCGCCCAATCGGGCAGGATTGTCGATGGCGACGCCGTGCTGCTGATGGCGGCGCGCGCCATGAAAGCCGCCGGTCACCTGCCCGGCGACACCGTGGTGGCCACCGTGATGTCGAACCTGGGTCTGGAGAAGGCCCTGGCATGCGATGGCATTCGCATGTTGCGCACTCCGGTGGGCGACAAATACGTTCTCGAGGAAATGGTGCGGCTTGGCGCGGCGCTGGGCGGCGAGCAGTCCGGCCACGTCATCTTCCGCGAATACGCGACCACCGGCGACGGGCTGCTCACCGCGCTGCGGGTGCTCGAAATCGCGCGCCGCGCCGGCGTGGGCCTGGACGAGCTGACCGCCGATTTGCGCGTCTATCCGCAAAAGCTGGTCAACATCCGCGTGCGCGAGAAAAAGGACCTCGCCCAAGTGCCATCGGTCAACCGCGAAATCCAGCTCGCCGAGGAGACCATGGCCGGATCCGGCCGCGTGTTGGTGAGATACTCGGGCACCGAGCTGTTAGCCCGCGTGATGGTGGAAGCCGCCGACCAGTCCCACGTCGACACCTTCACCGAAGCCATCGCCGAATCGATACGGCGGGAGATTGGAGAGTAGGGGCGGGGTAATTTGGTACAGTCACCTGTTTCCGGCGCATTAGTCGTGGCGTTGTTCCTGGCTGGCGGCGCGAGCGGCATCCGCGCCAAGGACAACGTGCCAGTCCCCTGCCGGGCAGCGCTGCTTTCGCCCGAGTACCCCCGGGGGGCGAGCATGAACGCCTTCCTGAAGTCGCTCGCACCGCCGGCGTCGGCCTTGAGTGCAAAATCCAGGGGCGCGTTCTCAGATGGATCATCCGCGAAGATGGGAGCGTATCGGACGTTAAGACACGGGTAAGCTCCAAATCCTCTTAAAGGCCAAAGGATGAGCTGAAAGGGGACAGACGCATTTTCGCCGCGCCATTTTCTTGTGCCCGATCAGTCCCGGCGAGAGTCGGCTTAGCGTCGAGGTCACCGAAATGCGTCCGTCCCCTTTTCTGAACGGAGCCGCGACCAAAGGGAGCGGTCCTTTCGAAACCACCGAATCTGCCGAAAACTGCCGAAAACGAAGAAGCTTCCCCCATCTCTGGTACAATCGCCAACAGAGGGGGGAATCGCTTGTCCAAGGTCACCCAAGAAGTACCTCGCACTCTCGGCGCGCTGCGCGAGAGTTCCTTTTCGGAAGCCAGGCAGGTGGGCCGCGGCGTCAAAGACGAACTCCGCCAGAACCTGATCTGCAAGATTCAGCGCGGCGATGCGCTCTTTCCCACCGTGCTCGGCTACGAAGACACCGTGGTGCCGCAGGTGGTCAATGCCATCCTCTCGCGCCACAATTTCATTCTGCTCGGCCTGCGCGGCCAGGCCAAAACGCGCCTGATCCGGCTGCTGACTTCGCTGCTGGATGAATCGGCGCCCTACGTGGAAGGCTGCGAGATCCACGACAACCCTTACCGCCCCATCTGCCGCCGCTGCCGCGACCTGATCGCCGAGCAAGGAGACGCAACGCCGGTCGCGTGGCTACCGCGCAGCCATCGCTACGTGGAGAAACTGGCCACGCCCGATGTCACCATCGCCGACATGATCGGCGACATCGACCCCATCAAGGCGGCCCGCCGCGGCCACGATATTTCGAGCGAGCTCACCGTGCATTATGGCCTGCTGCCGCGCGCCAACCGCGGCATCTTCGCCATCAATGAGCTGCCCGACCTGGCCGGCAAGATTCAGGTGGGCTTGTTCAACATCATGCAGGAAGGCGACGTGCAAATCAAAGGTTACCCGGTGCGTCTGCCGCTCGACCTGATGCTCGTCTTCACCGCCAATCCGGAGGATTACACCGCGCGCGGCAAGATCATTACGCCGCTCAAAGACCGCATCGGCAGCGAAATTCGCACGCATTACCCGGCCACCGTGGAGCAGGGAATGTCGATCACCGCGCAGGAGGCCTGGATCGAACGGCCTTCGCCGGCCAAAACGCGCGTGCCCGAGTACCTGCGCCAGGTGGTGGAGCAGCTCGCCTTTCTCGCCCGCGAGGACAAGCGCATCGACAAACGCTCTGGCGTCTCGCAGCGCCTGCCCATTTCGGCGCTGGAGAACGTAGTGTCGAATGCCGAGCGCCGCGCGTTGCGTGCCAGGGAAGATCTAGCCGTGCCTCGCATCGTCGATCTTTACTCCGCCCTGCCGGCCATCACCGGTAAGCTCGAACTGGAATACGAGGGCGAATTGAAGGGCGGCGACGCGGTGGCGCGCGAAATCATCCGCACCGCCGTGGGCAAAGTCTACGACCACTATTTCGAGGGCGCCAACGTTGCCCAGATCGTGCAGTGGTTCGATCTGGGCGGCTCGCTGAAACTCGACGACAACGTGGATTCCGCCACGCTGGTGCGGCAGTTGGCGGGCATTCAGGGGCTGATGGAGAAGCTGAAAGCGCTCGGCATCGGCGCCAACGAGCCCGATGCGGTGCGGGCCTCCGCCGCCGAATTCGTGCTGGAAGGGCTCTACGCGCATCGACGCATCAGCCGCAGCGAAGAGCGCGGCTTCACCGCCGAAGAACGAAAGCGCGAGCCGCGCGAGGAAGCCCGCAGCGAGCCGCCCAAGGTGCGGCGGCAATTCAATTAGGCGGTTGGCAGGTCGGGGACCTGCCTCATCGGAGGCTCTCATGAAATCGGTTTGCTACTCCCGCCACACCGGCGAAGATCTTGGGATCGACGCGGAAGATCTGCTGCAGGCATTGTCCGATTTTCTCCTCGAGAGCGGGTTCAACACCCAGTACATGCCTTTCAGCGAGGCCAACCAACACACTCTCGAGGATCTCAAGCGCGCCATCGAGCGGGCGCTCGAGGAAGGCAAGCTGTTTGACGACGAACGCATGCAGGAGATGATGGAGCGCTTGCAAAGCATGTCTCCCGAGCAGATGGAGAAGCTGCTCGACAGGCTGGCGCAGAAGATGGTGGATGAGGGCTACATCAATGTCGAGGAGAACGGCGAACCACAGACGGGCCAGCCCGGCGCCGGGCCCGGCGGCGAGAGCAAAGTTAAGTTCGAAGTCACCGACAAGTCGCTCGACTTTCTGGGCTTCAAGACGCTCAAGGACTTACTGGGCTCACTCGGCAAATCCAGCTTTGGCCGTCATGATACGCGCGACCTGGCCACCGGCATCGAAGCCTCCGGTTCTTCCAAGCAGTACGAATTCGGCGACACGCTAAACCTGGATGTCAGCGAGACGCTGTTTTCCGCCATTCGCCGCGAAGGCGCGCGGGTGCCGCTCGACATGGAATACGGCGATCTGCACGTCCACCAGTGCGAGTATCAGAGCTCATGCGCCACGGTACTGATGCTCGATTGCAGCCACAGCATGATCCTCTATGGCGAGGACCGCTTCACTCCCGCCAAGAAAGTGGCGCTCGCGCTCGCCCACCTCATCCGCACGCAATATCCCGGCGATAGCCTGCGCTGCGTGCTCTTCCACGATACGGCCGAGGAGCTCGCCATCAGCCAATTGGCGCGCGTGCAGGTGGGCCCTTATTACACCAACACGCGCGATGGCCTGATTCTGGCGCGGCGCCTGCTCGCCCAGGAAAAGAAAGACATGCGGCAGATCGTCATGATCACCGACGGCAAGCCGAGCTGCCTCACGCTCGAAGACGGCCGGCTGTACAAGAACGCGTTTGGGCTTGACCCGCTGGTGATCAGCCGCACGCTCGAAGAAGTCAACCGGTGCAAGAAGCAGGGCATCCTTATAAACACCTTCATGCTGGCGAGCGATTATGGACTGATCAACTTCGTGCAGAAGGTCACCGAGATCTGCCGCGGCAAAGCCTACTTCACCACCCCGTTCAACCTGGGCCGATACCTGCTGATGGACTATATGAACCGCAAAACGCGAACCATCCACTAGCGAGCATTTCTCATAATTCAGCCTGCCGCCGTGGCGCGGGCTGTCAAGCCTGCAGGGTCGAGATTCGTCTCGACCTTTCTTCGGGGCGTCCTCTCACTCAACCAGTGGCCAAGAAAAGCCGAGACGAGTCTAGCAGACTGGACAGTCCGCGCCACGCTAGAATAGTGTCTTCTCAGGATCCTTCCGATCGACACGACCCATGATTCAAATCAGCGGGGCCGGGAAACGCTACGGTCCCAAAATCCTTTTTGAAGACGCCGACTGGCTGGTGACGCCGAAGGAGCGCACCGGCATCGTGGGCGCCAACGGCACCGGCAAGTCGTCGCTGCTGAAAGTGCTGGCCGGGATCGAGGGGCTCGACTCCGGCTCGATCACCGTCCAGCGCGGCGTCACCATCGGCTATTTGCCGCAGGAAGGGCTGTCGCTCTCCGGCCGTTCGGTGTTCGCCGAGTGCATGACCGTGTTCCACGAGCTCCGGGCGCTCGAAGAAGAGCAGGAGCAACTGGCGGCACGCATGGGCGAGCTCGATCCGGCCGGCGCCGAGTATGCCGCCGTGGCGGACCGCTTCCATCAAGCGGAAGGCGAGTTCCGCGCGCGCGACGGCTACGCCATCGAAGCGCAAGTGGGCACCGTTCTCGGCGGCCTCGGCTTCAGCGAGCGCGACTGGAAACGCCGCACCGAGGAATTCTCCGGCGGCTGGCAAATGCGCATCGCGCTGGCCAAGCTGCTGCTCGAAAAGCCGAACCTGCTGCTGCTCGACGAGCCGACCAATCACCTCGATCTGGAAGCTCGCAACTGGCTGGAACAATACCTGGCGAATTATCCGCACGCCATCGTGCTGGTTTCGCACGACCGCTATTTCCTCGATGTCACCGTCCGCCGCATTCTGGAATTGTGGAACAAGGGGCTGCATTTCTATAGCGGCGGCTATTCGCGCTACGAAGAGCAGAAAACCGAGCGCCGCGCCCAACTCACCGCCGCCTACGAAAATCAGCAGGACCGCATACGGCAGTTGGAAGCCTTCATCAATCGCTTCCGCTACACGGCCACCAAGGCAAAGCAGGTACAGAGCCGCATCAAGGAAATCGAGCGGATGGAGAAGATCGAAATACCGCCCGAGGAAAAGAGCGTCCATTTCCGCTTTCCGCAACCGAAGGCCAGCGGCCGCGTGGTGGCGCAGTTTCAGAAAGTGGCCAAGAGCTACGGCGAGCACAGCGTCTTCGCGGATGTGGATTTCTATATTGAGCGCGGCGACCGAGTGGCGCTGGTAGGCGTCAACGGCGCCGGCAAATCGACGTTGATCAAGCTCCTCGTCGGCGTGGAGCCGGTCTCCGCCGGCGAATACACGCTCGGGCACAACGCCGAACCGGACTACTTCGCGCAGGATCAATATAAGGAGCTCGACCCCGGCGCGCGCCTGATCGACGATCTTTCCACGGTCGCCCCTCGCGCCACCAACACGGAGCTGCGCGGCATCCTGGGCTGCTTCCTTTTCTCCGAAGACGACGTTTTCAAGACGATAGCCGTGCTCTCCGGCGGCGAGCGCAACCGTTACGCGCTGGCGCGCATGCTGATGGTGCCGTCGAATTTCCTGCTGCTCGACGAGCCGACCAATCACCTGGACATGCGCGCCAAGGACGTGCTGCTCACCGCGCTCCAGGAATTCTCGGGTACGCTGGTCTTCGTCTCCCACGACCGCTATTTCATCGATAAGCTGGCCACGCGTATTTTCGAAGTGGAAGACGGCCGGGTCACGGTTTTCCCGGGCAATTACGAGGACTACCTGTGGCGGAAATCCGGCGGCGCGGAAACGATGGGCACGGCAGTCTCCGTGCCGGTTGGCGCCGCGCCGGACACGCCAGCCAAGCCGGCGCAGCGGCTCAACCCCATCAAGCTACAGAAAATGAAAGACCGGCGCAGCGAGATCGAAGTCGAAGTAGCGCGCGTGGAAGCGGAGATCGCCGAAGCCGAGGCCGCATTAAGCAGCTTTGTGAGCGTGGAAGAAACCGCGCGCCTGACGGAGCTGGTGGCGGCCCGCCAGAAGGCACTCTCCGCGCTGCTGGAGGAATGGGAGCAAGTGGCGCAAACGATCGAGGTGAATTCATGAGTATGAAGCCGCTGTATGTGACCGAATCGGATGTCGAACGCCTTTTGCCGATGGGCGAATGCATCGCGTTGGTGCGATCGGCGTTCGCGCGCCTGGGCACCGGCGAGGCGATCAATCATCCGCGGCGGCGGCTGATTCTGCCCACCCGTTCCGCGCTGCATTACATGGCCGGCGCCGATGGCGGCTATTACGGCATCAAAGTGTATTCGACCAATCCGGGGCACGAACCGCATTTCCGCTTCTTGCTGTACCGCGCAGCCGACGCCGCTCTGCTGGCGATTTTCGAGGCGAATACGCTGGGGCAGATTCGCACCGGCGCCGCCAGCGGCCTGGCCACCGATCTGCTGGCGCGGCCGGACGCGTGCACGCTGGCCGTGATCGGCAGCGGTTTTCAGGCGCGAGCGCAGGTGGAAGCCATGCTCGCGGTGCGGCGGTTCGAGCGCGTCCGCGTATGGAGCCGGTCGGCGGAGAAACGCGAATCGTTCGCCGCCGATTGCGCGCGCTCGTTCGGCGCCGTGGTGGAAGCAGCCGCGACCGCCCAAGACGCTGTTCGCGGCGCCGATGTGGTGGTCACCGCGACCAGTTCCGGCCAGCCCGTGGTGGCCTCGGAGTGGGTAGCCGACGGCGCGCATGTCAACGCCATGGGATCCAACCAAGCCAAGCGGCGCGAGATTCCCGGCGAGCTGGTTCATCGCGCCGGGCTGATCGCCGTGGATAGCCGCGAGCAATCGCGTCTGGAATCGGGCGATTTGCTGCTCGCGTTCAGCGAGGAAGATTGGGACCGCGTAGTCGAGTTGCAGGAACTCGTCGCCGGCCGCCCGGGCCGCACCCGCCCTGATGAGATCACCATTTTCAAGTCCAACGGCCTGGCCATCGAAGATGTAGTCGCCGCCGGCTACGTGTACGAACGCGCCATGGAAGAAGGGCCGGCGTAAGCTGGCTGAAGCACCGTGGCGCGGCTTGCCCGTGCGCCATCCGGGGCCGTCAGGCCTGCTGTGTCGAGAGTCGTCTCGACATTTCATCTCGCCGAAAATACTCCACCGTCAACCGCAAACCCTCTTCGAGGGTCACTCGCGGCTCCCAGCCTAGCGTAGCGCGCGCCTTGCCGATGTCGGGGCGACGCTGTTTGGGGTCGTCTTCGGGCAGCGGCTGGAACTCGATAGGCGATTCGGAACCAGTCAGCCGCCGAATGTGCTCGGCGAATTCGAGGATCGTCATTTCTCGCGGGTTGCCCAGATTCACCGGGTAGCGTTCGTCGGAGAGCAGCAGGCGGTAGAGGCCATCCACCAGGTCGGTTACGTAGCAGAAACTGCGGGTCTGCGAGCCATTGCCGAAGACCGTGATCGGCGACCCGGCGAGCGCCTCGCCCAGAAAGGCCGGCACCACGCGGCCGTCATTCAGCTTCATGCGCGGCCCGTAGGTATTGAAGATGCGCGCGATGTGGGTGGCCACGCCGTGCTTGCGGTGGTAAGCCATAGTCAGCGCTTCGGCAAAGCGTTTGCTTTCGTCGTAACACGAGCGTGGCCCGACCGGGTTCACATGTCCCCAGTACGATTCCACCTGCGGATGGACCTCCGGATCGCCATAGCATTCCGAAGTGGAAGTGAGCAGGAAGCGCGCGCCCTTCTCCAGCGCCAGATCAAGCATGCGCCGCGTGCCGGCCGAACCCACCATCAGGGTTTCGATCGGGTGTTCATGATAATCCTTTGGGCTGGCGGGCGAAGCCATGTTCACCACCGCATCCACCGCGCCGGCGATCGAAAACGGCTCGGTGATGTCCTGCTGGGTCAGGCCGAACCGCGGTTCGGCCGCCAGGTGCCCCAGGTTGCGAGCCGCCCCGGTGAGGAAATTGTCGAGGCCCACCACCGTGTGCCCCTCCGCCAGCAGGCGGTCGCAAAAATGGGACCCTATGAACCCGGCCGCGCCGGAAACGACAATGCGCAAGGAAACCTCCTTATTGATTCTAGCTGGGCGGCGCGCGCTAAGTAGGACAGACCATCGCCTTTCGTGGTCTGTCGGGTTCTCGCTCAAGCGCGGCCCGTGACAGACGACAAGAACCGATCGTCTGTCCTACCTCTGGCAGGCACCCGCAGAAATACGGGTATCGCTTCGATGCCTTTGTGCGGGGTTGGGGCAAAAGAACCGGCAAGCCAAAGCGCGCCCTACCAACGGTGCTACGCTCAGACTTTGGCGAATCCCGATGCACGCATCGTGGCTGGAACGCATCATTCTGATTGTGCTCGTCGCCGTTTCGGCGTGGCTGTTCTGGCGGCGTTTTCGCACCGTGGCACAGGTGTTGCGCACGGCGCGCCGGACGCCGGATTATAGCCTGGCGCCCGTCGGTCCGCGCATCCGACAGTTCCTTTGGGAAGTCGCCGCGCAGGGCAAGGTGATCGGCGGACGTCCGCTGGCTGGCTTGGCGCATGCGTTCGTATTCTGGGGATTCTGCGCCTTCGCGCTGGTCACGCTGAATCACTTCGCGGAGGCGTTCGGCTTGCGGCTGCTCGCGCCAGAGAGCGCTTGGGGCCGCGCCTATTTGGATTTCGTCGGTGCGTGGGCGGTTGCGGTCGCGGGGGCGATCAGCGGCCTGTTCGTGCGCCGCTTTGTGGTGCGGCCGGTCTGGCTCGGCAAGGCTTCGAAGGAATCGGGCGTCATCGCGGCGCTGATCTTCTTCCTGATGCTCACCTACCTGGCTGGGCTGTGGCTGCCCGAGGGCGCGGCAGGCCGCGTCAACTGGTGGCTGCACACGCTGGCGCTGCTGGCGTTTCTGCCGCTGATTCCGCACACCAAGCATTTGCATCTGGCGCTCAGCCCGGTGACCGTATTCCTGCGCCGGCACGGCTTCAGCCGCATACCGCCGCTCGAAGGCGACGAGGACTTCGGACTCGACACCGGCAAAGACGTCACCCGCATTGACGCCCTGCAGGCATTCACCTGCGTCGAGTGCGGACGCTGCACCGAGCACTGTCCGGCGTATTCGACCGGAAAGGTCTTGAACCCGAAAGAGATTGTTCTCGGGGTTCGCCGTTACCTGAACGAATTCGGGACCGGCAATGAAGCGCCGCTATTGGGCCGCCACATCGACGAAGAGGCTGCGTTTCAGTGCACCACCTGCGGCGGCTGCGAATTTGAGTGCCCGGTGGGAATTCAGCATTTGCCGCTCATCGTCGGCCTGCGGCGCGGCGCGGTGAACACCGGAAGATGGGAAAACGAATACGGCTCCAAGCTCTTCCGCAACCTGGAGCGCAACGGTAACGCACACGGCTTCGCCCCATCGGAGCGGCAGAAATTCATCGAGAAAAACGGGCTGCCGTATTTCGACGGCTCGCAGGAATACAGCCTCTGGCTGGGCTGCATGGGCGCTTACGATCCGCAGGGGCGGGAGATTGTGCTGGCGCTCGCGCGCGTGTTGCGCCATGCCGGCATCACCTTCGGCGTGTTACGCACGGAAAAATGTACCGGCGATCCGGCGCGACGGCTGGGCAACGATCTGGCAGCGGCGCAAGTGGCGGAAACCAATATCGAAGCGCTCCGTGCGGCGAAAGTGGCTCGCATGGTGTCCATCTGCCCGCACTGCGTGCGCACCATCGGCACGGATTGGCGCGAGTATGGAGCCGCATTCCAAATCGAGCATCACAGCGAGCTGCTGGCGCGGTTGGGGACGCGACTGCCGTCCGCGCAGGCTTCGGCCGGCACGGTGGTATTCCACGATCCCTGCTATCTGGGCCGGTACCGCAATATATATGATGAGCCTCGCCGCGTGCTGGAGCGCTATGCGGATGTGGCCGAGGCGCCGCGCGCGCGCGAACGTTCGTTCTGCTGCGGCGCGGGCGGCGGCCAGATGTTCCTCGGCGAAGAGAAGGGCAAACGCGTCAACATTGCGCGCGCCGAAGAACTGCTAGCCACTGGCGCGGCGACTATCGGCACGGCGTGCCCCTTCTGCCAGAGCATGTTTCGCGATGCCCTCGGCACGCTGACCGAGGCGCCGCCCAAGCTGCTCGACATCGCGCAGATCGCCGCCGCCGCGCTGACGGACCGGTAGTTCGTGGCGCACGCAGTCGTGCGTGCTGTGTCGGCAGTCGTGCCGACATTTCTGGAAGAAAAGTCGCGATGACTCGGGACTCTGCACGCGTGGACGCGCGCGCCACGGCCACGTCTCACCCTGCCAGCCTGGCCCTCTCCCCTCCGCCTGGGAGCAGCAGCTCCAGGAACGCTTGCGCGGCGCGGTTGAATTTCTTTCTCCGGCGGTGCACGATGCCGACCGGGCGCACCAGGCCCGGCGCTTCCAGGCCCGCCGCCACCAGCCGTCCGCGGTCGATCTCCGCCTGCATGCTGCGCGCGGGGAGAATGCTGACGCCGGAACCTAACGCCACGGCTTCCTTGATCATCTGGATGTTGTCGAAGTGCATCACCATATGCACCGTCACGCCGCGGACGCGCAGGAAACGGTCGATCTCGCGTCGAATCGAAAGATCTTCGTCGAAGCCGATGAAATCGATCCCTTCGAGATCGGATGCCATGATGAGCCGGCGTCCGGCGAGCGCGTGCGTGGGCGGCATGGCAAGCCGCATTTCTTCGTCGCGCCACGCGATGGCGGCAAGCTCGCGGCTCGATTCCGGATAGCTCACCAGGCCAAGATCCGCCTCGCCGCCGCTCACCGCGGCATACACCTTGTCGGGCCGCATATACTCCACTTCCAGGCGCGCCGTGGGATGGCTGGCAGCGAACTCCTCGCTCAGCCGGCTCATCTCGGACAGCCCGACCGAATAGATGGACGCCACGCGCACGGTGCCTTCCACATCCAACTTGAGCCGCTCCAACGCGAGTTGAAACTCGTCTTCCTGCCGCATCACATCGCGGCAGAAGTCGGCATACAGTTTACCGGCGGGTGTGAGTTCCAGCGGCCGCTTGGAGCGGTCCAGCAGGGGCGCGCCCAGGCGCCGTTCCACCTCCTGCACGTGTTGGCTCGCCGCAGATTGGGTTACACCGCAAAGCTTGGCTCCCTTGCTCATGCTGCCCGTTACAGCTATCTCTTTGAAAAGCCGAAGCTCCCAGAAGCTCACCGGTCCAGCATATCATAACCTGTACTAATTATGTCAAGGAATCAATTTTCTATTGCCTAATAGTAGCGGTGCTGGTAAACTGGTCAACTAAGGCAACCGCCGAGACTCCACCCAGCCGCGACACGGACTACCCTCCAGGAGTCGTGGATGAGAATCGGGACAACTATGAATGAAACCGTGACGCCTCGCGGCCTACCCCAACCTCAGGGTCTTTATGACCCAGCCCAAGAACGCGACTCCTGCGGTATCGGCTTCGTAGCCAATATCAAGGGCCAGAAATCGCACGACATCATCGTCAAGGGCATACAGGTTCTGATCAACCTGACCCACCGCGGCGCTTGCGGCTGCGATCCGGAGACCGGCGACGGCGCCGGCGTGCTGATTCAGATCCCGCATAAGTTCTTCGCGCGCGAGTGTGCCAAACGCGGCTTCACGCTTCCGCCAGCCGGCGAATATGGTGTGGGTATGACGTTCCTTCCGGTGGAACGCCACGACCGGCTGCAATGCGAGGGCATTCTGGAGCGCATCGTTACCGAGGAAGGTCTCACCGTGCTCGGCTGGCGCGACACGCCCATCAATGGCGCCGCCATTGGCCGCGAAGCGCGCAATAGCCAGCCGTACATCCAGCAGATTTTCGTCGCCCGCGGCAAGGGAATGACTGAGGATCAACTGGAGCGCAAGCTGTACCTGGTCCGCAAGCGCGCTGAGATCGAGGTGGCCAAGTCCGATCTGCCCGAGAAGGGCTTCTTTTACATGCCGTCCTTCTCGTGCCGCACCATCGTCTACAAAGGCCTGCTGCTGGCGCCGCAAATCGCCAACTTCTATCCCGAGCTGAGCGACCCGGACGTGACCAGCGCGCTCTGCCTGGTGCACCAGCGCTTTTCCACCAACACCTTCCCCACCTGGCAACTGGCGCACCCGTACCGGTTCATCGCCCACAACGGCGAAATCAACACGTTGCGCGGCAACGTGAATTGGATGCACGCCCGCCAGTCGGTACTGGAATCGCCTTTGTTCGGCGCTGATATCAAGAAGCTGTTCCCCATCATCCAGCCGGGCGGCAGCGATTCGGCTGCGTTCGATAACGCGCTCGAGCTGCTGGTGATGGCGGGCCGCGGCATCAGCCACGCCATGGCCATGCTGATTCCGGAAGCGTGGTCGGGCAATCCGGACATGAACCCGCAGAAGCGCGCGTTCTACGAATATCACGCCTCGCTGATGGAGCCGTGGGATGGCCCCGCCGCCATCGCGTTCACCGATGGCCGCTCGATCGGCGCCACGCTGGACCGCAACGGCTTGCGCCCGGCCCGCTACCTGGTCACCAACGACGACCTCATCATCATGGCCTCGGAAGCCGGCGTGCTCCCCGTCAAGCCGGAGGATGTCAAACTCAAGGGCCGCTTGCAGCCGGGAAAAATGTTGCTGGTGGATACGGTGGGCGGCCGCATCATCTCGGATAAAGAACTCAAGGCCAGCCTGTACGGCCGCAACCCTTACCAGCTCTGGATCAAGGAAAACCAGGTCCACATTCACGAACTGCCCGAGCCGCCTCGCGAGTACGCCGTCGAGCCGGACACGCTGCTGCTACGGCAACGCGCCTTCGGCTACACCGACGAGGATTTGAAGATGATCCTCGGCCCGATGGCCGCCAAGGGCGAGGAACCGATCGGCTCGATGGGCGCCGATACGCCGCTGGCTTGTCTCTCCGACAAGCCGCAGCCGCTGTTCAATTACTTCAAGCAGCTTTTCGCCCAGGTGACGAATCCGCCCATCGACCCCATCCGCGAAGAGATGGTGATGTCGCTGATCAGTTACATCGGCACCGAGCGGAATATCCTGGCCGAAACACCGCAGCATTGCCACACGCTGCGCCTGCCGCATCCCATTCTGACGAACCGCGACCTGGAACGGCTGCGGCGCGTTTCGCAGGGCAGTTTCCTGGCCACCACGTTGCCCATGCTCTTCGCCGTCGAGGAAGGCAATCGCGGCCTGGAGCGCGCCCTCGATCAGCTCTGCCGGCGCGCTTCGCTCGCCATCCAGTCCGGCTATACGCTGCTGATTCTCTCCGACCGCGGCCTGGACCAGGACTACGCGCCCATCCCCAGCCTGCTCGCCCTTACCGCCGTGCACAATCATCTGGTGCGCGAGGAAACCCGCACGCAGGTGGCGCTCATCATCGAATCGGGCGAACCGCGCGAGGTGATGCACTTCGCGCTGCTGATCGGCTACGGAGCCAGCGCCGTCAATCCCTACTTGGCCCTGGAAACGCTGCAGGCCGGCCAGCTTCAGGACACCGGCGTAAAGCCGGATAAGGCCGTTGTCCATTTCATCAAAGCCATCAACAAGGGGCTGCTCAAGACTTTTTCCAAGATGGGCATATCCACCTTGCAGAGCTATCGCGGCGCGCAGGTGTTCGAAGCCATCGGCCTCTCCAAGCGCCTGGTGGACCGCTATTTCACCGGCACCGTTTCGCGCATCGAAGGGGTGGATCTGGACGTTCTGGCGCGTGAAGCGATCCTCAAGCACCAGTATGCCTTCCAGCCTCGGAACGAATCCGATACCGACCTCGCCATCGGCGGCACCTATCAATATCGCGAGCGCGGCGAGTACCATCTCTTCAATCCGCAGACCATCGCCACGTTGCAGCATGCGGTGCGGCGGAATAGTTTCGCGACCTTCCAGGAATACACGGAGCTGATCGACGGGCAGAACCGGCAGCTCACGACGCTGCGTGGGATGCTCGAAATCAAGAAAGCGGACCAGCCGATTCCGCTCGAAGAGGTCGAGCCGGTGGCTTCCATTGTGAAGCGGTTCGCGACGGGCGCGATGTCGTTCGGCGCAATCTCGAAGGAAGCTCACGAGACCCTGGCGGTTGCGATGAACCGCATCGGCGGCAAATCGAATACCGGCGAGGGCGGCGAGGACGAGGAGCGCTTCGCCGATGGGCGCCGCTCGGCCGTCAAGCAGGTGGCCTCGGGGCGCTTCGGCGTCACCGCGAATTACCTGGTGAACGCCGACGAATTGCAGATCAAGATGGCGCAGGGGGCCAAGCCCGGCGAAGGCGGCCAGCTTCCCGGCCACAAGGTGGATGCGGAGATCGCTCGTGTGCGCCACTCGATTCCCGGCGTGGGTCTGATTTCGCCGCCGCCGCACCACGACATTTACTCGATCGAAGACCTGGCGCAGTTGATTTACGACCTGAAGAACGTCAACCCGTCCGCACGCATTTCGGTGAAGCTGGTGGCCGAGGTGGGCGTGGGCACGGTGGCGGCCGGCGTCGCCAAGGCGCATGCCGATGTGGTCCTGATCTCGGGCGATTCGGGCGGCACCGGCGCTTCCCCGCTCTCGAGCATTCGCCATGCCGGCATCCCGTGGGAGCTGGGCCTGGCCGAAACGCACCAGGTGCTGGTGCTCAACGATCTGCGCGGACGCATTCGCGTGCAGACCGACGGCAAGCTGCAGACCGGCCGCGACGTGGTGATCGCGGCCTTGCTCGGCGCCGAGGAGTTCGGCTTCTCGACCGCGCCGCTGGTAGCGATGGGCTGCATTATGATGCGCAAGTGCCACCTCAACACCTGCCCGGTGGGCGTGGCTACGCAGGATCCGGCGTTGCGCGCCAAGTTCCGCGGCACTCCCGAGCAGGTCATCAACTTCTTCTTTTTCATCGCCGAGCAGGTTCGCGCCTACATGGCGCAGATGGGTTTCCGCACCTTCGACGAAATGGTGGGCCGGGTGGACATGCTGGACCCGCGGGCCGCGCTCGACCACTGGAAGGCCAAAGGCCTCGACCTGTCGATGCTTCTGTACAATCCGCAGGTCCCGCTGCGCATCGCGCGGCGTTGTGTGCAGGCGCAGGACCACGGGCTCGACCAGGCGCTCGACTACAAGCTGATCGATCACGCCGGCGACGCAATCGATGGCGGCGCGCCGATCGTCATCAAGCTGCCCATCCGCAATATTCACCGCACGGTGGGCGCCATGCTCTCGGGCGAAATCGCGCGCAAGCACGGTTCGGCCGGCTTGCCCGACGGAACCATTCACTTTCAATTCACCGGTTCGGCCGGCCAGAGCTTCGGCGCGTTTCTCGCCCACGGCGTGACGCTGGAGCTTGAAGGCGACGCCAACGATTACGTCGGCAAAGGCCTCTCCGGCGGAAAGCTGATCGTCTATCCGCCGCGCTCCTCCACCTTCCTGCCGGAGGAGAACATCGTCATTGGCAATGTGGCTCTCTATGGCGCCACCAGCGGGGAAGCGTTTCTCAATGGAATGGCCGGCGAGCGCTTCGCCGTGCGCAACTCCGGCGCCACCGCTGTGGTGGAAGGCCTGGGCGATCACGGCTGCGAGTACATGACCAATGGCCTGGTGGTGGTGCTGGGCAAGGTAGGCCGCAATTTCGCCGCGGGCATGAGCGGAGGGATTGCGTATGTCCTCGATGAGAAGGGCGATTTCGCCGAGAAGCGCTGCAACACGGCGGCGGTGGATTTGGAATCCGTGGGCGAAGCCGATGCCGGTCTGCTGCACGGGTTGATCTATCGCCACGTCGAGTGTACCGCCAGCCCGCGCGGCACATGGATACTGGAAAACTGGGAGCAGATGGTGCCCAAGTTCGTCAAAATCTTCCCCCACGAATATAAACGCGTGCTGGGCATCCAGCGCCAAATCGCCGCGGTGGCGTAAATCGGCAGCGCCGGTAACAAAAACACCGGCGGCAAAGACCGCCGGCGTTACCGGCGGTCAGTAGCGCAGGCGGTGGTTGCCGCCGGTGTATTTGCAGGTAACGCCGGCGGTCTTTGCCGCCGGTCGATGAGATAACGGAGTCGAAATGGGAAAAACAACCGGGTTCATGGAATATACGCGCGAAGTGGCCGAGCGCCGCCCCACGGCCGAGCGCATCAAAGACTGGTTCGAAATCTATCGTCCTTTCCCGGAGCCAAACCTGCGCACCCAGGCCGCTCGCTGCATGGATTGCGGCGTCCCCTTCTGCCACAACGGTTGCCCGCTCACCAACCTGATCCCCGATTGGAACGACTTCATCTACCATGGCCGCTGGCGCGAGGCCGTGCGGCAATTGCACTCGACCAATAATTTCCCCGAATTCACCGGCCGCATCTGTCCGGCTCCCTGCGAGGCGTCCTGCGTGCTCGGCATCAACGAGCCGCCGGTGACCATCAAGCAGATCGAACGGTCGATCGTCGATCGCGGTTTTGAAGAGGGCTTCATCCTGCCGGAGCCTGCCGCCGTCAAGACCGGCAAGCGGGTGGCCGTGGTGGGCTCGGGTCCGGCGGGACTAGCCGCCGCGCAGCAACTGGCGCGCGCCGGCCACGCCGTCACCGTGTTCGAAAAGAACGACCGCATCGGCGGCCTGCTGCGCTACGGCATCCCCAATTTCAAAATGGAAAAGCAACTCATCGACCGGCGCATGGAGCAGATGCGCGGCGAAGGCGTCGATTTCCAGATCAACGCGCAAGTGGGCGGCAATATTCCGGTGGAGGATCTGCGCAAGGATTTCGATGCCATCCTGCTGGCCGGTGGCGCCGAACATCCGCGCGACCTCAAGGTGCCCGGCCGCGACTTGAAAGGCATTCACTTCGCCATGGAGTTTCTGCCCCAGCAGAACCGCCGCAACGAAGGCGACACGGTGCCGGAATCCGAGGCCATTCTGGCCACGGGCAAGCGTGTGATCATCATCGGCGGCGGCGACACCGGCGCCGATTGTCTGGGGACGAGTCATCGCCAGGGTGCGGCGTCCGTCACCCAATTCGAGCTGCTGCCCAAGCCTCCCGACGAGCGCTCGCCATCCACTCCTTGGCCGCTATGGCCGATGCAACTGCGCATCGAGACCTCGCATGAAGAGGGCGGCACGCGCGATTGGGGCGTCGCCACCACCGGTTTCACCGGCGACGAGAGCGGCCACGTGAAGCGACTTCATGCCGCGCGCGTGGGACCGCCGCCCAAGTTCGAAGCCATCCATGGCAGCGAGTTCGCCATCGATGCCGACCTGGTGCTGCTGGCCATGGGTTTCCTTGGGCCCGTGAAGAACGGCATGATCGAACAACTTGGCGTGGCGCTGGACGCACGCGGCAATGTAGCCGCCGACGCCGATTACATGTCAAGCGTCCCCGGCGTTTTCGCGGCCGGCGATATGCGCCGCGGCCAGTCGCTGGTGGTCTGGGCCATCGCCGAAGGCCGCAAGGCCGCGCAAGGCATCGACCGCTACCTGACCGGCGCCACCAAGCTGGCGTAGGCAGGGCACCCTTTAGAGCTTGCGGAAAAACACCCACGGAATGATGAGCCACAGATGAACACCGATGAACTTAGCGCGGCCTGTGGCCGCAACCAAAGGTGAAGCGTCCCTCGAGAGCGTATCATTGTGAATTATCCAAAAACACTCTGGTACGAGGAGGGACGCATGACCGAGTTTACATCAAAA
>Ga0187847_10000466_pt1 | contig 45260 bp, 37 predicted proteins | sample June2016WEW_4_10_FD_132458 | JGI IMG/M metagenome (GOLD analysis project Ga0187847, IMG submission 132458) | Peatland microbial communities from SPRUCE experiment site at the Marcell Experimental Forest, Minnesota, USA - June2016WEW_4_10 | ecosystem: Environmental > Terrestrial > Soil >...
CGCGCAAAGCGCGGAGAGAGCGAAGCAGGAATCTGCTTTCCGCAGCTGGCGAGAGAACGGCAGATTCCTCACCGCGGGCGCGGTTCGGAAGGACAAGCATTCTTGAGCCGCTCGAAATAGCGTGCTTCTGAAAGTCTTTGGGAAAATGGCCTACAACGTTCCTGCATTGACGGTTTATTCAGCGGAGGCGCTGAAAAAAAGCGCGGCGGAGTGCGTTAGCGCCTGCGCCGCCGAGGCCGTGCAGATTCGCAGCGAAGCGGAGCTGAAATCGTTTCGGGATCGCTGGATGGGCCGCAAGAATGGAATTCTGACTCAGATCAACGATCTGTGGTTGAAGGGCGCGCCCAAGGACGGAAAGCGCGAAGCCGGGATTCGCGTTAACGAACTGAAAGCCCAGATTCAGGAACTGGTGGAGGGGGCGCGCGTCGTCGGCTCTCACGGTGCGTCCGAGGCCGCCGAGCGTATCGATATCACGCTGCCCGGTGTGCGCCGTCCCATTGGCGCGGAGCACCCGGTGATCAAGACGACGAACGAGATGGTTCGAGTCTTTCAGAAACTCGGCTACTCGGTGGCTGAGGGGCCGGTCGTCGAAACGGATTACTACAATTTCGAGGCTTTGAATTTTCCGCCGAATCATCCGGCGCGCGACACGCAGGATACTTTGTTCATCGCCGGCCAGCAGGCCAAGCCGCAGCGCGAGCGCTTGCTGCTGCGCACGCATACTTCTCCCGTGCAGATTCGTACGATGGAGACGATGCGGCCGCCGCTTCGCATTGTGATTCCCGGTACGGTGCATCGCAACGATCCCCCCGATGCGAGCCATTCGCCGATGTTTCACCAGATCGAAGGCCTCGCGGTCGATGCCAACATCACGTTCGGAGATTTGAAGGGGACGCTCGATCATGCCATGAAAGAATTTTTCGGATCGAGCGTGAAGACAAGTTTTCGCCCGTCGTTTTTTCCGTTTACTGAGCCTAGCGCCGAGATGTTTGTTTCCTGCTTCATCTGCGGCGGGAGGGGCAAGCGTGGTGCCGATCCCTGCCGCCCGTGCAAGCAGACGGGATGGATCGAAATTCTGGGCTGCGGCATGGTGGACCCTCACGTGTTCGAGTTTGTAAAAGACAACGGATACGACCCGCGAAAGGTTTCGGGATTTGCCTTTGGCATGGGCGCCGACCGGATCGCGCTGCTGAAGTATGGCGTGGATGATCTTCAACTTTTCTTTCAGGGGGACGTGCGGTTCCTGGAACAGTTTGCCTAGAAGGCCCAGCAGCGTTTTCATGAAACTTTCTTCCCAATGGATTCGCGATTTCGTCGATCTCAACGCCGATGACCGGCGCTTGGCCGAGGCCTTGACCGCAGCCGGAATTGCGGTCGAAGGCATCCGCGGATCAGGCGCGGACACTGTCTTCGAGATGGAGATTGGAACGAATCGTCCCGATGCTATGAATCATTATGGCGTGGCGCGCGAAGCGGCGGCGATTTACGATGCGCCGCTGAAAGCCCTCGATCCGAAGCTGCCCGCAGCGGCTAAAGCCGCGTCCCTTCCGGCCTCCCAGGGCACGACTAAAGTCGTGCCCTTCCCCATCTACGTGGAAGAGTCGCAGCTCTGCCCTCGCTTTTCTGCCCGGGTGATCCAGAGAACCACCGTGAAGGCCTCGCCGGCGAAGATCGCCCATCGCTTGCAGTTGCTCGATCAGCGGCCCATCAGCAATGCAGTCGATGCCACCAATTATGTGTTGTGGGAGATCGGCAAGCCCACGCATGTCTTTGACCTGGATCTGCTCGAAGGCGGACGGCTGATTATCCGCCGCGCGAACGAGGGCGAAAAGTTGAAGACGCTCGACGGAGTCGTGCGCACGCTCAGTGGGGAAGACCTCGTCGTCGCGGACGGTAAGAAAGCCGTTGGACTGGCCGGAGTGATGGGCGGCTTCGACACCATGATCACCGACAAGACGCGAAATATTTTGATCGAGTCGGCGTGGTGGGATCCATTGACGGTGCGCAAGGCCTCGCGCCGGCATGGCCTGCATACCGACGCTTCCCATCGCTTCGAGCGCGGCGCAGATTTTGAGTCGACGATTTTGTCCTGCGATCGGGTGGCGGCGATGATTTTGGAATCGGGCGGCGGCGAACCGGTGGACGGTGTGATCGACGTGGTGTCGAGAAAGTTGGATCAGGCGCCGGTCGTGCTTCGGCTTTCGGAGGTTCAGCGCATCCTGGGCGGGAGCGTGGATACGGTAGAAGTGGTCCGCATTCTTAAGAAGCTCGGATTCATCTTGATTCCCGAAGGGCAAGGCGACACGCAGTTCCGCGTGAACATTCCGAGTTGGCGAATGGATGTCGAGCGCGAAATCGATTTGATCGAGGAAATCGCGCGGCTGCACGGCTACGACAAGTTCGAGAATACTTTGCCGGCCTACAGCGGCGCGGTCATGGAACTGCCGCACGCCGCCATGGACGCCACTTTGCGCGCGCGGGCGCTGGCCTTGGGATACAACGAGGCGGTGTCGCTTACGTTTATTTCGCACGCCGACGCCGAACAGTTTTCTTCCGCGGCGGTGCTGGAACTTGAAAATCCGCTGAGCGAAGAGGCCAGCGTGATGCGGACATCGATGGCGCCGGGCATGCTGGACATGCTGGCGTGGAATCTGAATCGCGATGCGGAAGACGTCCGGCTATTCGAGATGGGGCGCGTCTACGAGATGTCCGGCACGCAGAACATTGAACCGGCTCGTTTCTGCCTGGGAGCTGCCTTCGCCGCGGTCAAGAGGATGTTGCCCGTAGGCGGAAGGCTCGACGTGAGCCAAGGCGAAAAGGCCGAGGCGGCTGAGGCTTTTCGTTCCTTCAAAGGCGACGTGGAGAATTTGCTCGCGGAATTTTCCTATCGGGAGTTGAGCTTTGACCGGCAGACCGAAGACTGTTTTCATCCCGGGCGCTCGGCGCGCGCATTGCTGGATGGAGCCGTGGTGGCGCAGTTCGGGCAGATTGCCGACAGCGTAAAGTTGGAGCGGAAGTTGCGCCAGGCGGTTTTTCTGGCCGAGATCGACCTCGAGCGCCTGCATGCGATTGGCTTGCGCCAAATACAGTTCGCGCCGCTGGCGAAGTATCCGGCGGTGGAGCGGGATTTTTCCTTCGTGTTTGCCGATGGCGTGGAGTTCGCGGCGATGCGGCGGGCGGTGATGGCGCTCGGCATTGCCGAGTTGCGGGAGTTCCGGCCCGTCGAGATTTTTCGTGGAGGATCGATGGGGGCGGGGACGTATTCGATTTTGCTGCGGGCGCGGTTGCAGTCGGATGCGGGCACTTTGCGCGACGAGCAGATCGCGGAGTGGTCGTCGGCTGTCGTGCGGGCGCTGCAGAGTTTGGGCGGAGTGCAGCGCGCTTAGGACAAAAACCTGCAACCCGGAGGACACGGGGTTTCACAGTAGACCCATCTACCCTTTCGTCCCCTCGTCCTCATCCGGGGGGAATTCTTCCTGTGCTAATCTGCCAACTATGGCCGACGTATCGACTTCTATTTCCCAGCAACCCAAACATTTTCGTAGCGACAAGGTCGCTTATTTTACCGAGTCGGTGATCCGCGAGATGACGCGGCAGGCTGCGCTGCATGGAGCGGTGAACCTGGCGCAGGGCTTTCCGGATTTCGCAGCGCCCGCCGAAATCAAGGCCGCGGCACGCGCGGCGATTGAGAACGATGTGAACCAGTATGCCATCACCTGGGGCGCGAAGAGTTTGCGGAACGCGATCGCGCGGCAGATGGGCGTGGGGCACGGGATTGCGGTCGATCCGGAAAAAGAAATTACGGTTTGTTGCGGGTCGACTGAGGCCATGATCTCGACTCTGCTGGCGGTATGTAATGCAGGCGACGAGGTCGTGATCTTCGAACCGTTTTACGAGAACTATGGACCGGATTCGGTGCTAAGCGGGGCGCGCCCGCGCTTTGTAAAACTGCGTCCACCGGAGGGCGCCGGTGGTGAGTGGACCTTCGATGAAAAAGAATTACGGGCTGCCTTCGACCGGCACACCAAGGCGATCATCCTTAATACTCCGAACAATCCGACGGGAAAAGTCTTTAGGCGCGCCGAGTTGGAATTGATTCGCGACTTGTGCGTGGAATTCGACGTGCTCGTGATTACGGACGAAATTTACGAGCATATTTTGTATGACGGCACGGAGCACGTTTCGATGGCGTCGCTCGAAGGCATGCGCGAGCGGACCGTGACCATCAACGGAATGTCGAAGACCTATAGTGTGACGGGGTGGCGCGTGGGCTGGGCCGTGGGGCCCGAGGAGATTACGAATGCAATTCGCAAAGTGCATGATTTTTTGACGGTGGGCGCTCCTGCGCCGCTGCAAGAGGCGGGCGCGGCGGCATTGAGTTTGCCTCCCGAGTATTATGCAAAGCTCGCGGAAGGGTACCGCGTGCGGCGGGATCATCTGATGCCTGCGCTGGAGGCCGCGGGCTTCCAGTGTTTTCGTCCGCGCGGGGCGTACTACGTGATGACCGATATTTCTGTGTTTGGATTCGAGGACGATGTTTCGTTTACCAAATATTTGGTGAAAGAGATTGGAGTGGCGGCGGTGCCGGGGTCTAGTTTTTATCGCGATCCGCGGGAGGGGGCGCGGCAGGTGCGGTTTGCGTTTTGCAAGAAGCTGGAGACTTTGGATGCGGCGGCGGAGAGGTTGAAGAAGTTGCAGCCGAAGCGCAGGGGCTAAAGCCCTCCGATTTCAAGAACTCATTGACGCCGGCCCGGAACGCCTGCTCCATCCCTGCTGCTCCACCTCGCCGCCGCTTCGCTCCTTTTTTTACCCGTTTCTCCCCTCATCCTGGCACAGTTTCCGCTCGCTGGACAGTCGAGGCGCATGAGCCCTCTGAAGGCTACAACCCGCCCGCTTACTTCGTGATTACGCCGCAGGCTATGCGGTCGCCGGAGTTGCCCGAGGGATCGGTTTTCATGTCGTCGGCTTTGGCGTGGACTACGATCGCGGTGCCGCCATTGCTGAACAACGAGTGCGGGCCTTCGCCCAGCGTCACATCTTTATTTTCGAGAGTCACCTCCGCTTTGCCCTTTACATCGATGACGAAGTTTTGCATGTCGCCGGCGTGATGGCCTTCGGGGTTCTCGAGTCCGTGCTTCTTGCCTTCGGGATTAAAATGCGGGCCGGCGGATTTAAAGTCGGGGGCCTCGCACTTGGGATTCTGATGAAAGTGGATGGCGTGCTCGCCCGGCGGCAAATCGTGCAGGCGAAGCTTCAGGCTGACGCCGGATCCTTTTTGCGACAGCGTGACTGAGCCTACGGCTTTGCCTTGCGTGTCTTTGAGTTCGACTTTGGTTTTGGCGGCAGCCGGAAGAGACGAAACCGCCAGGATGGCGAACGTGGTCAGCGTGGCGAGGGTGATTGTTTTCATGCGGGGGATTATAGCGAATTTTGGGGCCGCGATGTAAAGCAGGCACCAAGGTGCCATGCTTGATCCACAGGGTGGTGGAGTATACTGCGGAAAAGTCCAGAAATTCTTCCAGGGAAAAGTGCCATCATGGCGTTGAATGCGGTGGAGCAACAGGTAACGGAACAGGTTCCGGCGGATGATTTTCAGGCGCTGGAAGAGAAAGTTTATCGCACTATCGAGATGTACAAAGCGGCGCGGCAGGCGCAGACGGCGGCCGAGCGCGAGGCGCAGCGATTGCGGCAGCAGGTCGCCGAACGCGACGAACAGTTGATCGCGATGCGGCGCGAGGCGGTGCAGTTGCGCAAGGAGCGGGAAGAGATTCGCGGCCGGGTGGAGAAGATGCTAGAGCAGATCGAGTCGATTGCCGAGGAGCGGGCAAGTTAAACATCGGGTGATTTGGTGATCGGGTGATTTGGCGATTGCAAGCCGGGGCAGATTTCATTCACCCATCGCCCAATGGCGCAATTGCTGGATGGCGAAATGGTTCAACTATGGCTACGGCTGCGAAAGAAGCGACGTTGAAGGACGCACAGAACGCCAGCGTGCGGGTGGAGATCTTCGATCAAGGGTATAACCTGCGAGGGTCCGATCCGCAATACATTCTGAAGCTGGCTGAGTATGTAGATTCGAAGATGCGAGCCGTGGCTGAGGCTACCAATACCATCGACACGGTGCGGTTGGCGGTATTGGCCGCCCTGAATATTGCCGATGAGTACCATCTGCTAAAACGAAAACAGGAGTCTGGGGCAACCGATTACCAGAAGCGGGCGCATCTTCTTTGCGATGCACTCGATGAAGTGTTGGAGAGCGACCGGCGGAAGGCAGGGTAAGGCGGAGGGGGCGAAAAATCTTTTTCTGCCGCGTTGATTCTCTGTCCAGTGAGTCCGGCAGCCAGAAACCTTCGAGCGCAGTGATTCCGTTCTTGTTTTCGGTTCATCCGCATTGGATGGGAGTGCCGTTTTTGCAACGTCATCGGTCGTGATCGTGGCAAGCCCTTAATCCGGGTGCAGCATTACTTTGGTTGCAAGTGTTCTGCCAACTATTTGCGCCTTCCCTATTGCTAAATCCCCACCTGTTCTCCTAGCATCCAAGATGAAAGCCGGCCTGCGGGGTTGGTGATGGCGGTAACCGATTTTTGAACCAATGCTGAATGAACGGGAGCTCGACTCGAACTAGGATCCGGTGTGCGACGCTCCGCCATGCGGAGATGCCTAAAGGGTCTCGGCGGGTTCCCAACGTCTACCTGACGGTTCATTCTCGGCCCGTCACACGGCACAGTGGGTCGGCTTGATCTTTTCCTGGATCACCTGGGATGGTCCGCGTGCGCCATCCGCGGCAGGTTGCGCCGTGAAGTAGTGCAGTTCTTCCTTTTACCCGACCATTCCAATTCACGCGGCCTGGTTTTTGCCGGCACCCAGGTTTTTCGCCGGCGCGGTCTCGCGCAGGAACAGGGCCGCAAGAAAAACTGAGATTGCGCCTCCGGCCGCGATCCACAGGGGAGCAGCGAGGCCGTGCCGGTCCGCCACCGCGCCCGAGAGGGCTGGAGCCAGCGTGCCTCCGACCGCTTCACCCACCAGCGTGGACAAGCCGATCGCGGTCCCGGCAAATCGGGCTGGGACGCTTTCCGTGGGAATCAGCACCAGAACCAAGGCTGCGATGCCCTGGCCTCCGTTGGCTACGAAGCCGGTTGCGGCCATCAGCCAGGGGTGACTCACGAGAAATGGCACTTGATAAGTGAGAGGCACCATGGCGGAAATGATGGCCATCAACAGAAGCGTCGGCTTGCGGCCCCAGGAATCGGAGAGCCATGGGAAAACCCATCCCCAGACAAATGCGCCCAGGCCGCTGGCCGCCAGCACGAGCCCGGCAAAGGTGGGCGAGTGCTTGGAAACCTCGGTGATGTAGAGCGGGGCGAAGGCGCTCATGACCCATAGCCAGGTCATGAAACCGGCGCTGGCGGCGCAGCATAACCACATATTGCGAAAGCGCAGCAGGGATAAGGAATCGGCCCACGTTGCCGGGCTGGGAGCACTCATCGCGCTGTCGCTGCGGGGCTCGCGGACATATTTCCAAAGAACGATCCCGAGCAAAAAGCCCGGAATGCCGGCGACGAAAAAAGCGCCACGCCAGCCAAATTGCGCCGCCACCTGAGTGGTCAAGACTGGAGCGATGGCCAGCCCGACGAGAGCGGCGGCGCTCACCACGATGCCTACGTTGCGTCCGCGGCGTTCGGGCGCTGAGGACTCCTCGATCGTGGCCGTGATGGTGGACCAGGTGGGGCCTTCGGCTGCGCCCATCAGGGTACGGACCAGGAATAATTGCGAGAAGCTGCGCGCGATGGCCGACAGCCAGGACAAAGCCGAGAACAAAAAGACGGCGGGAATAAGAACCGGGCGGCGGCCGACGCGGTCGGAAACCGCTCCGAAGATCAGACCGGAGAAGGCCCACGCTAAGGCGAGGGCCGACACCAGCAATCCAACCTGAGTGTGGGTGAGATGAAGCTCCGGCGCGATGTAAGGGGCGAGGTAAACCACGCTCATGCGGTCCAGGAAGACCGTGCCCCAGGTGAGAAACACGAGCACGACTAAGCCGGCTTCGTAGCGCTTGGAGTTGTGCAACGGATACCCCTCCCGAACGGGAGCTGTTTTCTGTCGTTCTAAGAGGCCCGCCCGGATCGGCAATCTTAACAGCTTCCCAGCCCAATGCACTTACACACGAACTTGACTACAGGACTTGAGTTGGGAAACTACACCTTTCCGTGGATTCTCGATCAGCCAGCCAATACTTAGACTGGCCGTGAACGATAAACGGAGGCTGTCATGCTTTATTGGGCTTTGGTTTTCCTGCTGGTGGCGGTAGTCGCGGCGGTGTTCGGCTTTGGCGGCATTTCGTTGGCAGCGGCCGGCATTGCGAAGATTCTATTCTTCATCTTCATTGTGCTGTTCGTGATCGCCGGCGCCAGCCACTTGATGCGCCGAGTTTAGCCGGCGTGGGCTGCTGGCCGAAAGGAATTAGCCGAGGGGCGAAAGGGAGAGGAATAAAAGCACGGAGATGAGGATTGCGGCAATGCAGTTGGCCCGAATCACGCGCTGATTTGACGGCCACGGATACATTAAGATTTCGAAAATGGGGGTTAGCTTTTCCGGCCAGAGCAGACCGGCGAGGCCGACCGCCAAGAGCATGTGGATCACGAGCGAGATAACCAGAATTTGCATCGAGACCAGCCTAAGAATGTGTGGGATATTCGGAGTCTAGCACCGCCTATTCAGGCGGGTAAACATTTCTTTGGTTCATGCCTGGTTCCTGCTGCTGAGTAATGTTCCCAAGGGCGGAGAAAAGCCCCGTCCAAGCCAAGCTTGGACGCGGCACCCTCTCGGGTAACGACGACTTTAGGAGCCGGGCCACTCCTAACTTCTAGTCCACTGTGTGCGTTGCGCGGAGCCGAATCGCCGTCGCCGCTGGCGCTGCGGCAAAGTCGGAATCGCCGTCGTACACGGCTGTGATCGAATGGCCGCTGGACTCTAGCCTCGAGATCGTCAAGCGAGCCAGCTCATCTTTTAGCGTTCCGGAGTTGCCTCGTCCCGCGGGTGAAAGCGCGGGATGACTCAAAAGAGAGTAGGAGCGCAAAGTTTTAAAACTGCACCGCTACCCACAGCCGCGCCCGCCGTTTTGGATTCATCCTTCGCTGCTACAATGCCCTATTTCATATAACTTGCGGCTGTAGTGTGGAACTCGCGAACTTACGGGAGCACATCCTCGTACTGTCTTGTGAGGCGCTGCGGGCGGGAACAGCAGGTTCCTCACCGCGCCTGCGGCGCGGTTCGGAATGACAAAGCGTCTCTTGCTAGCTGATAGCTGTCGGCTGAGAGCGGAGCTTTCCGGGGAGCTTGGTTTGGAAGATGTCCAGGTAGTGGCGATGCTGGTGCGGCGCTGTGTGGCCGGCGATGCGGCTGCCTGGGAGGAGATCGTTCAGAACTATCACCGGCGCATCTACAACATCTGCTATCGCTTCGCGGGGTCGGCCGACGACGCCGAAGACCTGGCGCAGGAAGTTTTCATCAAGATGTATCGCACGCTCGCAAGCTATGACAGCTCGAAGGGAGCGTTCATCACCTGGGTGACTACGATCACGCGCAATCTGCTGGTCGATCACTTCCGCAAGACCAAGCAGGACCGGATTACCGACTCGCTCGATGCGGCGGCCTCGTCGCACGAAGACGCGCAGCCGCTCAGTGAGCAAATCGAGGACCAATCTGCGCCTCCCGACGCCCGCGTTCGCAGCCGGGAGGTCGGGGAAACCGTGCACGCGGCCCTGGCAAAGCTCTCGCCGGAGCTGCGCGAAGCTGTGATTCTAAGGGACTTACAGGATTTCGATTATCGTGACATCGCAACCGTTTTGAAGGTACCGGAGGGGACTGTGAAAAGTCGAATAAATCGTGGACGGGCGGAACTTGCGCGCCTGTTACAACGTACCTATAGGCAGGTAATGTGATGCCAGATCACACTCAAGACCGTAGCAGTAGCGGAATGCAGTGCGGCGAGTTTGACCTGCTGCTCAGCGACGCGATCGATGGCGCGCTGACGGGAGTTCAACTCGATCGGTTCCAGGCCCATGCCCGGGTATGTACCGCATGCGGGCCGCTGCTCGCCGAAGTGGAGGCGGGCCGCAACTGGCTGAAGGATCTCACGGAGGTGGAGCCTCCAGCCGGCCTGGTGACCAATATCCTGGCATCGACAACGGGCGTTGACACCCAACGCCTGCGGGTGAACGTGACGGCGCCGCAAGCGCGGGCGCTGGGTGGGTGGTTGGAACAGGCGCAAGCCTGGGCCTCGGAGGCATTGCAGCCGGTTTGGGGAATGGTCGGGCAGCCGCGCTTTGCCATGTCCTTCGGCATGGCATTTTTCGCGCTGTCGGTAGCGCTGAGCGTGCTCGGCGTAAAACCCGCCGACCTGCGTTCGATCAGCTTGAAGCCTTCGTCCATACGCCACACCTACTACAACACGCAGGCCCGCGTGGTGCGGTACTACGAGAACATCCGGTTCGTGTATGAAGTGGAGTCGCGCGTGCGCGAGTTGAAGCGCACGGTGACTCCCGCAGAGCCGGGTTCGGAGGCCGCACCAGCCAAGCAGAAAGACCATAAGAACGACACAACCGAACAGCCTGAGCAGAAGCAGGAGCGCAACTACAGCCAGACGGATAGCGGTATGATTCTGGCCAGCGCTCCGCTGGGTCCATCTTCATTCGAAGACGAGTCGTATTCAGTCGAACGGCCTGTAGTGTCGGTGACCACGTACAGGAGGCTGGTATGAACTGCTCAACTCACAGCGATACCGCCGCAGTGGCGTTTTGCCGCAGTTGCGGCAAGCCGTTGTGCGCGAATTGTACCCGCGACGTTCGCGGCGTCGTCTACTGCGAGCCTTGTCTCGCGGCCCGTTTGGAAAGCACCGCGCCGGTGGCGGCGTTTGTGCCGCCGGCGCAACCGGTGCCGCCTCAGCCAAGCGTTTATCCGGTGGTGGCGCCGGCGGTAAATCCACGGGTTACCGGGTCCGGGCCAAATCCCGCTGTGGCGGGGATATTGGCGGGATTTTTTCCCTTCGGCGTGGGCGCGGTTTACTGCTCGCAATATGCCAAGGGGTTGGCGCATCTGCTGGTTTTCGCCATGCTTTGTTTTGCCAGCGGCCATGCCGGGCAGTGGGGCTGGATTTTCGGCATCAGCATTGCGTTCTTCTACGTGTATCAGATCATCGATGCGGTGCGCACCGCGCATGCGCTGCAGGCGGGGCAGCCGGCTCCGGATCCGTTCGGCCTGGCCCAGACCTTCAGCATGGGCGAGAAGGGCGAGTCGAAGAATATTCCTGCGGTCGCAGTGATTTTGATCGGGCTGGGCCTGCTGTTTCTGCTGCACACCATGAACGTCTTTGAGTTTGGCTTGGACCGGTTCTGGCCGCTCATACTGATCTTTTTCGGAGGCTGGATGCTGGCCAAGCAGTGGGGGATGATCGGCGGGGGGCGCGTCTACTGCGCTTGCGATCGGTGCCGTATGCGCAAGCTCATGGGACCGGCCATGCTGATTACGGTGGGCATACTTTTCCTGTTGCAGAGCTTGAATGTGGTCGACTTCGACCGGACCTGGCCGGCGATTCTGCTGGTGGTCGGAGTGGTGAAATTGCTGCAGAGCAACGCATCCTCGGCTGGCCATCGGGAACCTTTGCAGGCTGCGCCGGTGACAGTCGCAGCGCCGCCGCAACCGAGTCCGCCATCGAATCCGCCTCCAGCGACTGCGGGAGCGGCGCCGTCGTCCGGGGAGGTGAGCAATGGCTAGCCCAGTTCCACCGCCGCTCCAGCCGCCGGCGCCGGCGCAGACTCCGCCGCGGCGCTATCGACGTTCGTTTGCCGGGCCGTTTGTGTTGATCGTCCTTGGGATTATTTTCCTGCTGGGCAATCTGCGCCTGCTTGCCTGGAGCCGGCTGCTGCTGCTCTTTGCGCACTACTGGCCGGTGCTGCTGATTTTCTGGGGCATCATCAAGATCGTCGAGTACCAGCAGGCCCAGCGCGACGGCGTGCCCGCGCGCGGCATCGGCGCCGGCGGAGTATTCACCGTCATCCTGCTCGTTTTTTTCGGAATGATCGCTACCCATGTGGCGCGGTTTCACTGGGACGATATCCGCGAGAGCATGAACATTGACGACAGCGACTTTAACAATATGTTCGGCGAGACCTTTAACTTCGACGATCATCTCGAACAAAACATACCCGCGACGGCCACCAGTTTGCGCGTGAACGACGATCACGGCGCGGTGCGGGTCAGCGCGACCGACGACAATAAGATTACGGTGGCCGTGCGCAAGCGCGTGGGCGCCGATAATCAGGCCGACGCCGACAAATATAATCAACAAACTCGCCCCCAGATCACCACCGCCGGCAACGTGATCGTGCTCGATGCTAAGAATCAGGCTGGAGATCACTCCGTGCAAAGTGATCTGGAGATTTCGGTTCCGCGCAAGCTGGAGTTGCACGTTACGTCGAAGCGCGGCGAGGTCTCCGTGACCGGGCGCGACGCAGAAGTGGAGATCAACAACCAGCACGGCGATGTTTCGGTGGAAGACGTGAGCGGGAACGTGAAACTGAATCTCGAAAAAAGTTCAGCCAAGGTCGAGCAGGTCACCGGCGACGTGCACATCGCGGGGCGGCTGAACGAAGTTTCGGTTACCGACGTGAAAGGCGGGGCTCACCTGGAAGGCGAATTCGAGGAGAGCGTGAAGCTAGCGCGCATCGGCAAGGACGTAAGCTTTAAATCGACGCGCACGGACATGGAGTTCTCGCGCATCGACGGGGAACTGGATCTCGATTCCGACGATCTGCACGCAGAACAAGTCACCGGACCCGTGCATCTTACCACGCGCTCCAAGCAGATTCGGCTGACGGATGTGACTGGGGATGTTCGCTTGCAGGACAACAACGGCGGCATCGAAGTATCGATGCGCTCGCTGGGCAATGTGCAGATCGACAGCCGCAACGGCGACGTGCAGTTAAGCGTGCCCGATAAAGCTGGATTCCGTGTGGACGCGCGCACGCGAGATGGAGAGATTCAGTCGGACTTCCCGGAGTTGAAGATCGACAACAACGATCACCAGGCCACGGCCAGCGGCAGCGTGGGCAATGGCTCGTCGCACATCGTGATCAACAACGAGCACGACGGCATCGAGATTCGCAAGCTCTCGGCCAGCGCTGCGCCCGCTCCGCCTGCGCCTCCGGCGCCGCCCGGGAAGCCAGGGAAGGCTTTGCCCGCCCCCAAGGCGAAAGTGGAGCCGACGGAGAACTAAAGCGTGGCGCCGGCATCCGGCTGCGCCCGAGGGCCTCCTCGCCCTCGGCGCGGCGTTATCCACGCTCTCGCCGGTGAAGACCACAATCAAGGAACACAATGACCTTTACCCCGGCACATCTCGAGGAGGGGTTCGCGACTACCTGGGCGAAACGACGGTGGGCGAGGCGGCTGCGCGCTGGAGAATCACGCGAGCCCATCTTTCTCGAATCCTCAACGCCACATGCCGGGATCACGGCGCCGATGGGATTGCGCCTGTCGGCCGGTCCGGGTCCAGCCCCCGACGTCTGGCTGCGCATGCAGGTGCAGCCATTCATTGGCTGGCGCAACGAGCGCGGCAACCCAAGGTTCGCCCGTTCCCTCATGGGATCGCGAAACGGGCTTCCGTCGCCCGCGCATAAAATAGTACCGCTTGAGCGGATACCGGACTCACTCGCGCAATCGCTCGCCGGCCAACGCTTCCACCTTCTGCAGAACTTCCGCCTCGCTGAGCGCAGTCGAATCGATAAGAACGGCATCGTCAGCGGCTTTGAGCGGAGAAACCGCGCGGGTGCGGTCGCGGTGGTCGCGCTCGCGCAGGTCCGCGGCTACGTTGGCAGCGACCTCCCCCTTGATGTTTTGCTGCTGCATGCGGCGCTGCTCGCGGACCACGGGATCGGCGTCGAGAAATATCTTCAGGTCGGCGTCGGGAAAAACTTTGGTGCCGATGTCGCGGCCTTCCATGACCACGCCGCCGCCTGCGCCCATCTCGCGCTGCCGCGCCACCATCCAGGCGCGTACCTGGGGATGAACCGAAACGCGCGAGGCCGCTTCGGTGACATCGCGCTCGCGGATGCGCGCGGTGACGTCGTGCCCATTGATCAGGGTACGGTTGCCGTCGAGAGCAGGCTCGATCTGAATACGCGATTTTTGCGCCAGTTGCAGCAGCGCGGCTTCATCGTCGAAGGATAAATCCTGCTCAATGGCTTTCAGCGCCAGGGCGCGGTACATGGCTCCGCTCTCGAGGTTCACGTAGCCGAGTTTGCGCGCGAGGCGGGAGGCGATGGTGCTCTTGCCCGCGCCCGCCGGGCCGTCGATGGCAATAATAAGTTTGCGGGAAGAATTTTGCAGCAGGTCGGATGGGCCGGTCATTTCGCGACTAGATTGTACACGGCGCTGCGATTTTGCTCCCACCTTTCGATTTAAAATGATATCGGCAGTTTGCCCCTGAAATGCGCACACTCCGTTCGACGAGGATTCGATCCGCAGGTCGATTTAGGCGCGTCATCACTTCGTTCCTCAGGGCGCTTTTCTTCGTGGCTTTCGCCGCTGGGCAAAATGCATCGCAGAACACAACGCCAGAGACCGCTCGTGACCCTGGGGTGCGCGAGGGACGCCTGGGTGCGGGATCACCCAGCAAAGGCTTAACCCCGGCGCAGCAAGCTATTTTTTCTGCCGGCTTGACCAGCTTCCGGCAACTTGCTTCGGTGACCGGCTCGGTCGCCGATACCCGAATAGGGCTCGGCCCTAGGTTCAATGCACTCTCTTGCGCGCAGTGCCATGCCCAGCCTGCGGTCGGCGGGAGCAGCGCCGAAATCAATCCTCAAATCAGCGCCGCCATCGCGCAGGGCGCGGCGAATAAAATACCTTCTTTTATTAATTCGCGCAGCCCAGTGCGTGTGGCCCGCTTTCCTTACGCCGCCGACCTGCGCCAGGCTGATGGCAGCGTTCATGCTTTGTTCACGATCAGCGGCCGCAGCGACGCTCCCGGCTGCAGGCTCGCGCAGCCTGATTTCAAACAGGCTGCAGAGAGCGGCAATCTGATCTTTCGCATCCCCACGCCGACTTTCGGCGGCGGGCTGATGGAAGCGATTCCCGACTCCGCGCTGCGGGACAACATGCGCGCGGATGCGGACAAGAAGCGCAACCTGGGAATTGCCGGCCGCCCGAATCTCAGCCCGAACGACGCGTCCATCACGCGATTTGGCTGGAAGGCGCAAAACAAGTCGCTGGAAATGGCGGCCGCCGAGGCCGATCACCTGGAGATCGGTGTCACCAACGATCTGTTTCCCAACGAACTCGATGGCACGGCGGGTTGCCAATTCAACGGCACTCCCGAAGATGTGAGCCTCCTGAACCCCGACGGAAGCGTGCTGCCGAGCGAAATCCAACGTTTCGTCGGCTACATGCACGTGCTGGATCAGCCGCGCCCGGCGACCGCAACGCCCTCGACGATTCACGGCGAGCAGGTGTTCGCGCAGATCGGTTGCGCGCTGTGCCACAGGCCTTCGTTCACCACCGGAAAATCGAGCGTTGATGTTCTCAGCCATGTTCAAGCAAATTTGTTTTCCGATCTGCTGCTTCACCATATGGGACCGAAGCTCGCCGACAACATCATGCAGGGAGTCGCGCAAGGGGACGAGTTTCGCACCGCACCGCTCTGGGGGCTGGGCCAGCGAATATTTTTTCTCCACGACGGGCGGACCGCGGACTTGCTGCAGGCGATTGAAAACCATGCCAGCGCCGGCAATCAACGCTACTCTCATTCGGAAGCCGACGCCGTGATCGACAACTTCAAGCGACTCCCGGAGCCAGATAAGCAGGACCTGCTGAACTTTCTGAGATCGTTGTAGTGGACGCTATCGTGGTTTAGCCGCAGTCATGCCCAAGGCGGGGAAACCGAGAAAAACGAGAACTAGGCCTACTGCTTTGTCTCTCATTCCAGCCGGGAGCCACATGTCCACCTCTTGTTCGAGTCAACGCGCGCAGATTCGCGATCTAATCGCTGGCTGCTCCTTCGCTGTTGTCGTACTCGACGGCCTCCCTCCGAACGTGACGTATGAATGACGAACCAGTGATACTGCTAAAGGAAAAAAAGTGCAACGGTAGACATTAAGAGCTTAATTGGTGATGCTGCGAGCTTGGCGATAGGCTCTCCCGCGCTGAGCGTCGATAGCCAGTTCTCGAATGTGCAGGATATAAATCACGCGGAATGGAGTCGCCTCGACCCGGCGGGGGCCATCAAGACGATCCTCCAGGAGTACAGAAAGAAGAAGTCCCGAATCAAGAGCGATGTGGACATAGAGGAACCCGAACGATGGCATACGTAAAACAAACCGAACATTCGTATAGGGTGACTTTTTCTTGTCGGGGAAGGGAACTGGTCTTCCCGCCAAGGATGCAGCCGTTCGCCGTCGAGATACTCCGCGAATTCTCAAGCACCGAGCTTGTTGGGAAGCTTTGCATACGGGTCACCGGGTCGTGGCTACCCCCCTCGACTTATGCTCTTTAACTACCGTGGTATGCGATTTAGCAAAAGACATCGTCAACCCGGGCACCCTTTAAGCTACTACACTTCAGTAGGGAGGGGTCTGGAATCTTGCAAGTGGACAACCTGAGAGACGACAGTGATGAATCCGGCCCCTACGTTGCGGTCGCCCTGAAATTCGCCGAAGCAAAGAAAAAAACTTAGCTTCTTAACTTAAGACGGCCTCTTGCTTCAGTCGTCTCTTGCGGCCTAGGATAGGTCCCCACCACCTCCTTCGCCGGAGTGATTTGCAGCATCGACCTTCCGCTGACGTGCACGAAGCTTAATTCGCGCGCCGCCAGCAGCGCTCTTACCGCTTCCTTCACGCGCGAGCGGGCCACGAAGTTTCCGAAGAACGTTTCGAGTTCTGTCGGCTCGGCGGCGATTACGCAGTCGAGATATTTCGAGAGCAGCGCGGAGAGCGCCTGCTGCACCGACAGGTTCACGCCTTCGCGCACCGCATCTGGCGCCCAGCGGTAGAGAAGGTCCCAGAAGGAGCCTTCGTTCGGCCTGTAATCGACGCGCGTGATGCGCAGCTTCGCCACCAACTCGCCGAGCGCCTTGTCGAGCGCCGGCAACGAAACGCTGCCCCCGAGAGCTTCCTGCAATTTCTGTTTCGAGATCGGCCCGTCGCGCGCGATCAACTCAAAGGCATCGCAAGCCAGGGGCGAATAAGGAGAACGCGGCCCCTGCTTGGGCGCGAGCTTGGGATTGCGCTCGCCCACCAACGCATAGAAATAAGGAAACACCGAAGCCGCGAGGAGAAACGCATTATTTTCTTCGACGAGGTTCGCTTCATAAGCCGTGCGCTCGCGCAGCAGGCGGACCATGAAGTCCGTGGCCTCCAATGCGCGGGGATCGGAGTAAGCGTGCTGCCACGTGGGCAGGCGATCATCGGAGCCGACGAACGCTCCGATGAAAGTCGGCACTGGCATGCTGGGGCGGACGGGATACATCAGACAGAAACCCACCGCCTCGATGAACGCGCGCGCCTGTTCGATGGTCCGGATGGGTTTACCATCGAGACGCCACTTTTCGCGCCGCAGTTGCTGGAGGTCTTGTTCGGTCATTCGCAGCTGTTAAACATTGGCAATTGGCACTTAGCGAAGGCGCAGATGTGTCATCGGCAGCTGCCTCACGCGGCCAAATGCGAATTGCTAAATGCTGACATTCAGATTCTCTTGAACGCCCGCTGGATATCCATTACAGAATAGCGCAGAACCACCGGACGGCCGTGGGGGCAGGACATGGGGTGGTCGGTTTTCGCGAGTTCAGTGAGCAGCCACTCCATTTTATTCTGTTCCAACGGCATATTCACTTTGATGGCCGCGTGGCAGGCGATAGAGGCAGCGATGCGGCCGCGAATCTTTTCCAGGTTCAAGGATTGCTCCTCGCGCGAAATCTGGTCAAGCAGTTCGTGCAGCATGCGCTCGCCGGCCGCCGCATCCACGCCGGCCGGCGCAACTTTTACCGCGACGCTGCGTGCGCCGAAGGGTTCGGCCTCGAAACCGTTGTGCTGCAACTCCTCGGCGATCTCGGCGAATACCGCTTGCTGCGCCGGAGAAAGCTCCAGCACAATCGGCATCAGCAGGCGCTGGCTTTCTACTTTCTGCGCGGCGCGCTGCTTGAGTATGCGTTCGAACAGAACGCGCTCGTGGGCCACGTGCTGGTCGACGATCCATAATCCATCTTCATTGACCGCGAGGATGAACGAATTGCGAATTTGTCCCAGAGGCCGCAGCGTGGAAAGTGCCGCCAACGTTGGCTCCTCGTCGCTTGCGGCATCGAGCGCGGGGGCGCAGCCGTTGTCTGGGATGGTCTCAGGAATCGCCTGGGCGAAGTGCGATTCCATGCCCCGGTCTACGGGAATCGCGGCCTTGGCTTCGACGGCGCTTCCGCCTTCGAACTGAAAGCGCGCCGAAACCGGCGGAAGCGCGGGAGCTTGCAATGCGAATCCGCCCCCGTTCGCCGATTCTTGCGAAAGACGCTCCGGCGCCGCCGATGCCGAGGCCAAGTTCGAAGGCAGTTCCCACTCTCGCGCCCCCGGCGTCAGCCCCGCACTCGCGGTCGCATGGGCGCGAATTTCGGTGGTGAACTGCGGCACCGGGCGCGCCTTCATTAGCGCCGCCCGCACCGTGTCGCGCGCGAAATCGTGCATCAGGGTGGGCTGGCGGAAACGAACTTCGGTCTTTGCAGGATGAACGTTGACATCCACTTCGCCCGGCGGCAGTTCCAGAAACAACAGCACCACCGGAAACACCGTGGGCGGAATAATGTTGCGATAAGCCTCGGTCAAGCCGTGTTGCACCAGGCGGTCGCGGATGAGGCGTCCGTTGACGAAAACAAAAATCGAATTGCGATTCAGTTTTTGAATCTCGGGCTTCGAGACGAAGCCGTGCACGCGCATCTCGCCCGGAGCGGAACACGCCGCATCTTCGTCGGCTTCTTCTTTGCGCCGCCACGGCGGAGGCTGCGGCAGGCCTACGTGCTCCAGTTGCTGCATGGCCGCCACAGCGATCAATTGATCCAGCGTTTCCTTGCCGAAGACCTGATAAACGCGCTCGCTGTATCCGGCCACCGGAGGCGCTACCAGCATGGCATGGGTGGCGGAGTGCAATTCGAAATGCTTTTCGGGATGGGCTAGCGCGTAGTGCGTGACCAGAGACGCGATGTGGGAGAGTTCGGTGGATTCGGACTTCAAGAATTTCTTTCGCGCCGGAGTGTTGAAGAAAAGATCGCGCACCGTTATCGACGTGCCCTCGGGCAAGCCGGCTTCTTCGACCCGCGCCATTCTGCCGCCGTTGATTTCGATGATGGTTCCGGAGGCTTCTGCTCCAGGCCCGGCCGCGCAGGTTTCCAAACGCAGGCGCGATACCGATGCGATCGAAGGCAGCGCCTCGCCGCGGAATCCAAGCGTGGCCACGCTCAGCAAATCTTCCGCATCCCGGATCTTTGAAGTGGCGTGGCGCTCGAACGCCAGCATGGCATCGTCGCGCACCATGCCGCAGCCGTTGTCGGTGATCTGAATCAACTTTTTGCCGCCAGCCTCTATGTTGATCTTGATGCGGGTTGCGCCCGCGTCCAGAGAGTTCTCCAGCAACTCTTTCACCACCGAGGCAGGCCGCTCCACCACCTCGCCGGCGGCGATCTTGTTGGCAACGTGTTCGGGAAGTACGTGAATGCGGCCCAAGGGCAGTGCTCAGTTCTCAATGGCTCTGAGGACAGGGCCAGTTTCGCAGATGGTGGGGCGGAAGCGCAAAGAAATGAAAGGCGTGACCAAAGAAAATGTGGCCGAATCGAGTTGCGACATCTCACCTTGTTTGGTGGTCGAGGTGGGCCTTATCGACGACAAGAATGAAATATCCAGCAGGACTCTGCAGCAACTTTCCGTGGGGCAGTTCCTCCAGATCCTTCCTCCAGATCCTTGGCCTCGAGCCGAATGTCCCGGCGGGCTTTAGAACCCGGAGCATCGGGGCCGCCACGCACGACCACCATGTCGTCGCGCAAGAGACAAAATGTGTGATTCCAAGGCTCAATCCGATCCTGGCCGGCAACGGAGTCAGCGCCGGCGCTGCTCGCGACCCAATGTCCTCGTGGAGTATGCTTCAGCGCCCCGGACCCTAGCTTCCGCGACGCCATCCATGGATCAAAGAGTTTCGCGTTTCTCCGCACTGCGTCCGGGTCGTGATGAAAATCGGAGAGGCTCGTCTGATCGGATACGCCCATGCTACGCTTGACCACAAAAACGTTGCTTCACGTCGACTCGAGAGTGGTCGCGAACGGTTCCCAATCTGCCTTTGAGCAGTGAAAATCCAAGTGCATGGAGCGAATCGCGAAGGCCGTCCACAACGACAAGCAAGTAAAGACAAGCAGAATCATGCCGAGGCTGCATGGAATCACGCGGGCGAGTTCGCTTGGCGTATTCATCCTTCCCTCGACTTACGAATTGTAATCCCCAGCTCCTTTAGCTGCGCGTCGCTCACCGGCGTGGGCGCGTCCACCATCAAATCCACGGCGCGCGCGGTTTTGGGGAATGGGATCACTTCACGCAGGCTCTCGGCTCCGGCCAGAATCATTACGATGCGGTCGAGGCCCAGCGCAATGCCGCCGTGCGGAGGCGTGCCATACTCGAGCGCTTCAAGGAAGAATCCGAAGCGCGCCCGGGCTTCTTCTTCGGTCATGCCGAGGGCGCGGAAGATTCTGCTCTGCACATCCTGGCGGTGAATACGAATCGAGCCCGAACCCAACTCCGTCCCATTGAGCACCACGTCGTAGGCCAGCGCGCGCACGGCACTGAGCGGCGAGAGCGGATCGTTCAGAGCTTCGACGCCCGACTCCAGCTTCGACATATCTTCTTCGTGCGGCGAGGTGAAGGGATGGTGGGCCGCATTCCAGCGCTTATCGCCTTCGTCCCACTCGAACATGGGGAAGTTCGTGACCCAGAGAAAGCGGAAATCCTCTGCGGCGTCGCCGGTCTTTTGGAAGATGCCATGGCGGTCGGCATACTTCTGCGCCAGCGCCAGCCGCAGCAAGCCTGCCGATGCATAAATCGCCAACTCCTGCGGAGTGACTTTGCGATGCTCGCTGAGCGTTGTCTGCGGCCCAGCCTGCGCCGACCCGGCAACCAGCACAATCAGGTCGCCTTCTTCCATTCCAGTTTTCTTCACGATCGCCGCGCTCGCTGCGGGAAATTTACTTCCGATGCGCTTGAAATCCTCGAAGATCTTCGCGCCTCCCTTGGAGTGGAACATCGGCTTGATATCATCGCGCTCTTTGCGCGACAACTCGCCCACCTTCGGGGTGCGGATTGCAATCACCGGCAGATTCGCATGGATGGCCAAATCCTGAAGAGTCTCCGCCGTGAAACACTCCCGCACATCGGTGAAGGGCGGCAGCCGCAAGTCGGGCTTGTCGATGCCGTACCGACGAATGGCTTCGTCGTAATCCATGCGCGGGAACGGGGTTTTGATCGCGAATCCCGCGGCGGAAAATGCTGCGGTGAGAAATCCTTCGACCACTTCCCAGACTCGCTCGGGCTGGGGATAGGTCATCTCCAGATCGATCTGGGTAAACTCGGGCTGGCGGTCGGCGCGCAGGTCTTCGTCGCGAAAGCAGCGCACGATCTGAAAATATCGATCGAAGCCGGAGATCATCAGAATCTGCTTGAACAGCTGCGGAGATTGTGGCAGGGCGTAAAACGTCCCCGGCTGCACGCGGCTGGGCACGAGGTAATCGCGCGCGCCTTCGGGCGTGGAGCGCGTCATGAACGGGGTTTCGATCTCAAAGAATCCGTGATTCGACAAATAATCGCGGATCGCTTTCGCTACCTTGTGGCGCAGTTCGATGTTGAACTGCATCACGTCGCGGCGCAGATCGATATAGCGATACTTCAGCCGCGTCTCTTCGTTGGTGAGCGCGGTATCGGAGGGCAGGAACGGGGGCAGCTTGGATTCGTTGAGAATGCGCAGCTGCTCCGCCACCAACTCCACTTCGCCGGTTGCCATGTTCGGATTCACGGTGTTGGCGTCGCGCAGTTTCACCGTGCCGGTGACGGCAATCACGTACTCGTTGCGCAGGGCTTCGGATTTTTCGTGGATCGCCACATCGCGCTCGGCATTGATCACGACTTGTGTGAGCCCGGTGCGGTCGCGCAGATCGACAAAGAGCAAGTTGCCGTGGTCTCGCCGCCGGTTGACCCAGCCCATCAGCGTAGCTTTCTTGCCTGCGTCGGAGGCGCGCAGCGCCCCGCACATGTGAGTGCGCCGTAGATCGCCTAGAAAGTCGAGCAATTGGTATCCTTATAGTGAGAATCCCGGCAGAATGCTGAAACAGAGATTATAGCTGGTGGGGGAGAGCAATCGGCATTCGGCCGAATCGAGAACGGATTGGGGTAGAGCTTCGTTGTGCCTGGGTCCGTCGTTTCGAAGGGCGTCATCCCGAAAGCCGGCGCCGTTCAGCCGGAGCGAAGGATCTCCCGTGCCGACAAGGCATGTGCCCGGAGATTCTTCGCTCCGGCTGAAAAAGCACCTGCGCTCAGGATGAGACCGGAAGGCAGAGCCTCACCTCCGCAAGATCTCCAGATCCCATCGGCATCGCGGCCCACCCGTGAAACCGCCACGGCTGGGGCATCGCGTTCACGCTAGCTCGGACGAGAGGCGTCGGTTGGGCCAGCCCCCATCCCGCTCCATCCGCAGCGTCCCTTACTGAACCACCCTCAAGGTTCGCCGCCAGCGCGTTTCGTCCAAGAAGTGGATGACGGAGCGGGCAACAAATCCCACGCGGTCGCCGAGGGATGTTCCCATGTACTCCTCCTCACTGGCGGCAAACGACCAATATATAAACATCGGCCTTCCAATGATGTTCCTTCTTGGGATAAAACCCCAAAAACGGCTATCCAAGCTCACACCTCGGTGATCGCCCATTCCAAAGTAGGAGTCCGGGGGAACGATGATGTCCTCTCCCTCAATGAAGGATGGCAAATTGGTCCTCCACATCTCCCAGATGTTGGAATCGAAAGTCGGCGGCGGAGCAGCCGGAAAATCATCCCTGTACGCATAGAAGTTCTCGCCGGGGTCATGCAGCACGTAAGGTTCGTCCAACTTCTGACCGTTGCGGTACACGACGCCGTTCCGCAGGTGAATTCGGTCTCCCGGAACACCGATGATCCTTTTCACAACGTGGAGACCCGGGGTCTGCGGCGATAGAAATACGACAATGTCGCCACGGCGAATCTGGGCATAAGGAAGCGCAAACTTCGCCCACGAAGTTGCCGGAGCAAACTGGATACGGTTGACAAAAACGTGGTCTCCTACCAGCAAGGTGTTCTCCATCGAACTCGAAGGGATCGCAAACGCCTGCACCATGAAAGTGATGATGAAGAGACCCGTGGCAAGCACCCCGGCGAGAGAAGCCAGAAATTCGATCCTGGTTTCTTTCGGCTTGGCTTCATTCTTAGATTCGCGCTTTTTGCTTTGTCGTTTTGTCATTTGCTGCTTCTCGCTCGCTCTAGTGTCGCCCAATTGGGGGTGATTGGCGAAACCACGATTCAGTTATTACCTCCGGCGCCCCGCTGGCATGCTAATGTAAGCACTCGCGAGTGGAAAAACTCTGGATACCATGAGCCTGAGTCCAGCCGAATTTCGCAGAGCGATGGGTTGCTTCGCCACGGGAGTGACCATTATTACTCTCGATCTCGAGGGCGAAGTCCATGGCATGACGGCGAATGCGTTTGCTTCGGTGTCGCTGAATCCTCCGCTAATGCTGGTGTGCGTGGATCATAGCGCGCGCACTCACGCTCACATGCATGCCAAGAAACGCTTTGGAATCAATATATTGGCTGAGGATCAGCGCGTGATCTCCGAATATTATGCGCAGCCCGTGGCTACCCATGCGCATGCCGAAGCGGAGGCAGGGGCGCGCTTTGACCGCACCGCGAACGGTACTCCGGTGTTGCATGGGGCCTTGGCTTATCTGGAGTGCAGGCTGCGGTCGGCGCAGGATGCCGGCGACCATACGATCTTCATCGCCGAGGTGGAGGCGGTTGTGGTGCGCCCCGGGGAGCCGCTGCTTTATTTTCGAAGCCAATATCACGAGATCGGTGAGGCAGTGCCGCAGCCAAAAGAAAGGCCCGATGCCTCATGAGGGGGGGCACCGGGCCAGAGGGACTCGCAGACGTTTCAGCTATGTTCAGGGTTCGGGGCTGTTGAGGACAAGTTCAGATATCACACAACCATTGTGACGGATGTCACAGACACACAGGGCTGGGCTGTGCATATCCGTTACTTTTTGGGCTGTGGGGCATCTAAGAACAGTTGCCGGTTGCCAGCAGCCAGTTTGCCAGGGTTCAGAGTTCTTTCTTTGGATTCTGCTGGCCACCGATCACTTACCACCGATCACTTTTGAGGGAGAGGATTGTTATGGCGGAAAAAGTCGCGAAGAGCGAGGCGGAGTGGAAGCAGAAACTTACGCCGGAGCAGTATCATGTGACCCGCGAGGCGGGGACAGAACCGGCTTTCACCGGCAAGTATTGGAAGACCAAGGACGCGGGCACTTACCATTGCGTCTGTTGCGGGGAGCCTTTGTTTGATTCGTCGACGAAGTTCGATTCCGGCACCGGTTGGCCTAGCTTTTACCAGCCCGCCGATTCGAGCAAAGTGGAGGAGCACACCGACTCGAGTTATGGGATGACTCGAACCGAGGCGCGCTGCGCGCATTGTGGCGCACATCTGGGGCACGTGTTTGAGGATGGTCCGCAGCCGACGGGGTTGCGCTACTGCATGAATTCGGCGTCGCTGGAATTGAAGCCGGCGGAGAAGAAATAAGATACGTTAGAAAACAAAACAGGAGCACGCGATTCGCGTGCTCCTGTTTCCGTCTTGACCTGTGGTTGCGCGACTAGGCGTTGGCGAGCGCCGGAACCGCTTTCTCAGGCTCCGCAGTGGCTTGCTTATGGGTGTCGGCGGGCTTGCCGTGAACTTGCGGCGGGTTGTGTTTGCCATCGCCGCTGCGAACTTCGATGCCGCCTTTGAGGATGGCTCCGTCTTCCACGCTGATGCGCACGGTGGAAACGTCTCCGGTGACCGAGCCTTCGCTGCGGATATCGACGCGGTCGCCGCACTCGATGTTGCCGTTGACCTTGCCCATGATTACAACTTCGCGGGCGCTGATGTTGGCCTGCACGGTGCCGTTGCGCCCGACTGTGACGCGATGGCCCGGGAGGCTGATTTTGCCCTCGATGCGCCCATCGACGTAGAGGGCTTCGGCACCGCTGATTTCGCCTTTGATCACGAGCGAGCGGCCGATGGTGGCCTGCTCGACGGGTACGCTGGTGGTTTTGACTGGATTCGGGTTGTTGGGGTTGGGAGTTGGAGTTAGCGCACCGGTCTTGGCGCCGCCGTAAGCGTACTCTGAGGGCTGCAGCATGCGACCTTCCTTGGATTACCGCGCGGCCGGCTTCTGGGTTCCAGCGGCTGCGGTGGTTCTGGAATTTAGCCTCAGGCTGGTTCGTTCCCTTCGGCCAACTCGACTATCGCACACAAGTAAGTAACCTCCGAGATTACGGAAGAGGGTGTACGTTGGGTCGAGCTTGCTTTAGTCGGCTTCCTGCAGAGATTGGCTGAGTTCTTCCCATTCGCCGATGAGAGCGGCGTGGGCGGTTTTTTGCCGCTCGAGCTGCTGCGATTTGCGCTGAGTTTCTTCGGCGCTGACAAACTCCTGCAACGCGGTTTCGCATTCGGCGATCATGGTCTCGGCGCGGTTGATTTCGGCTTCGAGAGAGTGGACGCGATCTTCGATTTGCTTGCGTTTGATGGGATTCAGGCGCTTTGCTTTGGCGGTTTCAATCGCGGTTTGATTCGCCGCAGGATGGTTGGCCCCACGATGACTGCCGTTCTCCGGATTGCCGTTCGGTTTGGTTGGCGCTGTCTGGGGCGCGGCTTCGGCTCTGCCCAGTTGTTGGCGGATGGATTCATCCTGCCTGGCGCTGCCGCCTTGCTTGCGCCAGAGATAGTCTTCGTAGTTGCCGGGATAGACTTCGACTTTTCCCTCGCCGATTTCAAAGACGCGTGTCGCTAATTTGTCGATGAAGTAACGATCGTGCGAGACGAAGACGACCGTGCCGGTGTATTCCATGAGCGCGTCGAGCAGGACGTCTTTGGCGCGCATATCGAGATGGTTGGTGGGCTCATCGAGCAGCAGAAAATTTGCCGGATGCAGTAGCAGACGCAGCAGGGCGTAGCGGCCGCGCTCGCCGCCGGAGAGAACCCCGATCTTTTTGAAGACATCGTCCTCGGAAAAGAGAAAACATCCGAGCAGGCTGCGCAATTCGGTTTGGGTGGAGCGCGGCGAGGCTGCGCCGAGGTCGTCGAGGAGGCTTGCGTCGGGGTTCAGTTCCTTATATTGATCTTGGGCGAAATAATCGGCCTGCACGTTGTGGCCGAGGCGGAATTCTCCGTGGGTCGGCCGCTCGGTGCCGGCGAGCAGTTTGATCAGAGTTGATTTGCCGGCGCCGTTCACGCCGACCAGGGCGATGCGGTCGCCCTTCTCGATTAAAAAGTTTACGCCGCGGAAGACCTCTTTTTCGCCGCTGCCGTTTTCGTGACCATTGTTCTTGGCGTCGAGCCTGCGCGGATAACTCTTGGCCACGCCTTCGAATTCGGCCACGATTCGTCCGCTCGGCTTGGGCTGCGGGAACGAAAAGTGGATCGTCTTTTCTTCCGGAGGGACCTCGATGCGTTCGATTTTTTCCAGCTCTTTGATTCTGCTTTGCACCTGCTTGGCTTTCGTCGCCTGGTAGCGGAAGCGATTGATGAAGACTTCGAGTTGCTCGATGCGGTCGCGCTGGTTGCGGTAGGCGGCCTGCAACTGCTCGTTGCGCTGCGTTTTTTGGGCCAGAAATTTGTCGTAGTTGCCGGCGTAGAACCAGAAGCGCTTGTTCCAGATTTCCGCGATCTTGTTTACGGTCACGTCGAGAAAATAACGGTCGTGCGAAATCAGCACGAAAGCACCGGGATAGTTGCGCAAATATTCTTCCAGCCAGTTGCGGGCTTCGAGGTCGAGATGATTGGTGGGTTCGTCCAGCAAGAGCAGGTTTGGTTTTTGCAATAGCAGCTTGGCCAAGGCCAGGCGCATCTGCCAGCCGCCGGAAAATTCGTCGGTCGGCCGCTCCCAGTCTTCTTTGGTAAAGCCCAACCCCATCAGAACTCTTCCTACGTCTGATTCGATGGAGTAGCCGCCGCGGGTTTGGAATTCGTGCTCCAGGCTGTGATAGCGGTCGGCGACCCCGGCGTATTCGGCGCTGGTGTGGTCGAGTTCGGAGATGCGATGGGTCAGCGTTTCGAGTTCGCGCTCGATGGCATGGAGGTCGCTGAAAACTTCCATGCACTCGGCAAAAACGGTGCGGCCGGAGAGCGCGAGGCCGTCCTGTGGCAGATATCCGGCGGTCGTGCCTTTGGCCACGCTGAGCGAGCCGTAGTCGACGGTGTCGAGGCCGGCGAGAACCTTCATCAGCGTGGATTTGCCGGTGCCGTTGCCGCCGACTAATCCGATGCGGTCGCGGGGCGTGATGAGCCAGTCGACGTTCTCGAAAAGAAGTTTGTGGCCGAAGCGTTTTCCGGCGGAGGAGAGCTGGATCATGCTGGAGTTATCGTCTCATAAAAGCAGGGGCTGGTCCCGAGTCTCGAGTCCCGAGTACCTTGTACCAGTGCCTAGTCGCGAGTTCAGTGTCAGGTACTAAGCAAGCGGCTGGTCAGCCTGAACGCAGCCTTCCGTCCGGCGAAGCCGGACGGAAGCAAGTGAAGACCTGTGCATTCTGCTTCCTACGCCTCTGCTGACGACTCAAGCAAGGGCATAGGTCCTTCGTCGGAAGTCCTTCCTCAGGATGACAGGGATGATTTTTGATTCAGGAGCGGGCGGCAGTGGGGGCTGAGTTAGTGTCTTCGCGGCCCCACGTTGCGCTGTGGAAGTGGATTCGCTCGAGGGCGCGGTCGATGGCTACGTTTAACTCTCTGGCGTATTTTACTTCGCGCCCTTTGGCCAGGCGGCGGCGGGCTTCCTCGGGACTGAACCAAGTGGGATGGCGCTGGGGTTCATCGGCGCGGCGCAGTTGGTGGACTTCCATGAGAAAAGCTTTTACCACGAACTCCTGCACTCCGCCGGGTTGCCAGAAAACGCCTTTCGAGTGAATGTAGAGATGGAAATGGCGGGTTTCGATGGTGCCGATGGCTCCGGCTTCTTCGGCGGCTTCGCGTTCTGCGGACTGGCTGTGCGAGAGGCGCGCTTCAGGCGAGCCTTTAGGGAAGGTCCACTTATTGCCGCCGTTGGTGTTGACAAGCAGGAACTCGACCGCGTTACCCCGGCGGCGAAAGCAGACCGCGGCCACCTGCAGCGGCAGAGATTTCGAAACGCGGGCTGAAGCCATGGCAGCGACCTCCTGAGTTTAGGTTACTCGGGAGATATTTCACGAATGTTAACGTGCAACAAAAATTGTGCACCTGGGTAACTGCTTACCAAATTGGGAACGGGTTTCGCAGCCAGTAGCGCCGGCATCCTGCCGGCTGGCTCTCCCGACCGCCGCCGGGATGGCGGCGCTACCGTCGCCGCGCGGGAAATTATTTCGAATCGCTACAGGCCGCCGCCGTAAACAGGAATTGCGGCTCCCGTAACGTCTTTGCCAGCTTCGCTGACCAGCCACACGATCAGGCTGGCTACTGAGACGGGTTCGACCCACTGCGCGAGATCGGCGCCGGGCATGGCTTTGCGGTTGGCGGGCGTGTCCATGGTGCCGGCGAGGATTACGTTGGCGGTGATTTGCTGGTCTTTGTTTTCGAGCGCGACGGTTTTGATTAGCGACACCAGCGCGGCCTTCGACGCGCTGTAGGCTCCGACTGTGGGGCCGGGCTCTTCGGCGGCGCGGCTGCCGATGGCAATGATGCGCCCGCCTCCGGCTTTGCGCATTTCAGGGATCACCCCGCGCAGCAGGTGAAAGGCGCTGTTCAGGTTGGCGTCGAACATGCGCTGCCAGGTGGCGTCGTCGGTTTCTGCGATGGTCTGGCCGCCGATGAAGCCGCCTACCAGATGCGCCAGCACGTCAATTTTTCCGCAGCGCGCGATCACGCTGGCGACTGCTTGCTTCGCGATCGCGAGATTGGTGAGCGTGGCGGGAAGCGCGATGAATTTCGGGTGGTCGGAGTCAGATTGCTGGATTCGCGGCGCTAGGCCGACTACGGTGTAGTTCGCATCCAGCAGCGCTTTGGTGACATGGGATCCGAGGCCGCCGTTGGCGCCGGTTACGAGTGCTGTTTTCTCTATCAAGGTCTGAACTCCAACGAAAACGATGTACGGATAGTTTAGCGGCCGGGTCGTGTTCCGCCATTGTTGCATATCGTCCCGGCTGGCGCCCTTCGTTCCGTTCAGCTGCCAGCGACCTTTCCGATCAAAAGCCGCAAACCAGGTTTCGACTCGGTTCACCCCATCACGCTCCCTGCATTCGCAAAGTCTTCGCAGCACTCCGGAAACGAGCCAATCGGCCAATCTGCCCGCTACTCTTTGGTCACTAAGGTTTGTAACTTTAAACGCCCCATACAACCTTCCTTCTGGCAAAATTGATCAGACAACAGATAAGCCGTATAAGCTTAGGTACACGGCAATTCAAACCCCAAAATTGCAGACGGAGTCCTTCATGCGTTCTTGGAAGCTTCTTCTTCCTCTTCTCGCCTCAAGTGTTTGCCTGGCCCAGACCGACCGCATTCCAGCCCACATCGATTCCAGCCAGTTCGTTACGCTGGCCCACAGCGTTCATCCTAAAGCGCGGCCCGAGTATGACCGCGGCCCGGTCGAGCCTTCGCTCCAGCTCGGTTATGTCACGCTGCAGATTCCGCCCTCCCCCAGCCAGCAACAGGACCTCGACCAATTGCTGGCGCAGCAGCAGAATCCCTCTTCTCCGAGCCACCACAAGTGGCTGACTCCCGAGCAATACGCGGCCCGCTTCGGCCTAAGCCAGAATGACATCAAGAAAGTATCCACCTGGCTGGAATCGCAGGGGCTCACCGTGCTGAGAAGCGCCCGCGGCCGCAACGGAGTGACCTTCAGCGGCTCCGCGGCGCAGATTCAGGCCGCCTTCCGCACCGAGATTCACAACTACAACGTGAACGGCGAGAAGCATATCGCCAACACGACTCCGGCGCAGATTCCCGCCGCGCTGAGCGGCGTGGTCACCGGCATCACCGGACTCCACAATTTCAAGCCCAAGCCCATGTTCGTGCGCCCGGTGGCTGCGGGCAAGGCCAATCCTCATCCCAGGTACACGACGACGATTGGTACCGATCAGTATTTTTTCCTCGCTCCGGGCGATATCGCCACCCTCTACGACGTAAACGGGCTGTACAATGCCACGCCCACGCCGATCAACGGCGCCGGGCAGAGCCTCGCCGTCATGGGGCAGACCGATATTTATCTCGCCGACCTCACCGCTTTTCGCTCCGGCTTCAGCCTGCCTGCCTATACCTGTTCTACCGACGCCAACGGCATCATCACCGACTGCCCCAACCCGACTTATCTCTCCTATATTCTGGTCGGGTCCGACGAAGGGGTGTCCACCAATGATCTTCTCGAGGCCGATCTGGACGTGGAATGGTCGGGCGCGGTCGCTCCCAACGCGCAGATTATTTTCGTCAACGGCGAGACCTCCAACGGGGTCTTCGATGCCTTGACGTACGCCATTGACAACGCCATCGCGCCCGTGATGACCATCAGCTACGGGTTGTGCGAGGCGGGCCTAGGCGGTTTCACGTTAGAGCCGAACCTGCAGCAGGCCAATGCGGAGGGCATCACCGTCATGAACTCCGCCGGAGACACCGGCGCCGATACCTGCGATAACCAGCCGCCGGGAACGACCAGCACCAGTAGCCCTCCGTTGCCCTATGATCCGGCCGTGGATGGCTTGTCCGTGAGCTACCCCGCCAGCAGCCCCGAGGTCACTGCCGTGGGTGGTACCTCCATTCCCGCCTATCCGACCGATTTCTACACTGGAAGCTATTGGAGCAGCAGCAACGGCTCAATCGGCGGCTCGGCGATGACCAACCTCATCGGTCACGAAGCCGCCTGGAATGAGGATGCAGCCTATGGGGCCCTCTGTGCGGCGGGCGCGATCAACGCTCAGTTCTGCACCCAAGGCGGAAGCACGGCAGTGAGCAACTGGACCGCGATCACCAACGCGCAGACCGCGCAGGAAGACATCTGGAGCAACGCCGGCGGCGGCGGCGTCAGCAATTGCTACAACTCGACCTCGACAGGGGATCAGGTTGTGTGCGTAAGCGGCTTCGCCAAGCCTTCCTGGCAAACCGTGACCATCCCGGGCCTGACCAGCCCGCAGAGCACTTACCGGTTCGTTCCAGACGTATCCCTGCTGGCTTCTCCAGACTTTCCCGGCTACATCATCTGCACGCCGTTGGAAGAGCTAAATGGAGGAACGGACACGACCAGCAGTTGCGCCAGCGGGATTGCGACCGCGGTTGATACCAACAATTCCCTGATCGGAGGCACTTCCGTTTCCACGCCGGTCTTCGCCGCCATCGTCACCTTGATCAATCAATATCTGGGAAGCAACGGCCTCGGGAACATCAATCCCACTCTCTACTCGCTGGCCGCGGTTCCCTCCAACAAGTATTTCCATCCCGTCACCACCGGCGAGAATGACGTCTATTGCGCAGTAGGCGAACCCGCGGGCAATCCCGCCGACGTGATCTGCCCGAAAGCGGGAGTCTTCGGCTTCAGCGCTGGCACCTTCGACACCAAAACCTTCTACAACCTGGTCACCGGCCTAGGCTCCGTAGACGCCTTCAACCTGGCGACCGCATGGGCTGGCACCCGCACCGCCGGCACCACCGTCACCCTCACCCCGCCCGCAAATACGAATGTTTATCAGGGTGGCCCGGTGAGCTTTACGGTTGCGGTCACGCCTACCACCGTGCAAGGCGCAGCAAGTTTCTCCACCCTCAATAACAGCGTGACCACGGCTCTCGGGACGGTTCAGCTCAATACTCCCTACCGCATGGTAGGCGCTGGCAGCGCAGTGTTTACCACAACCGCTCTGCCCGTCGGCACCAACACCATTACCGCGACCTACCTCGGCGATGCCACTCACAGCGGTGGCGCAGTTTCGCCCTCTCCCGCGGTCGTCACCGTAACCATCCCCTTCACCATGACGGCCAGCCCATCGAGCCTGAGCACGCCTGCGGGGCAAACCATCACGACGGTGCTCACCCTCGCTCCCACCACCGGTTTCAATCAGACGGTGAACTTTACCAATTCGACGGCCTCCAGTCCCGGGAGTTGCACCTCTGGCCTGCCCTCGGGGGCGCTCTGCAGCTTCAGCCCCTCCAGCGTGACGCTCGACGGCGTTCCCGCTCACACCATGAACGTGACTGTAACCATAACGACCCTGGGCAACATGGCGTTGCCCTCGGGAGCGCTGAACCTTGTGGTCAACGGGACCAGCACCGGGGCGTCAATCAGCACGCCGGTTAGCCTCACCATCACCGCCACCAAGCAAACCGCGACTCTCGCGACCACAGGCGGCACAACTTATACCGTGGCTCCCGGCGGCACCGCTTCGGTGCAAATCAATGTGAGTGGGACCAACGGCTTCAATCCTGCCGCGACCCCGCTCACTTATACGTGCACTGGATCACCGTCCCTGAGCACTGCGCTGATCGCCTGCAATGCGCCCAACAGCGGACAGCCCGACAGCGCAACCTCAGTCACGGTAAGCCTGGTGACCACCGCCCCCACGGCGCAATTGAAGCCGCCGTTCGGCGGCGCCAGGCGCATCTTTTACGCGCTGTTGCTGCCTGGCTTCGGCATTCTGGCGCTTGCCGGATCGCGCCGCCGCGCAGTGCGCCTGCTCGGCCTGATCGTAGTTCTGGGCGTCTCCACGCTGGGCTTGGGAGCCTGCGGCGGCGGAGGCAGCAGTACCCACAGCCAAGGCAATCCTGGTACGCCAGCCGGAAACTACCAGGTCACGATCAGCGCCACTACCGGCGCACCCAGCGGGGGCACCGCCATCACCGGCACCACGACCATCACACTAACCGTGAATTGAAACTGTAATTCGCCGAAAAAGGCGCTCCGATCCGGAGCGCCTTTTTGCGTAGCGCCGCCCTCCCGGCGGCTGTGCGGCGGGCGTGCTGCCCGCCGCACTGGCGCGACTCACACTCGTGTTGCGGGTGCCCGGCAGCTGTTACAAAATCGGGCCTAGCCCCGAAGGGGAATGAGAAAGCCCGGCACGGCGGTGCCGAGAAGACGGAAGTGAAACAAACCGAGTCCGCTTCAGCGGACGGCACGAGTCTTGTAACGCCTTCTTCCGGTCCGCGTACATCTGACTCCACGATAATTAACCAGAGCGCCCTGAGAATTTTTCAATCCAGGCCGCAGACCATCCGCCGGAACTTCGCCGGGGTCGTGGCTGTGAATTTCCCGAACACGCGCGTGAAATGACTCTGATCGGCGAAGCCGCACTCGACCGCAATCGCGGCCAGCGGATGATCCCTCTGACGCAGCAAGGGGCAGGCTGCGCGCACCCGCAGCCGCTGCAGATAATCTCCCGGGGTCGATCTCTCGATCCTGCGGAAGACCCTAGCCAAATGCACCGGATGCACGCCCGCCTCCTCGGCTAGATCACGCATGGCCAGATGGTCGCGAAACTCTTCGTGCAGGCGTTCTTTCACGCGCCGGAACCAGCGCGGCACACTCTTCTCGAGAGAAGAGAATCCGGCGATCGCTCCCAGCAATTCCAGCACGTGGCTCTCCAGTGCCAAAGCATCCGCGGTCTGGCGCTTGAAATCGGAATAGAGCCGCAAGCCCGGCCACAGCAGAGATCCCGCACCGCGATCGAGCAGCGTGCGCTGCGGCAGGCGAACACCCCATTGCCCGAGAGGTTCGTGACGCAGCTCGATGGTGAAGAACGACGCTCCCGCCGGCCCGATCACCGTGGCATGTTCCACCCCGGAGGGATTGAATACGGCGTTAAAGGGCGGCAACTCTTCCAGCTTTCCCCGGTCGCCTTCGAGATAGTCGCCGCGCAGCATCACGGTCACGTAGGCCAGCTCATGCTGATGCCGCGGAACCGCGCGCGAGCGCGGCTGCCGCAACTCCGAGAGCAGCACATCCGCGGTGCGCAGACGGGCCTCCACCGGCGAATAGAACTCGCCGCCGCGCAGCAGGCCTCCAGGATTCCTTTCTTCCGGCATGCTTCATCAGACTACGCGGAATTCAAATCGTTACCTGCGATATTTCTCCCGGCAATGTTTAGTTTATGCAAGACGCGGCGGTCCCACTCTGTCACAATGCCCTCGTAATCTCGTGGATAACACGGAGGCCGCAATGAAAGGTGTTGTTTCTGTCGGATTGCTGTTGGCCTTATGCTCCCTGCTGCTGGCGGCCGCACCCGAGGACAAATCCCCCCTGCCGCAATACGATTCCAGGGGAAATTTGCTGCGTCCCGAGGATTACCGCGAGTGGATGTTCCTCTCCGCTGGCTATGGCATGAATTACAGCCCCGCCCCCGGCAGCCACGAAATGTTCACCAACGTCTTCGTGCAGCGCTGGGCCTACCAGGATTTTTTGCAGTCGGGCAAGTGGCCGGAGCGGACCGCCTTCGTCATCGACGAAAGAGCGGCACAGAGCAAAGGCTCGATCAACCAGACCGGCCACTTTCAAACCGACCTCATGGGCTTGGCCGTCGAAGTGAAAGATTCCAGCCGCTCTCCGGAGAAGTGGGCCTACTACGGTTTCGATATCGATGACAAGAGCGCCCAGGCCATGCCCAAGGGCAATCCCTGCTGGACCTGCCACGAGGAGCACGCTGCGGTCGAGCACACTTTCGTTCAGTTCTATCCCACGCTGAAGCCCGTAGCCAAGAAGTTCGGGGTCTACGACGAGAAAAGGGAGCAGGTGACGGTGGCGAAGTGATCATGGAGGGGCGATTCGATCGCTAGGAAAGTCACGCCGGTGGAACCCCCCGTTACGAATCCATTTCCCTTGACTTCGCCACCGCAACCTGGGAGCTTATCTCTACACGCATGAACTCTTTGACAATAAATAACAATAAGCTAACTTCTTGATCCGCAAGATTTTGCGGATAGCTCGCTTGTTATCTGCATGTTAGCCGGACGAGCGCCGGTCGGTGCGGTCGGTGCGCGGCAGCCGCCTGATCCCCGACATTTCAGCTAAAATCACCGATTTTTTTTCCAAGGTGAATCGCTCCGCACACACGGCCTCGCAACCTCGCCGTCGCCGCGGCGGTCTGGATTTCCTGAACGATTACTTGGCAATGTCTCTGATCACAGTAGCCCGCCGCAATAAACTTGTACTGCGATGCGCATTTATTGTTAGAATGTCCGCTTTGCAGAGGCCGCGGCGGTAGTAAAATAGCTACACGGATTCCCGAGGAGACTCGTACCTTTATGACTTATGTGATTGCGGAGCCTTGCATCAACACCAAAGACACGGCGTGCGTCGATGCCTGTCCGGTGGATTGCATTCATCCTAAGAAAGACGACCCCAAGTATGCCACCGAGGCTTTGCTCTACATCGATCCGGTGGAGTGCATCGATTGCGGGGCGTGCGTGCCGGTATGTCCGGTGTCGGCTATTTTTGCCCTCGACGATCTGCCGGAGAAGTGGAACGAGTTTACCGCCAAGAACGCCGCCTACTTTGGCCGCTAGCCAGAAACGTTTCGCTTCGAGGACGGACAGGCGCGCGTCGCCTACGGAATTTACTGTATTGCTGGTCGCTGCCGCGCGAGCTAGCCTGATTTCGTAAGATAAAGTGGGCAGAGCAGTCATGGGCCAGCGTCGCGACGGCGCAACATTCCAGCCCTCCCGATTGCCGAATTGAGCGGGACGATCATGGGTTAGCGTTGCGATAAGCGCAACATTCCGACCCTCACGATTGTCCCTGTTTTTTTGCGGCTTTCCATCCGGCTTTTTCTGGCCCTAACTCTGGGCGGTCATCCTACGGTTTTTTCCAATTCTAAGTCTCCGATCGCCCGTCGATTACAATCGTGCCTGTTCTGAAGCTGCTAGCCTGGCATGGCACTGAGAGAGTCAGAAGCGATCGTGCTGCGCACCTATCCGCTGCGCGAGGCCGATCTGTTGGTCACGCTGTTTACGCGCGCGGAGGGCAAAGTGCGCGGCGTGGCTCGGTCGGCGAAGAAGTCAAAGCGGCGCTTCGGCGGCGCGCTGGAGCCGATGACCCACGTGCGCGCATTCTATGACGTGCGCGAGCGCCAGGAGTTGGTCCGGCTGGATGCCTGCGAAGTGCTGGAATCTCCCATGACCAGCGAGGTGAGTTATGCGCGAGCCACCGCGCTGGCGCACCTCGGCGAACTGCTCGACGAACTGCTCCCCGACCGTGAGGCCAACGACGCAATCTTCCGACTGACGCTTTCGGTGCTGCATGTTTTGACCGGCGACGACATCTGGATGCCGGTCACCTACTTCGATCTGTGGCTGACAAGGCTGGTCGGCTTTCTGCCGGAGTTGACCGAGTGCATCGTGTGCGGCCGCGGCCTGAACGGCAGCCGCGCTTACTTTCACGCGCTGGCCGACGGTCTGATGTGCCCCGACGATAAGCGGCTGGCGTCGTCGGAGATTTCAGGCGAGTCGCGAATGCTGGCGGCGCAGATGTTTCGCGCGCCGGTAGATAGTTTTGTTGGGGTTGCGTGGCCCAAGGCGCTGGGGGCCGATCTGCGGAAGTTTCTAATCCAGATTTTGCAGCGGCATATCGAGAAGAAGCTGGTTACGGCGGGGATGCTGGAGAAAGGCGGTTTCTAGGAGGGCGAGTGCAGCCGGATGTTTTGTGATGTTTTGTGAGTGACGAGTGTTAAGCGACGGGCTACACTAAGCCGAGTGAGAATCCGCAGCTTCGCGCACAGGACCTTGAAAGAGCTTTACCTCGAAGACAGCGTTCGGGGCGTGCCTGCCGATGCGGCGGCGGGGAAACTGCGCAAGATGCTGGCCTTTCTAGACGACATGCAGGATGGGCAGGAATTGCGCTCACTTCCGGCATGGAAAGTGCACGCGCTTACCGGAGACCGCAAGAGAACGTGGGCCTCAGCGTGACGCGGAATTGGCGGTTGACGTTTCGTATCGACGCAGCAGAACGCGAAATCTTCGACGTGAACCTTGAAGATTATCATTGAATAGGGGTTGCAAATTATGCCGATCAAGAGCCCACCGCATCCCGGCGATTTCATTCGGACGGAGATTATCGAGCCCGCGGGGTTGTCGGTGACAGCGGCGGCGGCGCTGCGGGTTTCGCGGCCGGCATTGTCCAGCCTGCTTAATAGCAGTGCCGACCTCTCGGGCGATATGGCGCTTCGTATCGAGAAGGCTTTTGGGGTGAGGATGGACACGCTCATGCGGATGCAGGCGTCTTACGATATTGCCCAAACGCGGAAACGCGAGAAGTTGATCCGCGTAACCAGAATTCATTGGTTGGCGGAGACGGAGGGATGAGCCCGGGCCAGGGGTGGAACCGCGGGGGCGTTGTTTGGCCTCTACCCCGTTTGAAGACGAAGAGATCACGGATGAAACAGCGGCTGCGATTGCGGGGTCACGCGCATCGCTCGCTCGGGGCGAAGGAATGCCGCACGAGCCGACTCTCCGCGAATTTGGGCTCAGGCAGTGACTGCCGAGGCTGTCCGGATCGGTCCCCCTTCTCGCGCTCGTAGCTGACGAGTTACGTCCGCTTCCATTACAATCAAGCATTAACTTCGAGTTCCCGAACCACCTGTGAATCCCTCCAAGCCCAATTCGTTGACGTTCCAGGAACTCATCCTGCGCTTGCAGGCGTTTTGGGCCGAGCGCGGGTACGTGCTGCAGCAGCCTTATGACATGGAAGTGGGTGCGGGGACGATGGCCCCGGAGACGTTTCTGCGCGTGCTGGGGCCAAAGCCATATCAGGTTGCGTATGTGCAGCCTTCGCGGCGGCCGGCGGATGGGCGGTATGGGGAGAATCCCAATCGGCTGTTCAAGCACATGCAGTTGCAGGTGATCCTGAAGCCTCCGCCGGAAAATGTGCAGGAGTTGTATCTGCAGTCGTTGAGCGCGATCGGCATCGACTTGCGGCAACATGACATTAAGTTTGAGGAGGATAACTGGGAGGCGCCGACCCTGAGCGCGTGGGGCGTGGGCTGGCAGGTGATGCTCGATGGACTGGAGATCACGCAGTTCACTTACTTCCAGCAGTGCGGCGGCGTGGATTTGTTTCCGATTTCGGCTGAGCTTACGTATGGACTCGAACGCATCTGCGCGTTCTTGCAAGATGTGGATTCGATCTACGACATGGTCTGGGCCCGCGATCCGGATACTGGACGCGAAGTGAAATACGGAGACGTGCGGCTGGCGGATGAGCTGCAGTTTTCGGTTTACAACTTCGAGTTGGCGGATGTGGAGAAGACCTGGACGCACTTTGGGCTTTATGAGGCGGAGTGTCAGGGTTTGTTGGAAAAGTATGCAGGGCTGGAAGAGAGCCAAGACAGAGCGCGCTTCCCGTTGCTGGCGGCATACGATCTTTGCCTGAAGTGTTCGCATCTGTTCAACATTCTCGATGCCCGGGGCGCGATTTCGGTGACGGAGCGCGTGGGCGTGATTGCGCGGGTGCGGGCGCTCGCGGTCGGCATCGCCAAGGCTTGGGTAGAGCAGCAGAAGAGCGAGAAGGTGGATGCGGAGTCCGATGAGCCTGCGCCGGTCAAGACTGAGACTGCTAAGAATAAGAAAGTGAAGAGGGTAAGCGAGAAGCTGACGTCGGTGGGATCATAATTACGATTTTCGTGGTTTATGCGCCCGGGGCGGCCCCCCCCGGGACGCCAGAACTACGGGGTTCGGCGCTGCCGCGCTGAACGCTGCGGTTTGAACATGCCAGATTTTCTACTCGAGATCGGTTGCGAAGAGATTCCGGCGCGGATGATTGACGCGGCCTCGGCGGAGTTGGGCGAGCGCGTGGGTGCTTTGCTGAGCCGCGAGCGGCTCTCCTCGGGTGAGATCGTGCATTTCGACTCGCCGCGACGCCTGGCGGTGATGGTCTCCGGAATTGCTGCCGCGCAACCTGACTTGACCGAGCAGGTGAACGGGCCTTCGGTGACGGTTGCATATAAGGATGGCCAGCCCACTCCGGCGGCGCATGCTTTCGCCAAGAAAGCCGGAGTCGAGGTTGCCATGCTGGAGAAGGTCACTACTGCCAAAGGCGAATACCTCGCGGCCACGGTAACCAAGAAAGGCCGCAGCGCCGCGGAAATTCTCGCGGAGAATCTGGCGAAAGAGATTTCTGCCATCTACTGGCCGAAGCATATGTACTGGCGCAAGCAGAGTCAGCGCTTCGTGCGGCCGGTGCGCTGGCTGGTGGCGATGCTCGATGGCGAAACCATTCCGCTGGAGTTCGACGGAATCTGGGCCGGAAACGTTTCGCGCGGACACAGAATTCTCTCCGATGGAGGGGTGACGATTTCGCGCGCCGGTTCGGCTTACGTCGAGGCTTTGCGCGCGGCCAAAGTGTTAGGACGAGCGGAGCGCGAGCAGCAGATTCGCAAGGCTCTCGACGCCGCCACGCGCAGCATTGCTGGCGCGCGCTGGCGCGAAGATAACTTCCTGCTCGACGCGGTGGTGAATCTCACCGAGTTTCCTTCGGTGATCCTGGGCAGCTTCGATCCGCAATTTCTGGATTTGCCCGAAGAAGTGCTGGTCACGGTGATGCGCGATCACCAGAAATACTTCGCGCTGGAAGATGCCAATGGCAAGCTCTTGCCGCATTTTCTCGCCGCTCTGAATAGGGATGGCGATCCGCAGGGGCAGATTCGCCACGGCAATGAACGCGTGCTGCGGGCGCGTTTCAACGATGCGCGTTTCTTCTGGCAGACGGATCAGAAGCGTTCGCTACTGGAGCGCCTAGAGTTATTGCGCAGCGTCACCTTCCAGAAAGATCTCGGCAGCTACTTCGACAAGACGCGGCGGGTGCAGCGCCTGTGCAGTTGGCTGAGCGAAATCGCCAAGCAGAGCGGCGTGGTGGTGCGCGCCGGAGTGATTCACAAAGCGGCATGTCTCGCGAAAGCTGATTTGACTGCGGAGTTGGTGAAGGAGTTTACCGAACTACAGGGCATTGTTGGTGGCCTATATGCGCGGGCGCAGGAACTCGATTCTTCATTGCCCCAGGCGACGCGGTTCGCCATTGCGGATGCGGTCTACGACCATTACAAGCCGGAGTCAACCGAAGACGAGGTGCCGCGCACGATCGAGGGTGCGGTGCTTTCCCTCGGCGACAAGGCCGATACCATCGCCGGAATGTTCGCGCTGGGATTAGTGCCGAGCGGATCGAAGGATCCCTTCGCCTTGCGGCGCCAGGCCAATGCGATCGTGAAAATCATCGACAAATACAAATTGCCCTTCCGCTTGAGCCAGTTGATGCGGGATGCGCGCGCCGGCTACCAGAAATCGGAGGCGGAGAAAAAATTCGTCGAGGATGAAAAGTTTAGGGGTTCGACCCGCACCTTCTTCCGCGAGCGCCTGGAGTTTTATCTCAAGGATGTTCTGGAGTACTCTTATGACGTAGTGAAGGCCGTGCTGGCGGCGGAGGCCGACGACGTGCTGGATGTGCTGGCGCGGGCCGAGGCGGTAAAAGATGTTTTGCACATGCCGGAGTTTCTTGCCATTGGTTCGGCCTGCAAACGCATTCGAAATATTCTGAGGCAGGGGGAAGAGAAGGGAATCGACCCTTCCGCGACGTTCGAGTATTTACCCGATTCTTCTTTGGAAGAAAAAGCCTTGGCAGCTTTTGTCGAAGAGAACGCTTCGAAGGTGGAAACGCTGAGGAAGGAAAAGAAATACAGCGAGGCGCTGGCTTTGCTTTCGACGGCGCGCGGGCCGGTGGACGCGTTCTTCGACAAAGTGATGGTGATGGTCGAAGATGCGAAAGTGCGGTCCAACCGGCTGGCATTGCTGCGAACTTTATTAAAGGAATTTTCGACCATCGCCGATTTCTCGGAGATCGTCAGTGAAGCTAAGAGCTAGTCCCTCGGGGCTAAAGCCCTTGTGACTTAGGAGTTTGATCGCAGCGCTAAAGGCGCGCCACCCAAAATCGTAATGCGCGGGGGCTGAGTCCGAGACACCCAGTTGCCTGCGCGAGATGCAGCAGTTAGCAATTGGTGCTTAGCTGGCCTGACTACAAACTGCCAGGCGCTCAATACCGACAGATTTAAATTTCGTAATCCCGAAGCAAAGGAATAATCGTCATGGCAACCATTACCCTTCCTGAAGCTGACGTGCAGCCAACCAATAAAACCACAACCAAGTATGTTTATTTTTTCGGCGGCGGCAAGGCCGACGGTAACGGCAAGATGAAAGATGATCTTGGCGGCAAGGGCGCAGGCCTGGCGGAAATGACCAACGCAGGACTGCCTGTGCCACCTGGTTTTACGATTCAGACCGAGGCCTGCCGAGAGTACATGCGCGGCGGCGGCGTCTCCAAGGAAGTTGACCGGCAGATGGATGAAGCTTTGGCGAAGCTCGAAGCATTGCAAGGGCAAAAGCTGGGAACCGGCGAAAATCCCTTGCTGGTAAGCGTGCGCTCGGGCGCGAAATTTTCCATGCCCGGGATGATGGATACGATCCTCAATCTTGGGTTGAACGACAAGAGTGTGGAATCGCTGGCCAAGCGCAGCAACAATCCCCGCTTCGCCGCCGATTCCTATCGCCGGCTGATTCAAATGTTTGGCAACGTGGTGCTGGAGATTCCGAAGTCGGCGTTTGACGAAGTTTTCGACGCGAAGAAGAAGCAGAAGAAGGCCAAGCTCGATACCGAGCTGGATGCCAAAGCGCTGAAGGAAGTGATCGAGGAATATAAGAAGGTCGTGAAGAAGCACGCCAAACGAGACTTTCCGCAGGATCCGCATGAGCAGTTGGTGATGGCGCGGGACGCGGTGTTTCGCTCCTGGCAGAACGAGCGCGCCAAGCACTACCGCCGGATCAACAACATCGACGACATGCTCGGCACCGCGGTCAACGTGCAAGCCATGGTGTATGGAAATCTCGGCGAGACCAGCGGCACGGGTGTGGGCTTCACGCGCAATCCAGCGACCGGCACGAAAGAATTTTACGGCGAGTTTCTGATGAACGCGCAGGGCGAAGACGTGGTCTCCGGCGTGCGCACTCCGGTGCCGATTCTCGAACTGCAGAAGATCATGCCTGATGTGTACAACCAGCTGCGCGAGATCACTACACGACTGGAGAAGCATTACAAAGACATGCAGGATTTCGAGTTCACCATCCAGGATGGCAAGCTCTACATGCTTCAGACGCGCAACGGCAAGCGTACCGGGCTGGCGGCCGTGCGGGTTGCGCTGCAGATGGTGGATGAGGGATTGATCACGAAGGAAGACGCGATCTTCCGCGTAGAGCCGAATCAGCTTTACGACTTTCTCGTGCCTCGTCTCGATGAAAAAAGCACAAAAGTAGAAGTGCTGGCCACGGGATTGCCGGCGTCTCCGGGCGCGGCAGTGGGGCAGATCGTTTTCACCGCCGAAGAAGCGGTGAAGAAAGCCGGCCACGGCTCGAAGAAAAATTCCGTGATTCTGGTGCGCGCCGAAACCACTCCCGAAGATATTCAGGGCATGGAAGTCGCGGCCGGCATTTTGACCTCGCGCGGAGGGATGACCAGCCACGCGGCCGTGGTCACGCGCGGCATGGGGAAGTGCTGCGTGGCCGGCGCGGGCGATATTCAAGTGGATGAACGCGCCAAGCAAATGCGCGTGAAGGGTCAAGTATTCAAAGAAGGCGACTGGATTTCGCTCGACGGCACTACCGGCCGCGTGATCAAGGGCAAGCTGAACACCCTCGATGCTTCCTCCGACGACGCCGACTTGCAGAAATTGTTGAGCTGGTCGGAGCCGTTCCGCAAAATCGGCGTTCGTGCCAATGCCGACATTCCGCGCGACGCGATTCAGGCGAAGGCTTTCGGGGCCGAGGGCATCGGCCTCTGCCGCACCGAGCACATGTTCTTCGCCGAGGATCGCATCCCGCACATGCGCGCTATGATCCTTGCCGACAACGAGAAAGATCGCCGCGCCGCGTTAAAGAAACTACTGCCCATGCAGCGCGCCGATTTTATCGGTCTGCTCAAGGCGATGGACGGATTGCCCGTGACGATTCGCCTGCTCGATCCTCCACTGCATGAGTTTTTGCCCAAGCGCGAAAAGTTGATGGTCGATATTGCCAGCCTGGCCAGCGCGGACGCGAAACAGAAGAAAGCTCTGGTCGAGGAATACCGCGAGTATGGCGCGAAAGGGGCCGGTGACTTGAAGAAGCTTCTCGGCGGATTGCTCTCCCGCGTGGAAGATTTGCACGAGTTCAATCCCATGCTCGGACATCGCGGCTGCCGCCTGGGGATTACGTATCCCGAGATCACAGAGATGCAGGCGCGCGCTATTTTCGAGGCGGCCGTGGCGGTAGAAAAAGACGGAATCAAGACGCACGCCGAGGTCATGATCCCGCTGATCGCGACGGTGAAAGAGATGGCCAACCAGGGAGCGATCGTTCGCCGGGTCGCCGAAGAGGTGTTCGAAGAGAAAGGCAAGCACGTGCACTATCTCGTGGGCACGATGATTGAGTTGCCCCGCGCCTGCCTGGTGGCGGACGAAATCGCCAAGGAGGCCGAGTTCTTCTCGTTTGGCACGAACGATCTAACGCAAACTACGTTCGGCTTCTCGCGCGATGACGTGAACAAGATTCTGCCGACCTATCTTTCGGAGGGAATTCTGAAGCAGGATCCATTTGCTGCGATTGACCGCGACGGCGTGGGCGAACTCGTGCGGATTGGAATCGAACGCGGGCGCAAGACGCGTCCCAAGCTGGAGGTTGGGATTTGCGGAGAGCACGGCGGCGATCCTTCCTCGGTGGAATTCTGCCATCAAGTGGGAATGGATTATGTTTCGTGCTCGCCCTTTCGCGTGCTGACCGCGCGATTAGCGGCGGCTCAGGCGGGAGCGTCGGACACCCTTAAAGTCGAGGGCGGACGAACGAAATGAACACCGCGGAGGACACGGGGGACGGGGAGTCTCTGTAAAGGTTCTTCATTGCATATGGACGAGTCTCCGGAGCGGTTGTCGATTCGGCTATGCCAGTGCATACGGCTCTTAGTCCGGGTGTGCTAGAGAGCGTTTACGAAAAGTGCCTCAAACACGAACTTACTAAACGTCGACTTGTTGTCGAGCCGCAAATTTGGCTGCCTTAGTGCCCGCCGCGGTCTTGGATTGATCTTGTCGTTCTCACTGCACTTTCTGCAGGCGCGCGATCAGCTTTTGCGCCAAACTCTCTTCCGATTCCGACCACAGCAGGCGGGCTTTGGCGCCGCTGTTCTTCTCGACGTTCTTCGAGAACTCCACCAGCTTCGCCACATTTTCCCGAATCTTGGATCGAGTCTGTTCGCTGAGCGGCGTCTCCGGCTGCAGAAAGGAAGAATCCGGCCCGAAGTCAACCTGGATGTGTCCCGTGTGCTGGTAGGCGCCATCGTCGAATTCTTCACCCTGGACGATAAATTTCACGATCGCTGGCTCCAGCATCCACTTCTCATTCGACGCATCCGGTATCCACAAATCCCAGTGCGCTTCGAAGACGTAAGCATAATCTTCATGGACAAGTTCGGCGGCGATGAGGGCGGCTTCTCCGGGATCGATTCCGGAGGGAAAGCGGCGCTCGAGTACGGTGGCTTCGTTCCACGAAACCGGATGCAGCGCGAAATAGCTGACGCCGGGGCGCTGAGCAGAAAAAGGGAACTGCTGCAACACGGCGAAAGCATGGGGCAGCATCTCCGGGCCCGAAAAATCGGAGAACCAAAGACTAAGGTAGATTGGATCGGACACAATAGCCTCTTTAACTATGATAATGGCAACGCAAAAGAATTAGATGATTCCGGACTGGAGAGGGATCGCGCGAAATGCAAAGGAAGAGGGAACATCCCTGGTGGGTTCCTGAGTTTGCCATGGATCAATCGATGTATTCCGACGAATTCCCCGCGTTTTGACAGGGTTGCGAAGGGTTGTTACGATCAATGGTGCTTCGAAACACCCGCCTCACAACCGTCCCCGTCGTCTAGCCTGGCCTAGGACATCGCCCTTTCACGGCGGTAACACGGGTTCAAATCCCGTCGGGGACGCCAA
>Ga0187847_10000470_pt1 | contig 44915 bp, 48 predicted proteins | sample June2016WEW_4_10_FD_132458 | JGI IMG/M metagenome (GOLD analysis project Ga0187847, IMG submission 132458) | Peatland microbial communities from SPRUCE experiment site at the Marcell Experimental Forest, Minnesota, USA - June2016WEW_4_10 | ecosystem: Environmental > Terrestrial > Soil >...
CGCCTCCGCGCGGCTAAAACTACGCTTCGACAACGCAGTTATGCCATGAAAAGACGGCCTTTCCAACGCTTTTCCTATCTATCGTCACCGCTATCGGCAATGCCCGCGTGAGAAATGCGGGCTAGTCGCGCATGTCGATTCCCGGGCAAGGCCACTCGAATTCCTGGATGAAAATCATCGCAGGAGTCCGCAATTCGCTGCGAACTCCGAAATGGCGTTTTGGCTTTTGAAAGGCAGAAAGGTCGGTCGAAACTATAGAACGCGCAACGGTAGCATGCGCAGTCGGCTTACCGTGGCCGCAACGATTTGATTGAGTCCGGAAGCCGCTCTTCCAGCAGTCGCGCACGCTCGGCCGCAATTCCGCCCAGGTACGACGGCACAGGCGTGGTCGTCAGCACCAGCAGAAAAGCGATCACCGAGAAACAGATCCCTGCCACAGCCGCCGAAACCAGCATATGGTACATATCGAAAACATCGAGGCCGAAGATATTGAACGCAACATGTTCCAGCGGCTTGATGTGCCGGATCACTGCGAGTGCAAATAGGAAGAAAATAACCGCCAGGGACGTCAATACCGCAAGCGTCACGTCCAGGCTGCGATGAAAATGTTGTTGGGCGCGGCAGTGGGGGCATTCAGCAAAGTGCTGTTCGTAGTCTTTGCGCATCTCAGGGCTGATACCTGAGATGTCATAACGCCAGCTTGCCAGAATGGCGCCCACGACTCTGTCAGTGCACTTCGTTCTTGCCATAAGGAATGACCTGCTTCTCAAACGAGGTGTCCAAGCACTATCTTGCAGCGCAACCAATATTCAAACAAAGGCTTACAGGCATTAGACGCTTCAACGGCGATGTGGATTCACCTTGAATCGAACTAACATTGCCATCCCATGGCGGAAATCCTGGCGTTTCCCTCGCCTAACAGCTTGGTACTGTCTGATGCCATGTGTGTGACCATTGTAACTTACTTTACCTATAAATAGATAGGCGAAAGTGGTTCGTGCTGCGCCGCCAGCAACAGCCGATTGGCCAATAGACTGGCGTGTCCATTCAGCGCGCGCTCCGCCGCAACCCTTGCCAATTCCGGAAGGTTATTGCTTTCAGAAAGATGCGCCAGGATCACGTAAGCCGCCTGCCCGTCGTACTGGTTTTCCAGAAAATCCGCGGCAGCCTCGTTCGAGAGGTGACCAACGCGCGACAGTACCCGTTGCTTCACCGACCACGGATACGGCCCATCCCGCAGCATTTCCAGGTCATGGTTCGATTCCAGTAGCAAAAGGTCCACGCCTTTCAGCTGTGCCTTCACGTTCGGCGGAATATATCCCAGATCCGTAGCTACTGCCATCCGCACCCCCTCTGTGCGAAACACAAAACCCACCGGGTCGGCCGCATCGTGTGGAATGGTGAAAGGGCTAACCGCAATATCGCCAATCTGGAACGCCTGGCCTGCCTGAAAATACTCCACTGCAGGCAGCCACGTGGGGTCTTTCGCCGCCACAACCGGCTCCATATCCGAGTCCTGTTCAGCACCTGATGCTTCAAGATCAACATCTTCCGCTTCGCCCTCCGGCTCGCATTGCCCAGCTTCCGCCTCCGCCTGCCGCTCGGCTGCCTGTTTCCGGCACTGCTCAATCCATTGCGCATACGTCATCTGCCGCCGTGGCGAAATCCAGCGCATCCACGCCCGGTGCGTGCCTTCGGTCAGATACACCGGAATACCCAGTTTCCGCGCCGTCACAGCCAGCCCATGAATGTGATCGGTGTGCTCGTGGGTGATGACAATCGCGTCCAGCGTCTCCGGCGCCTCGCCGGCCAGCTTCATGCGCCGGAACAGCTCCCGGCAACTCAACCCGGCATCCACCAGGATGCGCGTGCTGCCCCCGGTGACAACCGTCGAGTTGCCTTTCGAGCCGGACGCAAGCACCGTGAAACGAACCATAGTCTGAGAATAGCGCGGAAGCCTGTTGATCGCGCGGAGGGGATAACGGCCAAGGTTCCGTCTTGCTACTTCGGAACAGCAGTACCACCGACCGCCTTCCGCAAGGCCGCCCGCGCCAGCAACCGTGTCGAGTCCAGCACCGGCAGCGGTGAATTCCCATCGTCAATGATGAGCGGAATCTCTGTGCAACCCAGTACCACGGCGTCGCAGCCCTCCCCTTGCATCCGTCCAATCACTTGCTGAAAACTCAGCACCGACTCCGGCTTGAAAACCCCATAAACCAGCTCGTCCATAATGATCCGGTTAATCTCCTCGCGCTCCCCCGCGTCCGGCCTCACAAACTCCAACCCCCGCGCCGCAAGCTTTTCCGGATACACTTCGCTCTCCACCAGCCATCGAGTCCCCGTCAGACCGACACGCCGGAAACCGCGTCTTACCGCATCCTCGGCAACCGCCTCTGCAATGTGAATCCACGGTAGCGGCGATTTCGGCTGCACAAAACCCAACGCCTGGTGGATGGTGTTGTCCGGGCAAATCAGCAAGTCGGCCCCAATCGCCGCAAGCTTATCGGCGGAGGCGAGCATCAGCCTAGCAACCCCCTGCCAGTCGCCCGTGTAAATCAGTTCCATGTAGTCGGCCAGTGAGTGCGTGTGAAGCGAGATTTCAGGATGCGCATGCGGCCCCAGAACCCGCGCCCCTTCTACGCAAATTGTCCGGTAACACAGCGAAGCTCCCTCGGACGAGCAAGCGACGATCCCAATATGGCGGCCCATGGGACAATTCTACAAAGCCGCAACCGGCTGCTGTTCAAGCTGTTCTCCCCAAAGATTAGTGTTCCCCGAAGGTAACCTTCTCGGTTACTCTCAGACATATACAGCCGATTTTCCCCCACACCGGCATTTGCAATACTTCGATCGCAGTCGAAGGAGGTCCTGACCATGCGTAGCATCTCAAATTCCCCCAATCGGTTCATGTTGGGACTGCCCATCTGCGCCGCCATAGCTGCCACCCTGCTCTTCGCCCTTTCCAATCCTCCCGGCAAAACCGTTCTGGCCGCGGACAGGTCAGCTTCCACAGAACCTGTCGTCTGGGACCGCGCCGCCGCCGAGCGCTACCTGGATAGCCGCGAGGCGTGGTGGCAAGACTGGGATCGCACCCATAAGGACCACGGAACTTACTGCATCTCCTGTCATACCCAGGCGCCCTATGGCCTGGCGCGCCCAATCCTGCGGCAGGATCTTCACGAGCCCGCCCCCTCAGGCGCTGAGCGCGTCATGCTCGACAGCATTGAGAAACGCGTGCGCATGTGGAAAGACGTCGAGCCCTTTTACCTCGACGCTCAATACGGGAAAGGCAAGGAGATCGAGTCGCGCAATGCCGAGGCGGTGCTGAACGCGATCATCCTCGCCAGCTACGACGCACACCTGGGACGCATCACCGAAACCACCCGCTTGGCTTTCGATAATGCCTGGGCGCTCCAATCCAAAGATGGCCCTGCAGCGGGAGCATGGGTATGGCAAAACTTTCACTACCCGCCATGGGAATCGCCGGAGAGCGAGTATCACGGCGCAGCCTTGTTTGCCGTCGCTGTTGGCGAGGCCCCGGCCTTTGCAAAAAATGAGAAGCTGTCGCTCTTTCTCAACGGGAAAGCAGACAAGTATCGCGACGACCCAAAGATTGCCGGCAATCTTGCCGCGCTGCGTGGCTACCTGCAGAACCATTACGATGCGCAACCGCTGCTAAATAAAACGGTCGCCCTTTGGGCCTCGGCACACCTCCCCGACCTCCTCACACACGCGCAGCGCGAAAAGCTTTTCGCAGAACTGCTCAATCGGCAACGCACAGACGGCGGCTGGAGTCTGAAAGACCTTGGCACCTGGGAGCGGGTAGACAACACGCCGCTGCCGGATAGTTCAGATGGCTACGCCACCGGCCTCGTCGTGCTTGTCCTCCAGGAGAATGCAGTCACTGATCCTCGTGTGAAACGCGGACTCGATTGGCTCGCAGACAACCAGGACAAAACCACCGGCGCCTGGGCCGCCTGGTCGCTCAACAAGAATCGCGACCCCCAATCGAACATCGGACAATTCATGAGCGACGCCGCCACCAGCTACGCCGTGCTCGCGCTCGATGCACGAAAGGCGTCCGCTCCTGAAAGCTCCTCAATTCCTGATTCGCGACGCACCCCTGTCACGCGCTAAGGATGCCCTTCATCCTGAGCAAGCGCAGCGAACCGGGCGGGTGTTCCCTACGCACAGCGATAGGTCTTCGTCGCTGGGGGATGGGAATCAAAGAACCTGCTTCCTGCGCTTTCTTTCCAGAGAGGATGGGAGACGAGAACCCATCGCTTTACTTGACTCGTAACGCAATCAATGGGAACATCCTCTTGACTTCATACAATTATCTGATTTCGCTTCGAAACGGAAGCTTGGAGGAAAATCATGGGATTCATGACGCTTCTGAAGATCTTCACGAAGCTCGTAAAAGGCGAGGATCTGCTCGCATTCATGATCTCAGCCTTTATTGCATATTTGGTTGGCTCGTTTTTGCCGGAAGGTCCCTGGGTGAGTTATGTTTTCATCCTTCTCTTTTACCACCTGTTTCTGACATGGGTTGTCATTGACCCCGATCGCAAAAAAATTCACTCTGTGTCCATCGCTCCAACCATTGTGATGCACCTCACAGTTCTCTCGCTCATTGTTGGCTTCATAATGGCGCGCAGCAGTGTCCCGTTCTTCGTTATACTTCGCTTCAGTATCGTTGGCTTGGCCATCGCCGAACGCAGAATGCTTTCCACCTGGACTGTAGAGAAGAAAGAAGTCCCGGTCGTCGACGCCAAGGCAGCCGCCATTTCCGCCGCCGCCGCCGAGGTCAGCGATTCACTCACCGGGGAAGAATACGAGGAATGGGTCAGCTATCTTAGCAAGCGAGATCCGCTATCTGTGAAGGCTGGAACCACCGTGAAGCAAGAATACGAGCAATGGCTCCTCGCCCGCGCCAGGAACCGTTCCGTGGTTTCTTCAAACGCGAGTCCGGCTTGAAGCGCGCTCTGTATCGAATCCACCTGGTTGCCGTTTGACACATTCGGCTAATCCAGCACCGCACTCGGCGCATTTCGGAACGAGACGGCAATCGAATCACCGCTGAAATCGCAATCGGCACAACCTGAAGTCGATATGAAGTTCACGCAAAGGAGAAAGTTATGGGTGCATGGCTCGGCTTGGAAGGTCCGGATATCTTCGCATACATGGTTTCGGACGTTCTCGGAATGCTCGTTTTTTTCTGGCTTAGGCCAACAAGTATCACCTTGGCCATCACAGCGTCCATTTTTGTCTCATTCCACCTCTTCCTTGCGTGGTTGGTAGTAACTGCTGATCACGAAACGGGCTTCTCCCTGCCAGTCGTTTCTACCATCGTCACTCACCTTTCCTGCCTTGTGATCGTCTACCTCTGCTCCGCGCTCATCGCCGCCATCTCGGCTTCAGCGCTTTTCCTCCCAATTTATCTCCTGCTCCCTCTTCGCCCAATTCGTTACATTCTTGCCCTGTGTATTCCGGGCCTCGCCATCTTTGAGCGCTATTGGCTTTTCAGCGGGGGCGTCAAGAAGAAGGAAGTTCCGCTCACCCCCGAAGCCCAAGTCCTCGCTGCCGAGACAGCCGCAGTGGCCGACGCAGCCACCGCCAACGATTACGATGACTGGCTCCAGTTTGTTGCTCGGCAAAAGCCTCCGTTCCCCAAACCCGGTAGCTCGCTTAAGGTCGAATACGAACGCTGGCTTCTCGCAAGAGCTAAGACCCGGGCGGCGGCGCCATCGAACATCAAGCAGGCTTAAGCAACATAGGCGGGTAAGGCGAACCCATAGCACAAATCAGCGCAAAATTTGGCGCATCGCCGCCGCATGCACGGGCAGAAACTTCCCAATCGGCGACAAACCGACCGGAATCGCCAATCTTGTATTCTCTCGATGAAGTTAGTACAAGGTTCGTTTACTAGCCCTAGGTAATCCGATGTTCCGAGAAGACCCATGAAACTCCATCGCATAATGGACCCGAAATCGATTGATGAACGGTTGCTTGCCCAGGCACTTGCTGACGATGCCAACGGGGTGGTGATGCAATTCTCCCAGAAATCTGCTTATAACACTTCGCTCCTTGAAGAAGTGAATGGGGCCTGCAGAACATTTGGAAGAAAGGTCAATGTCCGATTTTATGCACATTACGGTAGCCATTTCGATTGTGCGCATCTGCGGCATCTTCCTGAAGTGCGTTCTTTGAATCTCGACTGCCTTGACGGCATCTCGAACGCTGACGAATTGGCGCACCTTCAGCACTTGGAAGAGTTCGATTTTGGCGTATATGATTCCGACCTACCCGAATTACTGCGGATTCCGTCCTTGATGAACCTGCGCAAGTTGATTATTGGGCCTTCGCGGAAGAACAATATCGACCTCTCGCCACTTGCGGGTTATAAACGATTGGAGGATCTGTCACTGTGTGCTCAGACGCGCGGGCTCGAATCCATCGCACATCTTGATATGGTGAGGAGGTTGTTCTTCAGCGGCATGGGCAAGCGGCAGTCTTTGCACTTTGTGCGAACAATGAAGGGCTTGGTTTCCCTTAAGATTATGCTTGGGGGCCGCGAGGATTTTAAAGACCTTGCACACCCTGGAATTGTGAATTTGGACGTGATACGGGTTCGCGGCCTCTTTGAGGTCGATTTAGAACTGTTCCCGAATCTCGAGAAGCTGCGAATCGAGGATCAACTCCAGATTTCAACATTAAGTCTGACGAACGGACCGCATCTAAGGCGGCTGTCTGTAGCGAATTGCAAGGCCCTCCGCCTCCTTCAGGGGATCGGCTCCGCAGAGCGCCTCGAGTCCCTGCTCCTGTCAAGGACCGCTATCGAACCCGAATCTATCCTGCGTGACCTCCCCGAATGCCTCAAATGTCTTTCGCTGAGTGGATACGGAAATCGACGCGACGATGAACTCCGGAGCAAGATCGAATCGATGGGTTATGTGCCAGCTAAGTACATGCATGATGAACACGCGCTTTAGCGGGCGATCTGTCGGAGGAACTGGTAGATGCAAGGCAGAATCGAGCCAGCATGTGCGTTCTGGGCGGTTGACCGCCTATGCGGAAGTTTCGATTGAGGCAACCCTTCCTCCTAATCCTGGCGCGTTCCACCGAATCTTAATTGGAGCCAGTTGCCCCCATGGCCGGGACTCAGACTAAACGCGCGGAACCTCGCTCTGCATGCCCAGCAGATTTCCGTCCGGGTCATTGAAGAAGGCCATCCACAAATCGTGATCCGGCATCCTCGCCACAAGGTGCGGAGCGTGCGTGAACACCACCTCCTGCTCCAGCAGCAGGGCATGCGTCCGTTGAATGTCGCCCACCTTGAAATAAATAATCGTCCCGCCCGGTGTAAACGGCTCCTCTTGGACCCCGATCATGAAGCGAACCTCGCCGCAAAGAAAAAATGCCATGCTGCCCGCATCGAACAAGAACTTCATCCCCAGCGTGTTCTGGTAAAACTCCTTCGAGCGCGCCAGGTCGGTCACCGAGAGGGCGATCTGGCCAATCTTGTCGAAATGAACGGCGGTTTGAATTTCATCGGCTTCGGTGGTCATCGGGTCCTCCATTTACTTAGCTCACCTAACGATATACCATAAATTTGTCCTGCCATGGCAAACAAAATTCCACAAGATTCTCAAATAGTTGCCGATGAAATCCATTCCGCGGCCATTCATCTGCTCCGGAAGCTTCGCAGAGAAGACTCGCAAAGCGGTCTCAACTCTCCCCGTCTGTCGGCGCTCTCAGTGGTTGTCCTTGCGGGGCCGGTGACTTTGGGCGATCTTGCCGCTGCCGAACAGGTGCGTCCGCCGACCATGACCCGGATTGTGGATGCGCTGGCCGAACTGGGATTCGTAACCAAAAGAAAAAACGCAAAGGACGGGCGAAGCACGATTATCACCGCTACGCCGGCGGGCAGAAACCTGCTGATGCGAGGCCGTGAGCGCCGCGTGCGCGCGCTGGCCACGCAGATCGATAAGTTGAATGCAGAGCAACGGGCCACGTTGCAGGACGCGGCAAAGATTCTGAAACAGGTTATCGCAGCCATTTAGATCCCGGTCCGAAAGCTGCCTTGTATAGATCGACCACAGCCGGCTCAACCAGACGACCCGCCTGATTCTCAGCACCTAAATAACATCCGGAAGGTTAGCCGGTATCTCGATCGAAACCAACGTCCCCCGCCCCGGATTGCTCACCACGGTAAAGCTGGCCTGGTCGCCATAAAGCACCTCCAGCCGCTCCTGCACGTTCTTCATGCCAATACCTGCCCCGGTCCGCCGCAGTGCCGACACCGGCCGGTTGCTCATGCCCACACCATCGTCGGCCACCTCAATCAACACGCGGTTTCCATCCAGCCGGCTGCGCAGCGTCACCGTCCCGCCCTTCAGCCGCGGCTCAAGCCCATGCTTGATGCTGTTCTCAATCAGCGGCTGCAGCAGTATGCTCGGCACCATCACCTCTAACGTCCGCGGATCAATCTCCTTCTCCACCCGCAGCTTCTCCGCGCCGAAACGCACCACTTCAATATCCAGATAATCGTCCGTAAAACTCAACTCCTCGCGCAGCGGAACATAGCTGTCGTGGTCCTTCAGCAACGCCCGCAGAATGTTCGCCAGCTTCACCGTCATTTCGCGAGCCAGCTTGGGTTTCGTCCGCACCAGAGATGCGATCGAGTTAAGTGTATTGAACAGAAAATGCGGATTGATCTGCCGCTGCAACGCATCCAGCCGCGCCTCAAGCAGCAGCCGCTTCTGTTCTTCCAGCTTCAGTTCGACGCGCAGCGTATTCCATACCTTCAACGCAATCCCCACCACGATCGGCGCGCTCAGCCACACCATCACCTGCAGCCACCACTGTGGCGCCATCAGCGCAAAGATCCGGTTCGGAAACTCATGTTTCAGCCAGGTACGGCAAGCCTCTGCCGCCACAATCAAAAACAGCATCAGGAACTGCCGATCGATGCGTGGCTGGCGAAGATTGCGCCTCACCCAGCGGTAAAGGCTCAGGTCGATGAACGGTGTGAACGACCAGATCTCTTCCCTGCCCACAAACCGCCCCAGCAGCCCATACCCGAGCCCCAGCGCCACGTTGAACGGCAACGCCAAGTATTCGTGATGTCCCACCGCGGGAGCCGCAAGCACAGCCCCGCCCAGCATGGCCCACACCGGTCCCAGCAGCAGCCCCAGCAGAATCACAGTTTCAAGTGAGATGTCCGCGGCCAGAAAGTTCGGCACCCTGATCCGGATCAGGACCCCCAGCGTCAGCGGCACCACGATGAACGCCAGCAATGCCAGGGTCTGGCGCCCGGTTCGCCTCTCCGCAAAGATCAGCCGCCGGAACGTCGTCACCCGCGCCAGCACGCTGGCAACCGAGGCGGAAACCCCCAGCTTCACCAGCAGCGTAATCCAAATCAGGTTGACGGTCACCCCATCACTGTACCGCGCCATGGGCCAGACAAACTAATGCGCCCAGCCTACTGCTCATCCACAGGAACCGGCGGCGTCAGGTGCAACGCCTTCAGGAAATCCCAAGCCTTCCTGTTCACTGAATCGGAGATCGCATAGTAGTTATGGTCGTGCTGGGGAATAATCGAAAGCTGCAAAGCGTTCCCATGCTTCTCGAATTCCTTCTTCGTCGCGTTCACCAGGTCTAGTGGAAAGTTCGGGTCACGATCCCCAACCCATATCGCCACCGGCATCTTTCGCGCGGCGTAGTCAAATAGGTTGTATTGATCGGTCCGCAGCGCCCCCGCGTGAACCGCCGCGGCAGCATAGTATTCGGAATCAATCAACGAAAGAACCAGCGAAAACGCCGCGCCGGCCGAATGCCCGAACAGGTAAATCCTGCTTCGATCGATGGCGTGCTTCGCCGCCACGTCTTCAATCATGGCGTGGAAAAAATCGACCGAGTCCGGTCCAGTATCCCAGCCTGCCGAGTTCCACGCGTCCGGCGCCGCAATAATGAAATGCTCCTTCGCCGCCAGGTCCTTCCAGCAGTCGGCCATCACCAGCCCGTCCCTCCCCGAGCCATGCAGCAGAACAACCACGGGCAGCGGGCCTTCGCCGTCCGGTATAAGCGAATAGTAGGTCCTCGTATTCCCGGCAAATTGAAACGTAAGCTTCGCCACTTTCTCTTTCGCCGACGCAGTGACCGCCAGCAGTAGAGCGCAAAGAACGAGTGTTCCAACACGAAAGCTTTTCAATGCCATCTCCGGGTTGTCCGTGAAACGCAGCCAGTATAGCCCCAGTCTCTCAGTCTCTGATCTCTGATCTCTGATCCCTGATCCCTGATCCCTGATCCCTGTAGAATGGAACCATGGGCTACGTCAGCATCAACAAGATCGCCGAAGCCGATTTCCCCACACGCTGGGGACACTTCCGCATCCTCGGCTTTGAAGGCCTGCTGACAGATCCGCGCCCCTGCTGCGAACACGGCGCCCGCGAAGGCCGGCACGTCGAGGGTTTGGTCGCGCTGGTCATGGGCGATATTCACGCCGCTCCGCCACTGGTGCGCATCCACTCCCAATGCCTCACAGGAGATGTCTTCGGCTCCCTGCGCTGCGATTGCCGCCTGCAGCTTGAACTGGCGCTCGGCAGCATCTCACAGGCGGGCGCAGGCATTCTGCTGTACGAGCAGCAGGAAGGCCGCGGCATCGGCCTCATGGCCAAATTGAAGGCTTACGAGCTGCAGGACCACGGCATGGACACCGTCGAAGCCAACGTCGAGCTTGGCTTCGCCGCCGACTGTCGCGCATACGAGCTTCCCGCCGAAGTCCTCAAGCTCCTCGGTGTCTCGTCCGTCCGTCTCATCACCAACAACCCTGAGAAAGTCGCCGCCCTTGAATCAGCCGGCATCGCAGTGGTCGAGCGCGTCTCCGCCGAAGTTGTCCCGCAAGACAGCTTCGCCGGCTACCTCAAGACCAAGCATGAAAAGATGGGCCACATCCAGGACTCGCTAGTCACCGAAGAGCGGGCAACTTAAGCGTCGACTCCGGCCTGCTACCGAGTCGTCTCCGGCAACTCAAAGTCGATCCCTGCTTCCGAATTCGCTTTCGCCGTCGCAACCATATCGATCTGGTCGATCGGGATCACGCGCTGATGCCGATCCCACACATAGACAACGTTGCGCGTCAGCACATAGTCATGGATCTGCACCGGAGTACGCCCATCCTTGAACACCAGCGTCACCCCATCCTCGTTGGTCAGTCCCTGACTCAGTTGCGAACCGCCAGCGGACTGCGGGTAAACACCAGCAGCAGGTGGATAAACGCCGGCAGTCTCAGGCGGCTGCTCCGGATACGGTGGCAGCATGTCAGGCGCCTGGTAACCATTGTCCAGCGGGGTCGAAGCAGCGTCGTAGTCGTACCCATCCGGATAGTCAAGAACGTAGGGTCCGGGAACACCATATCCGGAGACCCCGTAGAAGACCGTCGATCCATAAGGCGATACATACGGCCTGCGATGCTCATAATTCCGCCGATACGGCGCGCGTCCACCGGCATTCGCGCCGCCATAGCCGCTGTATCCCCGTTGCAATCCCTGAACAGCCAACGGAGCACGACCCAACGGAGCACGGCTTGGAGCCACGCCGCGATACCCTGAAAATCCTCTGGGAGCGGAAGCAGAAAATCCGCCGCGCCCACCCGACATGGAATGGCCTGAAAAACCACCCCGCGCTCCGCCCCGCTGAGCGCAGACCGGCAGCGCAATCACAAAAGAAGCCAACGCAACCGCGACAAGACGCTTCATGAGCACATATTACGCCTGTTTTTCAATTAATAGCAGTGTGCAATCGTTTCCGCCCATTCAGAAATGCACCCTCAAATCGGACGAAGCTGGCATCCACCCGTGCGAGCCTCCCACGATCGTCTGCCCCACCGCAGGTGGCTACGCCCGCAAACCCCTCAAAACCTTGGCAGTAGTCACCACCTGCCCCGCATGCCGCTGTGTATGGTCCGCCACGTGGATCAGCGCCCCGCCAATCGATGTCGGCAACTGCTTCCGCCCCACCCCGCGAAACTTGTCGAAGTCAGCCGTAGCCAGCACCCGCACCCGCTCCGCCGCGTTGCTGAATGAAACCTCAACCTCGGCCAGCAGCATGGAAAGCGTCTCATCCCCAAGCTTCTCCGACTTCAACGCAGCCAACTGCTCTTCGCTCAGTTGTTTTCCTTCCGCATACGTCAGCAGCCGATCCGTCGACCGCGCAATGTGACGCAGATGAAAGGCCACCGAAGTCAGTCCAAGCGGTTGAGCATGGATCTGGCTGTCCGTCAGCCCCTCTGTCCACTTCGCCAGATCATCCAGGGCCAGGTCCAACGCATGCAGCACGGCCCGCCCCACCGCCGGAACGTCAGCATGGGTTCCGCTCAACCACGGCTCAACATAAGGTGCAGAAACAGAAGAACTACTCATAGGAACGTCCTCAAGATCATTCTAAATTTTGTCCCGGGATAGGAACTCAGCCGGTGTCAGGATTGCCACTCCTTGCCACGGGTGCAACACCAAAAGATCCTCGTCGCTTGTGACGATAACCTCGGCTTGTGCGGCAAGGGCCAAGGCCAGAATGAAATCATCTGTCCCATCACGGCATTGCCCCTTTGCCTGGTTCAGAACCGCACCGGTCAACGCGAATATCTGAGAATGCCTTCGGATCGTTTCATAAAATGCCATCCGGGTATCTCGGCCACATAGGCATCGAATCGTGGCCTATGAAGAACTTCTTCGAGTTCTCCAAGAGAGTCGGCACATGAACAAAGTTGGCAATTCTTCAACGCCAGCGTCAAAGCCCGATCCGGAACGGAAGAAGGCCGAAGCGATGCGCTGACCAGAGAACTTGTGTCGAAGACGACTCTGCCTTTCATCGGCTGCCGGGAACTGCATTTCTAACGTCCAAAAGCTCCTCACGGACCATTCGATTGACATCCTCATCCGTCAGCACCGCAGCGGCTGGAGTAACACTCTTCAGGGCCATCGCGCGCCAGGCCTCCAGATCTTTCACGGCGTTGGCTCGTCTCTCTTTTATCGTTGTGAGTTCTTCCATGTCCCTCGGCGAGATAATGATCGCCGCTGGACGCCCATGCCGGGTAATCACGACCGGTTCTCGCTGCACCGTATCCAGCAATTGCCCAAACTGATTCTGCGCTTCTGCCGATGTCTTCGTAATCATGGCTCACCCTCCAGATATAGCTATTATAGCTAAAATAGCTAACTTGCGGGCTCTGCTCACGTTGTCTGGACCGCCGAAGAACACTCCGCGGTGCTACATTTGTTTCTGATTCCTTCGGAGACCATTGTGTACCACCAACTTGCCGTTGTTTCCGTTCTTTTACTCACATGCCTGCCTGCCGCCTGCGAGCGGGATGCGCAGGACGTCTCCACAACCGGCACGACGCCTATTGCACCCCTTCTGTTGCCGCAGGTCCTGACGATCTCTACGCCGAAACACTGCGACGAACTCGATGGCATTGTCAAATTCGCCGCCACGGTCGACGCTAACGGTTTTCCGCAAGGGTTGAAAACGCTGGAAGCCAGCGACCGGCGTCTGGTTAACTTTGCGACGAAACTCGTCGAAGCCCAGCGTTTCAAGCCTGGCACCATTTATGGCTCGAACACGGCGGTCCCCGTTGAGTTGACCGTCGGTTTGCATACCTGCGCTCAACGCGAGAAGCACCCGACCGATGGAGATTTCTACAGATTCACGCTCCGCGCGCACCCGCTGTTTGCGCTTGCGGTTGTAGCGGCTCCAGCGGTGCAAGAAATCGTCCCGGCTCCCCCCACAGAGGCTGCCACAGCCGAACAGGTGGAAGGACAAATCAGCGCTCCCATCCCGACGGTTCTTATTGATCCGGCAATTCCCGTTTCCGGGAAACTTCCGAAACGCGGTGCGTGTTTAGTGGGCGTGACGATTGATGCGAACGGACTTCCACAGAATATTCATGTGGTCCGCAACCTCGATCCGGAACTCGATAACAACGCGATAGAAGCGGTGAAGAACTGGCGTTTCAAAGCGGCGCTCCGCGATGGCAGCGATCCGGTTGCCGTAGCTGGAACGATTGAGGCAACATTCGAATATGTCGACAAAGAACCCGTTGCTTTTGCCACCTTCGTCCCGGAAACGCCAGAGGCGATTCAGGCCGCCATTGCACTCCATGGCAGGAAGCGACCCAACCTGGAGCCGGTCAATGCCGACGAAGTGATCGCGCGCTACATGCCGGTGAGCCGCGTCCCGGGCCGCTGTCTTGTCTCCCTGTTAGTCGACACAAATGGAGTGCCGCAGAACGTACACATCGTCAAAGGCCTGGACTCGGGCGTCGATGCGGACACAGTCGCGATGGTCGAGCATTTGCGATTCAAGCCTGTGACGCTTGATGGGACTACGCCGGTTACAGTTGGGCTCATCGTACCCGTGCGCTATAGAACAACGGTGCAAAAGCCCACGTGGAGGGACGTATTCTTTGATCTCGCCGAGATTCCGATCCTTTTCTTTTTGTAGTACTGCTCTGTAATACACGCCAGGAACACAGAACGGTCGAGCGCCGGGCACCCCTCAAGGTCTAGGGCAAGACGTAAGGTGTAGAACCGGCGAAGGTCTCCTGATCACCCCGCGCTCTTAACCCTTACCACCGTAATCTTGTCGAACCCCTCTTCAAACACCGGCGGCTTCAGCTTCTCCGCCATCTTCCGCATCACGTCTTCGCTCACGCTGCGGTCCCGCTGGCTATTCCGTTGCAAACACACTTCCAGCGGCACGTCGAAAAACACCGCATGCACTTCATACCCGAAGCTCTTCGCCATCTTGATCCATTGCCGCCGCTCGTGAATCGACAAATTCGTCGCATCCACATAGTTCCACGGCATCCGCGCAATCAGCCTTGCCCGCAGCAGTGACCGCAGCGTCGAGAAGACCAGCCCCTGGTACCGCTGCTCTTCCACATCGTCAAAAAGAATATTGCGCAGCAGATCGCTCGAAAGCGGCGTCACGCCCCTGCGCCTGAACCACGTCGTCTTCCCCGAGCCTGGCATCCCGATCGCCAATATCACGTAGCCTTTAGGCGCCAGTGACGACCGGCTTGCCGCCTCCGGCTCCGGCGTAGGCGCCGACGGAATCTCCGGCTGCGTCTCCAACTCGAACCGCCCCGATCCCGCAGCTTCATCCCAATCCTGTTTGCTGGGCCGGTCCGTTCGCGCCGGGCGCGCATGGGCAGGAGCCTTTACCGCCGGAGCCCGGTTGGGCTGCTCCTGAGCGCGCGGAGACGGACCTGCATGTGTGCCCGAGCCGCCCCGCGGTGGGTCGTCCCGATAAAACGGCACCAGCGGAGCTGGCTGATTCGATGGGAGTTCCTGGCCAATCTTGCCTGTGGATTCCGAAGTGTTTGGTGCACGTCTCGAGCGTCTTCTCATTCCGCCTTATACCCTTGCTAGTTACCCGAATACCATACTTGGCAAGCCCGCTGCAAATAGTGTGCAGCCCGTCACATACAGTGGTGAACCACAGACGTCATCCTAGCGATGAGCGGTTTTTGGTGTGGCGTGAAGACGGAGTGAGTTTTCACGTCGTTCCCCACGCCGGAGTGTTACGATCAAGGGTTTGGTGGAATCGCTTTCTGGGCCTTATCCAGACGCCGAATGCAGCAACCTCTCACCCATAGCCTCAAAGATTACGAAGGAGAACACAAACATGGCAGTTAAGGTTGGAATCAACGGCTTCGGCCGAATTGGCCGCAACGTTTTGCGCGCCGCGCTTGGCAATCCCGAAATCGATTTTGTTGCCGTCAATGACTTGACCAGCCCGGCCACACTGGCCCACTTGCTCAAGTACGACTCGATCCTCGGTAACCTGAAAAATGAGATCGGCTCCGGCGAAGACTTCATCACCGTCGATGGCAAGAAGATCAAGGTCTGGGCAGAGCGTGACCCCGCCAAGCTCGATTGGGCTTCAGTCGGCGCGCAGGTCGTCGTCGAATCCACCGGCCACTTTACTGATGCCACCAAGGCCAAAGCGCACCTCGGCGCGACCGTGAAGAAGGTCATCATCTCCGCCCCCGCCACCAACGAAGACCTCACCGTCGTCCTCGGCGTCAACGACGACAAGTACGACGCGTCGAAGCACAACATCATCTCCAACGCCAGCTGCACCACCAACTGCCTCGCGCCTGTCGTCAAGGTTCTGCTCGCTCACTGCGGCATCGTCTCCGGCATCATGACCACCATCCACAGCTACACCAACGACCAGGTCATCCTCGACTTCCCGCACAAGGACCTCCGCCGCGCCCGCGCCGCCGCCATCAACATGATCCCCAGCTCCACCGGCGCCGCCAAGGCCCTCAAGCTGGTCATCCCTGAGACCGCCGGCAAACTCGACGGCTTCGCCATCCGCGTCCCAACCCCCAACGTCTCCATCGTCGACCTCACCTTCATCAGTGAGAAGGCGACCGACGCCAAGGCCGTCAACGCCGCGCTGCAAGCGGCAGCGGAAGGTGAACTCAAGGGCATCCTCGGCTTTGAGACCAAGGAGTTGGTCAGCTCCGACTTCAAGGGCAACAGCCTATCCTCCATCGTCGACGCCCCCCTTACCAAGGTCGTCGGCAACAGTGTCAAGGTTCTCAGCTGGTACGACAACGAGTGGGGCTATTCCAACCGGGTAGTCGACCTCATCGGCTTCCTCGAAAAGAAGGGCCTGTAGTCCGCAGGGATCAGGGGTCAGAGATCAGTGGTCAGTCTTTATCTAATGACCGTCTCCGTCCCCTGATCCCTGAAACCTGATTCCTGATCCCTTTTATGCGAAAAAACATACCTGGCGGTTCCCCCTACGAGCCCATCATCGGCTTCTCCCGCGCCGTGCGCGTGGGCAACGCTGTTCACTTGGCCGGCACCGGTCCCGTCGGTGCTGACAATGAAGACGTAACTGGCCAAACCCGCCGTATCTTCGCCATCGCTGAGAAGGCCCTGGCGGAAGCCGGCGCATCCCTCGCAGACGTCGTCCGCACCCGCATGTATCTCACCCGCGCTGAAGACTGGGAATATGTAGGCCGCGTCCACGGCGAGTTCTTCGGCGACATTCGTCCCGCCGCCACCATGGTCGTAGTTGCCGCCCTCCTCAACCCCTCATGGCGCATTGAAATCGAATTCGACGCCGTCATTCCCGAGGATCAGCTTCTTGATCCGCATTTCTTTGACGACTACAAACCTGAACCCTGATCCCTGAACCCTCAAGGAAGACCCCATGCCCAAGCTCTCCATCCGCGATATCGATCTATCCAACAAGCGCGTCTTCATCCGCGTCGACTTCAACGTCCCCCTCACCGAGGACGGCAGCGAAATCACCGACGACACCCGCATTGTGGCCACGCTGCCCACTATCGTCTACGCCATCAAGCACAACGCCAAAGTCATCCTCGCGTCGCACCTCGGCCGCCCCAAGGGCAAGCCGAATCCCAAGTATTCACTGCGCCCCGTCGTCGATCGCCTCCGCGAACTCCTCGACAAGGAAATCGGTTCCTTCGAAAACGTCGCCTTCTCCCCCGACTGTGTCGGCGAAGTCGCCTACGAAATGGCCACCAAGCTGGAATGCTGCCAGGTCCTGCTCCTTGAAAACCTCCGCTACCACCCCGAAGAAGAAGCCAACGACCCAGCGTTCTCCAAAGCCCTCGCCTCGCTCGCCGATGTCTATGTAAACGACGCCTTTGGCTCCGCCCATCGCGCCCACGCATCCACTGAGGGCATCACTCACTTCCTCAAGCCCGCCGTCGCCGGCCTGCTCATGGAAAAGGAAATCACCTACCTCGGCAAGGCGCTTGAAACCCCTGAGAAGCCCTTCGTCGCTATCATTGGCGGCTCCAAAATCTCCGGAAAAATCGACGTAATCGACAACCTCCTCGACAAAGTCGATACCCTCGTCATCGTCGGCGGCATGGCCTACACCTTCCAGCGTGCCCTCGGCGTCACCACCGGCAAGTCCCTCGTCGAAGAAGACAAAATCGACATGGCCAAAGCCGCTCTCGACAAGGCGAAGGCCAAAGGCGTCAATCTCCTCCTACCGGTAGACAACATCCTCGCCGACAGCTTCACGCCCGACGCCAAGACCCAGCCCTGGGATACATCCGTCAACTTCCCCGCCGACTGGCAAGGCCTCGACATCGGCCCCAAGTCCGTCGCCGCAATTGAGAAGGTAGTCGCCACGGCCAAGACCATCGTCTGGAACGGCCCCGCCGGCGTCTTCGAATTTCCCAGGTTCGCTGTCGGCACCAACGCTATCGCTCACGCCGTAGCCGCCAACAAATCCGCCATCTCCATCATCGGCGGTGGTGACTCAGTCTCCGCCATCAACCAGGCCGGCGTAGCCGACCAGATCACCCACATCAGCACCGGCGGCGGCGCCAGCCTCGAGTTCCTCGAAGGCAAGAAACTCCCCGGTGTAGAAGCCCTAACCGACAAGTAGCCACTTCGCGCAAATTGCCGCATAAATGTTGGGTGCCCCATTCATCGCGCAGTTTCATCGCGCGATGAGTGGGAAGCACGAAGCCCTGCTTCCGATGCTCCCCTGCTCCACATCACTCCTTGCCTTCCCCCGCCACAATATGTTCCTTCCTGGCTGATAGCACCGCCCTCGAATATATTTTCGCCGATCCGACTTTCGGGCGATTCGCGCCGTTGTCATTGATGTCTATAGTCGGTGGCGCTAGACAAGCGGGCGAATGGCGTAGCGACAAAAAACGCTTCCATCCGCGCCTATAGCATTTTCGGAATGGATGTAGACCGAAAGCACTCCCCTCAAAGGTCTACGTGTATTCCGGAAATGCTCAACTCCCGTGATGGGACTACTGTGTCCAATGTGAGGTCACTATGAACAAGACATTCTCATTTCCACTCGGCTATGTGCTCGCAATCGCTGTACTCATCACACTGGGTTCCATTCCCCCTCGCGCCCATGCCTCGTCTTTCGCCTATGGAGCCGATGTGGGCTGGTTAACCCAGCTTGAGAGTCTCGGATATACCTACGTTGACGCGGGCACGCAAATGAGCGCCCTCCAGATCCTCAAGAACGATGGCGTCAACACCATCCGTATCCGAACCTTCGTGAATCCCACCATCACTGCCGGCAGCCTTGGCGTAGGCAACTGCAACCAGGCGGGCAGCATTGCGCTCGCCAAGCTTGCCAACTCAATGGGCTTTCAGATCATGATCGACTTCCACTACAGCGATACCTGGGCGGACCCCGGCCATCAGACCATTCCCGCCGCCTGGGCCGGCCAAACCTATGCCGAACTCGAGACCAGCGTCTATAACTACACTTTTAACTTCATGAAAGCACTGGCCGCCGACGGCATTTATCCGCAGTGGGTGCAGGTCGGTAACGAAATCAACTCCGGCTTGCTCTGGCCCATCGGAGAGTACACAAATTTTCCACAAATGGCGGGCCTCATCAATAGCGGCTTTAACGCGGTCAAAGCGGTCAGTAGTAACACGGAGGTTGTCGTTCATTTGGCCACTCTCAGCAATCTCAGCGACTTCGAATGGTTCTTCGACAACCTCAAAGCGAATGGGGGAAAGTGGGACGTCATTGGAGCCTCTTACTATGACGGTCCCAGTACATTGAGTACCATTACAACCAACATGAACACTCTAACTGCTCGTTATGGCAAGCCGATCATCATCTCTGAGATCGGTCACGCAGTGAGCGACTTGAGTGGAAGCGAAGACGACCTGAAGACGGCCATCGCGGCAGTCAAAGCCGTTCCCAACGGCATGGGTCAAGGTGTCATCTGGTGGGAGCCCGAAGCTCCAGACAACTCCACCACCAGCAACTACTCAATGGGCGCAGCCACTGTTGTTTCAGGAAAGGAACTGCAATTCACCGCCACCATGAATCAGTTCTGACCTTGGGGTGTATCCCTTCGCCTGCGGGCAGCCCAGGTTTAAACCGCCACAAATTCTGGGTGCCCCAATTCTTGAAGGCGGTCCAAGTTCGATGAGATGAATGCTCTAAAAAACACGCTTCAATATTTGCGCTAATTCTGAGCCATTCCATACGCGGCAATCTTGTTCACTGAGAGGTAACCGCCGGTTGGCGATCATACATCCGGAACCCGTTGCTTTCTCATGACGATTGACGAGTGAGCACATTTCGGGCTCAACTCTGGATTAGGATTACACTGATTGGCATGGAAAACGACGCTTCAATCAGGAATCCATGCTGGTCCGATGAAAAGCCGCGCAGAGACAACAGCGGAAATCGTTGGAACTTCCGCGATTGGTATGCGGGTGCTCTCAGCGATCCAAAAAGTCAGGCCGCGCGCCTGTTCTTCTGGGATGATCAGAAGACTTCCTGTGGCGTTGTGCTCCTCCCGCCAGATTCGGTAAAGCCTTACTCACAGCTAAAGTCTCTAATTGAGAAGTTGGTTGCTGATTCGAAGCTCAGAAAGCGGCACCAGCGAGAATTGCAGTTTCCGCTTGAGGCGCACTACTCTGGATACCCCGCGTTCCCCGAGGAGGTCCGTGAAGGGCCCTCGTCCTCACAGCCGGGAAGGGCCAAATGAAATCAATGGCGATCAAGGCTAAGGCACTTGCGGCAGTGGCCTCGTTACTTGCTGGTTCGCTAGCGTTGGTTCTGTCATACGAGGTACTTGATTGGTTCCTGATAAGGTATTGGGAATGGCAGCACGATGGTCGCGAAATGGTGTACACCTTTTGGGCGGATTTTCGGACCATTCCATTCGCTATTCTGGTTTCGCTCGTCGCGGTGTTTCTAACGTATCGATTTATTCGACGCCGATCCAAATTGAGCCGGTCGAGTTAGCGAGAGAAGCAGTTGATGGTGCTGTCAGGCGCTTCTGGACGTATCACCGGTAACTCGTCTCCAACTCCCTTTTCGACTTTCCCAAGGTCCCTGACGGCCAGAAACCGGGGTTAAGTACGGTTGGCCGACAATTCAGGTGCGACTGCGAACTTGGACCCTGCGGCGTTTTGCCTTTACTAATGTGCCGAATGCATATGGTTCCCGTATAAGATGAAGCTAGCGTTATATGTGGGCACCGTCTGTCAAGGAGGCGACATGCAGCCGGGTGCCCCATCCGCAGCCTTATCGCGGCAAGGGTGGGCGGGCACACAGCTCAAGCCCCTGCGTCCATCGCCACAAAGTGCCCTTGTTTCGCAAACTCCAACAGCGCTCCATCCGCCGTAACCAGCGTCGCACCCAGATGCCGCGCCGTCGCAACGAGTATTCGATCAGCCGGATCAGCGTGCATCTCAAACGGCAGGCGCGTGCTGGCCACTGCAATCTCCGGTTCAAGCGGAGTGAGTTTTAACCCTGGCAAGGAGAGTGCATCTCGAACCCAAACCAGAACGTCTCGATAGAGATCAATGCGCTTCTTTCTTACCAGCACACCGATCTCCCACGGCGTGATCGCCGAGATACACGCGCAATCCCCTGCACACGCCCGGCCTATTGCCTCCCCAGCGTCCACGCCCAATTTTGAATCTCCGAACATCAACCAAATCAGGGTATGCGTATCGAGAAGAAGCACAGGCCGAGCAGAGTCGGCAGAGTCCGTCACCGGTTGGCCTCCCACTCGTCCTCTAATGGCGAAATAATGTCGCCCAGGATCACTCCGCTACCGCGCATCGATCCAAACGGATCGAGGTATATTTCCGCCGGCACTGGCACCAGTTGCGCCACCGGCTTGCCATGCTTCGTAATAATCAGCGGTTCGCGTTTTTCCGCAACCTCATCCAGCAATTTCAGGCATTTCGCCTTGAACTCCCCGGCAGCAATTGTGGTTGGCATGGCAATTCCTCCCATGGTCACAGACTATGGTCATATTTTAGCACCAACCTGACAATGGCGAGTCAAGTCACTCAATCACGATGCGGCAGTCACGAATCTTCGCTCAAGCCCAACTGACCATCGAACTACTGACAACTGCCATTGATAAAATGGGCAACGATCCAGGTCAGGCGGAAATCTCCCATGCATTCACTGCGGTTGGCATTCCTCACGGTCTCAGCATGCCTTTTCTCGACACCCGGCGTCAGTCAAACATCGCCGTCATTACCAACGCCGCCAAACGCCCCAGTTCCCAAACCGGCCGGCCCCATCGGCAATCTGAAGGTCCTCAACTGGGCAGGCTTCCACGCCGCCCTCACCTACACATTCGACGACTCCATCCCCTCGCAAATCGCCAACTATCCCAAACTGCAAGCCACCGGCGTCCACATGACGTTTTTTCTCGTCGGCGCAAGCGACGGCAACTCACCCGTCTGGGCGCAGGCCGCGAAAGACGGCCACGAGCTCGGCAACCACACCGAGCATCATTGTCATGCGGACGCCACCGGCTGCGCCTGGGGACCCTACGCCGGAAGTCTTGAGTCTGAATACGATCTTGCAACCGATCACATCAAGCAGACCTACGGAGTCAGCAACGTCTGGACCACCGCCACTCCCTACGGCGACATGGGCTTCGACGACGTGGCAAAGACCCGCTTCTTTCTGAACAGAGGCGTCCGCGGCGGCCAGATCGCTCCCAACGACGCGAGCGATCCCAGCAATCTCCCAACTTTTGTCGCAGGCGCAGGCCAGACAGCCAGCGTCTTCAACTCCCTGATCGATGCTGATCGCGCAGCCGGCAACTGGCAGATTCTTCTCTTTCATTCGCTCGGCGGCGATGGCGGTTACGCTCCCGTCGACGTTGCAGACGTCATTGCCAGCATCGATCACGCCAAATCCACCGGCGACATCTGGATCGATAGCTTCGTCAACGTCGGCGCATACTGGGCGGGCCAGAAAGCCGTCACCAATGCCACCATCACCCGTGTCGGCGCCAACACTCTGCTCACTTGGAAATTGCCCGATCACTTCCCGTCCGGAAGATCCATCCGCGTCACAGTAACCGGAGGCAAGCTCTCGCAGGGAGGCGCCACTCTTCCGTGGAATCCCGCCGGCTACTACGAGGTCGCCCTGGATCCCGGCTCCCTCACAATCTCAAAATAGGGAGACCCGCTGCTACCGGTTCCCTGAGTTTCACGGGCTCGCCTCGCTACCGCTCCACGCCCGAATCTGTACGCATCTTTGCGCGTCCACGCGAGTGCAATTGCACTGTAAACAAAACCGAAATAAATCGCTCACTATCAATAACTTAAGCCTCTATCTCATGCGAAATCAGCGCACTTTCCAAAAATGCGTTCAATTCTAAGCAATCCTTTACTTCATTTAGTTCAATTCTCTACAACCGAAACACATCCAAAAGGCTGCCCGCAAGGTTCATGTCGACGCGAAATGCAACCACTTGAGCAGCCTTTTCGCATGTTTTGTAACCACTTGAGCAACCTTTTCAGCTATGTAGTACAACCCTCCGAGCATACGTTTGGCGCCTCAGAATTGACCTCTGTCGGGGTCAAAGCGAGCGCCATCGAGTAGCATTCTGATGAGACCCAGGAGCACCAAATGCCCTACTACACGCGAGTCCTAACCAAGCAGGAAGACTTCCCCTCCCTCGATGAACTCGCCCAATTCATTCATTCCGAACACCCTGAATACAAGGTCACTCTCGAAGAAGGCACAGAAGAAGACTGGGAAACCCTCCTGCTCTCCGGCAACGACGAAGTCGAAGTCGCCGTCCTCGAACGCTACCCGGTCTCCGACGGCTCCGTCGGCCAGGACGAAGTCGCCGACTTCATCCTCGACCTCGAAGACTGCAAGCCCGAATCAGGCGTCGACTGGCTCATCGAATACCTCGGCGAAGTAAAGATCATCTACGCCTTCCAGCACCTGCAAGGCGCGGAAACGGTCGACGGCAGCAACGCCCTTCACGTACTCCGCTCGCATCTCTGGGAACGCGGCGATGCCATCCTGCAGGCCGATGGCGAAGGCTTCACCAATGAGGACGGCTTTCACATTGTCTGGCAGTTCTCTGAATCCATTTCAGGCCCATGGAATATGGGGATTTACAAAGATGACATCTGGTACCACTTCAAGATGGACCTCGGCGATCCAGATCATCGCGCCGCATTTCTCGCCGGCGAGGTCCCTGAAGATTTATCCGCAATCCCCATCACCGGCTCGCGAGGCTAAAGGCCCTTTCGCATCCGCGTGTGAGTTCGACCCGCGCTGTGCCCGCCGTCACCCGGCATCGCCAATCCCATCCACTAGAATCACCCTGAGGAGTTTGACAAACAATGCCCCGTAAAGCACTCATTGCCGCCAATTGGAAGATGTTCAAAACGCCTGCCGAAGCCAAGGCGTTTGTCGATGCTTTTCTACCTCTCGTTGCCGGCCACGACCGCGACGAAATCGCGCTGTTCCCTTCGCCGGTTCTTTTGCCCACCGTCGTTCAAGCCGCCAAGGGTTCGAACGTGGCCGTCGGCTGCCAGAACATGCACTTCGCCGAAGAAGGCGCCTACACCGGCGAAACATCCGTCGGCCAGCTCCTCGCCGTCGGTGCAACCCACACCCTCATCGGCCACTCCGAACGCCGCCAGTACTTCTCCGAAACCGACGAAATCGTAAATAAAAAACTTCACACCGCCCTCAAGCACCACGTCATCCCCATCGTCTGCATTGGAGAAGTGCTGGCCGAGCGTGAAGCCGGAGAAACTGCAAGCGTCCTCACTAAGCAAATCGTTGGTGCTTTCGCTGGCATTACCGCGGCAGCCGCCGCGCCTATCGTGATTGCGTACGAGCCCGTCTGGGCCATCGGCACCGGCAAAACAGCTACTCCGGAAATCGCAGTCGACGCACACAGAATAATCCGCGCAGAAATCGCCAAACTCCTCGGCGCGGAAGTTGCATCCGCCATCCGTATCCTCTACGGCGGTAGCGTCAAACCCGATAACGCAACCTCCCTCATCGGACAGGAAGAGATTGACGGCGCACTCGTCGGCGGCGCCAGCCTCAAGCCAGACTCTTTCGCGGCCATCGTCAAGTACTAAATTCTTCCATAGCGCGGGCTGGTCAACCCCGTCCGCGCTGCAACAAAGTCAAAGCTTCACACGCACTTCGCCGTCCGCTACTGTGGCTTCCAGAACCTCGGCCTTTAGATCTTTGTCCTGCTCAGTAGCGCCCGTGTGCACATCAAACGCGTAGGCATGCCACGGGCAAACTACCCGTCCGTCTTCCACGATTCCCTCCCCCAGCGGCCCTCCCTCGTGAGGACACGTCCCATCGAGGACAGCAACTGCTCCACCGATGTGGGCCACACACAACGCACGGCCTTGAACGGTAAACTCGGCAACTTCGCCCTCGGGGGGCAATTCGGACTCTGAACAGATGCGAACAAACTGGGGCATGACGAAAGCTCCTTGCCACTCGGCCGTCGTAACCGGCCTGCGCAATTAGCATAAAGGAGAAGCTCCACCGACGGCGCAAGCGGAAAAGAGTGCCCTGATGTCTCCCAGGAAGGTCAAAACGAAACCCACTGCGCCAACGCGCGTTTCACCAAAACTGACGTCTGCTCTGCCGCGCAACAATCTGAGGACACCCCCGCCAACGGTCTCAGGGAGATGGCTGCTCACAGCCGCAACTCTGTCTATTCTGGCCGCAGGCTTTTGCGCCTGGGGTGCGCTCTGCTTGCTTTTCTGGCAAGGAAGCTGGCAGCTCTTGTATCACCCCGCATCAGCCATTACCAGCACCCCGGCCAGTGCAGGCTTGCCCTTCGATCCGGTAGCCTTCGCCACTACGGAAACCGGCGAGCAGCGCCTCAAAGGCTGGTGGATCCCTGCCGCACCGGGCGACCGATACGCCCGCTTCACCGTCCTTTACCTGCACGGCCAGGATGGTAACCTCAGCGACTCGGTCGACGCCCTTACTACCCTGCACCAGGTCGGCCTGAATGTCTTTGCCTTCGACTATCGCGGCTACGGCCAAAGCCAGTTTCAACGCCCCAGCGAAGCCCGTTTGCTTGAAGACGCCGATTGGGCCATCCAGTACTTAACTGGAACCCGTCATGTTACCGCCAGTGCCATCGTCCTTGACGGTCGGGACCTGGGCGCCAACCTTGCGCTTGAAGTTGCCGCAGCCCACCCCGACCTGGCTGGCGTCGTGCTCGAATCGCCCCTCGACTCGCCCATGGATGCCATCTTCAATGACCGACGCACTCGGTTGGTTCCGGCTCATCTGCTTGTGCAGGATCGATTCGATATGAACCAGGCTGCAGCAGGATTGAAGATTCCATCGCTGTGGTTTGAGTCGAGGAAGCCGCCAGGAGTAGCCAATCTCCACGAGAAACCCGCAGCTTTCCGGAAGGCAGGCTCCACAAAGACCTTGGTTTGGCTAGTCTCGATCAGCGATTCTCCGAAAGAGAATGCCGACGCACTCGCGCACTGGCTTGACGATCTGCCAGCGAAGGCGGGCAATTCATGAAGCTGTCGGCGAGCTTCGACTTCGAAAACGCGAATCGTTCCGCCTCTATCGATCGGTCGTCTGACGATGAGCCCACCCGTGGACGGCGTGATCAGAAACCGGCCATCCGGGCTGAATGCCACGCTACCGCATCCCAGATCGGACACCTTCTTTTGGTCAAGAATCTTTCCGGTACCGACATCGATCAGGAACACGGTTCCAGTTCCGTAGATTCCAACAGCGACTAGTCGCCCGTCGGGGCTGAATGCAGGGTCTGATACATAGTCATAACCGCCAGGAGGGTCGATAGCATAAAGCATGGTTTGATGCTTTACGTCCCAGATTTGGAGTCGGCCTGAATCGGTGCCTGCCGCAAGTAACTTGCCATCTCTGCTGAAGGACAACCCACACACGTACCGTCCAAATCCCCGGAGCGCCCCCACCCTTTCACCGGTAAACATGTTCCAGAGCGTTACTACGTCCCAATGGCCTGTGGCCAGCGTCACGCCGTCGGGGCTGATTGCAATCGAGAACCCCCCATGCCTTCCAAATGCACTGACCTGTTTGCCGCTTTGAAGCTCCACTAGGCGAATGTGTGGACCCTGAATACCTTTGCCTGATAGCGACTCGACGACGTACCGGCTATCGGGGCTAAACACATAGCCCGGATAGATATTGTCCGCCGCCGAAATCAACAGTTTTCCGGTCTCGATTTCGGCGACCCCGTGAGCGCTTGCATAGTATTTCCAATCCGCGGAAATGGCCATCGGTCTAACCGACAGCACCTTCACCAGACGCCCCGCGGGAAAGCTCCATAGAGTGAGGTTGCCGGACACATCGTCTTTCGCTGTCGACGCGTCCGAGGCAACCATCGTTCCGTCTGGGTTGAATGCCACAAAGGTCATCCAACCCCATTTGTCCGTCTTCCAACCAACTCCAATCTGCTTCACGAACTTCAATGCAGGGGTCTCACCGTAGGAGAGCGTCTGCACCAAAATCATTATGGCAATAAGAAAAAAGCGGCTGCGGTCCACCGGAGGTTCTTTCAATCTCATCATCGTCTCTTACACCTATTGACTTGCTTCGATCATCGCGGCATATCCCGATGCAGCGGCTTCACGCGGTAACCCGCCTTCTTTAGCCGCTTGCACATCTCCTCCGCCATCATCACGCTCCGGTGCTGGCCGCCTGTGCAGCCAAAGGCCACTGTCAGATAGCTCTTTCCTTCCTCGACATAATGCGGCAGCAAATAAAGCATCAGCTCCGTCACACGCGTGAGGAACTCTTTAGTTTGAGGAAATCCGCTGATATAAGCCGCGACCTTGCGGTCTTGGCCTGTCTTTTTCCGAAACTCCGGCACAAAGTGCGGATTGGGGAGAAACCGAACATCAAAAACCATATCCGCATCCAGCGGCACGCCGTTCTTGAAACCGAAGCTGAGGCAGGAAACCAGCAGGTGCTTGGTCTGATCCTCGTGTCCAAAACGGTCGAGGATGTGCGCACGCAGCTCATGGACATTGAAGTTTGACGTGTCGATTAGCGTGTCCGCCAAATTCCGGATTGGATCCAGCAACTGCCGCTCCTCAACGATCGAACGCGAGACAGTCTCCGATCGCCGCAAAGGGTGCGGGCGTCTCGTCTCGGAGTAACGGCGAACAAGCACCCCATCCTGCGCATCCAGAAAGACAACCCGGGTAGGCAGCACTTTTTTCACTTCCTTGAGAATCTCCGGCAGTCGGTCGAGGGTTGTTCCCTCGCGAACATCGACCACAATCGCGGCCTTCTCCAACTCCTGGGAAGCCCCGACCAGGGAAGCAAAATCCGGAAGCAGTTCCAGTGGCAGATTGTCCACCGCGTGAAAGCCAAGGTCCTCAAATGCCTTGAGCGCCGACGCCTTGCCCGCGCCGGAGATCCCGGTCACGATAACAAGCTCCTTATCGAGATCACCCAATTTTCCCAATTGCCCCGCGCTCTTGACGCCCGCATGGGCCGGTTCGCTTCTGCGGGCCGACTTCGATGACTTCATGGGCACATCCTACACTGAACAAGAGGGCGCCGAACGCGCGGATTCAGGAATTAGACTCGCGGCGCGGAAACCGATGGACCAAGGATCGAATGACTGATTGCCTCCGCCGGCTCCATTATTCCTGAAAACAGGTCGCCCTGCCCCAGTTCGCAGCCCATCCGGCACAGCGCGTCCAAATGCCCGGAGGTCTGGACACCTTGCGCAACCACCTGCATTCCGAGACTCCGGCCAAGGCGGATTAGTGACTCGAGCAGGCAAAGTTCGCTCCCCGTCGAGTTCGAAGCCGCCGCAAGCCAGGGAGCCAGCTTCAGCACGTGAATCGGGAGCCGTACCAAGTGATTCATCGGTGCCAGGTAGGAACCGAAGTCGTCCAGCGCAATCCGCACGTTACAGTCCACGAGGTGCTGCAAAATCGCCCGCGCGGCGTCCGGGTTCTCGTTCACCGTGTTTTCCGAAACCTCAATCAGCAATCGCGACGGATCGGCCCCGCTTTCCAACAACGCCGCTTTTAGTTGCGGAACCATGGATAGGTGGTAGAACTGCCGCTGCGTCACGTTCACCGTTATCGTCAGATCTCGGTCCGGCATCTCATCCGTCCAGTTGCGCAGCTGCCTGCAGGCTCTTTCCAGCAACTCCCGGCCGATGCTGATGGACAGCCCCGTATCTTCGGCCACTGGAAGCAGGTCGCTGAAATTCGCCACTGAGCCATCTTCTCGCCGCCAGCGAAGCAATGTCTCAAAGCCCTCGATCTTGCCGTCCCGCAGCCGGCAAATCGGCTCGTACCATAGCTCGAATTGGTGTTTCTCCAGCACTTCCCGCAACTCACGCTCGAGGTCCCGCTGGCTGGTCACGTCCGATTCCAGATGCTTGTCGAAAATCTCGTAACGCCCCCCGCCCTTCTGCTTGGCGCGGTACATGGCAAAGTCTGCATCGCGAATCAACAGCTCCGGACGCGTGTGATCGGCTCCAGCCATTGCAACGCCAATGCTCGCTCCAGCTTGAAATGTGAGCCCATGAATCTCGAATGGCCGCTCCATCTCTCTCGAAACGCGACTTGCTACAATATCCAGGTCACTCAGTTGCCCAATATTCTCTACCAGGAGAGCGAATTCGTCCCCACCAAGTCGGGCCGCGGAGTCCTGCGGACGCAGTGCTGCGCGTAGCCGCTGGGATACAGCAACAAGGAGCGCATCGCCCGCTGCGTGTCCCTGTGTGTCATTCAAATCCTTGAATCGATCCAGGTCGAGGAATAGCACCCCGCAATTTTGATCGCGGCGACGCAATCTCCGATTGAGAGCAACAGTCAGCCGATCCAGGAACAGCGCGCGATTCGGCAATCCTGTCAGCACATCATGCAACGCATCATGCTGTAGCCGGGCCTCTTTCTGTTTCCGCTCGCTGATGTCCCGGAAGCTCAGGACGTATCCTTCCTTGGCCCCTTCTACAAGCAGGGGACCGGCAAGAATCGACACGTCCATCATGCAGCCGGACTTGCTCACACGCACCGTTTCAATCTGCGCAAAGCCATTTTGATCCACGGCCATCTCAAGCATGGCATGCTCATGCCTGCATCCCTCCGGCACAATCAGTTCCCAAAGGTCACCTTCGCTGGCTTCATCGGCCGCGTATCCAAACATGCTGGTGAATGCCGGGTTCGTGTACAGAACCCGGTTGCAATGGACTATCAACAGGGCTTCGGGAACGCTGGAGAGAACGTCTTCCATCAAATTCAGCTTGGGCACCCCCGAGCGTCCTTTGGAATGGGCCACAAGCACCACTTCGAGTGGTTCTGTGTTCAGAATGCTGCGAAAACCTTCGACCGGCAAAAGCTGACCGTTACCGGCCAGCAACGTGGCGTGAAACGGGCCTCCCCGCCTGGAGCAATCCACCAGGGTCTGCGTCCCGGCCGTTCCTGAAGAAAGCCTCCACAGAATTTCTTCAGTTGGGCGCGGAGTCCAATCCCTATCTGCGACACCCAACATCTGCCTCGCTTCAGCATTGGCAAAGACAATCCGCCCCTCGCGTTCAAGAAAGACCAGCACCGGCAAAGCGTCGAGGATCTCACGCTGTTCCGCGGAGTCCGAGTTTAGTGGAAGACTCAATCGGTCGATCTCCCAGACAATTCGCGCAGGCTCCAGGTTCGTTCGTTTCCCTGGCATCCAAGTCGCGGCGTCTTAATCGAATAAGGCTTCGTCAGTCTACGTGTTGTGCGTGAAAACATCTATCCCCTTATGCTGTTAGAGAATGTGACCAAAGCGCTTGATACTCCGAGTTGGTGCGGGCCTCATCCCAAGGGAATCTCCACTAGTTCCATCTGTCCGTCCCGGCGACGGTGCAGCACATACATCTCCCCTGCCAGGTTGCGGAAAATCAGCAAGTCGCGGTCGCGAAATTCGGCTTCCTTTACAGCTTCTTCAATCGTCATTGGTTTCAATGAAATGGCTTCCGCGCTCTTTAGAATGTGTGGTTCCACCATTGCGGCCCGAAAAGGGAATGAGTGTACGGCAATCGAACTGCGTAGCCCTCCGGTGTGAGCCCGTTTGCCATCTTCGTCCGCACTCTCCTTCTGGGCCGGACGGGCCTTGGGCCGCGACACTGGAGGAGCGCTGAGGACCTTCTCTTCCTTCGGCAGCCGTTTGCCCTCAAGCCGCCGGTCCCGATGCCGGCGCGCCTGATTCTCCGCGTGCTCCATCGCCTGCTTCAAAGCGGCATCCAGCGAGTCCGCCTTGCCCGTCGCCGCGATCGTGTGCATCCGCGCTTGCAAAGTCAGTTCCACAGTCTGCACATGTCTCTGCGCACCAAAAGTAATCGTTGCGCGCGCACTCTTGCCCAAGATTCGGGCAATCCGCTCCAATCCCTCCGCGGCTTGCGCGCGCAGGGCCTTGGATATCCTCACTTGCCTGGCTGTGAACTCCACTTCCATGGTCAGCCTCCGCTTTTCGTTCTCACAAATCGTCTTCTGTGGTGAGAACTTCGGATTGTATAGCCATTCCTTGCCAGTTGTCGCTCCTCAGGGCGTTCGGATGAAGTTCAGGATTGCAATCTTGGTCAGACGACAAAACGAACAACTGACCACTGTCTTTCCTGCTAATCGCGCCGGCGGCGCTGGTGCGTTGATGGAATGTTCATGTCTTCCCGGTACTTGGCCACTGTTCTGCGCGTCAGTTGTATCCCCTGGGCTTGCAGCGTTGCGGCAAGTTGGTCGTCGGTCAGCGGATGGCCCGAGTCCTCGTCCTCGATCAGCTTCCGCACCTTCCTCTTCAGCACTAAAAGCGGCGTATCGGCGCCTTCCGGTCCGTTTGACCCTTCTGAAAAGAAGAAGCGCAGCTCGATCACCCCTTGTGGGGTGTGCGCATACTTGTTGGCAACTGCTCGGCTCACCGTAGACGGGTGAACTCCGATCTCCTCGGCCACTTCCTTGATCATCATGGGCCGCAGGCCCTCCACACCGAGTTCGAGGAAATCCTGCTGGCGCCGAACGATTATTTCGCAAGTCCTTAGAATTGTGCTCTTCCTCTGGGCAATGTTCCGCATCAGCTGCATCGCGGAGCGGAAACGCTCCTTCACGTAATCCTTGACTTCCTTGTCAGTATTTTCCGCTACCAGCATCCTGCGGTAGCGCGAACTGAGCCGAAGACTGGGAAGGTCCTCCTCGTTCATCGAAACAATCCATTCCCCGCCCCGCTTAATAAACACCACGTCAGGTTCAATCAGACGGGTCTGCTCCCGGTTGTAAAGACGCCCCGGACGTGGGTCCAGGGTCCGGATGAACTCCACACCGCTATCGGCTTCTGCGGGAGTCACGTGCGCCGCCCGCGCAAGATCCTTCACGTCGCGCTTTTGCAGCAACTGCAAATGCTGATCCACAATCAGCGCTGCGACTTCCATGCCGCGCCGCCGCTCCTCCCATTGCGCCTCAGCCTCGGCGCGAAAACTCCCATGCGGATCCCCGGATGCATCCGGCGTCTGCCGGGAGCGCAACTGGCTGAACTCATGCTGCTGCGCCGCAATCTGAATCAGCAGGCACTCCCGCAGATCTCTGGCGCCTACCCCGGCGGGGTCGAGATGTTGCACAAGGTCAATCGCCCGGCGAACCACGTCCAACGCCGCGCTGTATTCGGTATCGTGGCCGTTCTGCGCAATCGGGTCCTGCTTCAACCCGTCTTCGAGACTCCGGTTTTCTGAAAACTGGCTGAAGGCTTCCGCCAGTTCCTCCTCGCTCGCCACTAGGTAGCCCGCGTCATCCAGATTGCCGATGATGAATTCCGAGGCCGCAAAAAGCCGCGAATCAAGGGTCAGAGCCCCCAGTTGCCACGCCAGATGATCGGACAAAGTCGTAGGTTGGGAGAGAAAGTTTTCAAACGAGGGCTTTTCGCTCTCTTCGAACTCCGGCTGCGTGCGGTACCCGGGATCAAGATAGTCCTGAAAGTACGATCCAAAGTCAATCTCGTTGAAGGAATCCTTGGGCGGGGCCGCTGGCTCTTCCGCTCCGCGTCCCAAGAGTTCCTCGCGGCCCGCAACCTGATCCAACATCGGAACCGATTCATCGATCTCTTCCAGGACGGGATTCTCCACCATCTCGGCATCGATCATCTCCTTTAATTCCAGCTTGTTCAGCGCAAGAACGCTCACCATCTGCATCAGGCCCGGTGTCAGCACCTGGCGTTGGGAGACTTTCAGACCTAATCGTGGTTGCAAAAGTGGCATAAATGAGACTCGTTCCGCTTTCGAACTCAATGTAAGTGTAATCTGGCACGAAAATTGCTAAAGAGCAAATTGCCTCATTCCCGGACATCTTTCCCGCTTCGGAACGGTAACGCCTTAGAGGATTTCAATTCGGGAACCTTCTTGTATCTTTCGACTCAGAATTGGCCCCTCGCTATCCAGTTGCCACGTAAATGGCTCAGCAATTCCCAGCATCATCCCAGCGAGAATCCCTCGCCAAGATATACGCGCCTCACCTCCACATCGTTGCCAAGTTCGTGCGGCGTTCCGGCACGGAAGATTCGGCCCTCCGCGATAATATACGCCCGGTCAGTCACGCTCAGCGTCTCGCGCACATTGTGGTCCGTAATGAGGATTCCGATGCCGCTAGCCTTCAAATCGAAAATAATTCGTTGCAGCTCCAATACGGCAATGGGATCAATGCCGCTGAATGGCTCGTCCAGGAGTATGAAGCTCGGCTGGATGCACAGGCAGCGCGCGATCTCCACCCGACGCCGCTCGCCTCCCGAGAGCGCGTATCCTCGGGTGGCGCGAATATGGCCCAGATTGAGCTGGTTGATCAGTCGCTCAGTACGGGTGCGGCGCTCCCGGTTCCCCAGGGGCTGCGCTTCCAGCACTGCCAGGATGTTTTCCTCGACCGTCAACTTGCGAAAGACGGAAGGTTCCTGCGGCAGGTAGCTGATTCGGTAGTTGCGCGCACGCAGATACATCGGCACCCGAGTAATATCCTTGTCGTCCACGAGAACGCGCCCGCTCTCCGGCTCCACAAGCCCCACAATCATGTAAAAGCTCGTGGTCTTGCCTGCGCCATTTGGGCCCAGCAGCCCTACCACCTCACCGCGAGAGATGCGCAGGTCCACGCCGCGCACCACCTGGCGCCCCTTGTAGCTCTTTCCTATCCCCTCGGCAATCAGTGTTTCCATCTATCCTGGCTCGTTCTCGCCGTCATTTTGGCGCTGTGGTCTCTGTCGTGGTTTTGCGGCCGCCGCTCTCTACGCTGACACTATCGTCGAAGCTATGGAAGATCAGCGCCTCACCCGTCACAACTCCCCGGGCCGGATCGGTCATTTGCGGAGGCACGGCTGCACTACCAGTCAGCACATATTCCCCTGTTTCGCTGGTATAAACCAGCTGTTCGCCAGTTCCGCGGCGCCCATCGGAGGTTACCGAAACATGGCCGCTGGCCACAAGACGGTCCACCTGTCCCTGGCCGCCATCTTTACCGGCGTGATTTCCCTCGGGCAAAAGCGTGAGGTCAGCCTCCTTCGATACCGATGTCGCCGTCGCAGTCTGGGCAACGACTGTGCCCAATGCGCCCCCGCGCATTAGAGCCTTCCGCTCTCCCGCGGAGTATCTCAGATCGCCCCCACTCACTTGAATCACGGACGGTGTTGCCTGCTTCGCTGCGGAACTCCGGCCGGACCCGACGCTCCCGGCCTTCGCAGCGCCAGGAGCATTCTGAGCCACCAGCACCGCCATGACCGGCTGCTTCGAATCCCCGCTCCGCGCCACCAGCGTTTGCTTCTCGCGATTCAACACGATGACCGGCGCGGTAACGGAGTTCCCCTGTTGCCAAAGTCGCGCGTGTTCACGGAACGTGGTCTCTCCTGTGGCATGATTCAGTTCCGCTTCCCCTGAGACAACGTGCACCGGACCGCTCCCGCCCAGTGCCACCGTGCCCTGGCCGCTCTTGCCGCTTCCCGTTTTGCCCGGCTGGCCTGCGCTGCCTGCACCAGCCTGCCCCGTGCCCGAGTCAATCCACGTTGCCTTCACGTTTCCGTGCGCGAATGCGTCGCCCGATTCGTGCGACACGTCGATTTTCTCTGCGGTCACCTGCAATCCGCCCTCTTGCACGCGCGGATTCAGCATCAGATGTATCCATCCACCCGCGCCGTCGTAGACCGCGCGGCCCCCCGTGGCCGTCATCGCGTCGGCGCTCTGCGCTCCGGGCTTCGCCGCCGGCTCCTGCGTCAGGACCACGTGGCCATCAAGCACTGCCGACTGAATCTGCGATGCGCTTCCCTGCTCGTTCTTCGCCGCGCCATTGCCAGAAACCGGAGTCGGAGCGAAATGCACTTCCAGGCGGTCGCCTGTTGAGGACTGCTGCGTTCCCGTTGCAGTGGTCTCTTGCAGGCTCCCATGCCCAACACCGGTCATCGCCGTCAACTGCTGCCCCGGCGTTCTGGCAGACACGCCCCGGTTCGCAGCGTGGTTCGATCCATATCCGAATTCTCCGGTTACCTCATCGGCCGCAAACCTTGAAGGCTCAATCGCGCCGTTGCCTCGCTGGCTTTCTCCGGTGATGACTACGCCCCCGGTCCCATGCATCGAAGCCAGTTCCGCGTGGCCGTGTCCAGCATCGCGAAACTCCACATCGGCCACCGGCGAGCGCCATGTCCTACTCACTCGCAACGCGCCCTTTGAATTGGCTGCAGCCAGGGTGGTCTCTTCGCTGTGCATCTCTACGCCACGCTCCATGTGGGAGTGGCGAAGCTCCCCCTGCGGCGTGAATTCAAGTTCCATCGTGGGCGCGGTTCCGTTAAAGTGCCGCTTCAGATTCCCTTGTTGCCTGGCAGAATCCATCACCACACCGCCCTCAAGATGTCCGTTCCGCGGCTGATTGTGTTCATTGAAGTCCATCGCCGCGGTTGGCGAAGCAACATGATCGCCGTTCGCCGTCACGAGCGTAAACCCCTCCGATGCATCCAGTCGTACCGCAGACCCGTCATCGCGGAAAAGGATCTTTGCCACCCCGGCAGTCGCTTCCCCTCCCCGATAATCCACCGTCGCACCTTGAAGATTGCATAAATCGATCTTGCGTTCGAATGCGCCGTGCCGGGCATGAATCTGGACCGCCTCGCCATTGCGCTCGGTGTTCAAAACTACCGCCTCATCCAGCACCAGTTGTCCCTGCTGCGAGTCATATGTGGCGCCGGTCGAACTGCCGCTTCCCTGCACCGTGGAAAAATCCACATGCTGGCTGGTCGTTGCAACTCCGGTTTTCAGATCGTAGGTGAGCCCGCTTGTCTTCACATGAATTTCGCCGGATTCAGCATTCCCGGCTGCCGCGGCAAGCGTGCCTTTGGTTTTATCCCCCACCACGTGCGCGGGCGTCGCCCTGGGTGCAACCGCCGGCGCAACGCCGGGCTTCATCAGCGTAATCTCAACCGCCCCCGCTGCCTTGACCGTACCGCCCTTTTTGTCGTATTCAAACTCGCTGCCCTCAATCCGATCCACTCGGCTTCCGTCTTCCCCGTATAGCTCAATCATCACGTCATGCAGCACCCGATGCTCGTCTTTCAGCTCCACCACCTTGGACGCATGAATCTTGTATTGCGAGTGTGCGCCAAGGGCATGCGAGAAAGTAAACCCGTTGGCCTCTTGCGTAATGTCCGCTCCCAACGGCTTCAGCACTTCGCGAATCGTGAAGTGGCGCTTCCACTTGCCCACGGCCAGGACCACAATCAACAAGCCTACCAGCAGAATCCCCGCGGCCAGCACCAGGGTCCGCAGCCGTTCAATGGTGAATCCCGCGCTCAGTTTGCCACTCCTAAACGCATCGCCAGCCTTTGGGCAAGGCTCTCTCCCAACTCGCTCCAAAGCAGGCGCGCAGTCGCCCCGGAAGTTTTTTCGACAGCAGCGGTGAGCGCAATCAGTTGGCGGATATTCTCCTCAATGTGCCGTGCTGCAACCGCGTTCAGTTCGGTTTCATCTTCCCATTCGTCAAGGAATGGAGCGTCTGGGCCGAAGTCGATTCGAATGTGGCCATCCGCCTCGTAGGCTCCGTCGTCAAATAGTGGCCCGTAGCCCGTTACCCGCACCAATCGCGGCTCCCGCACCCAGGGTCCGGACTGGTTGTCATCGTGAGCGGAAGGATGCGCAGTCGAAAGGCGGCTCTGAGCTTTTTGATGGGAACCTGCATTATCGGCTTTCAGCACCCAAAGATTCCAGCCGACCTGAAACTCGTAGGCGTAGTCGTCATGAAGCAACTCGAGCGTCTCGTCAACCGCCAACCGGGGTTCAACGCCCCCTTCGGATGCATATTGTCCCCGGCCCCAAACCCGCTGGAAGACGGGTGGCTCACTCCAGCTCACCGGCCACACGGTGGCGGCGTAAACCCGCGACTCGCCACCATGCGCAGCAAACTCGCTCAGCACTGACGTTAGCTTATCTGGAAGCACTGCCAGCCGCAGATTCGGATACCACAAACTCAAATAAAGCGTGTCGGACATCTCTATTGATTGTAGACGCGCAGCGGGACCCAAGGGTGCAGCGAAGTTGCCCCTAGGTTGTGACGATCTCACTAAAGTCCGCTATACCGGAAAAGCCGCGCAGAACTTCATCGATCAAGGCGAGGTTTGCGCCGCGAATTGCCGGGTCGGGATCGAGGACCATCACCTTGTCAAAGAAGGCGTCGACAGCTGGGCGCAGAGTGGCGATCTGCGCGAGAGCTTGGTCGTAGGCGCGTTCCTGGCGCAGCTTCGCAACTTCGGGAGCAAGAGCAGCCGTTGCATCCGCGAGCTGCTGTGCTTCAGGCGAGAACCCTGCATCCTTCACCGAGCCCAGAGCAAATCCCTTTTCCTCGGCTTGGCGGAGGATGTTCTTGATGCGTTTGAAGGCGGCGGAAATGGCGGCAAAATCAGCGGACCGGCGCGCTGCGGAGAGTGCCTCTGCACGGGCGATGACATCGCGGACATCGTCGGCTCCAGCAGCAAGAACGGCACTGACCACATCGTAGGCAAAGCCGCGCACGTCTTTGAGGTAGAAGTGGAGGCGCTCGCGGAGGAAGGCGGATACCTGGTCCCTGTTGGCCGAATCGTCCTCGGCTGCTCCGATCACATCGGAGAGCGTCAGCGGCAAGTTCGACTCAGCGAGGATTTTCACAATGGAGTTGGCTGCACGGCGGAGCGCAAATGGATCTTTGGAGCCGGTGGGCGCGTTGCCGATGCCGAACATGGAGGTGATGGTCTGAATGCGGTCAGCTAGGCCAAGAAGCTGCCCTTCGGTCGTGCGTGGAATCGCGTCTTCGATCGAAGCGGGCTTGTACTGGTCGTATATAGCTTTTGCTACCTTCTCGCCCAACCCCTGGGCTCTGGCATACAAACCACCGATAATTCCTTGTAGCTCGGTAAACTCCTTCACTAACTCGGCGGTCAGGTCGGTCTTTGCAAGCTCAACGGCCCTCAGAAGGCCGGTCGCTTCAATTGGAACGCCAGCAGCCTTGACTGCCGAAACGAGTGCGACCGCAATATCCAGATTCTGCTCAGTCTTCCAGTGATAACTGCCTAGCTCCTTCTGGAAGGTGACTGACTTCAGGCTCTCAACTCGATCTTCGAGGAGCGTCTTCTGATCAAAGTCCCAGAAGAAGCGGGCGTCCTTGAAGCGGGCGCGGAGAACGCGGGCGTTGCCGTGGCGAATAATCGCGGTGCCAGCCTCGTCGACCTGGGTGTTTAGAACTGCGAGAAAGTGTGGAGCGAGTTTGCCTGCGGCGTCTTCCACCGCAAAGTACTTCTGGTGGTCGCGCATTACGGTGACCAGCACTTCCTCAGGGAGATCGAGGTACTGGGGCTCAAAATCGCCCAGTACGACGGAAGGCCATTCGGTAAGATGAACCACAGTTTCTACGAGCGGCTCATCCTCACGCCAGCGAGCGCCAGCGACGGTGCGGGTTGCCGCATCAAGCGCTTTGCGAATAAGGTGGCGGCGCTCGGCTACGTCGCAAACGACAAAGGCCCCGCGCAGCGATTCGGAATATTGAGTCGAGTGCTCGATGACGACCGGCGCTTCGCCGTGCAGGATACGATGGCCGCGACTGGCATTGCCCGCGGGAATGCCGCCGATTTCAACCGGAACAATGGCGGAGTCGAGAAGGGCCACAACCCATCGCAAAGGGCGCACAAACCGCTCAGACTTGGCGGACCGCCAGTACATATTTTTTGCCCAATAGAGACTGAGAACCTCCTTGGGGAGTTCCGCGGCCAGAAGGTCAGAGGTCGCGCGCCCCGGCCGCTTGACGGTTGCGCCAACGTATTCACCTTTGGCATTGGTGATTCTTTCAAGCGACTCAACAGTCACGCCGGCTTTCCGGGCAAAGGCTTCCGCTGCAGCGGTGGGCGATTCGTCATTGAAGGCGACTTTCCACGAGGGGCCGGTAAGCTTCTCTTCCGCGTCGGCTTGACTGCCAATTACGCCTTCCACCAGTACGGCCAGGCGGCGCGGTGTAGAGTAAGTGGTCAGCTTAGAGCCAGGGCCGAGCAGGCGTTCACGAGTGAGCAGATCGTTGACGCGCTTGCCTAACTCGGCTTCCGCCGCGGCAATCATGCGGGCTGGAACTTCTTCGAGGCCAATTTCCAACAAAAAATCAGACATTGCTTTTGATTCTTTCTGCGACTTTCAGAGATCAGAAGAGCCGGTTCGGATTCCACCGGCTTGATGGAGTTATGCTGCCTGCTGCAACGCGTAGGCTTTCGCTACCCCTACTGCTAAATTGCGAATGCGGCCAATCACTCCGACGCGCTCGGTGACGCTGATCGCGCCGCGCGCATCGAGAAGGTTAAAGAGATTTGAGCATTTGAGCGCTAACTCATAGGTTGCGAGTAATGGGAAACGGCGCTTGTCGATCAAGCTAGCATCTTCGGCAGCGAAAAGTGCGTTGGCCCGGGCGAGCAGTGATTGCGCTTCAGATTCATAGAGACTGAAGTGCTCCCAGAGCTTGGTAACATCAGCAACCTCGAAGTTATAGACCGAGAACTGCAGTTCTTCGGCCAGCCGCACATCGCCGTAAGTAATTTTCGCGCCTGTCTCCGGATCGACTGCCCAGACAATCTCGTAAATCGAATCAACATCCTGAAGAAATGCGGCGATCCGCTCCAATCCATAAGTCAATTCGGCGCAGATCGGGTCCAGATCCATTCCCCCGCACTGCTGGAAATAAGTAAACTGGGTAATCTCCAGCCCGTCCAGCATCACTTGCCAGCCTACGCCCCATGCGCCACCCGCGGGCCACTCCCAGTTGTCTTCTTCAAACTTCAGATCGTGCTTCGACAGGTCAATTCCGATCGCCTCAAGCGACTCCAGGTAAAGCTCCTGCACATTGACCGGCGGAGGCTTCAGAATCAGCTGGAACTGGGTGTGCTTGAACAGCCGGTTTGGATTTTCGCCGTAGCGCCCGTCCGCCGGACGACGCGAAGGCTGCGCATAGCCAACGCGATAGGGCTTGGGCCCAAGCACCCGCAGAAAGGTTTCGGGCGCCATGGTACCGGCGCCAACCTCTACGTCGTACGGCTGCTGCAGCACGCATCCGCGCGCCGCCCAAAACCCCTGCAGCCGGAACAAAAGCTCTTGAAATGTAAGTGGGATGCGTTTCGAAGCGAAAGCAACCCCAGAGGACGATTCGGTGGATGAAGGCACGGGAAACTCTCTCTCGACGGGACTTCACCGATTTTATCAGCCCACCCGTGAAATCTCAGCACCCAATCCAGTGCCTGGCTTCACCGTGCGATGGTTGAGATGCGGCAGAGCCTAAATCCGCCCCAGCACCTCGGCAGATCGCAGACGTCGCTCCAGATGCCGCTCAAGCGCCTGCAACGTAAATCTCCGTAAATCCTGCCCGCGTCGCCGTGGCCACGGTTCGCCCGCAAATGCGGCGGCAGGCGCCCGCAGCATCCGCTGCGCCAACTGCCACGAGTCCGCCGACAGCGCACTTGCACTCCCGTTCCGATGAACGGCACAGAACAGGCCATCCGCGAGAGCGTTGAAGCTCGTCTCGCCGGCCACCAGCGCTTCCCCGCATGACGTGCAGTGCCCCATGTCCGGCAGGAGCCCCATCAACCTCGTCATCCACAGCGAAAAATAGGTCAGGGGCATCCACGGCTGTTCTATGGTGGTCTGCTCCAAAACCGCCAACAGCAGCCGGAAAACCGTCTCCTGCGGATCGTGTTCTGGCAGCGCCTCGTCCAGTAATTCGGCAAAGAAACTCAGCACGGCCACGCGCACATGATCCACCGGGGCCGAAAGAGGCGAGGAAACAATCTCCAGTTGATCGAGTCGAACCAGTTCCTGCCTGGGACGCTCTGCAAACCACGCCCGCGCCACCGTCATCGGCTCCAGCGCGCCGCCAAACCGCTTCCGACTCTTCAGCGCCGACTTCGCAATGCCCTTCAATCGCCCGTAGTCCCGCGTGAAAAAACTCACGACCAGGTCGGCTTCCTGCACCGGCCAAGTGCGCAGAACTACGGCATCTGAGGTCAAAACGCTCATGCGTTTACTATCTTCGCACTCCACACGCATGGGGGGCGTAGGTTAGAATGGTTTCAGAGGTACCAAATGCCTTCCGCGATGGTCACGTTTAATGGCCGCATTACTCTTCCCCTCCACGTACGAAAAGAACTCGGGCTCAAAACAGGCGATAACGTCGATTTCGTTGAAATCGAGAAGGGCCGGTTTGCCATTGTGCCGGGCGCTGAACCAATCGACGATTCCGAGGCATGGGGTACAAAGTATGACTCCGTACCGGAGTTCGAAGACGCCGATAAAAGCCACGTCTATTAGCGCGCTATCTCTATCTTAAAAAGTGGAAAAAGAATTGTCAGTCAGTGATGGTTTCGACCTCCACTTATCCTTACTTATACTTATGCCTGTAATTTGCTGGTCGGTTGCGATTGTCAAGGCTATTGGCTAACTTCAGGTTGGGCAGATAAAGAAATAGATTGAATACACGAAAGCCAATAAATAGAACTCATATCAATAACCCCATCTCGAAACCCCTTTGACATCAAGTGCTATCGTCGATTTGGACTATACCTCCGCGCGTAGGTTCTAACTGGGGCGATGGGCAACGCCCTGCGCTGATCCGCTATCCAATCAAGACAGCACGACTTTCCCAAGGAGGGAAAATCATAATGGCACAGAATCAGATGGATCAGCGGCCCCAGAACTCGCAAACGAAGAGTGGCCAGAACTCCCAACCGAACCAGGGAAATACCGGCCAATCAAGCGACCGTACGCAAACCGGTAACTCCGGAAAGCAGGGCCAACAGAATCAGCCTAGCAATCAGTCGGAAGTTCGCGGCGGCCAGAATTCGCACTCCGGAAGCTAAGTTGCACAGCATCAGCAGTAACTAGATGGGGACCGGAGTTAGGGGACAACTCCGGTTGCCCACTCAGCTGAAACGTATGCTCGGAGGGGTGTTCTACATAGCTGAAAAGGTGGCTCAGAGGGTTGCAAACAGGGCCAAATGGCTGCTCGGAGGGTTGCACTTCTTCGAGACATGAACCTACCGGGCAGCCCGCGCACATGTTTCAGGTTGCTGAGAATTGAACTAATTGAGGGTTTGGGTTGTGGAGAATTAGCCGATTTTTTGAAAAGTGCGATAAAACTGCACGAGTTTATCGCCTAACCTATTGAAAATATAGATCTTGTTTCGTTTTTCGTTGCTGTGCAATTGCACTCATAATCGGTGCACAGAAGGCTTGGTGATCCGTTCATTGCTTGGGTGCAGCACAAAGGCGCGCAGCCTCGAGGGAGGAAGCGCGCCTTCGGTCTTGAATGAAATCGAGACTAGCGGCCGAAGTGAGCAGCGTTCTTCTCAGTAAAGTGAGCCCACTTCTCCGGCAGATCGTCCTGCGCGAAAATGGCAGAGACCGGGCAGGCCGGAACGCAGGCGCCGCAATCGATGCATTCGACGGGGTCGATAAAAAGCTGGTCAGCCTCGGCGTGGCCGTCTTCGTCCTTCTTGGGGTGGATGCAATCGACGGGACAGGCGTCCACACAGGCGGTGTCCTTGGTGCCGATACAGGGTTCTGCAATGATGTAGGCCATCTTTGAATTCTCCGTGGAGACGTACTCTCGACGCTGATAGTAGCACAGGACCCCGAAGGATGACTCACCCCTGGGTGTCCAGAGTTTTGCGATGCGGGAATCGGGGTCCGCCAGTCCCGAAGGCGGGATTGTCGAGGAACGCGAGGCTATCCCACAATCGCCGCCCGCGTGGCCCGGAGTTCCGCAAACTCTTTGGCAGTGGGGATGGGAGTCAGTTCGCGGCCGGCAAACATGTTCCCGAACAAGGCCACCAGCTCGTCCTGAATGAGCCCGTTCGACGCCAGGATCTCATTGCTGTTTAGCTGGAAATGTTGTCCGGAGAAGTCTGTCAGACGGCCTCCGGCTTCTTCTACAAGCAGGATTCCCGCCGCAGTATCCCATGGATTCAGGTTGAACTCCCAGAACGCTTCGAGGCGGCCGGCGGCAACGTAAGCCAGATCCAGCGCAGCCGATCCTGCCCGCCGCACCCCATGCGATCGCAACGTGAACTCATGGTAAAAGTGGATATTCGGGCTGGCATGCCGCTTTCTGCTCGGAAATCCCGTAGCCACTAGTGACTCGGCCAGTTCCGGCGTTCGCGAAACGCGAATCGGCTTGCCATTCAGCCACGCGCCATGCCCCTGCTCCGCTATAAACAGCTCGTCGCGCATAGGGTCGTAGATTACTCCGGCCACCAGCGTTCCGTCCTGCCCTGATTGCAGATTCGCAGGGCGATGCTCAAGTCCCAGCGAGACGCAAAACTGCGGAAAACCATGGGCAAAGTTGGTTGTCCCATCCAGTGGATCCACGTACCAGCGAAACGCGCTTTCCATTCTGTCGCGTGTGCCTTCTTCGCCGTAGACGCCGTGCCCTGGAAAGGCTTCCGCCAACCGACCGCGGACCAGCTTCTCCACTGTGCGGTCAGCGACCGTCACAATATCCACGTCGCCCTTATATTCAGTCTCCACACCGGCGGTAAAGAACTCGCGCAATCGCGCGCCCGCCTCTTTGGCGATTGTGGATGCCTTCGGAACCCACTGCAAATCGCTTACCGAGGTGCCGCTCAAATGGCTCCCCCGGCTCCGAGAGAGTCAACCCCTTCACGAGCGGCCTCCGACGGAGAAAGGCGCTTCCGCCCGGCTTCGGTGATGGAGCGAATCTGGTGCTTGTAGATAAACAGGTTGGGATGTCCCACGCGCGTCAGCCGCAGCATCGCGTCGTCGAAGTATTCAATCCAGCCGCGCACGGTTTCCCCGTCCCGCAGCTTAACGGTGACTATCACCTGGCGGTCGCTGAGGGAACGCAGGTAGAGCGCTTCCTGGCCAGTTTCGCCGGGCGGAGGCGCCTTGGAACGACGTCGCGTGGATAGTGGGGGTGTCATGATGCAATTTTAGATGCAGGAAAGCTGGAACGGGAAATGCGACCGGAGAAAAATGCCACCTGCGGTGGGGCAAACGCTCGCGGGAGGCTCTCACAGGCTTTATTGCTCTCCCGCCCTCGCGCCAGAAAAAGCGCAAGAACGAGGCACGGAGCTTTTGTGGGCTGGTCCGGCGACTTGAAGGACGACGGCCTTAGTTCTCTTTGGCTGCGGCGTCTGCGTAATAGCCGGTTTTATGGCGCACGTTGAAGTCCTGTGTGGAGGCCCTGGGAACCGTGACGAGCAGGCGGTGAAATATTCTTCCCGGCTCCTGATGCCTTGGGTAATAGCCGATCAAATACTGCGTGCGCAGATCGCTGCTGACGTGGGCGAACGCCTTGTCCAACCCCTCTTCGCTGACGTAGTAGCTTTTGCCGCCCGTTTGCTCGGCAAGGGTGATCAGCGCGTGCTCGCCGCCCAGGTCGCGGCCCGCGCTGGCTTCAATGGGCACATCGATGAGGGAGTAGATCATGACCTCGTTGCGGAGGGCCGCCTCCAGCGCCTGGTCATATGTACTGCTCTTGACTGTGTCCCCGCCATCGGAAATGAGCACCAGCACTTTGCGTCCCTGCTTGGGCCCCAGCTTGTCTGAGCCCAGAACAATGGCA
>Ga0187847_10000472_pt1 | contig 44833 bp, 38 predicted proteins | sample June2016WEW_4_10_FD_132458 | JGI IMG/M metagenome (GOLD analysis project Ga0187847, IMG submission 132458) | Peatland microbial communities from SPRUCE experiment site at the Marcell Experimental Forest, Minnesota, USA - June2016WEW_4_10 | ecosystem: Environmental > Terrestrial > Soil >...
GCACTCTGAGGACCCTTTCCGCGGCACGCGGGAGCACTCAACCCAAGCCGCCGATAAGGGTATCACGATGAGATTATTGACTGTGCTTTTCGATCGAGCTTGGCCATCTCCCGAATCTCAAATGCGAGACCCTGCACATACGGTCTTATACAAGGATTCCCACTCATCGGACTTGTCATTCATATTGAAGTAATGCTGGATACGCGCACGAGCAGTGCGTCCCAATGCTGATCGATCTTCCTCGGACGTATGCATCACTTCGAGCATGGCCGTTGCCAGCGCGCGTGGGTCTTTGGGTGGCACGAGGGAGCCACAAGCCCATAGTAGTTCGCGCACTCCGCCAACGTCAGTGGCAACGACCGGTTTCTCCATGGCCATGGCCTCGCCCAGTGCGAGTGGCATGCCTTCCCACGCCGAAGAAAGCACGAACGCGTCAGCGGCGTCGAGCAGGTCCCGCAGGTCCCGACGCAAGCCAAGCCAATGGACACCGCTAGGTGAGCCCTTCCTTAATTTGGTAACGAAGCGAGCCGACCGGCCCGAAGCAGTGAAGTCAGCATCTCCGGCGATCCACAGTTGCGCATCGGACTTAATCGCTCGCACTTGTGCGAAAGCCGCAAGCAGATTGGGATAGTCCTTGGCGGGAACAACGCGGCCGGCGGCGATCCAGATGAATTCGGAGTCCACATCCATGCGGGCTCTCGTATGGCCCCGACTATCCGCGTTCGGAACGAACTCAGCAGTATCGATCCCATTCGTCAAGGCGATGCATTTTCGTTGCGGCACAGCCTCGATATGCACAAAGCGATCAACCGCTGCCTGGCTTACGGCGGTGGTGCGGTAGCTTAGGAAGTCGGTGAGTCGGTAAGCTGCCATACGCAACCATCCGCCTTCATAAACGTTGTGAATCGTGGAAAGAACGATGGTCTCTGGAACCACGACCTTGAGCAATCGCGCGACAATGTTCGCGTGAAAACTGTGGCTATGCACCACATCTGGTTTGAAATCTCTAAGGAATCGGCGCCCCTGAAATAGCCCCACAAGCAAACCGAGTGGCGTCCTCCGCATCTTCAGATGAACTACATTGTGCGAAGTCGGCCATTCATAAGGCACCCTGGGCCGCAATACCAGCAGAGCCACCGTGTGGCCGCGTGCTGCCATACGATCGGCCAACCCCAAAACCTGTCGTTCCGCGCCGCCCATGCCAAGCGACGTGAGCACGTAAACGATCCGCATTCCCATTCACATCCCACAAAACTCTTTGTGGAACGATCATATCGCGCGAGGGCCGAGCTTCTTTTTCGGACCGAACAAGCGCTCAAGAAAGGCGTCGATGGAGAAGTAGCCAGGGCCAAGAATGAGGATCATCAGCGCGGCAAACCAGTAGACGTAAGGCGTTGCGCCATAGAAGTCTTCGGGCTTAGAGAGAATGTGGGAGAAATTGACGCGATCATCCGGCACGCTCAGGTAAGCCATGGTCATGTTAAGGAAGAGCACCAGAGAGACCAGGCGCGATGCAATGCCGAACGTAAACAACGCGCCCCCCAATAGTTCAATCAGCCCGACTGCGAGTGCAGTCATACCTGGCGCCGGAAGATTCAGGCTCGAGAAAAACTGGGTGACCCTGTCCAGGTGGGTCAGCTTGCCCCATCCATCCTGCATGAACTGATAACCCCAGTAAAGTCGAATCGCAAGCAGCAACGGACTTTGCAGCGAATTTAGAATATTGACGGCACGCGCATAGCTGCCGCGAACAAAGTTGACAGTCGATTGCATTGGTTCCTTTCTAAGCTTTTATCAGTGACTCAAGCTCTGGCGCGCATATCCATCCCAGTTCAGCCCAGTTCGCAAACCACTCACGAATACGCTGCGGGCGCCGCAATTCAGGAATTCGCGAGGCAGCAAAACCTGCCTCCATGGCCGCGGCAAGGGGAAGGCCGCGGCGGATTGCCACGAGAGTGGCAAACTCCTCGCACTGCAAGCGACGGTAATAGACCGAGAGGTCCACTCGATGCGACGCCAGCCAGATTGCCCTGCGACGCAGTCCAGGGAGCTTGACGGGAGCGGTTGCGCTCTCTTCATGCTTCACGCCGGCTTCGCTGGTCTGGCGCTTTTCGCGGTCGTGGAGTGCAAGCACCAGGTCGTCCGCTGCGTAATCCATTGCCATGAGTTGCAGATGCGGTTGGAGCCCAAGGCGGGATCCTCCGTCAAGAGTCGCAATCTGGTCCAGCGTCAGCGGGGTGTGTTCAGCACTATCGAACGACTCGACAAAAGCCCACTCAATCTTTACCACATCCACGGCGAGTCGATGACGGCGGCCAGCCCATTGCGGATTCGCGGCAAGCCATTCAGCCAGTTTCGAGCCGAGGTTACGCAGGCTGAAAGATCGGCTGGGATGCGCTGTGAGATATGCGATGGAGAGCGCCTCAAATGCTGTCGAGCCCACAACGGCGCGCAGCGCGGGAAAGTCTTCAGCCAGAGCACCCAGCACGCGGTACCAGTACTGCCGGTTGTAGATCTCCAAGCGCTCAAATGCTGTGAGGCTGCTGTTGGGCGCAATGAACGACTCAGCCACTGCTGTCATCGCGCGGCCATCCGGCGCCTGGCAGCGCATGTCTTCATCAGCGGTGAGCGGCTGCATGATGGCAGAGGCCATCTCGCGCTGTAACTCAGCAAGGGTCATAGTCGGAGCGCTCATTGCGCGACCTCCGTCAATGCATCCGCGTGCCGGTGGAGATAGCGTTCCGCCTTCTTCGCTTCCGTATGAACCTCGTCGAAGCTTGGAATGTGGTCGTCCCACTCGAGCAGCGTCGGCGTCGGCCCGCAGCGCTCGATGGCCCGCGCATACAGATCCCACACCGGATCGATCACAGGATGGTCATGCGTGTCGAGAATGTACTTCTCATACTTCGAATGCCCCGCAATATGAATCTGAGCCACACGGTCAGCCGGCACGGCATTCACATAATCCATAGGTGCAAACTCGTGGTTCACTGAAGAAACATAAATATTGTTCACGTCAAGCAGAATGCCGCAGTCTGCTCGCTCCACCACTTCGGTTAAAAATTCCCACTCGGTCATCTGCGATCCCGTGAATGCGGCATACGAGCTCACGTTCTCAACGGCCACCGGGATCTCAAGATAATCCTGCACCATGCGGACGCGTTCTACTGTGCGCTCGACAGCTTCCCACGTATACGGAAGTGGTAGCAGGTCGTGCGTGTATGTGCCGTCAACGCTACCCCAGCAAAGGTGATCGCTCAGCCAGGGAGTCCCGGTCCGGCGCACCAGGGTTTTTAGTCTGCGTAGGTGCTCGGGGTCGGGCGCAGTCACCGAGCCAAAGTACATCGAGACGCCGTGCTGTACCACGCGATATTGTTCGAGGATTCGATCCAGCGTGTCCAGTGGCCTGCCGGCATCGATCATGAAGTTCTCCGAGATGATCTCGAACCAGTCCACCACCGGCTTGCGCGAAAAAATATGCCGGTAGTGCGGAATACGAAGACCGATTCCGACCCCATGATCCTGGAACGCGTTAAAACGATTGCCGGGCATGAATGCTCCGCAGATTACACAATACGAATTGAAGATTAATGGTGACACCTGTCGGCAGGTTGCCGATGGGTGTGAATCTCTGGAGACCAGAAAGCGATGGCGCGGAAGGAACTTGAGTGTGAAGACTCCTGCCGCGCCATTTGTGGGGAAGTGACAACTAAGCGAAGTTGGATGCGTGCGGTTTGGAACCGTCGGTGGCGCAGCCGCCCTTGCCCTTGCAGCTGTTCTTGCCCTTGCAGCCTTGGTCCCCGGTCTTGCAACCGCCGGTACCCTTGCAATCGTTCTTGCCCTTACAGGAGTGTTTCGCGGGCGGGGTCTGGTCCAGGCTGGAGAGGCGCAGGCCGGCCTTCGCCACGGGAACCTTGTTCGTGCCCTGGGTGGCCGCCTGGGCCGATACGGAGGTTCCGCCGACCAGGCCGGAGAGAGCTGCCGTCAGAAGCAGTGCATTGATCTGATTCTTTGTCATAGTCCTTTGACCTCGTTTGGGGGGTTGGGGCGGACGGGGTCCACCGGTTGTAGCCACACAGGATCGCCTATTGGCTATCCCGCACAATCCGAGTCACGCAGCTTAGGACTGCGGGCTTGCCGGAAAGGTTACAAGGAAAGTGGCTAGGCTGAAAATGAAAATCTTTCCGGGCCACCTTCTGCATGGAGTACGTCCCGCCCCGGCCATCGGATTGGCCGCGGCTGACTCTGTACGCTACTCTGGTTCTGTCGAGAGGCGGAAGTTGCATGGCGGGACTGAACGGAGAAAGTCACTTGGAAGAACCAAAAGGAATGCGGGCTTTGTCCGTAACCAGCTTTCTGTTCGCTCTGCTGCAGAGCCTGTGTACCGCAGTGTTGACCTTGAGTGGAATCCGCGTTGCCATCGGGCTGACCGCGTTGGCTGCGGCCTCCGGAATCTATGCCCCTGCAAGGGGATTTCACCAGGATGCAATCCGTATCCCTATGCTGATTCTGGCCGCGGCAGGCGCAGTTGTGAACCTTGCCGTGCTTGCCTGGATCTGGCATTTGCGAGAGCGGCCTTCCGCGCAATGGCGCAAGCGGGAGATCAGCAAGAAGGAGCGCCGGTCCGAGCGGCTTCAGGTCGCGCTGGCAATTCTCACTCTCGTTCTGGTGGGACTTGAAACATGGACACATCCAATGGTCCATCGCACCGGTCCCCCGCCGCCGCATTCCAGTACGTCGGTTATTTATGGATCTGACAACTCCAATTCCTTGTCCAACCGGGCATGAAGCCGCTTGCTGAATCCAGCAGGTAGTTCGAATACGCGATCGTCGGCCATAAGCACCACGACGTTACGCGTGGAATCGAGGACTGCGGAGCAGATCTCGCAGGTCTCGAGGTGTTGGTCAATTTCGGCGCGCAGTTCCGCGTTCACCTCGCCGTCGATGTAGGCCGAGATGTGCTCCCACACGTGTTTGCAGTCAATCCTCATTTACCCCACCCAAACAACGCTTTCCGTTTGGGCGAAAAGCCCTCCAGGCGGGGTGCCAGGTGCCGTTGCAGCATGGCCCGCGCTCTGTGCAATCGAACCTTCACCGCGCCCTCGCTGATGGCCAGAGCCACGGCCGTCTCACGCACATCCATCTCTTCGATGTCCCTGAGCAACACAACGTTACGGTAAATCTCCGGCAATCCGTCGATCGCATCACGAAGTATCGCACCCAGCTCCTTGCGCTCCAGCGCCTCCAACGGTACTTCGCGCCAACTCGTCAGAATCGCCGGCGTGTAATCGCCCGTTTGCTCATCCGTATCGGCATCTAGCGAGTCTTCACGTCGGCTTCCCTGCTTCCGCAAGCGTCCCAGGCCCTCATTTCGTGCGATTGAGAGCACCCATGTGCGAAACTGCGAGTCCCCGCGAAAGCTCTTAAGATTCAGGAAGACCTTAATAGCGGTCTCCTGTGCAGCATCCTCAGCCTCAGCCTCATTGCGTAGCAGTGAGAACAGTAAAAAGTATATCGAGCGCTCACATGGGCGAATCAGTTCATGGAATAGCTGCCGCTCGCCTGCAAGGATGCGGCGAATGCAATCCAGTTCGAATTCGGAAGTGGTAGCTGTCATGAACCTTGCAATGAAGCTGGGGGGAAGAAGGTAATTTTACCTGCCGGCGCTTATCTTATCCCAAAAGAGCTATAGCGCAGGTGGTTACCGGGCGAATCCACCCCCTCCGGCTAGGATTCCTGATCGGACGTAAGTTTTTAGTTTCAAAAAGATTCCTTGTGTGCAAAATACAAATTGGGCTGTACAATCTCCACGAGGAGACCCATGGCCGGAGATATTCAACTTACGTGCAGCGATTGCGGGCAGGACTTCACCTTCACCGCTGCTGATCAGGCGTTCTTTCAGGAACGCGGTTACTCGACCCCAAAGCGTTGCAAGAATTGCCGTCAGGCAAAGAAGAACGACCAGGGGGGTTCCGGCTACCGTTCGGCTCCGGCACAGGGTACACCTGTGATTTGCTCGGGTTGCGGCCAGCCTACAACAGTGCCTTTCGAACCACGTGGCGATCGCCCGGTCTTTTGCCGGGATTGCTACCAGGCGCGCAAAGGCAGCGGCGGTGGTGGCGCAGGAAGTTCGCGCGGTCGCGGTCGCTACTAGTTTTCAGGCGGTCAGATGCTCGCCCCAGGCACCTGACTAAGGTTCCCCACTCAAGCACAGTTAAAATTCCACGGCGATCGTTGACACGGCTCTGGATACATCGGACGCTCGCCGAGAGGTAATCCTCGTTCATTTTGGAATCGAGGCGATACCTCCACTAGAACAAAGAGGGGCAGCCAGGATCCTGCGGCTGCTCCTTTTGTTTTCCTCTAAGGCCGGCGGCCGGTTTCGCGAGTGTAACCTTAAAAGAGATCGTCGAATTCTAAAACCGTGCGTGGACAGACCCGTAGCAAGCCAATACACTGGCGCTCTCGGATTCAAGTTCATCGCCTACCCTGGGGAGGAATTACTCCTACAAAATGGCCTCCCAACTATCCCTTACAGGATTTGCGTGGAAAAACCTCTGGCGCAGACGTCTCAGAACTCTGCTCACTCTGGGTGGAATCACCATGGCCATTGGCGCATTTGTGGCTCTGGTCGGATTCTCCCGGTCCTTTGAACGTGAATGGATGCGGCTCTACTCAACCACCGGCACGGACATCGCCGTAGTGGAAAGAACATTCATCAATACATCGATGGATGAATCTTTGGTGACCAAGATCGAGGCGCTGCCCATGGTGGCCAAGGTCAGTCCGATGATCTTTAACATGATGGACCTCACACCGGAGGTCAACGCACTGGTCTTTGGATGGAAGTCCGACTCCTACGATTTTGACGGGCTGGAGCTGCTCTCGGGTCGCCGCTTTCAGGACGGCAAGCCCGAGGTGATGCTGGGCGACATCCTTTCTGAGAACCTGAACAAGAAGACCGGCGATAGCTTGGATATTCAAGGCAAGACCTTCACAGTGGTCGGCACCTATCATGGCGGATCCGCCTTGGAAACCGGCGCAATGCTGATGCCCATCGATCAATTGCAGGAAATCACCAGCCTGCAAGGGAAGGTATCCGGCTTCCATGTGCGCCTTCAGCCAGCGCCAAGTGGCATGTCACAGGACCAGTGGGTGAAACAAGCCCAGGTGGCAATTGACGCCGCACTCCCCGGCCTGCACGCAACTCCCGCATCTGAGTGGGCCAGCAAGAACGAGTTTGTGGTCCTCGCTCATGCCGTTGCCTGGGGCACATCGTCCATCGCCCTCATCGTCGGCATTCTGGGTATCGCCAATACCATGGCCATGTCAGTCTTCGAGCGGACACGAGAAATCGGAATCCTGCGCGCAATTGGGTGGAACCGCTGGAGCATCATGGCCCTCATCCAGATTGAAGCTGCAGTGCTTGGTATGGCCGGAGGGATCATCGGCATTGCCGTCGGATGGGGAGCTCTGCACCTGCTCTCCAGCATGCCGCAAACCGCAACCATCGTCTCAGCGTCTCTTTCCCCTGTTGATTTGTTGCAGGCGCTGGGGATCGCCCTTGCCTCTGGTCTGCTAGCCGGCGCCTATCCCGCGTGGCGCGGCGCGCATCTTTCGCCGGTGGAGGCCATCCGGCATGACTAGTCCCCTATTGGAAGTTCGCAACCTCTGCAAGAGCTACGACGATGGCCGCATTGAGGCCCTCCGCGGCGTCGACCTCTCCATCGATGCCGGCGAATACCTGGCAATCAGCGGGCCCAGCGGCAGCGGTAAGTCGACCCTGCTCCAACTGCTCGGGGGACTCGACACAGCCACCAGCGGCGAGGTCCTGTTTCAAAACCAAGTACTCGGAGCCGCGGTCAACCTCGACAACTATCGCGCCCGCCAGGTCGGATTCATATTTCAGGCCTTCTACCTGCTGCCTACGCTCACCGCAGTTGAAAACGTGCAGGTTCCCATGCTCGCACTGGACCTGTTGCCGACCAATCGTGCCCAGCGGGCCGAGACACTGCTGCGCGAACTGGGTCTGGAACATCGGCTCAACTCGTATCCCAACGAACTTTCCGCGGGAGAGCGCCAGCGAGTTGCGATCGCACGCGCTCTGGCCAACGCACCCTCCATCCTGCTGGCGGATGAACCCACCGGCAATCTGGACAGCGTCAATTCTGCCCGCATCATGGACATTCTCACCGGAATCCAGAAACAGCGCGGAATGACCCTGATCATCATCACCCATGAAAACGACATCGCGCGCGCTGCTCCGCGTCATGTGCGCATTCGCGACGGGAGAATCGAGCTATGAGGCTCATCTGCGCTTCTCTCGCTTCCATTTTGCTGCTGGCCATTCCATCCGCAGCCCCGAATACAGCCGTGTCTGATGCGGCATCCGTACTCAAAGCTCCGCAAGACCGAGCCCGAACGGCAGACTTTCGCGCTTCTGGGCGTCTCGTCCGGGTTGACGCTGACGGTACACGCACCAGCTATGGCATCACGGTGAAGGCTCACTGGTTCCCCGGCATGTTGCGGGTCATGGTGGACGTTGCTCCCCCCTCCAGTGCAAAGCAAGCCAATGCAAAGCAAGACGGTCGCGCTCACATTCTTCTGGAGATGCGTCCGAACGGCCAAAATCTGATCCAAATTGCTCATCCCGGCGACAAGGCCCCGGCTACAATCCCGTTCGACAAGTGGAGCGACGGCCCGCTTGGCCCAGGATTCAGTTATGAAGATTTCCTGGAGCCACAGTTCTTTTGGCCGAACCAGGCAGTCGTGGAACAGACCAAATTTGGCGCCCGGAACTGCGATGTTCTGGACAGCGCACCGGGGCCCGCCGACAAAACTCATTATGCTCAGGTAAAAACTTGGCTCGACCACAGCATCGGTTTTCCTGTATATGTAGAGAAAACATTGAAAGGAACTGGTTCGGTGAAAGAGTTCACCTACTTTGGGCTGCGCCACGACGGCGGGGTCTGGTCTGCTAGCCAGATTGAGTCAAAGACTCGCGGCCACGGAGGTTCGACCTTGTTGATCATCGATCGCGGAACTGCCAAGGCAAATCTCAGCCTTGGCGACTTTAGCCCACAGCAACTCACCCGATTCTAGGATTCCCCATGGTCTTGGTTCTCTTCGTCCTCTCCGTCTTTGTAGCCGCAGCCTCCGCAGGGTTTCTTTACCAATTGATTGGCTCACATCGTGATCGCCGGCTCTACGCCGGTCTTGGTCGCTGGATCGACATCGGTGGCAGGTGCCAGCTCTATCTGATGGAGAAAGGTACGGGTGGTCCAACCGTTCTCTTCGAGTCCGGGATCGCGGCCACCAATTTGAACTGGTTTCACATCCAGGAGAATGTTTCCCACTTCACTTACACAGCCTCTTACGATCGCAGCGGTTTAGGATGGAGCAGCCCCTGCCGTACCGCGCGAACCCCCGGCAACATTGCAACAGAATTGCACGCCATGCTTGAAGGCGCCGGAATCAAGCCTCCGTACATTCTCGTGGGACACTCTTTCGGCGGCTTGGTGATGCGCCGATTTGCCCTGAGCTATCCGGAAGAAGTGGCTAGCGTGTTGCTCGTCGACCCCATGCGCTGCGAAGAGTGGCCGCCGCTGAACCCCAAGAAGCAGAGCGAAATTGATCGCGGCAAGAAGCTGTCCCGTTACGCGATTCCAATCGCGCGCTTTGGACTGGCACGCCTGGCCGTCACTTCACTGCTATGCCGCTCGGGCCGCATCTCCGGCAAGTTAGCCGGCGCCGCTGGAAATGGTGGCCGCCACGTGCTCGACCGTGTCACCGAGGAAGTCGGCAAGATGCCGCGGGAAGTTTGGCCGATCGTGGCCGCCCATTGGTCACGCCCCGGCTACTATGCAGGAATGTGCAGCCATGTCACGGCCGTTCCCGACACGGTCCGCGAAATGAAGGACGCCAAACCAATCCACGGTATCCCGGTGATGGTCTTGACGCCCGGAAAATCGACGCCGCTCTCCGATCAATGCCTCAGCCGTATTGGCGACAACGTGCAGCAGGTCATCGCCCCTGCCAGTGCGCACTGGATTCATCTCGACGAGCCAGATTTGGTCATCGATTCAATTCACCGCATGGTGTTGGACGCCACGCCCGAGCCAGTCGCCGTCCCGGTCTGAGGTTCCTTCTTCTCACCCGCGACAAATGTGGTCCACGGCCCTGCCTTCATGTCATGCAGGATCGGCTTCTGCCACGCGAACTGCGGATGCCTTGCCAGGAATGGCGCAGCCAGAAAATCCTCCCCACACGGGTGGCCTGCGCGGCCGATGAAGCTTAGTTTTGCTGCCAGATCCGAGTCCATGACCTTTCCGGTAACAGCGCCGCCTGGCGAATAGGGCGGATCATCCCAGACCTTTTCCCCCACAGGCGATGTATCCTCATGCCCGCAAAGGCTGCGCTTCCCCGCATCGGTCTTGTGCTCAAAGCTGTCCTCGTGGTCCGAGAGATACGCTTCCGCCAGCGCCGTATCCAGCTTGCCGTAGTGCTCTTTCATGAACTCTTCGGCCCGGATATGCCTCGCGTTCATACTGGACTCGGGGTTGTCGGGATTGAATCCCGGCGTGTCGTCGCGGATCAGAAGCGCGTCGGCTGAGAAGTTCGACGACACAAAGTACCCATCCTTCTTCTTGGTCAGCGGAGTCTGATGCAAACCCAGTTCCAGGTACGCGATCTCGCCCGTCTTCCGATCGCCGATCAGCCACGAGTTGGCATAGCCGCCATTGTTGCCCTTGCGCATGATAGCGGCGTACTCGTCAATCGATGTGGCATATTGCATTGCCTTGCGCGAGCGATCGAACTCCGGAATCCCGTTCATATCGAAGCCCTTCGCCATCGGTAGCGTGGTCTCAGTAATCATTAGACCGCTCGAGTTCACGCCGAAGTCATCCTGGCTCGTAATCACGCCCGGCAACCCATCCATCAAAATATGCTGTCCGGCTGAAGGCACAATATCGAAGACCACGGTCCAGCGCTCGCCTTCTGCATAAGATGACCAGTTGCTGTGCGCGATCACAATCTTTCCGTCTTTCGTGGCCGACCCAGTGGCGACAAAAGCACTACATTTTCCGGGCGCAACGGCCGCACCAGGGTTTGGCTTATCCTCTTTCTTATTCAAGGTCGGCAAATAATAGTCACTGATCTCGATATCCCCATTCAACGCAACAATATCCCACAAATCCAGCGTCGAACCCTGCGCCTGCAACCCCTCGACAATCCCTTTCAGCTCCTGCTGGTATTCCTCGTCCAGATGCGGCCACAGGACATTCTTTCCCGTCTCGCGAAAGAAACTCCACGGGCGCTGGTCCGCATGCGGTGCCGTCACCATGTAGACATGCACGTTGTCTTCAATCTCTCTCGCCAGCAGATACCCATGCTGAAATCCGACTTGCTCGGGAGTCCCCTCCAGATGCACGTACGTCCATCCGCCTTTATTGAACTTGTAGCCCCCGTTGAGACGCGAATCCGATGCAGCCGGTGCAGTTGTATTGGCAGAGTGGCCGCCATTTTGGCCTTCCGCAACGGCAACGGTCGCAACGGTAAATGCGAAGGTTGAGAGCAGGGAAAACGTCAAGACGCGCGAAAGCGAACAGTGCATCGAAAATCCTCCGCAATGCCCTGAAGATATCACGAGGGATTGAGATAACTGCAGTGCTTAGCGCTTCTTTGCAGGCTTGGGAGCCGGCTTTTTGCTCGCGTGCTTCACCGGATGTGACGGTTTTCCGTTCTTTGAACTAGCGGAAGCTGGCTTTCCCTTTGGCTTTGCGGGCCCACTTGGTTTCGCGGGCACCGTCTTGTGCGACGTGGATTTATGGTGTGGTTTCACCACAGCCTTCGCCGTCTTTTTCTCCGGCACCTTCACGGGAGCCTTGGCAGGCGCTTTGGCTGGAACCTTGGCCACAGCTTTGCTATGAGCGGGCACAGGAGACTGTTTGGGTGCCTTGGACCCAACCGGGACAAATACAGCCTTCTTCGCGGGTTGGGGCTGAGCCTTCGCAGCAACTTTCGGCGCGGGCTTAGACGCCGGTTTGAGCTCTGGAACCAGGTGAGATTTCGCTGCCTTTGCGGGCGCAGCCGCCACGGCTGCCGCGGGCTTTTCCGCCTTCATCGGCGCAGAATGGGGCGCAGGCTTGTGAGACTTGTCTGCGGTTTTTTGGTCTGCAGCTTTTTGATCCTTTACAGGTTTTGCCGGTACAGGTTTTGCGGGAGCTGCCGCCTTGGACCCTCGCTTCGAAGGATGAGGCGCCGCCTCATCCTCATCTGACTCGCTCTCATCGTCCGCCTCAGCATCCAAATCGTCGCCGTCGGACCCAATGCCATCTCCCATCTCTGAGTCCAGCGCAACCTTGGGAATTGCAATACCCAGGTCGATTTCCTCGTCATCGCCCGCGATATCGTCCAGGTCCTCGTCGTCCTCCAATTCGACTTCGCCATCCTCATCGTCGTCGAACGCGGCCTCCTTGACCTTGGCTTCAGCGCCGCGCTTGGCGCGAGGCCTCTTGATCGTCACCTGCGGTGGTGGGGCTGGAGGCGAATGCGGCTCCAAGAAGGCACGCAGCTCCTCCGGCGTGGTCAGCCGCCCGTCAATCAATTCCAGGAAAAGGGCTTGCACAATCTCTTTGTAAGTCGCCAACTCTGGCGTAATGCGCATCTCCTGCATCAGGGCGTGAGGAGTGCGTTGACGCGCTTCCGGCCAGACCTTCAGGAACAGTTCAAACCGGTCCTTGATCGCCGCATCCTTGGTTGTAAAGCCAAGCCAGAGAATCGCTTCTGGGTCATAGGTAGTAAATAACTTGAAGCTCGTGGACGGGGTCGCATTCTCCTTGGCAAGCAGCACTTTGGCGAATCCTGCTGCCAGCGCATCCAGGCTGTTCCACTCCTCCACAAACCCTGGGCGCAGCAACGATTTCTTCAGCGCGGAGAGATCTTTGGGGGCCAATTTTGCCGTCAGCAATTGCATCTGCGCCGCTGACATGTCCGGGTGAACACCCTGAAGTAGCAGTTCTACCGCCAGCGCATGCAGTGACGTCAACTTCTCCTCATCCGCCTTCGCCGAAGTCCAGGCCGGGAAAAGAACCTTCATCCAACCTTCGGTCTCCAAGGCCCGCAAGACCTTCAGGCCGTCTTCCTCGTGGCCAATCTGCTCAAGTTCCTGGCTCCGTGCTGAATCGGAAAGAAATTCGATTACGCCCTCGGCCACCGCATTCTCGTACCGCGTTTTGGTCCTGGGCTCCAATTCCCAGCCCAAACGGGCAAGATAGCGCGTTGCCCGAATCAACAGCGCAGGCTCCTCAAGGAAGCCATAATTTGAAACCAGGCGGAGGGTACGGGCTTCAATATCGGCAGCGCCGTTCATGGGGTCCATCAGCAGCCCGAACGAACCCTCGTTCAGAGAGATGGCCATCGCGTTGACGGTAAAGTCACGCCGGCGCAGATCTTCCTGAATAGAAGCTGGATGATAAACAGGCTTTCCAGGTTTTGGATATTCGGTGCTATGCGTGCTCACTACGTCTACGCGGACGGTCCCCGGAAAACACAGGTAAAGGGTCTTGACGGCCTCGTCTTCGCCCCAAGTCTTCCCACCAAGTTTCTCCACTATTTTCTTGAGCTTAAGCGCATTTCCATGAACGGCTACTTCAAGATCGCGAACCGCATGACCGCTGGTCAGGTCGCGTACGGCATCCCCGGTTAAGAAGAGGATCATTCCGGTTTCACGAGCCGCTTCGCGCAACTGACGCAGCGCGTGTTGTTGGTCGGCTGAAAGCCGGTTCTCCAAAAGATAAATGTAATCAGCCATTCTGACTTCCCTGCTTCCGCCGTCTAAAGCCGCAGCCAAGTGCCTGATGTAGTTGCTCTTACAGCAAAAACCGGCAGAGGTTGCAAAGCAGTACATTAACACAAACAAGCTCGGTTGGCTAGGGTAGTTTGCACCGTTTTCGCGGCGTGTTTCAATTGCGACAACAGTACACTCCCTTGACTAGGGATGATCGCTCCATCCGCATGAGCATGCGTTCGTGCGACAATCCAGAACGATGGCTTCCATCCGCAAACCGGTGATTGTGCGCAAGTTCTCGCGGGAGTGGTGCGCGGGCTACGCCGGAGCCGGTTTTGGCAGCGAAGGTCCGGAGTTGGAAATTCTCGACCCGACCGGCAAGGTCCTGCGGATCGGATGGAATCAAGTAAAGTGGGTCTGCTACGTCCGTGACCTCCCTGCCACCTCCAGTACGTCTGGTGATCCGGAACGGCTGCTGCACAAACGCTTTTCCACTCGGCCCCGAACCTCAGGGCTGTGGCTCCGGATGACATTGACCGACGGAGATGAATTGGAGGGCCTGGCTGCCAACGACCGCTCCCTGATCGACGGTGCCGGCCTGATGCTAACTCCGCCCGATACGCGCTCGAATACGCAGAGGATCTACGTGCCGCGGTCTGCAATCCAGACGCTGGAGATAGTGAGCCTGATTGGTGCCTCCGGCCGGAAACGTGCGGCGACCGGCGCATCCTCAACGGGCCGCGGCAAGGAAGATGACCAACCCGGCCTGTTTCCCGGCGATCAAGACACGGCGTAACGTCACCGTCGTCCAGTACAATCTCATCGATGAAGCTAGGCGATTTGGCAAATAGATTGGGTGCCGAGCTGCGCGGAGACGCGGAGCTGGAAGTAACTGGTGTCAAAGGAATTGAAGAAGCTGGCCTCACCGATGTCACATTTGTGGCCAACCCTCGATACGCTGGACTCGCACGCAAAACCCAAGCCGCCGCTGTTCTCGTAGATCCCGAGTTTCAGGAGATTGCGGTATCCACGTTGCGCATCAAAAACCCCTATCTGGCATTCTCCCGTGCCCTGGGATTCTTCTATCAACCTCCCGTCTATGCTCCCGGTATCCATCCCACCGCGGTGATTGACCCCTCCGCCGAAGTCGGCGAAGGAGCGCACATCGGCGCCTACGTCGTCATCGGCCCAAAGGTGCGGCTTGGTGCGCACGCCACTCTCTTACCCCACGTGGTGCTCTACAGGGGTGTTCAGACCGGCAGTCACTTCTTCGCTCACGCTCATGCCGTGGTTCGGGAAAACTGTATTCTCGGCGACAATGTCACCTTAGAAAACGGCGCAATCGTCGGAGCCGACGGCTTCGGATTTGCCAAGAACGAGGCTGGGCACTGGGAAAAGATTCCCCAGTCCGGGCCGGTGCGGCTCGGAAACCGGGTAGACATTCAGGCCAATGCCTGCATTGATCGTGCCACGGTAGGCGAGACGGCAATTGGCGATGGGACAAAGGTCGATAACCTGGTCCAGGTCGGCCACGGATCCAAAGTCGGACAGAACACGCTCATCTGCGCGCAGACAGGATTGGCCGGCTCCTCAGTCATTGGCAACAATGTGATCCTTGCAGGTCAAACCGGAGTTGCCGGCCACTGCACACTTGGCGACGGAGTCATCCTCACCGCACAATCGGCCGTCTCGCACGATGTTCCACCTGGGAAAACGCTCTCCGGCTCGCCGGGATTCGACAATCGCATTTGGCTGCGGGCAATAACCATCTTTCAGAGGCTACCGGAACTGCTCAAACGCATCGACCGGCTGGAAAAGAAGGTCGCCGCCCAGGTTCCGTCGGTACAAGATGACGCCGGAGGCCTGAAATAATGCGCCGAATCGGGATGAGCAAGAGTATTCATATCGCAATCGCCCTGCCTTTGCTGGCTATTTTCTCGGCATGCCACTCTTATCACGTTGATATCTCAATCGAAAACCAGACCGGACGCGCCATTCAATTACTCGAGGTCGACTATCCCAGCGCCAGCTTTGGCAGTGACACTCTGGCCGCTAATGGCGTCTACCACTACCGCATCCAGTTGCGAGGCAGCGGTCCAATCAAGGTCCAGTACACTGCCGCGGATGGCCGTCAGGCCCAGATTACCGGGCCCGCACTCGCCGAACGTCAAGAGGGCAAACTGGAGATAGTGCTGCTCCCCGACGGCAAGGCCGCTTTCCATCCAGACTTGACGCCTTAGCACACAGTCAGATACTTTCCTTCATTACCAGCATGTATTCTTTGATAGCCAGGATCAATCCATCCCCCTATTCTCATGCTAAAAAGAGACATTAGAAAGGGTGGTGCGCGGCGTGCAACGAAACCCCGCATTGCCAATAGCCAGTTCGCGCGACTCGTGGCTGCGAAGCCGTGGATATCCGCTGCGTCTGACTCAATGCTTCTTCTTTGAAGTTCTGGCCACCGTCTTCGTCGGCTTTGCTCCCGAGGACAATCTGATTTGGGTCGCAAACGGAGTGCTGCTTGCGTACCTTCTGCTGGCGCCAAGGAGGCGCTGGCCCGGATACCTTGCGATCGGCTTTCTTGCACAGGTCGCCGGCGGCGCGCTCGTCGACTCTCATTGGCAAACGATTCTACTGCTCTCAGTGTTGAATCTGTGTGAAGTCATGATCGGCGCTCTGCTGCTCAGGAGTCGGTCAACTGACTTGCCGCGGTTTACAGATCGCAGTTATCTGATCCGCTTTATCCTCTGCGCTGTTCTGATCGCGCCGCTGGTCGCCGGAGCGCTGTACACCCTGATCTTTACCTTCTGGCTCCACTCCGCCCCAAGTCATGCGTTGGCCCGCTGGGTAGTTGCCGATGGCCTGGGAATCGGCGTCTCCACACCGGCCTGCGTCGCCATCTTTCGAACCCGCTTCAGGCGCACCTTGCGCAATGAGACCCATTGGAAGGTCCTATTGGTTCTCGCTGCCGTCACCTTGGCTGCCTTCGCTCAATCTCAGGTCCCGCTGGTCTTTATCATCTATCCCATCCTCCTGCTGATTCTGCTTCGACAGGGATTAGGTTGGGCCGCGCTCGCCACAATCTACGTCGCCGGGGTTGGAAGCTGGTTCACGATGAGGGGCCGCGGACCATTCGCACTCTGGACCTCTCTTACTCCGTTCGAACCGTCCATTCTCTTGCAAATCTTCATTGCATGCGGAATGTTTATGCTTTACAGCGTTTCCGTGATTCTGGAGAGCGAGCAGGTTACCAAGCGCCGGCTCCAGAAAATAGCCGCTCTTCACACACTCGTCACTGAGAACTCCCGCGACGTCATCATCGTCGCCGACTTCGAAGGCCACCGTAGCTACGTTTCGCCCGCCGCGAAGACCATCGGTGGGTGGGAGCCCGAGCAGCTCATAAAATTCGGGAGTTATGGACTGGTTCATCCCGAGGACGTTGCCTACGTAGAAGCTGCCGTACGCGAAATGCGTTCCTCTGGAGACGCCGCCAGGATTGAGTGCCGCGCGAAAAAACAAGATGGAGAATATCTCTGGGTCGAAGCCAGCCTGCGCGTCATCCGCGATCCTGCGACGGGTCTCCCCACCGGTATTCTGAACATCCTCCGGGATATCTCCGAGCGCAAACAGACTGAGCAGAAGCTTCAGGACGCCTATGCTGCCGTTGAAGCGCTCTCCGTCACCGATGCGCTCACTGGCCTTGCTAATCGCCGGCAATTCGACCAATGCCTCACCACGGAATGGCGGCGGGGCACGCGAGACCAGAAGCCGCTCTCTCTCCTGATGATCGACGTCGATCTATTTAAGCTATACAACGATTCCTACGGGCACCTGCGAGGCGACAGTTGCCTCAAGCAGATCGCGGACGTAATTGCCGAAGTAGTAACGCGATCCGGAGACCTTGCCGCTCGCTTTGGTGGTGAAGAGTTCGCCGTGATCCTGCCTGGAACCAGCAATGACGGAGCCTTGCTGGTCGCCCATGAGATCTGTGACACACTGCGTAGCCGTCGGTTGCCGCATTCCGTCGCACCCTGCGGGTTCACGACTGTCTCAGTGGGATGCGCCACAATCGTCCCTCAGATAGGACAGCTCCCATCCGAGTTAATCGAGATGGCCGACGATGCTCTCTACAAGGCAAAACGCGGCGGGCGCGACCAGATCTGCACTGGCAACGCGCCCGCCGCTGAAATCGAACCCCTTACTTGACCATCGTCTCGAACAGGGGCGAGTGTAGCAAGCTGTTGAACTCGGTGTCCGATGCCGCAAACTTGATCGACATGTTTCCTGCATCCGAGGCTACCGTAGTATCGCTCAACGCCTGCTTTTCCGCATCCGATCCGCTCATCTTGCGAAGGGCCACAGCCGCGGTCAGCAACGATGAAATAGTGGCAGCCGCAAAGGTGTCGCCAGTGGAGATGGTGAGGTTGAACTTCACGCCGTGCTGGAAGTCCATCGAGTACCACGAGGCTTGAAGCCGCTTCCGTACAGTCTCGAAGTCGGTGACCGAACCGGCCTCGCCCAGTACCTGGCGCATCATGGTCTGAGTCCCCTTCTCGTCGAGAATGCTCCACAGCGCATCGGAGTCGACTGTTTTCATCGCATCCATCATGGAGGGATTTGTCAGCAGACTGGGTGATGTCCCGTCTCGGGCATCCAGCGCATGGGTCACCGCATCGTTTGATCCGAAGACCATGGTCGACGCGTCAACAAAGCAGACCACCATGCCGGTCTTGGCTAGAGGATAAATCTTGTTTGCACGGACCTTGGTGAACTTCACCTTTTGCTTGGTGAAGTTGGCCAGAATATCCTGCATCGCGAACTGTCCCTGAGCAATGCCCACTGTGATCAGTCCATCACTTGTCGTCGAGGGCCGGAACAGTGCGAAAGCCAGCTCGTCAACGTCGTGATTGTCATTCAGCCCCGACTTCCGCAGCGCGTCGTCGAACTGCTTCAGTTCGGGTGGCATCACACGGTCACGCAGATCCATGGCCGCAGTAGAGTTCTGCATCGCGCGGTAGTCGATAACAACCAGTTGTTGCACGTCGTGCGGAATGGCGCCCCGCGCATCGGTTGACAACTGCGCCGCCGAAGCCATAGCCGCACCCGCTACCAGGACCACAGGAACCAAAAACCTTACAATTCCCTTCAACAAATCTTCCCTCCGGTAACTCAATGTTCCTCGAGCCCAATGGTTGAAACTACTGCCTCGCGCACCCATTTGTGCGCCCCTCAGGCTCACAAAACACTCTTAAACCCACGTTTCATTGTACTCTTGGACGCAACTCCCGGCGTCCCCGGCCATGACCTGGACTGACTAAGCCTCTCCTGGCCACGCAAGTGGCGATCCGAGCCGCTGTTCCAGAACCTTCGTCAGAGGATCGAACCCACTTAAAAGACGCATCCAATCGCTGTTATGCTCACAGGCCGCCTCGGGCAGCAAACCGATCACTTCCCCCTCGGCCACGGCGACCTTGTGCCGCAGAGCCAGGTTTGAAACCTTCCGAAATACCTGCGAGATCGGCGTCACCTCAAAGTCGGTGATATTCATCGAAAGCTGCGCTCGCCCATGGGCAAGAACCCCCATGGCCTTCACCCCCTTCAATCCGCCGGAAGCAGCCCGGATCTCCCGGGCAATCGCCCTCACGATCGAAACGTCAGTCGATTCGAAATAGATGTTGTAAGCCACCAGGAACTTGCGCGCACCCACAGCACAGGCACCGGCCGTCGGATGCAGGCCCGGCCCGCCCAGGTCGGGGCGGCGCGCAGTCTCTTTGCGAACCGCATCCTTTAATCCCTCAAACTGCCCACGGCGCACCTCTTCCAGATTGGCCCGGTCAGGCCTCGCAGCAGCCGCCTCATAAAAGAAGACCGGCACACCGAAACGTCGCCAGATTTCCAAACCGGCCTGACGTGCCAGCAGGACGCACTGCTCCAGCTTGATCCCCGAGATCGGCACAAACGGAATCACATCGGCTGCCCCAATCCGCGGATGAACCCCCTCTTGCCGCGTCAGATCAATAAGCTCAGCAGCCTTGCCGGCGCCCAGAACCGCTGCTTCAACAACCGCCGCAGGCTCCCCGGCAATCGTTACCACCGAGCGGTTGTGGTCGCCATCCATTGACCAGTCGAGCAGCCGCACCCCCTCCGTGCGCATCGCGGCCACTATCGCCTCGACCCGCCGGACATCCTTACCCTCCGAAAAGTTGGGAACACACTCGACCAACGGCCCGCTCATCTTGACTCCATCCCAGCTACCCAAGCCCGCAGGCGAGGCCGCATAAACTATTTCCAAATGGTGTAGCCGACCTGCACCTGGATACTGGCATTCACACCTGGATTGCGGTCACCTAGAGACGCCGAAGAGATATGCACTGCGTTGACACCCACGTCAATCGACCGCCCGGGGCGGGTGAAGTAGCGGAACCCGCCGCCGCCCTGGGGTGCAAAGTTCCACACCGAAGTCCCCCCCGGATCTCCATGCGGAACCAGCAAGTCCGGCGGATACTTGTGTGTGGTGTAAATCAGCCCACCTGCGCCCTGAAACCAGGGCTGAATGCGCTTCGATTTGCTAAGAAAATTCCAGCGGAAGATCACGGGCGTCAGACTAACACCCACATAGGTGCCGCCACCTTCTGGCCCCGTAAAGCTTGTGCCATTCGGATAGAGAAAGTTCGCATCCGGATTCTGAGCCGGAGTAAATCCCAGCCAGAGCGGCATGACATTGGCGCCCAGCTCGAACTGCCCGCTCAGAATTCCGGCATGAATCACAGGCGTGAGCACCTTGCCCCCCTGGACGCCGGCCGAGAGAAAACTAAAATTGTCCCGGTTGCCGAGGCCCAAGCCGCCGTTCACAAAAGGACCGTATTCCCAGCTCAAACTCTTGCGAACTTGGGCCGCTGGGTTGGTTGAACCGGCATCCTCATTGCCAGTGGCAACAAAAGGCGCTTGGGCAACGGCGGCACTCGCGGCTGCCATCAGGACACACAAGACAAACCTGGTAACTCTGCTCAACGTGTTCCCTTCCATCAAAATTGAAATCTGAATCTCACAGAAAAGGCCGCCACAACCGGGCGACCTTTTGAATGCCTGCCTTGGATTGTTTCAGCCGGCCGCCTGCTCCATTTGTTCGGCGTCCATGTCGAAATTTGAATAGACATTCTGAGTATCGTCGAGATCTTCCAGGACCTCGAGCAGGCGAACCATCTGATTGGCCGTGCTCCCTTCGAGCTTGGTGTACGTAGAAGCGACCATGGTCACTTCGCTCATCACCGTCGGAATGCCGGCAGCCTTCACCGCTGCCAGAACCGCATCGTATGAACTTGGATCGGAAATGATCTCCCAGGTATCACCCTCGTCGTTCAGGTCCTCGCCGCCATGCTCCAGCACAATGTCCATCAGCTTCTCTTCACTGGCCGCGGACTTTTCAACGGCAATCAAGCCTTTCTTCGAGAACATGAAGCGTACCGAGCCGGACTCACCCAGATTGCCGCCGTTCTTCGCAAACGCGTGGCGAATTTCGCTCACGGCGCGGTTGCGGTTGTCGGTCATCACATCGACAATGATCGCCACGCCGCCGGGCCCGTACCCCTCGAAGCTGATTTCCTCGTAGTTCACGCCCTCCAGTTCGCCCGTACCGCGCTGGATGGCCCGCTTGATATTGTCCTGCGGCATGTTTTCCGACTTGGCTGCCAGAATGGCGGTCCGTAGCCGAGCATTGCTATCGGGGTTACCGCCACCCTTGGCGGCAACAGCTATTTCCTTGAGCAGACGAGTGAATATCTTGCCGCGCTTAGCGTCCAGCGCGCCCTTCTTGTGCTTGATTGTGGCCCATTTTGAATGGCCGGACATGGGAACCTCAGCGTACGTTGAAGATAGCGGCGCGGGCACGCGCCTGACCATGTGAGTATATCACTGGCCGCGACGTGTCTGTCAGGCCCTACGACTGCGTGCGCACTAGCTCCACGGCGGGCCGCAACTCCGCCTTCTTCGTGGTAATCACCAGCTTCGCAGGAGTCAATTCCGGTCCGTCCCAGCCCTCTTTTACCGCCTCAATATGAATCTCGCCCGGTCGCTTCGTCGATTGCAAAATCACCTGCGCCAGCCCACTGAACAGCGAGCGCTTCGGCTCCTTGTCGCTCTCCTGGCAGTTTGGATCGCCATTTCCCACGCCGATCAGCGCGCCCGCTCCTGAGATCTTAAACCCGATCAGATTCCCGGCCGTCGGTACCGCGCGCCCTTCCTTATCCACGGCCTCCACCTTAAGAATCGCCACATCCTCGCCGTCGGCTTTGATCTCCGTCCGGTCCGCGGTCAGTCGAATGGCCACCGTCGGGCCAGTCGTCTCCCGCTTCTCAGTCAGCACAACCTTGCCGTCCTTGCTCCCGCGCGCCTCAATCGAGCCGGCCTCGAACTTCACCTTCCACTCCACATGACCCAGGTGCGGTACCTTCTGGCTGCCAACACTCTGGCCATTGACAAACAACTCAACTTCATCCAGGTTCGAGTACACCCATACGGGAATGACTTCGCCTTCCCTGCCCTCGAAGTTCCAGTGCGGAAACAGGTGCAGTACCGGATCGGCGCCCCACCACGCCTTGTAGTAATAGAACGTGTCTTTGGGAAATCCGCACATGTCCACAATGCCGAACTGCGAGTTGATCGAGGGCCATCCGTAAGGCGTTGGCTCGCCTCGATAGTCGAAGCCAGTCCACGCAAACCCGCCTGCTTCCCAATCGCGCGTGCCATAAAACTTCCACCACTCTTCGGCAGTCTCGCCCCATGGAACCACGCCATCGTAAGCGTTAATCGTGTTGCGCAGCTTATCGGTTGTGTAAACGCCGCGTGTAGAGATAGCGCTGGATGTTTCCGATCCATAGAGCGGCCGCTTCGGATGCTCCTTGTGATACCCCTCCGGGCCTTTCAAGTTGTAGTTGAAACCGATGATGTCGAACGCGTCGGATACCCCCTTCTCGTTATCCCCATTCACGGCTGCAGAAACCACCCGCGTCGGATCGAGTTCGTGGCACCGCTCTACCATGGTCGCGCCAATTTTCGCTCCCTGTTCCGCCATGTCGCTCTGCAGATGCCACTCTTCGTTCCCGATGGACCATAGGATGATCGACGGAGAGTTGCGATACCGCTTCACCATCGCCTCCAACTGCGCCATACCCTCAGGGTTTGAACTCATTTGCCGCGTTTCGCACATCATCATCAAGCCCATGCGGTCGCAGCCATCCACCCATTCGGGGGTTGGCATGTTGTGTGAAGTGCGCACGGCGTTGCAGCCCATCTCGCGCAGTACTCCCAGCCGGAATACTTGCAAACGGTCTGGCAACGCCGCGCCCACGCCGGCGTGATCCTGGTGGTTGCACGTGCCTTGAATCTTCATCGACTTCCCGTTCAGGAAGAATCCCTTGTCGGCATCAAAGCGAACCGTCCTCACGCCAAAGCTCACCCGCTCTGCGTCCCGCGTCTTGCCACCACCCTCCACCGTCACAACGGCCGAATAGAGGCTCGGCGAATCCACCGACCAAAGCGCTGGATTGCTCAGCCGCGCAGTCGCCGTGTAGGTTGCAACCCCGTCCATCGGAACCGATTGCTCTGCGGCCTCAGCGGTCGCCACGGCTTTGCCCGCCTCATCCAGAATCTGCCAGCTTACCTTTGCGCTCTCTGCGTGCTTCCCTTGGTTCGCAACCACAGTTCCCAGGGTCAAAAGAGCCGATCCCTCGCTGATCTCCGACGCTCTCACCGTGCTTTCCCATTCGCCGAGGTGCAGCGCATCCGTCTTCTTCAGCCACACATGCCGATAGATCCCGGCCCCCTCATAGAACCAGCCATCGCCAAAGCTCGCATCCACGCGCGCAACAATGTAGTTCTTGGCCCCGTACGCCAGAAAGTCCGTCAAATCGAAGCTGAATGGCGCATAGCCATTATTGTTACGGCCGATGAAACAGCCGTTCACGAAAACGATCACATCGCGAAACGCGCCGTCGAACTCCACAGAAATGCGCCGGCCCAGATCGCCGGCAGGAATCGCAAAGGTACGCCGGTACCAGCCCACACTGGTCTCCGGATACCGCCGTCCAAGCGGTTTGTAACCGTGCGATTTCTGCTCCTCGTCTGGAACAAAAGGCAGCTCCACCGCCCAGTCGTGCGGCAGATTCAGAGCGCGCCATTTTGAGTCGTCGAACGCAGCCTTGGAAAAGTCGAAGTCGCCGGTCTTGGCGAAGTCGCCCTGTCCATTGCCGAACCCCAGGTCCCGAGCCGGGTCGCTCCCATGCCCAAACTGGAACTTCCAGCCAAAATCGAAGAGCAACTGCTCGCGGGGCGCAACCGCTGCCAACGCCGCCGCAGACACCGCATCCTGCTCGCCACCCAGAACCGCAGCCGCGCGTCCCCAGGCCGTACGGGCAAGGAGAGAAGACGCAGAAAGCGCTACACCGGAGGCGAGCAGGTCGCGACGAGACAGAACAGGCATGGAATTCCCTTTCAAGATGCAGTTTCAATACAAGTTGCGGTTGGCTCCGCAGTGCAAGCAAGGTCGAACTATAAACCACGCAGCGCGCAGAAGTAAACGATTTCAAATACCCGACCACGAGGTTCTGCTTAGTCCAAGACCCGGTCTCAGCAATCGGAATTAACCTCTCCGCTATGTTAAATTCAAGTAGACAACCACCCTCCGGAGAGATGGCCGAGTGGTTTAAGGCGCACGCTTGGAAAGCGTGTGTACTTTAACGAGTACCGTGGGTTCGAATCCCACTCTCTCCGCCATACAGAAAATAGAAGGGTTAGAACAGAAATCCGCCCATGTGGGCAATACGGCATAATGATGAAGAGATAGCGGCGTGGGGTTGAACCTCTAATTAATACCAACTAGTACGGTTGCCCGGGGGCAGGTCACCCTACGAAAGGGTCGGCGCCTCCACCTGGTACGGCCTTCTGAGGACCTAGCCAGTCGGCTTGGACAGATCGATAGCAACAAATGTGAAAGTGGTTGAGCCGGCTCGGATGCTGGAGTAGTTCGGCAGCGGAATGGATGCTTCTTCGACAATCTCGCCATTGACATAGGTCCCGCACTGACTGTCCAGATCGCTGATGATGAACTTGGAACGGTTAGACGATGGAACTGTTTCTAGCCGAGAGGGTCTAGTCCTGCTCAATGACGATGTCGCACTGAGTTGGATCGCGGCCAATTCGATTGCGCCCCTCACGAACTTCGAAGATCTGTCCCTCGGGCTTCCAGGTGTAAGTGACGATGATGCGACGCTGGTCTCCGGCACCGGGGCCAATCCTCCAACTCCAGCTGCGACGCTCGTCTTCTTGACGCCCAACTGCTGAGCGCCCTGCGGTGTATTTGAACGAACGAATCCTGGGCTTGCGGAAGAACTGGATTGCGTGTACAGATCCGTGCAATCGAATCCAGTTTAGCCTTTCTATCACCTTGTAGACCTCGGGCGGCTGTCTGTACATCTCTCTGAGGCAGTCTGATTCCAGAAGCCGCTTCATTCGTGCTCCGTCCCGCGATGGCCAAATGAGCTGCTAGCCGACTGGGTACCCCCAAAAGAGAGAGAAGCTGTCGGCGGCCGCGTCTTTCGAGATGTTGACCTCCGTCATTTCTTGACGGATCGCCTGTGTGCGATCCGCGGCCGCGGGATGATCCCGCAGCAGGGGTATGGGCAAACCGTTCGACTCCTTCTCCAAGGCATCGAAAAGCTCAAAAGACTCAAGAAGCCAGATGGCTGATAGTCAGTTCGCAGCATTTCATAGAAGCCCAGCTTGTCGGCTTCGAATTCATTCTGTCGACTGTAATGAAGGAGCGCCAACAACGCCAGGGCTCCGCCCAGCTTTTCGATCACTTCGTCAATCAGTTTGCTGTGCTGTGGAATAACCGAATGAACTTTCGACGTGCCAATACGCAGCCGGAAAAGTGTGTCATCGAGGACTCTCTCTCTTCGTCGAATTCAACGATCGGCTTCATTGAATAGGATTGTGGCTCCTGCCGGTAGAACTACCCACACTGATAGAAGCGAGATTTTCCGCCGATTCTGCGCACTTGTCCGCCAATTCTGGGCATATGATACATGGAAGAGATTCTCTGCAGAAGCTGCAAAATTATTCTTTCCCTTGTGGCTTTTCCTCTAAAAGTTTGCGCAGACTACTAAGTAGTCTGACCGATCGATCTTCCCTTGCCCGGTTCTTGAGAATAGCGAGTTCCTATGACCATGGTATCCCCGGAAGTGCGATCGTCCTGGTTAATTGGCAGCGCTGCGACCTGCGATCTCACCATCTCTAACCCGGTCGTATCGGGCATGCACTGCCGGCTTTCTGAGACCGAGGGCGGCCTCGTTCTCATTGACCTGAACTCCACGAATGGAACCTTTGTGGATGGAGTCAAGTTGACGCCGTTTGAGACCGTTCCCGTAACCCGGCGGCAGACAATCAAGCTGGCCGCCGACGTTCCATTTCCATGGGACAGAATCTCTCATTCGGATGCTCACAGGGCGGTTACCCCCTCTCGCGATGTGCTTCACAAGGTCGTCACAGTGGGCCGCGCCTCGGATAACGATGTCATCGTCGACCTCCCCATCGTCTCCAGCCACCATGCCCGAGTCGATAAGCGGGACGGGCGGTACTACATTGAAGACACGAATTCACTGAACGGAACGTCGATCAATAGTCTTGAGAGTAGGATCAGCCAACCAACACCGCTTGACCCCAACGACGAAGTCTTTCTCGGATCCTACAAACTACCAGCATCGAAGTTACTGTCACAGTTCTCGACCGCCACTCCGATCGGGATCGGCGAAGCCAATTTCGAAAAGGTGACGCTGAAGGGCGACGCGATGGTGATTGGCCGTGACCCCATGTGCGACCACCCCTTGGACTATCCGATGATCTCTTGGCACCACGCCAAGATCACTCGGACCTCAGCCGGCCTATTCGTCGAGGATCTCAATTCGCGCAATGGCACCTTTGTCGAGGGCAGGCGTATCGCCAACACGACTCGCGTCGAACCTGGGCAGCAGATCGGCCTCGGCAGCTTCCGCTTTCAACTGCTGCAGGGCGGAGAACTGGCAAAGCGCCACGACCTCGGGTACACCGTGGAAGCCCGCGACGTTACCGTTCTTGCAAGGGATAAGACGATCCTCGCGCCGGTGTCGTTCACTGTGTACGCCGGTGAACTGGTGGCGTTGATGGGCACATCGGGAGCGGGTAAAACCACATTGCTGAAAGCTCTGAACGGCTACACACCGCCTTCACAGGGCGCCGTTTTTTACAACGGCAAAAATCTATATCAGTTCTACGACGATTACAGTCAGAAGATCGGATACGTTCCGCAGGATGATATCGTGCACGAACGCTTGACCGTGCGCGAGGCGCTTTCTTATGCCGCTCGGCTGAGGACTCCGCTCTCTGAACAGGAAATCAAACTGGAGGCGGAGAAGGTCGCGCACGATCTCGGTCTTTCAGATAAGCTCGATGACATTATCGGCTCTCCGGAGAATAAAGTCCTCAGCGGCGGTCAACGAAAGCGAGTGAACATCGCGCTGGAATTGATATGCGGGACTCCCGTCCTCTACCTTGACGAGCCCACTTCAGGGCTCTCTTCGGCCGACGCCGATAGTGTGGTTCGGCTCCTGAAGAGACTCGCTCGCGACGGCGGCAAAACAATCGTTGCCACGATTCACGCGCCCAGCCTTGATGCCTATCGCGAGTTCGACAACCTGTTGATGTTATCGCGCGACCCGGAGAAACCAGGGGCCATGGTTTTTTATGGTCCCGCATATCCTGACGCCATTCACTTCGTGGCCAATCATGGATCGGCCTCGGGCGCGCCGCATAGTACGACGCCTGGACCAGAGGTCCTGATGAGCACTCTTCAGCAGGACAAGTCAACGCCTGATCCAAACAACACCACAGCAAGCTGGATCGCGCGCTACAGCGCAAGTAAGTACTTCAGCCAATTTGTTATGGACCGGGCTGGGAAAAATCCCTCGCTTGACATCAAGGCATCAACCGACCGCGGACGAGGCGGCCTGGATCTCACCCAATGGATAACTTTGACCAGGCGCAATTTCACCGTTCGCTTCCGCGACAAAAGCCAGACGTTGATCTCCTTCCTGCAGGCGCCCATCTTCGCCATCCTGATCGCAGGCATCTTTGAGGGGCTTCCCAAAGCCTCGCATGTTCAATCGCCGGTCGACTGGCTCGATTTTCAAAGTCATAGCGCATTGGTTGGAGGAATCCACTTTCTGATGGTCGTCGCGGCTGTATGGTTCGGTTGCAACAACGCCGTTCGAGACGTGGTTGGAGAGTGGTTGATCTATCAGCGAGAGCGCATGGTATGCCTGCGCCTGCCATCTTACGTCTTCTCGAAACTGCTAGTGCTTAGTGGAATCAGCCTGGTTCAATGCCTGCTTATGCTGATGATTGTATATCCGGTATGCAACTTGCATGGGCGTTTCTGGCTATTTGCATTCGTCCTCTGGCTGGCTTCGCTGGTTGGTGCCTCAATTGGACTGCTGATCTCTTCGGCCCCTTTCTGCAGGACTACCGAAAGTGCGATTGCGTTGTTGCCGATTGTACTGCTGCCGGCGATTGGGCTCGGCGGAGGAATCCGGCCGTTGCACGAGATGACGCCTGCCGCGGTATGGGCGAGCAATGTGGTTCCTACTCGTTGGGCCTACGAAGCAAATGTCGTTGAGGAGGCTGGGCGCCGGGGAGAAAAGGGCTGTATGAGCCTCTACGCAAAACCTAAAGAATGCGACGACCTTGGCGACACTGCTGAAGAATCCATACCGAAATACACTACCGTGAAGACCGGAGAAGACGGCGAAGACAAAACGGTACGTGCCCCGGAAAATGCGCACGAAAGATTACATCGCAGTGGCCTGACACGCTGCATCATAGCGCTCACCACGATGTTCCTGATCGTTATGACTGGGGTCCTGGTTTCGCTGAAGTCTCGCGACATCCACTAATCCGAATCGTCACTACAACGACTCTCGAATTGCCGAGCCCCCACGCTGTCACAGTACAAGGTGGCCTCTTCCTTAAGAAGAAGCCACCTCGTACCGTTCCGGCAAAAGTCTGTAAATTGGAAAACCCCTCGAGGATCGCCTGAAAAGCTCCGGGGCGGCGGCGCTCCCGAAGCATCCGGCAAGCCGCTCTACTGCGCTTTCTCTTCGAGATGTTTGATCGATGACAGGAGCACAGCGGAGTTTTCGTCCTGCAACATCGCGATCACACCGTCCCTCGTAAACATCGGAGAACCGAATCCTGAGTCATCGATCTGGTCGTCGAGCTTGATCTGCTTTCCATCGGAAGTACCGGGGAGCAGGACGACCTCCGTCCTTAGCTCGTTGCTCGTTGGATTGCGGACCAGCCGGAGAACTGCCAAACGGTCCCACCTGGTATCCGCCGCCCACGCACGCTTTGCAGGCGAGCCAACTACGCCATCGCGGAATCGGAGCAAAGCGTAGTTGTTTGACGACGCCCGCTCCCGCACCTCGACCGACGTGATCTTAGTCGAGTAAGCGACGTGGTCCTTGGCTGGCCTGCCTTCGGTCTCGATGGTGAAGTCTTCACTTTTGAGACTCCACTGCGCTGCTCTGTTTGTCGTCGTATCAACGAACGACAAGGACGAACCGGCCATCGGCTGTGCGGTTACTGCAACGCTATCCTTATCCACGTGCGCGTGATTCTCAGACAACCGCGTCTTTGCATCCGGATCAAACTCCCAGGGCTCAACCGCCTCTTCCTGCGCAATCATCGTCGAGGAACCTACCCAGAAGCCCAGCTGTTCGAATTCGAGCGGGTAGCTCGCCTTGTCGTCGACCACCGTGTAGCTAATGCGAATCAGCACCAGGTGCTTAATCTGCTCGGTGGCTACGTCATTGCGCCATGCCGCGTCTTGCCCGGGCATGATGATCGTGTTGAGAACTTGCGCGGCGACTTGGCCAACCGGGGCAACCATATCGAGGAGGGCCAGTGCACCCTGACCGCCAACCTCCCCTCACGGAATCAGCACAACGATCTCTTTGTTGAATGGGAGCACAACCTTAGGGTGAAGGGAGTGCATAGCAATTTGCTCAAACGGGTTAGCCTCCATTCTCGCCGTGATCTGGCCGGAAATGATCACCTTCTGTTGCTCCACGAGGCGTCCCGCCGGTTCAATAGAGGTTAGATCGCGGTAATAGACCGTAATCCGCGCATCGGGCAACTTCAGGTATTCGTCTTTCTTCATTACGAATTCACCGTCGATAGGGCTCACGTAGACAGGCATGCCGTTGACCTTCATCGCCGAGAAACTCAACGCCTTTACCTTGAGCGACCGTTCAGGGATCAAACCCAGCTTTGCAAGCAACTCGATTCGATCCGGCTGAACGCCTTGCAGGCGGGCGAAGTTCTTGCCCTGGATCTCCGCCGTCTCCTTGTCCGTGTAATCGGTGTCCGTTTCCGCGCCGAAGGGCGGCCGACCCGCGAGCAGTTCGTCGCCAAGCTTCTCGATCAGGACGTATTGTCCAATGTGGTCGCCCTTCTGCATCGCTTCCTCCACCGCCCCTGCAATCCAGCTGTCGGGTTCACCTAACTCAACCGTTCTGCCGCAACGCAATCTTCGCTCGCGAAATAGAGCCCATCTAGTCCACAATGGTTTCAATTCTCGTTGGACCCGCCCAACTCGCCCCTGGCGGAGGATGCCTGAGACTAATCATTGCTTCCGATAGAGCGTTGCGAGCACCTTCTGGCCGAAAACGCTGCCCTGCTGGAGGAGTGTTGAGGTTGGATTCACATTGTTGAAAAGAGTGAAGCTATTGAAAAAGACCGGGATGGAGCCGCCAGTTTTCCTCGTGCAACCGGTAAACGCCAGCCTCAGTTGGCGTCGCTGCGAATCGTATTCACTCCCTTGCACTGAGCACGTGCCGGAGCCAAGGTCCGCCGCGACGAAAGTCATCGTTCCCGAGATGCTACTTACGCCTGCAGAGTTCTGTCCCACTTCGTTGAGCAGGAGTTTCACCGAGGTTGCCTCTTGCCTCTGAGTGTCGACATAGTTCCCTTCCCATCGCCCGCCCAGAAGGCCGTCTTGTCCAGGTTGCGGCTTAGCGGTCGGAGAAAAAGGAGCGGGCTGAACGGGAGGATTCACGGCAACTGGCTGATTTTGCGGCCCAGGTTTCTGCTGAGATACGTCAGGTTTAACCGGCTGAGCTGGCTTCCGATTTGAATTGGCATTTCCCCCTGTAATTCCTTGATTGCCAGACAGCTTTCCAGTCGAACCGACGGTAGCGTGGTGCGGAGAAACCGGTCCCGATGTTGGCCGATGCGTATCGACGGTCTCCATTGAATCCGGTTTGCCAGCACTCATTGAGCCAGTTGCAATCGCATGGTCATCCGTTTTCGGGGAAGGCTTTGGCCCTAGGAGAAACCACCCGAATGCAAGCACGGCCCCTATGAGAACCACACAGACTGTCCCCACGATGACTGCCCGTTTATTCCCTCGCTTGCCCTGACTGGATGCGAATTGAGCGTCGCCGACGGGGTTGAAACCAGGCATCTGCGGGGGTGGCACGGCAGCAGGGTTGTTGGTCTGGGGCCATTGGGTAGGGAACTGAACAGTACCTGTGGGCGTCTCCGCCAAAAACTCCGTCTTGCGTCCCATTGAACTCTCGCGCCCCATTGAAAACGCAGGAGACTCCAATACCGTGGATCGCGCGGAAGCGACCGGCCCGGCATGCGTCGCGCGCGCCAGGCTCAGGTCCGGAAGTGCGCGGATGAATTCGCCTGCACTCGCAAATCTTTCATCTGGATTCTTGGCAAGCGCCCGCATGACTGCGGCTCCGACAGCTGTCGGAATGTTGGGGTTGTGAACCATTGGAGGTGTAGGCGGCGTGTGTACGTGCGCCGATTGGATCTCAAAGTCGGACTGAAAGTCGAATGGGACTCTACCTGTCAACATCTCATACAGCGTGATTCCCATTGAGTAAATGTCTGACCGCGCATCGACTGCCAAGCCTCGAATCTGTTCGGGCGCCATGTAGCAGAAGGTCCCGATTGCGGTGTTCGTGCGAGTCAGCCTGGCTCCATCCTGGATCTTCGCAATGCCGAAGTCCATCACTTTGACCACGCCAGATTTGTTCAGCATCAGGTTGGCGGGCTTCAGATCCCGGTGGACCACCCCCTGCCGATGTGCGGCCTCTACCCCGAGCAACGCCTGTACACAAAGATTGATCGCCGATTGTGTCGGAATGGCGCCGCGGGACACAATCATATCTCTCAACGTCTCACCCTCTACATACTCCATCACCATGACCGCCTTGCCCTCCCAAACCAGAAAGGAGTACAAAGTGGCGATGTTTGGGTGGTTCAAGGCCGCCTGAACGCGCGCTTCGAGTCGAAAACGGGCGATCAGGTCTGCGTTGGTGGAGAGCCCCACTGTGACAACTTTCAGCGCAACGATCCGCTCAAGATTGACGTCGACCGCCTTCCACACTTCTCCCATGCCGCCTACACCCAGCGGCGCCAGAATTCGGTAGTTTTCCACCTGTTGTCCGATCATTCCGTGCGCCTCTCCATGCCCCTCATCCAATCCGGTGGGTTCCGATTGCCATCGGAATCCACCCCCCGCAGCCACTACACTCGATCCGTCACTAAGACTTGCTATAGCGTTGTTACTGCCCACCCTTTGCGGCGGTCGCGACGACCTCGTTCTCGGCGATTGCCGCTTCCCCTTGCTCCTTTTGCAGGCTGCTCGCAACGTCCATGTCGGGCGAAGTCACGCCACCAGGAAACGGCGTCGCTCCACATCCCCCTGCAGGACCAGCAGGCACTCCTCCCTTACCCATTGAATCTGCCGCCATCTTCAAAACGGCCATCACCTGTTGGTCCTGCTCATTCTGCATGGCCATCAAATCGTTCAGCGACACCTGGGTTGCCGATCCTTGGGTGCACTCGCCGGAGCGGCTTGTAGCGACTCTCACCGGGACGGTGCCGTCCGCCTCCAGGTTGCCAGTCCGGAGAATCCAGTCGTCGCTATTCAGGCTGCAAGGCACTCCCTCAACCTCAGCACTGAGCGGCATTGCAACCCGGAATGCAATATGTCCCGGCTTGAGCGCGTCGGGGAGTTCGTCGGCTTGAGTCCGCGTTTCAGGAGGCGCTAATGCTCCTGCGCCGCCCGAAGCAGCCCGTTCCATCTCCGTGACCTCCAATTTCACCATTGACCTCCCGATCCTATGCATCGCATTCTCCTTCTTTGCTTAGACCTGCACTGCTACCTGTATTAGCGCAAAGAAGAGTGATTTCTGCCCTCATCGCCCTTGCATCTTCAAAAAAATCGATCACGGGCGCTTCGCCGCAGGAAGATCGACGGCGCTGCAAAAAGCAACTTGGCAGCAGGAGAACTGCCGTCAACCCTTATCCATTTCCTCAACTCGCGGAAGGCAGACCGTCCCCGTAGGTTGATTGCCCAAATCAGTTATCTGACCAAGTTTCGTTGACTATTTCCGTGCCGTTCGGGGAGGGGGGATGTTGCAAAGAAGCTGCGTTTTCTATTCAAGCCTAAACTAGCGTAAATCTCACGATACGTGCAAGCCCAGTTGTCGGCCTTGCGGTGGCTTCGAGCGGGAACTATCACTGGTAACGACAATTTCGCGATTGCCGACGTCAATGCTGGCTTCGCCCTATCGGCGCTGAAGACTCGATCTTTGACGAACACTGACATTTTGTCTGACTCAAAAACACTTGAGCCGATTTCACAATCCTCTCAACGCATTTGTGCAATCATCAAGGCCAGCAGATGCCGGGGAGTGCCGGAAGCATGTCGGCGCGCAATGCGAACTTCCATGTAGCCTGTCCGATCCACCTTCCGCGGATTCATGGCACACAGTCCATTCACTAATGAGCGCCCCGTCACTGCGAGTAGCGCACACTCTCGCTTTGGTCCCAATCATTTCTTGCGATGCCATGAAACGATTCTGCGCGAACCTGCACTATCCCCTGTGTGACGATCCCGGCTTCCCCAATCCGCGTGTCGAATGCTGCTGCGTTCACGCACGGCCAACCGGTCGCTGCACGGCTTAAGTCTTCCCCACGAATCGACGTGCACTTGCGAATCCCAGCGCGCCCTTTGTCGAATGAAGCAGAACCTGGATGAATCAGAGCAATTCCATATTTCGCTATTTCTCGTCTCCACTGGCGGTCTGGCGGGCCACTCCCACGGAGGACGAGTCTGGCCGATGGAGCCTGATCAGGCTGCATTGGACGAGCCGTGTCCCCAGCGTTCTTCGACCTTTGACCGATTGCTTCTACTCATCGATCCACTTGATTTCTCTGCCTATGGCCATCTGGCTGAGCGCTGGCTGGGTTGGGCTACTCGTGCACTCGCAGGCACTCACTGGGGCGATCTTTCTGCTTAAGAGGGCAATGCGGAAACTCCAACTGCCGTTGGGAAAACACGTTGCTTGCGGGGAAGCACTCGAAGGAGATGCGCAATGCGCCGGCACCAAATTCTAAGTGTATTGCGGGTCATTGAAACCACGCAGCGGTCTACCGCGGCTCCTCACTCCGTGAGGCAGTTGAAATTGTTTGTGCAGACTTCGGCCACCGGGACTGTCCACCGGCTCTCGCCGGTGACAACTGTGGTGGCAGTCGATCCGACAAATGCTCAATGCTTGTTGGCCACTACGCCATTCAGGTTATTTCAGTGAGATCTTCGAACGTCGATACCGTTCGAGAGCGCGCATCCGCTGAACGGCGGCCGACGCCTGCTTCTGCCAGAGGCCGCGTAGTTCACTTGCCCTCCACACATCCGATGCTATACTCTTCGCGTCTCGGGTCGAGGGAGTCGGCTTTGCAATTTCAATCCTTCGATGCAACTTACGTTGAACGGCTTTGGGCAGGAGACAACGGGACACAGGAACACTTCGTTGGCTACTTTACCCAGTTGCTCCGGATCAAGCTCCGCTCGCGGCTGCGATCCTTGCACGCGATTGAGGATGTTTGCCAGGAAACCTTCACTCGGGTTTTAGCGGTGCTGCGCAAAGATGGCGGCCTTCGACAACCGGAGCGGCTGGGCGCATTCGTCAACAGCGTTTGCAATAACGTGCTTCTTGAGCATTACCGCTCGTCAAAGAGCAGCGAATCTCTCGATGAGGAAGGCCGGCCAGAATTACCCGCCCAGGGCGCTAGTGCCCTGGACATCGTTGCTGCTCGGCAACTCAAGGACAAGGTCCGGGAGATTCTGCTCGAATTGCCTCTGCGCGACCGCTCTCTGCTGAAAGCTGTTTTCCTTGACGAGCGTGACCGCGACGAAGTTTGCCGGGAGTTTGGAGTGGATCGCGTCTACCTGCGGGTGCTTCTCCACCGGGCCAAGCAGGAATTCAAAACTGAATATGTCAAGCGGATCGGAACTCAATCGCCCTTGAGCGTAAATGGCTGAAAATTATGAAACGATTTGTCCCCCACAGCCACTATTCAGATGTTGTCTAAAGATGCAACAGCACTGGTGATTGAATCGATGGACCATAACGAAGCAGTAGAACAGATGACCGCGGAACGATACCTCCTGGACGAGTTGACGCCCGATGCTCGCGAGGAATTTGAGGAGCACCTGTTCGATTGCCCCGAGTGTGCCCAGGACATTCGCGCCGCAGCTGCATTTGTGGATGAGGCGAAAGTACAACTGCCCGCGCTGACTGACAATTTGCCTGCACCGCCATCAACCGGAATCGGCAAGCCCAAGGTGAAGCGAGATCGTTGGCTTTCCTGGTGGCGTCCCGCCTTTGCAATTCCAGCATTCGCCGCGTTGCTGGTGGCAATCGGTTACCAGAATCTGGTTACCTTGCCGGCGTTGAGAATGGCGGCGAGCCAACCGCGCCTTCTTCCCTGGTTTCCCCTACGCAGCTCGGAGCGGGGCAGTGGCCCCTTGCCGGTTACGGCTGATCGCGAGCACGGCGTTGTGCTCCCGGTTGATCTTTCCCAACCGCCCGGTACAGCCCCTTACACATCTTTCACTTTTGTGCTCATCGATCCGCACGGCCGACCTGCCTGGACCAGCTCCATCGCAGCACCGGCGAATGATCAGCGGTATTCGCTCGCGATTCCAGGCGCGATGCTGCGGGCTGGTACATATACCGTGGCGGTCTCCGGTGTCGGACCGCACGGGGAACTGACACCGGTCGAACAATACGTCTTTGATCTTCGCTTGACGGACTAACCAAATTGCAGAAAATGACATAGAATTGCCCGATCCCCAAATCTGAAAGCGAGAATTTTCATGGCTGAACCGAAAGAGACTAGCAAAGCGATATTGAAGCACCTCTACCATGCGGAAGCGACAGTCCTCGAAGGCGACCTGGAACTCCCGCTCATCCAGGAGATCAAACCCCAGGCCTACGTTAAGTTGCCGGAATTAGGCGGCTACTTCTCGCAGCGCCTGGAGAATTACCGGCTGGGAGAGGTCATCTCCTTCCGCTCCGCCCACACCCAGGTTGCCGGCAACCTTAACCCCAAGAAGGATCACGGCTATTCCACACTAGCCACTTCGGTCATCGAGGGGCTTAATGTTCTGGACGTGGTGACGGCCGACCGCATCATCGGGCAGGTCATTACCGAGATACCGTTCGATGGCTACGTGCCGCACATCTCCTTTCTCGGCACCCGCTTCGAAAACCTCCGCATCGCCGGCCAGCGCGTCGATGTGAAGCTCAATCTCGACATTCTCGGCGCCAGGTCGGAAAACGATGCGCTCTACACCCAGAACGCTGAACTTAAAAAATGCATCGACAAACAGTTCGCGGATCTCGGCGAGCACAAGAGCTGGCTGGACGAGATGCGTGAGGGGTACCATAAGCTTTTCCCGGCCACAGCAAGCCGCGAACTAAAGAGGGAGACGCTGGAATGTTCATTGGTGAGTGAAGTCGGCGAAGGCTATCCGGGCCAGGGACGTGGCCACGTGATCAGGATTCCCGGCTTCGGCACCATCGTCCTGGCCAGGGTGTCCCTGACCCACCAGGATATTGAGAGAGAGAAAGGCATCCTGAAGGCCACTACCGTCCGACTGACCATGATCGACTTCAAATTGGGCTGCCCTGCCGCAGGGACTCTTGGGGCTGGAATCGCCATGAACAACGGTTGGCCCGAGCCAGGATAATCCGATTAGCTCCCAAGTTGCTCACTCCCCAACCGGCTCCGATACCCATGGCTGAAAACGAGCGTCGCGCGCCGGGTTGACGCGGAGATCAAGTATGCTGTCTTCATTCAGAATCGGTTCTCCAGCATCCGGCCAGCGTATGCGCGTTCCGCTCGGCTTTGGATTGGTGGAACTCAAGACCGGACTGAAAGCAGGCGTCATGGTCCCATCTGGCAGCTTCCCGCCCCGCAGTTTCCAATTCGCGTGGGCGGTTGCGCTATTGCTGCTGATTCCTTTGCACGACACAGCCCCCGTCAGCGCCGAAGCTGCCTATGCCCACGCATGGCAACTCTTTGTGCACGGCCATCTAGTCGAAAGCCAACAAGAAGCAGATCTGGAGTATAGGCAGTACCTGGGCGCCAACACCGAGTGGGCGTCAAAATTTGAGTTGCTGGAAGCGCGTACGATGGTCAGCCGAGGGATGAATGAGGATGCTTTGCGCGTCCTCTCCTTGCAGCCGTCCGTAATCAGCACTCAGGAAGCAATCATTGAAAAGCTGACGCTGGAGGGTATGGCCTTGACGTTGGAGGGACAGATTCCTTTGGCCGACCAAAAGCTTAAGACGGCCCAGACGATGTGTGTATCTGCGACCTCCGGGTCATGCGGCGGTGTACTTAGGGCGCAAGGCATCTTGTCCGGCACGCAAGGAAGGCTATCGGATGCTCGACAGCTTTTCCTCTCAAGCCTTTCCTCGGCTCGAACACAAAAGGATCGAAGGCTGGAAGCAACTGCCCTCATAAATCTGGGATGGGCCTCTTTCCATGACGAGCACTATGACGAGGCCGCGGACTGGCTGAAGTCAGCATATCGTTCTGCCGTTGAGCTTGGCGCGGAAGATTTAGCGCAAAGCGCCGCCGGAAACCTTGGCTGGGCCTATTTCAAGCTGGGAGATAAAGACAGGGCGCTGGAGATGACCCTGGACTCCGAAGAACGCGCTGCAAGGCTCGGCAATATCCGCATCGAAGTCAAATGCATGTCAAACGTGGGGTACTTCTACCAGGATCGCGGCGATCTGGTTAACGCCGAACAAGCCTACAAACGGGCTCTTGTCCTGGCAAGGAAATTCAACAGCAGGGATGACATCATCGACGCGTTGGAAGATCTGGCGCACACATCCATCGACGCGGGAAAGCTGGGAGAAGCAAATGCCTACCTTGATCAGGTAGCTCCTCTGGCGAACGCTAGCGGCCGGCGTCTGGATATATTGGTCTTCATGCTGGCGCAAGGGAGGATCGCGGCCGCTCTGCGGCGGGACCAGCAAGCGGAGGCTATCTTCCGCTCCGTCGCGAATGATCCTGCCAGCCAAGTCTCCATGCGCATGGGCGCAGACCATGAGATGGCCAAGCTGTTCGAGCTGGAGGGTCGCACACAGGACGAAGAGAAGATGTACAGGGCTGCACTGACAATCTTTGAGGGGGCGCGCGATCAGATACAAAACGAAGACTCGAAACTCCCTTTTCTTACCAACGCCACCCCCATCTATGACGACTACATCCACTTGCTTGTCGAGCATGGCAGAAGCGATGAGGCACTTGCTCTCGCCGACCAAAGCCGCGCCCGTACCCTGGCGCAATCTCTCGGCGGGGGTGGCAACAAGGCTGCAACCAGGACGGCGCCACTCAATCCCCGCCAGATCGCCCGCAAGCTCGATGCGACCTTGCTGTTCTACTGGCTGGGCCAGAAGCAATCTTATCTCTGGACCATCACGCCGGAAAAGGTTGCTATCTTCCCACTTCCTGCGCAGGAAGAGATTGTCTCTCATATCAAGCGTTACAACAGAGCCGTGCAGGACGTGCTGAATCCTCTTGAATCAGGCAACAAAGATGGGCAGGCGCTCTACAAGTTGCTGGTCGCCCCGGCTTCAAATCTAGTTCACCCCAAAATGCCAGTCATGATCCTGGCCGATGGAGCGCTGAGCCGGCTCAACTTTGAAACGCTGCTTGTTCCCGGCCCGAGCAAGGAGGCCGGCCAAATCTCGGATCAGAACTCGGACCTGCACTATTGGATCGAAGACGCAACCCTGCTCTCCGCCCCTTCGCTGTCGATGCTGGCCGCGGCAAAGCCGGTTCAAGGTGCGAATCGAAGCCTGCTCCTGCTTGGCAACCCGGTGTCGGCGAGCGAGGACTTCCCTACCCTTCCGCTCTTTGGGTTCGAGATGCAAAAGATTCAAAGCCATTTCGATCCTAAGCGTGTAGCCGTATTCTCGGGTCAGCAAGCGAGCCCATCGGCCTACCTCTCCAGCAATCCGGGAAACTACTCATATATTCATTTTGTCTCACATGCGATCGCAAGCAGTACTGACCCCCTGGATTCGGCGATCATCCTCTCTGGCTCCAAGGACGGCGACGATTCCTACAAGCTCTATGCCCGCGACATCATGCAACACCCGATCGATGCACGGCTCGTCACCATCTCTGCCTGCTACGGCAGTGGCACGCGCTCCTATGCGGGAGAAGGCTTGGTGGGGCTCTCCTGGGCCTTTCTTCGCGCCGGCGCACACAGCGTGGTTGGCGCACTGTGGGGAGCGAGCGACGATTCGACGCCAACTCTTATGGATACGTTCTACCAAGGCCTTGAATATGGCAAGGCGCCCGCAGCCGCCCTGCGCGAGGCAAAACTTACATTGCTGCATTCGAATAGCAGATTTCAGTCGCCGTTTTATTGGGCTCCATTCCAGATATATACAAGGTGACCTATCCTGCACTGGCACAAAACATCCAGCGGACCAGAAACGTTTGTGCTTCAGCACTCACTAAGAAAGTGAGATATAGAATGCGGGATTTTCGATTCCGCAGCTTAGAAGGAGCCCCATGGCAAACTCTCACGAATCCCGAGATGCTGTCGACATCAGTCTTTCGCGATCCATTGCGCTGTTGAGCAATCAGTTGTTCTCATCCCTCGGAGTGCGCGGCGTGGCCCGGCTCACCGAATCCACTCTCTCGGATCAACCAATCGTTCTGTACGACGTGAACGGCGAACCACTGTTTCACGATTATGCGTTGGTGAGCGGAGGCCACACGGTGGGTACCATCCGCACTGCGGCCAATCGCAAGCTCGGCTCTCCGGTAATTTCAATTCACAATACGCCTCCGAGTTGGAGCCCGTCCGGCGCGCTGCGGATGGCCAGAGAAACACTGCACGCCACCGAATCAAACGCGGTGATCGAATCCTCGCAGTTGGTTATCTACGCTTACCCCAAGGTCGGAATTCGGCTCAACTACACTGCGTCTGGCAAGAATGCGGCGCAAACGCAAATCTTCGATGCCTCCAGCGGCCACCCTGTTTCCAACTCGACCGACCCTGATCACCAATTCAGCCTGTACTCCTTCCTCGACTCCCTGGAGGCGGGAGACGTTAGAGCGCGGCGTGAGCGCTATGAAGGTGCTGAGAAAAGAATCGAAGAACTGAAGGCCACCCAACCGGTGTTGTTTGAAGGGGTGCTGTCGAACGCGCAGTTGGCGAATGTGCTCCCCCAACTGAACTACCTGGGAACGCGGAGTGGTACTGTGCTCCTCTCGCCCTATTGCCCTGACAGTCCGATTGGGCTTACGCATTACGCGCAGATCCTGGACTATTTTTGCGTGGACGCCAGCGCACAAATGCTGATGGAGCACTACGGTTGGAACTATACGCAAAACCAGATCGCCGTGGCTATGGGAACCACGGCCGCCGCCGGCGGTACGACCGGGCTTGGATTGACCACGGGCTTTGCCAGCTTGACGCACAACTCTCTGCCATTGACGTTTGACAGCGGAGTCTCCCGGGCTCAACAATTCCAGGACGCAATAACTGAAATCTCCGCCAATCGCCCCCTGTTCACCCAGGTACCGCACCACTATAGGGTGTGCGTAGGTTATTTTGAGAACACCATAGAGATCCTGTGGTTTACGCTGGGATTGAACCAGATGCTCTACATTTATGACCCTTGGCCCTGGAACCCCGATCTGTGCCAGGGAGGAGCAATCTATTGGGAGTCGTGGGCAACGTCGCCGGTCATGTGGTTCGGGATCGTGCATCACGCATAGATGCGGTGTGCACCAATGGATGAGTTTGCCAGAGAGTTAGTTCGGATCCGGCAAAGCGCAGCGACAGCTTTCGCCGCTTTGCCGGCATCAAATATCAAATTCGCAGCAGGCAACCCAGAACGCGTTTATTCGCCTGAAGGAAGTCCTGCTTACTGGCTTGTTCCCGGCTTGAGGGGAGAGCAAATTCGAGCGATTGCCCGTATCCTGGAGGGTGGATGCGTCGCCACTGTCGGCGACTTACGAGCAGCAGCCGCGGATTGTGCGCAAGCGGTTACGGGCTTGAGTGCAACCGAAGCTTCTCAATTGACGAAAGACCTCGCAGTGCAATACCCGACTGCTGAGGTTCTCCGGCCGCTCTTGGTCCGCGATGGTCCCGTGGGCCGCGAAGCTTGGCTCTATCATGTAAGGTCAGCCACGCAGGACCTCTGGATATTTGCAACGGGAGGCGGGTTGTATTGTCGCGCTGCTGGCAAACCTTTGACGTGAGATTAGGCTGGTCTCCACCGTTTTCAAGATAAAGGGTGCCCCCTTGGTCGCATTTTCTCTTCACAAGAGGAGCTTGACCGGTACAGTTGATCCGGAGCGATACGCGGCGTCGAAGAGATAGTGACATCGAACGAAAAAGATTGCTGACTGCCCAATAGAACGGAAATCAGCAAGAACGCACTTTGAGCGGAAATCGAGTAGCGTTTGTTTTCTAAACTAGTGTGTCCCAATCGGAATGGAAAATGAACCCGAACAGTTGGCCCCTGCCGCGACAACGGTAAGAGTGTGAGAGCCAGCTGTTACGGTCGAGGTATTCCACGCATAGGAGTAGGGGCCGGCTCCTGTGATCGGCGAACCAACCTTCGTGCCATCGACCAGATACTGGACATCGGTCACAGGCACGAGCCCGGAATGCTCTGAAGTGAGCGTAACTGTGCCTGTCAGCGATGCGCTCTCGTTCACATTTGAAAAATTGACCCACGGGCAGGCATCGGCTGTGTCATAGTAGGCGTCTCCACTACCGCGGAAGCCAACATACGCCCGGCCATAAACGTTCGGATCTCCACTCATCGTCGTGACCAGGTCAACATCGTTATTGGCAAATGTACCGATCTGGGTCCAGCTAGAGGCATTATCCACACTCTGCCAGAGTCCATAGACATGATTAACCCAGCCATTGAGGTAGATCGCAGGATATCCCGAACCTCCTGGTTTTGGTGCGCCGAATCCAAAAGCAATAACTTCATGAACATTGGGAACGGCTGTCCAACTGCTTCCGCCGTCTATCGAACGGTAAAAGTCATCCGGGCACTCCAGCGCTCCGCCGCAACCAACCGGACCGTTGGAGAAGAACAGGTTGCCGGCCTCCCCTGGCACCGCTTGGAGCGAAGAGTTATAGCCCTCATAGGAAGAATTGGCGTCAATGTACTTCGGACCAACCAAAGTCCATGTACCACCACAGCCTCCGGAACTGCTATACAGGCCCGCTCCTGCGTCATAGGCGTAGAACACTCCACTTTGCACGCGATCGGCCGTCAGGACATGCCTTGTGAGGTAGTAAGCATTCAACCAATCATCGCCTGGGTTTCCCGGCAGTTGGACAGCACTCCAGGTCTGGCCCCCATCAGTTGTGCAGTAGAGTCCTTGTCCTTGTCCAGGCACATCGATCCAGTTGGTTGGAGAACTGGCAGCGATCATGCCCCCGATCTGGCCGCTCTTCGGCAAGGCCGTAAACTCAGTCCAGGTATTGCCTCCATCACTCGAATAACCCGAAAAATCGCCTTCACCGATGTTGGAATTGTTGACGACTACCAGAAAGTTGGGTTCCGAACTGGCGTAGTCTGCATCCCACCCGGCTGAGATGTCAACCGCATTCGAGTACTGGGAGCTGGGATAGACATCGGGGTTCTTCTGCAGGAAGATTCCTCGATCCCATACTGCCGTCAAAGGCGAACTGCCGGGAGGAACGATGATGCGATTGACCACGAGCTGCTCGATGCCTGCACTTTGGCTGACGTAATTGCTGGTTGTTGTCACAGGTGAAACCGCCAGCCACACACCGATGCCACCGCTGGAGAAAAGGTTCGAGTGCATGTCGAACGCGGATTTGCCCACATCGAGGAACAAAGCCCCTCCGCCATCTTGGTCGGCTGTTCCCAACCAGGGTATGTCTGTGGCGCTTACGGTTGTGGAATAGTCATAACCCGACCAGCTTTGGCCTCCGTCCGATGTGCTATCAATCTGCCCGCTCGCACGAATGAGTGCAATGTGCTCCGTGCTTTCCGAAGTGCTGTTTGGGTCGATGGCCAGTCCAGCTGCCCCGCCACTTGGGCTATGGACATTCGACCATGTGCCAGCGCTTCGCCTATACAGTGTCGAACCGCTGCCGCTCAGGAACCAAAGGACCCCAAATTTGTCGACCCACATAGTTTCATGCGAGGTTGGCGTGCCGCTGGTCAGTGTCCAGCTTGTTCCACCATTGGTCGATTCATACACTCCGGTTCCATAAGATGAAATGTAGATATGCTGAGTAGCGCCGTTAGCCGCACTGGACGTTGGATCGCCAAGGATCAGAAATCCCTGGTTGCTTGTCGTCGCAGCAATCCCGGCGACGGTCGACCAGCTTGTCCCACCGTCGGTGGTGACCAGCGGTCCGGCGCTTGGCGTGCTCACATAAGCAATCTGCCCATTGGAGGCGGGGTCACACCAAATATAGGGGGAGTTACCCTTTTGTGTTCCATCGTTCCCATTGGCTCCGCTGACCGCCTGGCCCGTGTTCACCCAATTCACGCCCCCATTGCTGCTTTTGTAGATGGTCGCATTCCATACCGCGTACAAGATGTTGGTCGTTCCAACCAAACTGGTAGCCGACTGCGTTGGATAAGCGCAAGCACCGATCCCATATCCAGCAATGAGCTGGTCCTCTGCGAGCATATAGGAGAGATCATTTGCCGGAATCGTAGCCGCAGTGAAAAGTTGATTCCAAAGACCGCTGGACTGGTTCCACTTAAAGAAACCGTATGTGTCGGTGCGCGAGAGTTCCGTGCCGTCTGGATAGATCAGCATGTCGGTAACAAAGCCTCCGGCACCCAACTTCGAAACCTGCCAGGCAGGTGTAAACGATGAATTTGCACACGTCACGGCTATATTGGTCACGTTCGCCGAACCCATCGTACCGCTGCCGTTGGCAACGCTGCAGGTCTGCCCCGCGGGCTGGGTCTGCACCGTTACGTCATAGCTGCTGCCCGAGGCCACGGGCGTCGGCATCGTAAAGGTGGTGGAATTTGCTGGTACTGGAAGCTTGTCTGCGCCGTTGGCCAGCAGCAATCCTGACTGTGTAAGCCCGGAAACCGTCCCGCCCACTGTGTACTGCGCGCCGTTGACCGTGAAGCTCTGTGAGACCGGCGTAGCCGCGGCATAAGTTGCGTTGCCGGCCTGCGTGGCCTGAATTGTGCAGGTGCCGGTGATGAGGAACGTTGCCGTGGTACCGCTGACAGTGCAGACCGAGTTTGTAAAGGAGGCGAAGCTGACAGGAAGGCCGGAACTGGCCGAAGCAACGAGTGCCAGCGGCGTGCTCACTGTCTGTGTCCCGGGATTGGCGAACGTTATAGCCTGGGCGGTCAAACCCGCGTTGACCGTGAAGCTCTGCGTGACCGGCGCAGCCGCAGCATACGTGCCGTTGCCGGCCTGTGATGCGGTAATGGAGCAGGTTCCAGCGGAGACAAATGTGGCGGAGGTTCCGTTCATAGTGCAGACGCCGGTCGTCGTCGAAGCGAAGGCAACCGTCAGGCCGGAGCTAGCCGTGGCAACAAGCGTCACCGGCGTGCCCACTGTCTGTGTCCCGGGATTGGC
>Ga0187847_10000473_pt1 | contig 44799 bp, 52 predicted proteins | sample June2016WEW_4_10_FD_132458 | JGI IMG/M metagenome (GOLD analysis project Ga0187847, IMG submission 132458) | Peatland microbial communities from SPRUCE experiment site at the Marcell Experimental Forest, Minnesota, USA - June2016WEW_4_10 | ecosystem: Environmental > Terrestrial > Soil >...
CGTCGAGACACCCGAGCCAACTGAAGTGGAGTTAACACTCTTGCGACGCCTGCACGCCAGTTCAGGTACCAAAGCGACAGACTGACGTGACGTCGTCGGCGTGGGTGGTCGATGCCGTCCGGACACCCATCGGACGTATCGGCGGCGCGTTATCGAGAGTTCGGCCCGACGACCTCGCGGCGACGACGATTCGCTCGCTCCTCAGTCGGCATCCCTCACTAGACCCAGCCTTAATTGACGATGTCGTGCTCGGCGATGCCAACGGCGCTGGGGAGGACAATCGCGACGTCGCACGCATGGCGGTCCTGCTCGCGGGACTACCGGTCACGGTGCCCGGTTCGACCGTGAACCGCTTATGCGCATCAGGGATGGAATCGGTGGTGCAGGTCAGTCGAGCGTTGGAGGTCAGCGACGCACACGTGGCTCTCGCGGGCGGTGTTGAATCAATGAGCCGCGCGCCGTGGATCCTTCCAAAGAATGAAGAGGTACTTCCGCGCGGGGACGCGAAACTGTTCTCGTCGACTCTCGGTTGGCGCATGGTCAATCCAGCGATGCCCGCTGAGTGGACGGTACCGCTCGGTGAAGGTGCGGAGATCCTCGCCGAACGGTACGACCTTTCGCGCGACGCCCAAGATGTTTTCGCCTACGAAAGTCATGTCAAGGCCGCCGCCGCGTGGCGCGAGGGGACATTCAACGACGAGGTCGTCCAGGTCACCGACTGTGTTCTCGAGCGTGATGAATCGATCCGCGATACGACACCGGAGCAGTTGGCGTCCTTACGTCCGGTGTTTCGCGAAGGCGGCACGGTGACCGCGGGCAACTCGTCACCGATGAACGACGGGGCTTCAATGCTGCTGATGGTCGATGACGAGGGACTCTCGCGTTGGGGAAGCGGAGCCCTCGCCCGAGTCGCGGGACGAGGCGTGAGTGCCGTTGAGCCGCAGCTTTACGGCCTTGGACCCGTCGAAGCCGCGCGGCAAGCCCTAAGACGCGCGGGCATTGGCTGGAGCGACATCGCGGTTATCGAGCTGAATGAGGCCTTCGCCTCTCAGTCGTTGGCCTGTTTGCGTGAATGGCCGGAGCTCGATCCCACGATCGTCAATCCACTTGGCGGTGCGATCGCGCTCGGTCATCCCCTCGGGTGCTCGGGAGCCAGGCTGCTCACGACGCTCGCCTGGCAGTTGCACCGACGAGGCGGCGGCTACGGACTCGCCGCGATGTGCGTCGGTGTGGGCCAAGGCGTGGCCATCGTTCTCGAGGCCGTGTAGGAACCTTCCGACGTCCACCAGGGCGAATCGAAAGCAGATCTGCCAGAACTCATCCGTCTCCGCTTTGGAAATAGGGTGAGACGGAGATTTGGAAATTCAGTCAGGCGGCTTGTTCGTTCCCTCGGCTCTTAGACATAATGTCAAATGATTCCGGTATCGGGTTCTCCTTGTGCGTGCGTCCGCGCCACGTTCATGATCCAGCAAACCGTCACGTAGTATCCGATCAGCGTCGTCAACTCGATAATGCCCTCATCACCGAACTTCGACTTCGCTTCGGTAAAGAGGAAATCAGGGACACCGTGTGCGTCCATCAGACGTTGCGCAAATTCGAGGGCTATGTACTCGTCTTCGGGAATACCCTCGGGAGTTACGCCCTCAAGCACTGCAGATATTGTGGACCGCGAAACCCCCGCTTCGACAGCTAGTGGAATGTGTGGGGTCCACTCGAATTGATTCGATGTATGACGCGCCACGGCGCAGATGACTAACTCTCTGACTCGCTTGTCCAACAGACCGTGAAATCGGAGTTCCGCCCCTAGCGGCTCCATGAGATTGAGAAGGCGAGGAGATTGCATCAGGGGGATGAAGGGGCCGACTACGCCTTTCCTAGGGCCATGAACCAACGACTCGGTGATCCGTTGTTGCTCGGTCGTCATAGAGTTCACGTCGGGTAGTGGAATGCGCTCCTCGAGAAAAGGTGTGTGATGCTGCGTTGAATCACTAGGTGTCTCGGCCATTTTTGTTTTCCTTTCACAACAGCTCGAAGTCGTATTCGCCCCTTACACGCGAGCACGTGAGGTGAACATCCCGTTGCCGTCGAGATCTCTCCCCTATCGCGTGATTGACAAGGGAGAGATCTCGAACAGCAACCTCCAAGCAATATTTCCTTGTACTGCTGGAACTACGCCAAGAGTGGATCATCCAGCGCAAGCGGGTTATAAATCGCGCCAAGGTTGACGCCGTACAGCAAGTGCCACAAGTAGATAGCGAAGACCAGCTTCCAACCTCCGTAGTGCACCCCACCGAAACCCACGTGGTAGCCCTTGTAGTACACGAACGGCACGAGGAAGGCCGCCGACACCGTCGCGAGAAAGACCGAGAACCCGAGAGCCTTAGCCATGTTCATCGCTGGGGTGACAACCTTGCCGACCATTGGAAATACGAACAGCGCGAAGACCAGCGCGAAGACGACGCAGTCCAATGCATGGAACAGACCGCCGATAGCGAACTGTGCGACGAATGTGCCCTTTGGATCTATCGTCGCACCGTTGGTAAGTGGCCAATCTAATCCAGGGAGCCCAACTCCCGGAAACCAGATTCCCCACAACGTAGCGATCTGTCCACCAACCACTCCCGCAACTAGCGCTGCCTTGACCGGCTGCTGCGTCACCCAAACTCGCCACGATTTGCCGGCGTTGAGTCCCCCCATTTGTCGATCCATACTTTTACCCCCTTGCCTCATACGTGGTCACTCACCGCTGGCTTGAGTTCGGAAACAGACCTGGCCCACTCCAATTGACTCACGTGCGCATTGCGCACAGACGTTTGCTGTGCGTACAAACCATGTCAGGTTTTGTGGCAGACGTCAAGTACTCGAGAACAAGCGGCAAAAATATGACCGAACGTACGTCGATCATCGGGGCTATCGAAAGGTCCGTTCGCAGTGCGCGAAGGGACGGCTGGTGATTGGGGTGACATCAAACACTCAGAGGAATCCTCTCGGTAGAAATAGACCGCGGATGCCCGACCTCACTAATTGAACGTCTCCAACTCACCTCTTTAGATTTGGGACTTATATACAAGACGCACCTACTTGAATTATCCTTCGCCCTGGGGGGAGGGCGAATGTCCCGAGCCCTAGAGAGGGACGACTATGCGATTTCCGCATGTCTTTCTTTTCTCCGGTAAGAACCACTGACGAAAATTGAGCAAGAGAGCGCGGGTCGGAATACTGATCCGCGCTGACGTTCGATGAATCCCTTAACGCGATCAACTCGCGGAGCGGGGATGGAGTGGATAACCACATCCCAAACCGGGGCTTGTGTCCAGGGCCAGAATGCGGGGTGCTGTGGTGGACCGACCGGGGCAGGTAGATGTGGACATGTCGCCACCTGTCCCGGTCAGTCCGGCTTCTCTCGCGTAAGTAGATGTCACACCCACGTGAGAGACTGTTTGCATGAAGAACACGAACAAATTGCCCGAATCCCTCATCGAAGCAGTCCGCTATTTCGCGGATGCCGACCGCTGCTTCGAGTTCGTCAAGGGCCTGCGCTGGGCAGATGGCCCAGTGGTTTGCCCTCGTTGCGACTGCGAGCGCACCTCGTTCTTGACCACGCGCAAGATTTGGAAGTGCCTCGGCTGCAAGCGTCAGTTCTCGCTCAAGGTCGGGACCATCTTCGAGGACTCGTCCCTTGGATTCGATAAGTGGCTCCCGGCAATCTGGTTGATTGCCAACGCCAAGAATGGCATCTCGTCGTGTGAACTTGGACGTTCTCTCGGAGTGACCCAAAAGACGGCGTGGTTCATGAACCACCGGATTCGTCTTGCGATGGCAAGCGGAACCTTCCAGAAGTTGTCCGGCACCGTAGAGACCGACGAAACCTTCGTCGGCGGACTCGCCGGGAACATGCACATGGTGGACCGTGTAAAGAAGATTCACGGCAGGTCTGGAATTGACAAAGTGGCCATCCACGGTGCATTGCAGCGCGGCGGTCCCGTCGTTGCGGCGATGGTTAACAACGTTTCGACCAAGGAAATTCAGGCAAGCATTCGTTCGTGGGTGGAATCTGGCGCCACTCTCTACACCGACCAGGCTCAGGTTTACATTGGTCTGGGCCAGACCTACAACCACTCGTCGGTGTCTCACTCGTCGCGCCAGTACGTGAACGGCGACGTTCACACGAACTCGATTGAGTCCTTCTGGAACCTCTACAAGCGCGCTTGGAAAGGCACTTACACCCACAATGCTCGTAAGCACACGAACCGCTACGTGGACGAAAGGGCGTTCTCGTACAACAATCGTGAGTCCAACGACCTTGAGAGAATGATTACGGTGACTTCTGGCGTATCCGGTAAGAGGTTGACCTACAGCGACTTGAAGGCTTAGGCCTTTTTGTCCTTCTGAGTTATCTCGGACTTGGGGACTTTGAAGAGTTTCCGGGCAACGTTCTCGAACGTTTCGGCTTCGGATTTGTCCTTTGTTTTCTTTGATTTTACGGAGCGTTTCGCCATTGGCCCATCCTAGGTCTAGAGGGTTACGATTCGGCATGGATGAACTAATCCCCTCGTATCTCTTGAAGATGGAGAGGGCTGAAAAACACCTCAAGGACCTCAAAATCGCCATTGCCGAATACGCGAGTAGCCATCCGTACACGGTCACCGTAGGGAGAGAGGGCAAGCGCCAAGTCCACCGCCTTCACTTCACTTCGCAACTCGATCGTCGTGTCAGTCTGATTGCTGCCGACTTCGTTTACAACATCCGGTCTGGACTGGACCATCTCGCGGCCGAGTTGAATCCGCCAAGGTATCGAACCAAAACAATGTTCCCAATCCTCTGGGAAGGGGTCTGGGAGCCCGAAGTCCCAGGGGAGAACGAGCAACGTACCAGGGACCGCGCCAAGTGGCTCACTACCACTCGCCATATGAATCCTGAGGCAGTCGCAATCCTGAAGACGTTGCAACCTCACGTTTTCGAGGATCTGAACTTGGACATTTTCTTCCTCGATGCCTTCAACCGTCTCTCTAACAAAGACAGACACTCGCACTTGCCCCTCATTGTCTCTGGGCTGCGCAACGCTTTCGTCACATGCACGCAAGCCGACGGCTCTACCGGGCGCCTCGTCGATGACCGAAACGGGGTGGTAAAGGACAATGCAAGTATCCCGGTGCCAAAGGGCGCAGTGAATGTGAAGATTAAGGGAACCCCGGCTGTAATTATCCGCATCGCTGAGCCAAAGGGGTTCGTAGAAATCCCCTCGTTCTTCGAGGAGCGCCTCGAAACGGTCCGGCGCAGGGTCGTCATTCCCCTTAGCCCGTTCGTCTGGGTTGACCCCAAGAAATGACTCACTCACTGGCATCCCTCAGGTGCGTCAGGGATATAAGTCCCTTAGATTTGGTGGAGTTGCCACGGTTTCTTGGACACCTAAATTTTGGGGGAAGGCCCCAAAAGGAAGGAGCCCAGCGTGGCCCGTCACACCAGATATCCGTCCGAGTTCAAAGAGGAGGCGGTTCGCCTCGTCAACTCGTCGGAACGTTCCATCGCCGAGGTCGCTCGATCACTCGGGATTAGCAGTTGCACACTGTGGTATTGGGCGAGCGAGGATCGCAAGGCTAAAGAGTGTGACGCTGATCCAAGCGCCCTGAGCGCTGATGAGGCCTCGGAGCTGAAGCGCCTGCGCAAGGAGAACGGCCAGCAGCGTGAGGACATGGAGATCCTGAGAAAAGCCGCCGCCTATTTCGCGAAAGAGACGCTGCGGTGACCGGCTGCCGCTTCGTCCAGGACCACCCAGCCGAGCACGCCGTCAAAGACCTCTGTCGCGTGATCGACCTGCCTCGGTCGACCTACTACGCGTGGTTGCGTCACGAGCCCAGTCAACGTGCGTGGGACGACAACGTGCTGCTCAGCGAGATCAAAGAGATCCACGTCCTCTCTCGCCACACCTACGGCGCCGCGCATCCTGGGGTAACTGTGCCACCGCGGTCACCGGGTCGGGCGTCACCGCGTGGCGCGGATCATGGTCGGACACGGGCTCGTGGGCGTGCACGGACCCAAGAAGTGGCGACGGGGCAAGCCCAACACCGCCTACGCGCCGGACCTACTCGAGCGTGACTTCAGCGCGACGCGGTCCGAGGAGCGCTGGGTCGCGGACATCTCTGTCTCCACTGTCTCGACGGCAAGCTCTTTCTCGCCGGCATCCGCGACCTCTTCGACAAGACCCTCGTCGGTTGGGCCATGGGCGAGCGACAGACGACCGATCTGGTGGTCTCGGCGCTCGTGATGGCGCTCTCCAGGCGACGTCCCGACGGTGAACTCGTCCATCACAGCGACAAGGGCCCGCAATACACGAGTCTGGAACTCGCCAACCGTCTGAGTGACTGGGGACTCTCGGCGAGTTTCGGACTGACGGGTGATGCATATGACAATGCCGCGATGGAGAGCTTCTGGGCGACCGCCAAGCGCGAGATCGAGTTCCTGCACGGACCGGTTCGCCAACTCACGAGGTCACAGTTGCGCACGATCATCTTCGAATACGTCGAAGTGTTCTGCAACCGCGAGCGCCACCAGGCGATTCTCGGCCATCTGACGCCCGCCGAGTACTACGCGACAGCCAAGGTGGCATAATCACTAATCAGTTCGTGTCCATCAAACCGTGGCAACTCCACTACGTCGATGATAAGCACCACGGGGGGTAAACGCCAGCGCGAGGGGCATCCACTGAAAGGTCCATCGGTCACGTCAACATCTTGAGGGATGTGTGGGCTCGAAGACCACTGCTGTACTGGCCCGTCGAGGGCGAGCCCCGAGAATCAAATTCCAATCCCACGTTTTGTTCCGTCCGTCCGTCGGTCGCCGCGGCCTGATCGTGCGCAGCAGGTCGAACGTTCGTTGCGTAGTCCCCGCGTCCCGAAACGAAAATCGTCCTCAGGAACTCGTGCACTCGACGGGCACGAGTTCCTGAGGCTCGACAGGTGCTGCTAGAACTTCGTTCCCTGGGCGCAGCGTCCCGTGTAGTCGGGGTTCGCTACGGGTGCGCTGATACTGGTCCCGCCGTACCAACTGAGGTCGGGTGACCCGTATTCGGCGTCACGGCCGAAGTCCTGGACGGTGGTGGGCAGATCGTTGCCGAAGGTCCACACGCACGACGTCCCCTGCATGCCCGGCAGGTTCCCCGTCTGCTGCGGGGAGAAGCCGTACATGTCGGTGGACTTGCTCAGCGAATAGAAGGGGTAGAAGTTGGCGTCCAATGGCGGTACGTCACAGTCGGCCCCGGTCGCGGTGTTGCACTGGTACGCCGAGCCGTTGATGTCGGTCTCGAACTCGACCTGCGGATACGGTTGGCCCTGGGCGTCGAAGGGTCCTAGATACTCCATAGCCGTCGGATGCAGCGGGGTGCCGTTGGGCCACGTGTTCGCCTGATAGTCGATCCCGTTGAAGTCGAGGTCGCCGTTTTGATATCGGTCGGCGAAACATTGATTGTCCGCCGAATACGCCGTCGTCGGCACCCCGTCTTCGAGGACCGTGCGCGTTCCCTGCTTGAAGCAGAAGCCGTCGGCGTACTCGCACAGCACACCGCTGTCCGCATCATCGGTGGGACAGGCGATCGGGCTCGTCGGCCCCTGCGTCTCGGCATTTTGGCAGATCGCCTCGGCGTTACACGGACCCTCGCCGATCTGTCCCCGGCCCTCGGATCCGCCGACGCAGGTATCGTAGGTGTCGCCGTCGACGAACGTCTGGCCGTTGGCGTAGGTGTCGGAGTAGGGGTCCTTGTTGATGACCGAGTCGCACACTTCGGAGTGGCCGATCTCCTGCTCCACCAGGACGCCGCCCTCGAGCGCGGCCCACGGAACCCGGTTCTGGGTCGCCGCGGTGTTGTATTCGGCGTGGAACGTGTACGGCGTCCCGTCGCAGGTGCTGGGCGACGTCGACATGAAGCCGTTGGCCGCGCTGGCTACCATGTAGCCCGTTTGGCCCGAGGTGAGATCTCGAATTGTTGCTGTTAAGCCCGACGGTGGATCGGTGATGGAGACGACCAGCACGTCACCCGGGTTGATCATCAACGTGTTGCGGTTGGGCGTGAAGCTACTCAGGTCGGCCAACTGCGGTCCCGGCGGGCCGGCGGGCACGCCGTTGGTCTGCAGGAACGCGAAGTTGGTTGGCTCAATGCAGCTGTCGTTGCAGGTGGCGAAGCCGAAGGTGCACTCGAGGCTGTCGATCGTGAGCGCCGAGCACCACTGGGTGGCGCTGCAACTCTCCGAGTCGGCGAAGGGCGTGTAGCCCGGCGGGTACAGCTGGAGTTCCATGAAGGCCGAACCGGCGCTGGCGGGATTGTTGATGGCGCCGATGTTGTGGTCACTGTCGGGGGTGCAGGGATTCTCCGGGTAGGAGTTGGGGTCGCACATCGGCAGACCGAACCAAGGGGCGACCGACAACTCGCCGTAGTGCGTCACGCTGCCCGAACTGGTCGGCGGGAGCTGCGGGTCGACCGGGATCTTGGTGACGTAGGTCATGGTGTTACCGGAACCGGGCGCGTTGGAGATGAACTTGATGCTCGGCTCGTCGTGCCCGACGTACCACCCGTTGTCGGTGAACCGGTTCCCTGATCCACCGACGACCTTGATGGGGTCGGTGCACAGGTCACCCGCGAGCGGCCGCACCGACGTGTACGTCGAGCTCCACCCGTTGCAGTCGAGTTCGTTGGTCGCGTTCGGCACGACCGTGCCGGAAGTCGAGGCGTCGGCCAGAACGTGGGGTCCCACGAAGGCGAACTGGCAGACGGCCAGGGCGGCGACCGCGGGCATCAACATGAGCCGCCACGTTCGAGAATGGCTTCGGCGAGATCCCTTGGCCCCATTGTCCACGCGTCGAGTACGCATCAGAACCTCCCCCACCGCGTGAACCGGACGTCCCGCGGAACCAAATCTTGTTCTAGCAATGCCGGTTCGACCTGTCAAGCGGAACTCCCTGATCGCCAGCGTGGTCCTGGAACCCAATGATTGCTGCGCTCGAACGGCGCACCCGCTCCATCCGACCCGGGCGTAGCGCACCGTGAGGTCCACGCGAGAGGTGACGGCGCCGGGACGGCCCGGTTAGTTTGGGTCGATGAACCACGATGACGTTCACCAACTGGTCCGCCAGTGGGTCGAGGCGTGGAACGCCCACGACCTCGAATTGATACTTTCGCATTTCACCGACGACGTCACTTTCGCGTCGCCCATCGCGCAACGCATCGTGGCCGGTAGCGATGGTGTCATCGTGGGCAAGGAGGCCCTGCGCGAGTACTGGCGCGAGGGGCTGAGGCTCAATCCCGACCTGCACTTCGACGTCGAGGGGCTGTACCTCGGCGTCGGATCGGTGGTGATCAACTATCGCAACCAGCTCGGTCGACTCGTCTGCGAGGTCCTCATCCTCGACGGCAACCTGGTGCGAGAGGGATACGGCACGTACTTCGACGACGGCTACACCGCCGATACCTCGGCGCCGTCGAATTGAGGCACCCCGCGATACTTTCGCGGGTTGCCCGTGTTACGCCCGTCGGATCACCTCGCGTTGTCGGTCTCGGTGACGCGAACCGTGCGCCCGTGACGAATGCCCGTTCGAGCGACGTGCGACGGTCCCTGGCCCGGTGAACCCCGTGCAAGACTGCGGTCATGAAGCACGTCAAACTCAATCTCGCCCAACGGGTGGTCGTGGTCGTGGGACTGGCGGTCGTGCTCGACGCCCTGGCCAACTGGACGATGGCGATTGGATCGCACCCCTTGACCGGATGGGTGGCGTTCGCCCCGCTCAGCCAGAACGCCTCGGCGGCGCTGCTCGGGGGGTTCCATCCGTGGGTGCGACTGGTGATCTTTCTCGCCTACGCACTGGTGTGGCTCGGTTGCTCACTGCTGGTGCTGCGCGACACCTCGACGGGTCGCGACGAGGGATGAGCTAGAAGGTCGAGATTCGATCTACGGGCTCGGTGCCCGTCACACCGCTGGGCTCCATCAAGGAGGACGGTCCCGACGGTCAGTGCCCCGAGATGGGGTTACTGGTGTGGCCCCAACGGTTCGACTGTTCGACCTTCAGGCTCCCGTGCCGCAAGTGTTTCCACCCGTGGGTCATCGAGAAGATGATGAACGATCACTATCTCGACATGCTCGTGCCCGGCGCGACGACCGGGCACATCGATTGAGGCGGGCGTTGGCCGGGCCCCCGCGTCTTGAGCGACGAGGGATGAGCCGAGCGGACCGCGACCTTCTCGGTTCTTAGTGCGTTGCGCCCTCTTCGAGCATCGCGTCGATCTGCGACATCGCCAAAGTGAAGCCCTCTTCCATGCCCATCGACATGACCTGGGTCATCGCCTCCAGAGAAGGAAATTCGATTTCGACCGTCATTGACGTGGCACCATCGGTTCCCGCGCTCAGCTCCACGCGAAAGGTCATGGTCGGCATAGCCGGATCGGGCTCCCCGTTCGCGTCCCCGAAGCCGTTGAGGAAGACGAGCCGCTTCGGCGCGTCGACCTCGAGCACTCGCCACCAGCCGTGTGGTTGGTCGCCCTGGGGACCGGTCATGAAATAGGACATCGTCCCGCCGGCGCGGAGTTCGTGGTGGGCGACGGTGGCCGGATAGACGGGTGGGCCCCACCATCGCTCGAGCTGACGGGGGTCGTCCCACAGCTGCCACACCCGTTCGATGGGCGCGCCGAAACTCGCGTGGACGGTCATGGTCAATGCCTCGGGGTCCTTGTGGACACTCGTGACGGTCATGGTGTGCCTCCCTTTTCTTGGTCGTGCTGGAGAATCTCGTCCATGCGATCGATCCGGCCGCGCCACAGTGCTTCGAGTCGCTCCAGGAGTTCGAAGGCCTCTCGGATCGTGTGCACGTTCGCGCGCACCAGCTGCTCGCGCCCGTGTGGGCGCTTGCTGACCAACTGCGCCCGTTCGAGCACCGCCACGTGTTTCTGGACGGCCGCGAAACTCATCGGATAGAGATCGGCCAGCGCCGACACGGAGTGTTCGCATTCCAGGGTGCGACGCACGATATCGCGACGGGTGCCGTCAGCCAGAGCGTGAAAAACCTGGTCGGCGCCGTTCGTCTCGCGTATATCTACAACCATATGGTTGTATGTTAGCGAGTTCGGGTTGACGTTGCAAGTGAAGTGCCCATCGGCCGTCACACTGCGGCCCTGATCCTTCGCCTGCGTGAGCAGGTGTTCGACGTAGTGGGTCGAGGGATCGGGCCGTCGATCGTGGGCGAACCAGTGAAGCGAAGTACTGAGGCTGACGCCAGCCATCGAACCGGGGTGGCGGCGCCAATCGACGGGTCGTTCGCTATTGGGATTTTTCGTGCGCCGTGAGCGCAAAAGATCTTTCGGCAGCCGGTGCCCAGCTCAAGCGACGAGAGTCGCTCGGTCGCTAACCGACGCGCTGACGCTGTGTTGGTGCGGCGCATTCGCGACAGAGCACCACCGACGAGCGCAGTTCGCTGATGGGGTCGGGCGCGCGCAGGATCCGCACGATGCCGTTGGACCGGCACTGGCGCTGATGCCAGCACGATCGGCGTGCGCACCCGCACGGTCCGCTCGCCGCAGTGCGAGTGGCCGTGATCGGCGTGACCATCCTGACCGGCGCACCGGTGGGTTCATCGATCATCAACAGCTCCATAAGTCATTACGCTACAAAGTTTACTTAGGAACCATCACAATTCGAGTCCATTGGTTCATCAATTTTACGAATTCCTTCACCCTGGTTTTTCTACTAACGAGTAGCGAGCGGCCCCGGTGATAGAGCGAATATCTCGCCGATCCATATCACCGTCGGATCTCGGCCGAGCGCCGTGACTCCCGCGATCCTGCCGTGCTCGCCCCGAAGAGGCTAGGAACAGCCCTTTTGAGATTTACGGTAATGCGATCGTTCGAGGGCGGTGGAATTCTCTTTTCACGGAGGTGCCGTTGCGTCTACTGGGGTTTGAGCGAAGACAACGCAGTCACCACGGGACGACAATTTCTCCCCAACTATCAGGAGAAACACCACTGCGTGGACCTAGCCTGGTGGAGTGATCAAGAGAATCATTGCCGGCCTGGGTGTGGTGATGGCGTTCGTGGGCGTCTGGATGCTCTCGCAGGGCCATTCGCAAGAGGCGGCCTGCAACGCCTCCGCGGCACGCTTGGGTGCGGCCGCGACCAGCTTGGTGTGCCCGCGAGCCGTGTCCACGTACTTCATCGGCGTGGCCCTCACGATGGGCGGTCTGATCGTCACCGGACTGATCCTCTTCGCCATCGTGAAACAGATCCGTGCTGTCACGTGGATAGAGAAGGCTCCCGACATCGCGACCCAGCACCAACGGGTCATCGGCACGGCCTTCGGTACCGATCGCAAGGTCACGACCGTTCCGTAGACGCTCGCCCGCGCGAACGAGCATGGGTCGCCTTGACGACCGTGCGAGGGAGAACAGGTCTCGACGCCGCTGCCTCACGACATCATGCGCCGATTAATCGTGACGGTCGCCAATAAGGTGTCGTCATGACACCGGGGCCCGAGGGTTTTGACTACCACGGCGCGCTCGTGGTGGTCGAAACGGACGATGGGCAGATCGTCTTCATCCACCCTTCGGGGGGCACTGCTGAGGCGCCGGCCTCGTTGCCGAGTGACCCGTGCCGTCCGGGGGAGTCGCCCGAAGCGGGGGCGGTGAGGATCGTGCGGGAAAAGACCGGGCTGGACGTCGAGATCGTCCGGGAGTTCGTCACCTTCATTCAAGAAGGTACGCCGACCGGCGTCATGTGCGCCCACGGCTACGTGGCCCACGTGATCGCAGGCACGCTGCTCGACGACGGCCCCGAAGGTCCGGCGCGGGCCTACGCGCTCGACGCGCTACCACGATTCGTGCCGATTCGAGTCGCCAATCAACGAACGCTGGACGCCTACCTCGCGCAGCGAGAGGTGCGCTGAGTTCTACGAGGCTCACCCCTCGAAGATCTCACGGTGCTGGCTTGAGCGCTTGCAGCGTGTAGGTCGCGGGCAGCCGCTCGGCGCCGTCGCGCAGCCGGTACTCGCCCTCCTCGGCCATCTCCATGGCGTCGCCCAGGGGGTTCCAGGGGACGGTGTCGTGCTCTTCGATCGAACGCAACACCAAGCCGGCCTCCATCAGTGCCGTGATGACCTGGGCGAGGCCGTGGTTGAAGTGCAGTATGTCCGGCGACGCCAGGGGCTCGACATGCTCGACGTAGCTGAACGGTTCGCTGAACGGCACGCCGTCGGTCTCGAAGTAGGGATACTCCAGTACCAGCAGCCCGTCGGGACGGGGATCGCAGAGCGCCCATAGCACGGGGTGGCCCTCGCGCATGAAGAGGCGGCCACCGGGGCGCAGGAGCGCCGCGACCACCTCGGCCCATCGGCGGATGTCGGGTAGCCAGCACAGCGCGCCGATCCCCGTGTAGACGAGGTCGAATCGGTTCGCGCCCAACAGGTCCACCGCGTCGTACAGCTCGCCTTCGACGTAGTCGACGACGGCGCCGCACTCGAGAGCCAGCTGGGCGGCCGCCTCGAGCGCCGGTGCGGAGAAGTCGAGGCCGGTGACCGTGGCGGCGCCGAGGCGCGCGAGTGACAGGGTGTCGGTGCCGATGTGGCATTGCAGGTGCACCACGTCGAGATCTTGAATGCTGCCCAGTCGCGCCGTGTCGAATCGCACGACGTGTGAGAGGTGGTGGGGGTCTTCGCGGAACCGCTCCAGCCCGTAACCCTGGACGTGGTGGGGGACGCGACTGTTCCAGTTGGCGCGATTGACCTCGACGTACCCCACGGTTGCCATCTTCGCATCTGGTCACCGCTCGCCGTGCGCACCGACGACCGACACGGCGCCGCCCGAAGTGCGATGTCGCTCGACCCTGCGTGACGTGTGTCGGCGCAGGCTGCGGCCGACTCAACCTGGAACTTGGGATGGGCTTCTACAGCTAGCCGGAGATCCGCGCTCGCTCGTTCGCCTCGCTTCGAGTGTCGAAGCCCACGATGTCCACGATCAGACCATCGCGCAGTGTGTACACCTGCCAGCGCGGCGAGGGTTCGCCTCGTGGGGTGCCCTTCGCCGCGCGCTGCACCAGGAGCTCGACCACGACGCGATCGCCGATGACGTCCATCTCGACCACCTGTGCCCGTGCCCCCTCGGACGCGGCGCTGCGGTACCACGAGAGCACCTGTTCCTTATTCCTACAGGGCGGTGACGGCGCATCGGGCGGACCCCACCTCACGTTCGGATCGAGCAGTTGCGCGAAGGCGTCGACGTCGGCTCCCTCGAGAGCGATCTTGAGGCGGTTCGCCGCCGGTTGCGTGGTGTCGGATTGGGGCATCGTGGGGCCTCCTCGACAAGTAGCGTACGGCGACCTCGCCCGGGACGCGAGCCGACGGACAGCGTCGCTGGCGTGTGGGAGTATTCGCAGTCAAGCGAGCAAAGGAATCAACGTGGCGTATTGCCCGAACTGTGGTACCCAACAAGCGGAGAGCCAGCGCTACTGCGGGGTCTGTGGGGCGGCGCAGCCGGGTGTGGCTGGATTCGCGCCCATGCCAGCGCTCTCGCAGAGCGAAGCGGCGCCGCCCGGGGGAGCGGCCCGAGTGCTGATCGGTCTTTCGCTCGAACCGCCTCGCCAGTCCCGGTGGTCGGTACTCTTTCGCGCCATACTGGCCATTCCCCTGTTCTTCGTGGCGTGGGGCCTGGAGATCGCGATGCTGTTCGTGCTCATCGCGGCGTGGTTCGCCGCGATGTTCACCGGCCGGGTACCGGACGGGATCCAGCGCTTCATCACCAACGTGCTTCGCTTCTACGCCAACCTCGCGGGGTATATGTCCCTGTTGGTTGCCCGGTGGCCGGGAATCGTCTGGGACGGGCGAAGCGATGACCAACTGACGGTAGAGGTCGACCACGTGCGCCTTCGTCGATGGGCGGTCTTCTTTCGACTACTGCTCGCCATTCCCGCGGGATTCGTCAGCGAAATCGTGTCGATCGGCTCCTACCTGGTGATCTTCGTGATGTGGTGCTGGGGCGTCGTCACCGGTCGTGAACCTCGCTCGCTCCATCAGGGAGTGGCCCTGGTGCTGCGCTTTCAGTTGCGACTGTTCGCCTACGTGTGTCTGCTGACGCCGACGCAGCCCTTCGAAGGTTTCTTCGGCGACGGTGTCGAGCTCGAGGCGCCAGCGCGGCCCGAGCCGACGACGGCCGACGGCTCCGGCGCCACTTTGCCCACCCGGTGGATCGTTGCCAAATCTGCGAAAATCGCGATGGTCGTCATGCTCATCATCGGCATTCCGCTGTTCGCCTGGCAATCAACACACAATGCCCGACTGTTCTCACGAATCCAGTCGACGATCGCGCTAGACCTGGTGAACTCGACGTACGACGCCTCGGTAGTGGCGATCAACCAGTTCGAGTCGAGCTTCGCGTCGTGTGCCGGACCCACGAAAGGCAACTGCGATTCCGACGCGGCGAACGCGGCGTACGTCTCCCTCGAGCGCCAGTCGGCATTGCTCTCGGCCGGATCGATCTTTCCTTCCGGGTCGCGGACGAATGAGCGCCACTACCAGTCGGCGCTCGCGTCCATCGAGCGAGCGTTGGTCGTGATCGAGGATGCGAACACGGTTGCGGCCCAGACGGGCGTTGTCGAAGGGCCACTGGCGACGGCGATGACGGCCTTCAACAGTGACTACCTGTCCCTCTATCACGGCCTCTCTTCCTGAGCGCAGGGCGACCAGGCCGATCCCCGTCGACGATCATGAGACTTCTCCTTAAACGTCGTTCGTCAAAGTCCGGTGCGCACATCGGGCGAGCACGGGGCTACCAGGTTCTGGGATTCGTCGCGCTCGCTGCGCTGCTTGGCAGTATGTTCGGATGCGAGGCGGTTAGCGCGTCCACGACGACCACGCTCGCGCGACCGAGAGCCGGTTCATCGGCCCGGGCGGAGGTTCGCGACGCCAGGCGCCAGTGGGTCGCGGGCGCCCGGGCCGCGTCGTTCGAGCAGTCGATCTACTTCCGACGGGCCGCCGCGGACCTCACGGGAGCTGTCCGCGACGGCGCCACCCCTGTCAGCGCCTACGGCCACGCGGCCGCGCAGTTGCGCCAGTTAGCCTCGCTGCCCGAGACGAGCGACACACCGGCGCAGGTCGCCCAAGCGACGCACGACCTGGCGGCGCTCAATCGGTTCTTCGATACCACCAAGCTCTACGACTGATGATGGCCACCAGGGTGCTGATCGGTCGAGCGTTTCGCTAGCCCTTCTTGGTCTTCGCGGTGACGACCGCCGTCGCCGGACCGTTGTCCGCCGCGTTGCACGCTCGCGGGTCGTAGGGCATCAGCGCCTCGTTGGTGGTGCTCGGAGCGCTGAAGGCGTTGTTGGTCTTCACGCCGGGCGGATCGAACACCGTAGTGGTGGTCGTGGTGTTCGAGGTGGCGTGGTGCTTCTTGATGGTGGTGGTCGTCACGGCCGCGGTCCGGGGCTTGACCGTCAGGTCGGTGCCGGTCTGTATTGCGACGAGCGAACCGGCCGGCACCTTGGCCGGGTCGTAGCCGAGGATCGCGGGCCCCTGGAGCTGGGCGAGTACCGACTGGGCCGCCGCGAGGCCGGGACTGGTCCAGTCGCCGTGGGCCGGCGGCGGTGACCCCCCGTACCAGACGACGGTCTCGGCGACGGGACCGTCCGAGGTCACGTCGCCCGTCGACCTGATGTCGAAGCCCTTGGCCCGCAAGAGGCGCGCGACCAGCGCCGCCTGGTTGGCGATGCCCGTGCCGTTCTCGACCGAGACGGCGACGCTCGAGGGGGCCGGCAGCGCCTTGTCGGTGAACGAGTCGGTGCCGCTCGCGACGCCGAAGATCTCGTTGACGGTGTTGACCCCGGTCGGCTGGACCGGGAACTCCACGTCGCCGTAGTCGTAGCCCTGGTAGAGCAGCCCGCCCGACAGCACCTCGATCACGGGGTAGGTCAGCTGCGGGGCGGTGGAGATGTCGGTGTGGGCGAAGGTCCGGGCCAGGCTGACCATCGAGGACTCGGAGAAGCCGCTGTCGACGGTCAGGTCGGGCAGGACCGAGGTGGCGATGCTCTGGTCGGTGAGCGGGTTGCCGAGCCCCCGCGTCGCGACCTTCGCCGCCAGGACCCGCAGGAACTCGTGGGTGCGCCTGATGCGCGCCAGGTCGGACTGGGCCTCCTGGGGCCACGATCGGGGGTCGTGGTTGGAGGGATTGGGCTGGATCTGCAGGTGCCGGGCCCGAACGACCTCCAGGGCGCGAACGCCGTCGAGCAGATAGCAGCCCTTGCGCTCGATGTTGAGGCCCGACTCCTGGTCGAAGATCGGAACCGGGAAGTACATGTGCACGCCGCCGAGGGCGTTGACGACGTTGGCGAACGTGTCGAAATTGAGCTCCACGTAGTGGTTGATCGGGATCGCGAAGTCCTCCTCGATCGCTTGGACCAATTGGCTCGGTCCCTGGTAGAGCGCGGCGTCGATCTTGTTCGCCCCGTCGGTCCTCGCGTTCGGGATGAAGAGGTCGCGGGGGATCGACAACAGCGAGACCGCCCCAGTGCTCGGGTTCAGGTGCACGATCATGTCGATGTCACTGTTGACGCCGGTGACGCCCTCAGAGCACAATCCGTACGCCTTGCTCTGCACCTTGAGGCCGCATCGTGTCGTCGAGCCGATCAACAGGATGTTCTGCGTCGTGGCCGAAGACTGGAGGTGCTGGACGTTCTTCTTGTTGACGAGCGACCCGAGGTAGTAGTAATCGCCGATGACCCCGCCGACGATGAGGACGATGACCAGGCCCACGCTGATGAGGCTGCGACGGATCCACACACGTCGCCGGGTCCGCGGGGCGCGATGCGAGGCCCCGGCGCTGCGACGTTCCACGGCATCGCCGAGGGCAACCAGGCGCTCTTCATTGGGGATTCTCTCCCGAGGCCGTCCGCGACCCTGTTGATTATTCTCACGGGTCATTCGTCAATTCTAGGGCTCCAGGCGGTAATTATCGTTGACCAGGGAGAGAGTCCGATCGAGGACGGTACGCCGGCGCGATGCACGAGGGGCCACTCGCGGGCCCCGAAGGTCGAATAGTGCGCCTAGAGCACGTTCGCCGTCAGCCTCAGAAGACCAACTAGATGGCGATGTTGTCGTGAAGGATGAACCGGGGCCGTAACGACGGGACGCGTCCGGTCGTCAGGTGGCCGACGTCCTGTCGAGCTACTCGGGCTTCTTGGCCTCGTAGGGAGGTATGTCGGGATGGTGCTCGATGATGTGATCGAGTTTCGCGTGCAGTTCGGCCGTTCCCGAGGCGATGTGGCGCTTGACGAACGACTCCAGGGCCTTGCGCAAGGGCGGGTAGAGCAGGGTCGTGGCGATCGCGGCGAGGATCACCCAGATCAAGGTGGCCACGACGTCGCCCGGGATGCCTCCCGAACCGCCGGCCGGCCACACCCAGCGCTGGAAGAACGACTGGGCGATCATTCGGCGCCCTGATTCAGGTGATCGTGCATCGCGGGGTGCAGCATCTTGTGCTTTTCCTTCAACTTGTCATGGTCGGTGGTGGTCGTGTGCTTGTGGCACGTTTCGTAGTGCGTTCCCTCGACCTTGCCCAGTCCACCCTTGAGCACGAGGCGGCGGCAGTTCTGACACTTGTTGCGCTTGTAGATCGCGAACAGCGTGCCCAGCAACAAGAAGTCAGGTATGGACCCGCCGAAGCCCGACCAGAACCCGTACCACGTGCCCGACTCGTCGTTGGTGCCGGTGAAGGTGAGGAACCAGTGAAAGATGACCATGGCGCAACTCCTCTGATTGGTCAAGAAATGAGTGGTCCGCAGACCAGTGTACGGCCTGGCCCAATATTTCTTGTGGTTTTACCACGAACACGATGGCGCTGGCCCTTGGTCGCGATGCGGACTCGTCGAGCGCCACCACCGTACGGGCAATAAACACGCCCGACGAAGTCGCGAAACTTCGCCCGTGTGTAGTCTCGCGTCATGAGCGATTCATCAGTGACGGTCCTGCCCGACGGCCGCGACCTCGGCTGGTTGGAAGTGGGGGACCGCGACGGCCCGGCGGTCTTCATGATGCACGGCACGCCGGGATCACGCCAGCTCCTGCTGGTCGATCCCTCGGCGCTCGCCGGTTCCGGTGTGCGTTTCGTCTGCCCGGACCGGCCCGGCTACGGACTGAGCAGTTTTCATCGCGATCGACGACTGCAGGACTGGTCGAGCGACGTCGAGTACCTGGCCGACCGCCTCGGCATCGACCGGTTCGCGGTGATCGGCCACTCGGGCGGGGGGCCGCACGCGGCCGTGTGCGCCGCGCTGCTCGGCGGGCGCGTTAGCGCGGCCGCCATCGTGAGCGGGGTGGGGCCGCTCGGGGACCCGCGGTACTTCGACTGCCTCTCGCGAGCCGACCAGATCCAGATGGGTCTGGCCAAGCGTCACTCGAAGGGCGTGCTGGCCCTGGCCGAGGTCCAGATGACCGCCTTTCGCCTGTGGCCGTCGATGGCGATCAACATGATGGCCAAACAGATGGCGCCGCCAGATGCCGCGCTGTGGGCGCTGCCGCAGATCAGGGCCGCGCTGGAGCGTGAGGGCCAGCGCCTCTCGCGAACGACGGCCCGCGCCGTCGCCCAGGACTTCGAGGTCTTCACCGGCGACTGGGGATTCGAACTGAGCGCCATCACTGTGCCGACGCACATCTGGCACGGCGATGCCGATCGCAACGTGCCGGTCGAGCACGGTCGACTGATGCACGAGGCGATTGCCGGGTCGGTACTGCACGAGATGGCCGGCGCCGGACACTTCTTCATCTACGAGAACTTCGTCGAGGTGGCCCGGGCGCTGGTGTAGCGATCACCGGTGCGCCGCGGTCCTAATTGATGTGGCCCCCCTTGTCGTGGGGCCCAAGCGAGGGATACACTCACGATGAAATTGGGGTTACGAGGATTCGGGGGTGCGAATGGCCAAGGAAGTTACCTGTCCGCCGTGTGGCGAGGTGCTGCGGGGCGAAGATGACGATGAACTCGTCGGCGCCGTAATCAATCACGCGAAGGTTCACGGTCACGAGGTCGGCGAAGCCGATCGCGAGACCATCCTCGCGGACGCTCGCGAGGTCTAACGACGAGAGCGGGTTGCCGACCTGAGGGTCGACCTCGCTGGCAGTGCAGCGATCGATGTCTCGCTCGCGTGGTCTAGTTCGCGGTACTTTGCGCGTCCGTGGCTTGGCGAGGTCGCTCTCGGGGGGTCCGTGTGCCGCGCCCGGATGGGTTGAGGGCCAGTCTCACCTAGTATTTCGCCGACCGCATCCGCCATGTTGACGGGTCGGCGACATCGTGAAAGGACGTCCATGTCCCGGAGACTCTTCGCTGAGTTCGTCGGCACCGCCACCCTCGTCTTCTTCGGCGTGGGCGTAGCCACGTTGATGTTCGGCTTCAAGTTCGACGGGGGCAGCGTCGCGGCCGGCGTCGTCGCGACGGCGCTCACCTTCGGATTGGTCCTGGCGGCCCTGGCCTACGGCATCGGGCCGGTCTCCGGCTGCCACGTCAATCCGGCCGTGACGCTCGGGGCCGCCTTGGCGCGACGTATCGAACCGATCGAGGCGCTCTGGTACTGCGTGGCGCAGTTTGCCGGTGGTGCGTTCGGCGCCCTGGTGCTGTGGGTGCTCTTTCGACAGGTGCCCGGTTATCACACGTCGCTCCAGGGTCTGGGCACCGACGGCTACGCCAAGGCCTCGTTGATCCACATCAACGCCGGGGGCGCCTTCCTGGCCGAGGTCGTTCTCACGGCCCTCTTCGTCTTCGTCATCCTTCAGGTCACCAGCGTCGCCGCCAACGCCGCCATCGCGGGACTAGTGATCGGGCTGACACTGACCGTCGTGCACCTCGTCGGCATCCCGATCACCGGTACGTCGGTCAACCCGGCCCGCGCGCTCGGCCCGGCCCTCTTCGTCGGCGGCACGGCCCTCAGTCAGGTCTGGCTCTTCATCCTGGCTCCGTTGGTCGGTGGCGCCGTCGCGGCGTTGCTGCACCGCCTGCTCTATCCATCGTCGAGCGCCGACGTCTAGGTCGAACGAACGCTCGCGAGCTCGCGAAGGCGACCATGACCTGACGATGTCATCATCACCACGAACCGAGCGTGACTCGCGACGCGCTCGCCGACGCCGCCGCAACCCAGGCTCGCGAGTCACAACATCGCTATGATGAGGAAAATTAATGGGGGGCCTCGGCCCATGGTGCTGGGAGACGACAATGAGTGACGTATCGAATGGTCCCGGATGGTGGCAGGCCTCTGACGGCAAGTGGTATCCGCCAGAACAGCAACCGGGAGCCGCGCCCACTCCGCCTCCGGCCAGTAGCGCACCGTCGCCGCGACCGGCCTCCAGCATGGGATCCTTCGCCTTTGACATGAAGCGCTGGAGCCAGGTCGAGCGGATCACGACGATCGCGACCCTCGTGCTGTTCATTTCGCTCTTCCTGCCGTGGTTCACCTACAAGTTCACCTACGGCTCGGTATCGGTGGACGGCCTGTGGCACGGCTGGATGTACATCGTCTTCATCCTCAGCCTGGCGATCGTGGTGAATATGGTGGCCAAGGCCGGCTTTCGTCAGATGCCCTACACCCTGCCGATGCCCGAAGAGCGCCTCCTGCTCTTCGCCACCAGCATCAACCTGGTGCTCACGGTCATCGCGTTCCTGCTCAAGCCGGGCGGTATCGGCTTCACCGGCATCGGCTGGGGCTTCGGTTCCTTCTTGGGTCTCATTGCCGCGATCATCGCGGCCTTCCCCACGATCGTGCCCGCGCTACAGGCTCGGCGTAAGTAGGGCGACCGGAGAGGCGACCGCGTCGCCACATCAGCGGCCGACGATTCGGACCATCTCGCGCTGTGTCGCGAATTGGGGGGTCCACCGTCCGTAGGCCCGGCACGCTAGAGGAGCAACGCTTCGGCACCCGGCCTTAGGCGAACCAGCATCGTTCGGGCCGCGACAGGTGACTCCACGCGATCGGACCGTCATCGAAGAAGGCGACCTTTTCGAAGAAGGAGCGTGTTTTGCCCTTCAACGAGCGGGCGAACTTGCGCCGCCCGGGGTCAATTTTTATTTTTTTTTTTTACTTTCACCCTCAAAATCCGATTCTTCCTCCAATTCGTCGCCCGGCGGTTGGCGAAGGCCGAAGAGATCGGGCCGGTCAGCGATGGCGTCCTCGATCTCCTGGAAGTGCTCGAGGCGGAACCGATCGAAGAGCGCGCGCCACTGCTCGGCCCCCTCGGGAGATTCGAAGGCTTCGCGCATGCGCTCCGGGGACACGATCTCCTCGAGGCCCGGGACCTCGCGCGCCAGGTACTTCAGGCGCTGGTAGTCCTGGTAGGAGACGACGGGCGGGTTGACGACCAACTTCTCGAAGTCGGGCAGGTTCGCGCGGATCCGGTCGTCCTTTAAGAACGACGTCGTGAGCAACAAGAAGAGGACCTGCTCCTCGGGGTTCTCCGACAGCACGATGAGACTCTTGCCGGCGGTGTCGCGGGTGCGCGCGGTGCTGGCGAAACTCTCGTGCACGATCTCGCCGATCTCGGTGATGACTTTGGTGAACAGCAGCGCGACCGGACGGGCGCTCTCGATCTGGGCGTCGTTCAGCGAGGCCACCACCTCGACGTAGGGCAGGGCCGAACTGTCGTTCATCACGTCGAGCACCGTGTTGCCCGACCACCGCCGTCCCGCGTCGTTCGCCGCGTCGACGTGACCGACGGGGCGGGCGAAGAGGTCGGTCTCGGGACGGTGCAGGAGGGAGAACTCCCCGCCGAGCAGGTCGATCAGCAGTCCGGCGAACTCGACGTAGATGTCCGAGCCCCGCCCGAGTCGCTTGCGCAGCGTGGTCATGGAGGGCGCGAGCTTCAGGTGCTGGAAGAAGACCTCGTCGAGGACGTCGCGTTCGCCCTGCTCCTCCTCGGCCGCCGCCGCGTTGGTCGCGGTGCGCAACTCGTTGAGGCGGTCGTCCCAGCGCTGGGCGATCTTGGTGACGTACTCGCGGATCAGGCCTGGGTCGACGCTCGAACCCTCCCACCAGAGCCGCCACGCCAACTCGTCCAGGTGCTTGGTCTTGGATTTCAGTTGGGCGATGCGCAGCATCCGCTCCGCGGTGCCCGCGGGGAAGGTCGTCTTGGGGTCTCGCCAGCCGTTGGGATTGAGGAAGGGCTCGTTGATCAGGTGGCGCTGGTGCAGTCGAACGAGTTGGTCGCGGGTCAGTTCAAAACCGGCGAATTTCAGGTAATCCCACACGTCGCGGGCCGTCTCTTGGGGCCCCGCATCTCCGTTACGACTCACCTCAAAACTCTACTGACGGGCCCTGCGAAAATGCGGCATTTGCGGGCTCTTCGCCGTCGGCGCGGCGACGTCGAGGGTGTGACGCGTCGCGCTCGAGCCACCTCGTCGCCGCAGCCGGACCTATTGAAGCGCCGAGTTCGCGATCCAGTAGTCGACGAGGTCGCCGTCGCCCTCGAGCAGTAGCGACGATGCCTCGATCGGCCGGCGCCGGTAGAGCACGAGTAAGAGTTCCAGCACCGAGCCAGCGAGGAGCGCGTCGCCGGGGCCGCCATCGCGCCCGACGATGAACCCCTCGGGTTCGAAGCGGATCGACCAGCTCGCCGACACGTCCGTCGCGCGGATCGTGAGGAGCTGGCCGTGGCCGTGCAGTTCGCCGACGTTGGGGGAGAAGGCCTGCGCGGCCCTAAGGTTCACCAGGAACTCGTCGATCGCGTCGGCGGCCAGATCGGGCGACGCGCTCGGTTCGCGCCGACCGGCCAACTGCAGGTCGATGCGGTGCACCAGGGTCTCATGGAGTTGGCGCCTCGACCAGAAGCGGACGTGTTGGTCGACGCCCCAGGCCCACATGGGGCTGTCGGGATCGCCCACGCGCAGGGTCCTCAGTAGTTGGGCCCCGCCGCGGCGAAGCCACGGTCCGTCCACTGGTCCTGTCTCGAGGCCCATGTCGTCGGGCGATACGTAACGCGGCGCGAGGGTCGACACGAGGTTCTGCGCCCATCGATGGATCGTGCCCAGGTGCGACGCGAGGTCGACGACGGTCCAGTCCGGGCAACCGGGCACTCCGGCGTCGGGTGCCGCGGTGTCGAAGGCACTCGCGAACCGGTCGATCTCCACCTCGAGGGCGTCGCAGTGCTGCTCGTGATTCATCTGCGAATACTAGGGGTGTTAGATTAGGGGCGAACCCCGTTGGTCGCCTCAGGGCTTGAACGCGCACCCGTCCCAGAACGCCACCAGATGCCGGCGCAGGACTCCGCGCAACTCGATGGTCAGTTCGTGCGGATGACCGCTGACGCCGCCGGCGAACCTCACGTCGATATCCTGCGAGTGCGCCGAGACGTACTCCTGCGCGTTCTTCGGGGCCGAGGTGTGCACGTCGAGCAGCGTCAGGTTCCCCGAACAGCAGGTGTGGGTGTTGGCCCGCACGTAGACGGTGCCGCCGTGATCCAGTACGAACTGCCTGGCCGGGTTCGAGACAACGACGTCCACGACCTCAGTGTAGATTCGAGCCCGCGTCGACGGTCCTACGGTTCGACCGGCGCGAGAGACGCTCGCCCCATCGTGGCCACCAGTCTCGTGGCACGGGGTTCGATTCGGTGACGCCGAATCGCTTGACAACTTCACAAGCCGTGATTATGTTGGCGCCAAGCGCGAACCCTTAACGCAAGGGCGCATTGGGGGGGATCACCATGGAGCCAGAGGGAGCTACACCGGGCGTCGCATCAGGGGGATTGGACAATTCGGCCACCGCCCACGCCGACCGCCAGGACCTGGAGACGTTCGGCTACAAGCAGGAACTGCACCGCACGCTCGGTCTGTTCAGCTCCTTCGCCGCGGCCTTCAGTTATATCTCGCCCTCGACGGGTATCTTCACCCTGTTCTCCCTCGGGCTCATCACGCTCGGCGGCGTCTTCATCTGGTCCTGGCCGGTGGTGGCGCTCGGCCAGCTGATCGTGGCGCTCAACTTCGCCGAGGTCTCCAGTCACTACCCGGTCGCCGGATCGGTCTTCCAGTGGACGAAGTACCTGGCCGGGCGGCCCTACGCTTGGTTCACCGGCTGGATCTACATCTTCGCCGGCATCCTCACCGTCACCGCCGTCGTGGTGACGCTCCCGCTGACGGTGCTGCCGGCGCTGTACAACATGGGCTGGCACGTCGACGCCGGGGCGTTGCACGACCAGATCTGGGTGGCCCTGATCACCCTGGTCGTGATCACCGTGCTGAACATCTTCAGCGTGCGCCTGGTGTCGATCATCAACAACACCGGGGTCTTCTTCGAGATCATCGGTATGGTGATCTTCGCGATCGTGATGCTCATCGTGCACCGCCACCAGCACATCTCGGTCGTCACCAACAGCGGCGGGATCCACGTGACGTTGCCGGCCTTCTTCGCGGCGATGTTCATGAGCCTCTTCGTCATCTACGGTTTCGATACCGCGTCGACGCTGGCCGAGGAGACCCATGATCCGCGCCGCAAGGCGCCCCAGGCCGTGTTGATGTCGGTGTCGGGAGCTTTCATCATCGGCGGCATCTTCCTGCTGGCCTGCCTGATGGCGATCCCCAATCTCTCGACGGCGATCAAGGACGGCTGGGGGCCGGCCCAGATCATCGACGCCAACTTCGACACCTTCTGGGCGACGGTGTACCTCCTCGTCGTCTCGGCGGCGATCCTCGTGTGTTGCATGTGCATCATGGCCGCGACCGTGCGCCTCTGCTTCGGCATGGCCCGCGACAACCGCCTGCCGGCGTCCAAGACGCTGGCCAAGGTCCACCCGTCCCTGCACACGCCGATCGGGGCTTGCCTGGTGGTCGCGGTCCTGGCCGCCGTGCCGATGCTCAAGTACGCCGGCGCGGGCATCGTCGCCATCGCCGCGACCGCGATGATCTATCTCTCCTACTTCCTCGGCAACCTCGCGATCATGTACGCGAGGAGCCACGGCTGGCCCAAGGAGGACGCCCCCTTCAAGCTGGGCAGGTGGGGCATGTTCGTCAACGTCCTGGCCCTCGTCTACGGGGGAGCGATGTTGATCAACTTCGCCTGGCCCCGTGCGGCGAGCAACCCCGAGCCGAACCAGACCCTGGGGGCCCTCAGCCTGGGCGTCGGATTCTTGAACAAGATCCCGATCCTCTACACGGTGCTCGGGGCGGTGCTGATCGTCGGCATCATCTACTACCTCGTCTCGGAGGTGAAGAAGCCGCTGCCGGTCGTGCCGCCGCCCGAGAGCGGGGCCTTCGTCATCCCGCCCGAGTCCCTGCCCTACGACGAGGCCGGTCCCGGCGCGACCTCGTAGTCGCGCGAATCCTAAGGCCGCGGTCGAGGGGACGTCTACTCTTCTGGCATGTGTCGAAACATCACCACCCTGCGCGGCCTCGAGCCCCGCGCCACGACCGAGGAGATCGAGGCGGCCGCCCGCCAGTACGTGCGAAAGGTGAGCGGCGTGCAGTCGACGTCGCGCCATACCGAGGTGGCCTTCGAGCAGGCGGTCGCGCGCGTCGCCGCGGCGACCACTGACCTGCTGGCCTCGTTGCCCGCGCGGCTGTTGCCGCCCTCGACGTTGCCGCCGCTGCGTCGCCGGTCGGCACCGTCACAGCGAGACGCCTAGCCGTGGCCGAGCGCGAAGGAGATGAAGATCCCGTACTGGCCGGTGTCCGCCATGATCCCACGACCGATACGTATGAGGTGGTCGTCGTCAGGGCCATGAACGCTCCGGCCAGTGAGATCTATCACGCGTGGACGCGGGGGTTCGACGCCTGGTTCGCGGCGCCGGGTGCGCTGCGTATGAGAGCTGAGGTCGGCGAGCCGTTTTGGTTCGACGTGGTAGTCGAGGGCGTGCGTCACCCGCACTACGGACGGTTCACCAAACTCGAACCCGATCGGGTGGTCGAGATGACCTGGCTCACGGGACGCTCGGGCACGCTCGGCGCCGAGACCCTGGTCACGGTGGAGCTGCACGCCTACGACGGCGCGACCATGATCCGCGTGACCCACGGGGGGTTCTACGACGCCGAGTCGGCCCGCCAGCACGGAGAGGCGTGGCCGGCCGTGCTCGAACACCTGGACGACGTGCTCTCGCCCTAAGGGCCACGCGCTGACCGTACGATCGGTGGAGCGACGAATGACGCGATCAACGAGAGGAATGGCCCGGACCCTAGAGCAGCCCCAGGTCTCCTTCTGCGTGCGAACGCTGGTGACAGGGGCTACAGAGAAACTCGCAGTTGCTCAGTTCGTCGGTGCCGCCCGACGTGAGTGACCTCTTGTGGTGGAACTCGGCGCCGCGCACGCGACAGCGTCCGAAGTGCGGGCAGGTCCGTCGCTCGCACTGGCAGATGCCGCGGGCGCGCTGGCGGGCCTCGAGTTCGACCGATTCGGGGAATGCCACGGGTGCGACCTCCTGTGACGGGAGTTTCGCCTCATAGTGTGCCACGCCGAGCGCGAGATGTCGACGGCCTCTCCTCGCCCGGGGCCATGAGGAGAGATGCTAGGTTCGACGCTCGTGCGGCGACTCCTCGCGGCGATCGACCTCGTGATCGTCCTGCTCTTTGTGGCAATCGGCCGCTCGGTCCACGATCACGGCGTCAGAGTCGGCGGCATGATCTCCACGACGTGGCCCTTCGCGCTCGGGCTCGGCGCCGGTTGGATCCTCGTCGTCGCGTCACGTCGCGACGGTACGGGCCTGCGAGACGGCGTGGTCGTCACTCTCTCGACCGTGGCCGTGGGGATGGTGCTGCGCGTGCTGTCGGGTCAGGGCACGGCCGCGGCGTTCATCGCGGTGGCGCTCGGTTTCCTCGGCGCGGCGATGATCGGCTGGCGACTGGCCCTGGCGGGACTGGCCCGCATTCGCGCGGCCCGCGATCCCGGGTGAGCGCAGGCGCGGATAGGTGCCGGTGGTCAGACCGCTCCGCCGTAGAGGTCGAGGGTGTGGGCCATGCCGCCGTCGACCGCCACCGTCTCGCCGGTGACGAAGCGCGACGCGTCCGAGGCGAGGAAGACGATGACGTCGGCGACGTCCTCGGGCGTGGACCATCGTCGCAGTGGCGTCTGAGCCTCGATCGTCTCGACGACGCCCGCGATGGCCTTGTTCTTCGCCCACAGGGCGGTGTCGACGACGCCCGGCGCGACGGAGTTGACCCGGATGCCCGAGGGACCGAGCTCGATCGCGAGCGAGCGGGTGGCGGCGTCCATCGCACCCTTGGAGGCGGCGTAGGCCGCCCGCCGCGGCGTTCCCAAGAGGGCCGAGATCGAAGAGAGGTTGATGATGGAGGCGCCGCCCTGTGCGATCATCGAAGGAATCAGGGTGGCGATGAGCACCAGTGGCGCCCGAACGTTCACCGCCAAGAGCTCGTCGATCTGACGGGCGTCGAGGTCGACGGTGGCGAAGCGGGCCGCCGCCGCGGCGTTGTTGACGAGGATGTCCACGCGGTCGAGTCCCTCCAGTGCCCGCAAGCCCAGTTGCCTCGCCGCCTGGGCGTCGGCGAGGTCCGCGTCGAGGACCAGGGGCTCGTGGCGCAGTTCGCGCGCTATCTCCAGGAGCGCCTCGCGGCTGCGGGCACTCAGGGCGACGCGCGCCCCGGCGCGGTCGAGGGCGCGGGCCGTCGCGGCCCCGATGCCGCGCGAGGCTCCGGTCACCAGCGCGGTTCGTCCCTCGAGCGGTTCGGTCATCTCGTCAGAGTAACCAGCGCGTACAGGCGACGGCTTTCGAGGGTCCCGTGCCCGGCCCGTTGCGTCGATCCTAAGAAATATGGTCAGGCGTTGTAGCTGGCGAGCACGACATTGCCCGAACTGTCGACGACGCGAAGACCGGTGATCTGGCTGAGTTTGACGGCGCACGACATTGTGGCGTCGACCTCTCGCCCCGACACCGCACGGTACGTCCCGGCCACCCACCAGTCGCCCGAGGCCGTCTCCATCGAGACGGTGTAGACGCCGTTGCCGGGCAGGCCCCGTTCGTGCAGTTGTACCGAGGTTCCCCACGAGCGCGCACTCAGCACCGCGGTCGCCACGACTGCGGACGGTCCGCGCAGGGCCAGCGTGCGCTCGGTGGGCGCAGACGGTCCGGCGCTGAAGACGGCGATCAGCACGGCCGCCGCGGCGAGCAGCCCGACGGCGCTCGCCAGGGTCACGCGCGTGCGCCGTCGCCGATGCAGGCGGCCGCCGTCGAGCAGGTCACCGAGGACCCGTTCGGTCAGCTCGGGCGGCACCGACGCCGTCGGGGTGACGTTGGTCGGGTCGACGTAGGCGAGCATCGAGAAGGTATCGGCCAGTTCGCGCGCGACGTCGCGGCAGTCGGCGCAACCGTCGAGGTGGGCCGCCAGCCCGGCCCGCTCGCTCGGCGACAGGTCGGCGAAGAGTTGCATGGCGAGTGCCTCGCGCCACGTATCGCAGGTCGAATCGCTCACTGGTCCCACCCCGCCTCCTCGAGAAGGATCCGGAGCATGCGCAGCGCGTAGAAGGCGCGGCTGCGCACCGTCCCTTCGGGCAGCGCGAACAGTTCGGCGACCTCACGGCCGGTGCGCCCGTTGAAGTAGAGCTCGGTGACGACCATGCGGTGCTCCGGGTCGAGCCGCGCCAGCGCCGACTCCATCTGCCAGCCGAGCATGGCGTGTTCGAGGCGGTCTTCGGCGACCGGCTCCTCGCCCTGCTCGATGGGCACGGTCTGGATCTTCATCTGGCGCACCCCGAGGTCGATGATCACGCGACGCTCGATGCTGAACAGCCAGGTGCGCAGCGAGCCGAGCGTCGGATCGAAGCGCGACCTGGAGCGCCACGCCCGCGCGAACGTCTCCTGGACGGCGTCCTCGGCGCTGGTGAGCGAGTAGAGCGAGCGGCGCGCGAAGCCGAGCAACTCGCCGCCGTGGGCGAGGAAGGCGTCGCGCAGGCCGGCCTCGTCCGCCGTCTCGACCCGCTCCGTGCCGGCTGGACTGATGGTGCGGCGCCGGACGTCCTCGGTCGTCACCTCGCGCCCACCGTCGTGCGGGCCCTCACCGTGTCGGGCATGGGATCATCGGCCAACGTCAGTAGCCCCCGCCCCCTCCGCTGAGCGTGGTCGTCGTCGTCGAAGTGGTCGTGGTCGTTGTCGTGGTCGTGGCCTTGGTCGTGGTGGTGGTGGTCGGATGGGTGGTCGTCGTCGTGTTGCCCGAGCCGCCCGAGAAGGCCCGCTTGATCTCGGTGGTCGCGGCCTTGGTCGAGGAGGCCTTCACCACGTACCAGCGGCCGCCGAAGGCGCTCAGGCCCTCGCCGTTGGCCTGGCGCGGTCCGTCGTCGCCGCTGTAGGTGTAGAGCGGGAACGAGTTGAACGTGACCTGCTTGGTGGTGGCACTGCGCTTCACGAAGCCAATCTTTCCGTCGACCTTGGCTCCGAGCGTAATGGTCGTGACCGAATCCTTCACGAGCACGGGTTTCCACGTCGACAGGCACGCGGACTTGCACTTGAGAGCGGCACCCTGCTCCACGCTCAGCACGTAGAGCGTCCTCGAGGACTGGTTCACGAGCGCACCGGCGAACCCCGTCAGGTTGGCCGATTCCAGTGACGGCGTCGACGCCCCCGCCGATACGGTCGCCAGCAACACCGACGCCGCGAAGGTCGCACCGGCCACGCGGAAGAATCGTCTGAAGAGGGAATGGTGAGCTCGCTCGGTCATGGCATCAACTCCTTCGCGCTCGCGGTGCGGCACCGTGTCGTATCTATGACTACCGCGATGGGGCGGACAATGTTCATCGCGGCTTGGGCCTTGGCCGGAAGGCCCGGCGGGGCCGTCCGGATGGGAATCGCCGCTTGTTACTCTCTCGTAGAAGCCGACCGGGAGGCGAGATGGCGTACGCGCACCACGGGGACGTCCGTCTCTACTACGACACCTGCGGCGACCCCTCGGATCCGGCGGTGCTGCTCGTCAGCGGCCTGGCGCGCCAGTGCATCAACTACCACGACGAGTTCTGCCAGCGCCTGGCGGCGCCGGGGTACTTCGTGGTGCGCTTCGACAACCGCGACGTGGGGCTGTCCACGAAATCGAGCGAGCGGACCCCACCCAACGCGCCGTACCTCTTGAGCGACATGGCCCGCGACGCCCTGGCCGTGCTCGACGAGTTAGGGGTCGACGCGGCCCACGTCTGGGGAGCGTCCATGGGGGGCATGATCGCCCAGACGATGGCCATCGAGCACCCGGGGCGGCTCCTGACGATGACGTCGATGATGTCCACGACCGGCGACCCCGACGTGGGCCAACCTTCACCCGAAGCCCTGGACGTCTTGCGCGCGCCGCGCCCGAGTGACCGGGAGAGCTACGTGGCCCAGCGTCTCGCGCAGGACCTCGTCTGGGGCAGTCCGGCCTGTCACGACGAGGCCCGTCTGGTCGAGGCCGCCGTCGAGGCCTTCGAGCGGAACTTCCACCCCGAGGGGGTCGCCCGCCAGATGATGGCGATCTCGGCGTCGGGCTCGCGCTCCTCGGCCCTGGCCAGGGTGTCGGTGGCGACCCTCGTCGTGCACGGCGACTGCGACACCCTCATCGACGTCAGTGGGGGACGACGAACGGCCGAGGTGATACCGGGCGCGCGCTTCGTCCTCGTGCCCGGGTTGGGCCACGACTATCCGCCCGAGTACTGGGACCAACTGATCGCCCTGGTGCACGAGCACATGGGTGCGTAGGCGAATCCTCGACCCGAAATCCGCGGGACATTATCCCTCGTAGCCGCGAGATCGGGCGAAACACGGCTCCTGGCGCCACCTGTGTCGAGACCGCGGAATTTGGGCAAAGGTGGATAGTGTGGGCCCATGATACGTGGCTTCTTCGTCGTGGTCGGTACGTTCTGCATCGGTTTCAGCATCTGGCTGATCGCCGAGCAGAACGTCCACAACCGTGCCTGCGACGCGGCCCACCCGACGCTCGGACAGTTGACCGGCCAGGGAATGTCTTCGGAGTGCCTCAATATCGTCTGGTACTACTTCTGCGGCTTCGCCCTCCTGGCCTTCGGGCTGATCGCCATGATCACGGCAATCTCCATGATGCGCAAGCAGCGCCGTGGCCACCGCACCCGCGAGATTCCCAAGCCGGGGCCCTTCGACGGCCATCCGAGCTGACCTCGAGCGGTAGTCGCGAGGGCGGCCCGACGATGACCTACCACCTGGCTCAGGTGAACGTCGCGCGACTGCTCGAGCCGCTCGACAGCGAGCGGCTCCAGGGCTTCGTCGCGGCCCTCGATCCGGTGAACGCCTCGGCGGACGGGGCGGCGGGCTTCGTGTGGCGCCTGCAGAGCGAGGAGGGCAACGCCACGTCGATCACGGCCTTTGAATGGGACGTGGGTCAGAGCGCGGGCATCATCGTCAACCTGAGCGTCTGGGTGTCGCCGGAGGCGCTGACCGCCTGGGTCCACGGGCCCGAGCACCGAGCCGTGCTGTTGCAGCGACGTACGTGGTTTGAGCGAATGAGCGACGCCACCACCGCGCTCTGGTGGGTGCGCGCCGGCCAGCTGCCGAGCACCCTCGACGCGGAGTTGCGGGTGCGCCACCTGCGCGCGCGCGGGCCGACGCCGTTCGCCTTCACCTTCAAAGAGACCTTCGATCGGCCCCACGACTAGGGGGCGCCGGGTTGGTCACCTGCGCTGGTCGGGCGCGAACGACTCGCTCGGTGACGTCAGGAGCTCTCCATCACCAGCTCGACCACCGGTATCACGCGCGTGGTCTTCGCCTGGTACTCAGCGAAGCCCGGGTACCGTCCGGCCTGGATGGCGTAGACGCGATCGCGCTCCGGCTCTTCGAGCGAGACCGCTCGCGCCGACACCGTCGTCGGTCCGATCTCGGCCGTGACGTCGGGATGGGCGACGAGGTTGTGGTACCAATCGGGATTGGTGTCGGCGCCCGACTTCGAGGCGAAGACGAATGTCCGCCCGTCCTGTTCGAGGTACATCATCGGATTGATCCGCTCGCGGCCCGACTTGGCGCCGGTGGTGTGCAAGAGAAGGACCGGAGCGCCGGTAAACGCTCCGCCCACGACACCGTCGTTGGCTCGGAACTCCTCGATGACCTTCTTGTTCCATTCGTTGACCGGGTTGACGGATTCTTCGTTGCCACTGTTGCTCATCGCTGCCTCCTGCTGGCCTCGTCGCGACCACCGTGTCGCGTCTCTTCACGTTAGGGTCGACGTGACAACCTTCGCGCGGTGTCGCGGGGGCTAGTCGGACAGCCTCAGGCGGGGTTGACGCTGCCAGCCCTCGATGCCCCAGTTCTCCTCGGCCCGAACGTACATCGCGCTCACGCTGTAGGCCGGGACGGCGGGCGAGAAGAGGTAGCCCTGGCCCAGTTCGCAGTGGAATCCCGAAAGCCTCGCCAGCTGTTCCTGGGTCTCGATGCCCTCGGCCAGCACGGTCATGTCGAGGCGCTGGCCGAGCGAGATGATCATCTCCAGCAGGGTGTCGTTGTGGGAGCTCTCGTGCAGGGGGCGGATGAACGACTGGTCGATCTTGATCACCTTGGGGCGCAGCAGGACCAGGTGCGAGAGGGAGGAGAACCCGGTGCCGAAGTCGTCGAGCGCGAAGCCGATGCCGAGTTCGTTGAGCTGTTCCATCACGCTCATCGTCCGGGTCACGTCCAGCAGCGCCACGCTCTCGGTGATCTCGAGGATCAGCCGCTGCGGGGCCAGCTCGCTGGCCGTCAGGGCCCGGACGATCGTCGCCACCAGCCCGGGGTCCTGGAACTGGTGGGCCGAGAGGTTGACGGTGACGTAGGGGGCCGCGGTGTGGCCCTCTTCGATCTGCCAGGTGCTCGCCTCGGTGACGGCCTCGTGCAGCGCGAAGGCGCCCAGTTCGAGGATCAGCTCGCTGCGTTCGGCGAGGGGGATGAAGACGGTGGGCGTGACCCAGCCCTGCTCGGGGTGGCGCCAACGCATGAGGGACTCGAAACCCATCACGTCGCCGGTCGTGAGGTCGACGATGGGCTGGTAGTGCATCGAGAGCTCGCCGTTGGAGAGCGCCCGGCGCAGTTCCTGGACCAGTTCGAAGTGGCTGACGGCCTGCTGGTGCATGCTCGGGGTGAAGACCACGTAGTGACCCTTGCCCTGGCGCTTGGCCTCGTGCAGGGCCACGTCGGCGTTCTGGATGAACTCGCGCGAGCTGCGGCTCTGATCGTCCCAGACGAGGACGCCGATGCTGGCGTGCTGGTCGATGGCGACTCCGGCGAACGAGAACGGGGTGGCCAGCACCTCGAGCAGGCGGGCGGCCACCTCCTCGGCCTCCGACGGCGACGACAGGCCCTCGGCTAGGTAGAGGAATTCGTCGCCGCCGAATCGACTGAGCGTGTCCGAGGGGCCCATGGCCCGTTCGAGGCGGTGCGCGATCGCCACCAGCATCTGGTCGCCGACCAGGTGGCCGTGGGTGTCGTTCACGCCCTTGAAGTCGTCGAGGTCGAGCAGCAAGACGGCGCCCGACCCGCCGTGGCGCGCGACCCGGGCGTGCGCTTGGAGCAGGCGGTCGTCGAAGAGGGCCCGGTTGGCGAGGCCGGTCAGGGGATCGTGCAGGGCCTGGTGCGAGAGCTGCGCCGTCAGGGCGCGCTCTTCGGTGATGTCGCGTTCGGAGAAGACGAAGTAGATGGTGCGGCCCTCGTCGTCGCGGGCCGGGGAGCGCGAGACCTCGACCACGATGACCCGACCGTCCTTGCGCTGGTAGCGCTTGACGTAGCGCAGGTGGTCGTCCTGGCCGAGCATCGCTCGCGCCAGGCTCTCCTCGGTGATGCCCACGTCCTCGAAGTAGGTGAAGGGCTTGGAGTCCCGGCCCAGCAGTTCCTCGCGCTCGAAGCCGACCATCTCGCAGAAGGCGTCGTTAACCGCGATCAGTCGGTCCTCTAAGTCGGTGAAGCTCATGGGGGCCATGTTGTCCTCGAAGGCCAGGCGGAAGCGCTGCTCGGTCTCGCGCAGCAGCGCCTCGTTCTCGGCGAGCCGTCGGCCGTCGCGCAGGCGGGTGACGCCGTAGGCCAGGTCGTCGGCCAACTCGCCCAGCAGGGTCACCTCGGTCGGCCCGAAGGCCCCCGGTTCGCCGGCGTAGATGCTCAGCGTGCCGATCAGTTGCTCGTCGACGATCAAGGGGAAGGCGCAGCCCGTGCGCAGGCCGTACCTCTCGGCCGATCCCCGCCACGGTTCGCAGTCCTCGGACGCTCGGATGTCGTCCAGCACCTGCACGGTGCCGCTTCGTACGGCGTGACCGGTCGGTCCGGCGCCGAACTCGTTGTCGCCCCAACTGAAGCGGACCTCGTCGAGGTGCTCGGTGCAGCCGGCCGCGGCGACGGGCCTGATCGTGTGGCCCTCGTCCTGTTCGATGGCGCCGACCCAGGCCAGTCGGTAGGTGCCCGACGAGACGATCGTCGAGCAGAGGTCGTTGAGCAGCGCCGACTCCTCGGTGGCGTGCACGAGCACCTGGTTGCCCTGGGTCAGCGTCTGCAGGGCGCGCGACAGGTTGACCCGCTCGGTGACGTCACGTCCGTTGATGACGATGCCGGCCACCCCGTCGTTGTCCAGGCAGTTGGTCGAGACGAGCTCCAACTCTCGGACCTGGCCACTCGGCGTGAGCGTGCGCACGACGTCGCGCAGGGTGGCGCCGGGCTCGCGCACCAGCGTCACGAACTGGTGGGTCACGCGCACCAGATCCTCGGGGTGCAGATACGCGAAGGAACTCGAACCCATTCCGTCCTCGGGCGAGATGCCGAAGGTGGCCAGCGCGGCGGGGTTGGCGTAGAGGACGCGGCCCTCGCGGTCGAGCACGACCATCAGGTCCGACGAGCGCTGCGCGACGTCACGCAGGGCGCCGAAGCGGTCGGCGCTGACCCCTGGGTCCCCGCTCGGGGAGCCTCCAGCGTCGCCTGAATTGTCCGCTACTGCCTCGGGCGTGGCCGATTCCGACCGACTGCCCTTTAAGGATGCCATGATGACACTATAGCATGTCATTATGACTCGATACTATGGCACTATGGAGTCCGTTGACGACGAGCGAGGGAGATCCGGCCCGGGCGGGCGCCCACCGGGGGTGCCGGGTGATCGGCCGAACCTGCGCGAGGACTCGCGATCGAGGGCGAGGACGCGGATCATCCAGGGGGCGATGATCGCCATCGCGGCCTCCGGGCTCGACGCCACCATCGACGAGGTGGCCGACGCCGCCGGGGTGAGCCGACGGACCGTGACCCGTTATTTCGCCACCCACGGAGAGCTCATCGCCGCCACCATCGACGAAGGGCTCACCTTCATCGGCACCAATATCCCCGACGCGCCGCCGGTGAGTGCGGACGTCGAGGCGTGGCTGACCGACGCGCTCGTGAACCTGCACCAGGTGACCCGTCAGCTGCTCGGTCGGGCCTTCTGGGACATCCATATCGACCGACCCAACACGCCCAAGGAAGTCACCGACGCGCTGGCCAAGGTGGTGGTCGAGCGCTACCGCTTCGCCGGCGACCTGGCCCGCACGGCGTGGCTCGCGGCCGGCGGGACGCTGGACCCACCGACGTGGGTCGTCGACGCCTTCACCTTCCACGTCTCGGGCTTCGCGACCTTCGCACTCGCCAAGTACAGCGCCACCGAGACCGGGCAGTTGAGCGCCCGCATCTTGTGGCTGGTGCTCACCTCGGCCGTCGACGAGCAGCGTCGCGGGCCACGCGAGTAGCCCGTCGCGAGGTCCCGCCTCATCAGGTGCGCCGCGACCGACGGGGGCTGGCGTGCCGGTGCGCGGGTGGGGACGGTACCTTGGGGCCAGGGACCCGGGACTATCGAGCCCGCTCCCTCGGTGGGAGGTGGAATCGTGAACGCAGCTCGCGTCGCCTCGTTGAAGGTGCTCCCTCTGTCGATCGCCGTCTTGTCGCTGTCGTCGCTGGGCGCACTTGGTTCGCCGGCCGGCGCCACCTCGTCGGCGACCGGCGTCATCTCGGGCCACGTGGACGAGTGCGGGCCCGGTCCGATCCCGGTGACGCCCACCAACCACCCGCCGGCGCCGCAGCCGGTCGTCGTCACGGTCCGTCACGGCGAGCGGACCGTCGCCTACGAACAAGTCGTGATGACCACCAGCCTGCCCTGGACGGGGACGTTCTCCTTCAACGTGCCGGCCGGTCGGTACGAGGTGATCTCCTCCTATCGCGAGGTCGCGCGCTGGGTGCACGTTCGCCCGGGGGCCAGGACCCTCGTCAGTTTCGGTCTGTTCGCGTGTCCCATGACGACGGGCGGCTCGCCCAAGCTCTAACGGTCACGCCACGCGCTTCGTGGTTGTGGTGCGGGAGCGACTAGTGAAGGAGTTGGCGCCCGAGCGCGCGCCAGCGCACCACGGCCCACCACAGCGAGAGCAGCACTAGCGCCTCGACGGCGACGGCCAACGAGCCCACCACGACGGCGCGGCCGATCGTGACGTAGATCACCAGGGCCAGTTCTGCGACCATCGCGACCAGGCAGAGCACCGCGTAGGGACCGTACTGGATGGCCGCCTGGTGGATCCGCGGGGTCGCCTCAGTGTGCGGGTGCCAGAACGCGCCGAGCACGTCGCGTTTCTCTTGGCGCGAGCAGCTTCGATAGACGTCCAGTTTCACGTCACAACGCTACCGAGCGCTGCGGCCCTCGACGCCGTGGCGGGGCCTTCGAAGGACGAAGTTTATGAGAAGTTGTGAGGAGTGTTCGTGGGCCCGCGTTCTCGGGGGGTATCCCTACGGCGAGGGACGGGCCGCTGGTCGAGACGCTAGGAGAGCACCCGGCGTTTGAAGTTCCTCAGCCCGAGCCACAAGAAGCCGACGCAGAATCCGATGAGCACGGGATAGATGACGTAGAGGTGCATGTGGGGCACGTTGGTGAAGGCGGCGCGCATGCCCTCGTTGACGTAGATGAGGGGATTGATCAAGACGACCGTCTGCAGCCAGTGCCACGAACCGAGCTTGACGCTCGAGAGCCGCGTCCACTGGTAGTAGGTGCCGCCGAGGAAGGTGATCGGCAGGATGATGAATCCGAACATCAGGCCGATGTTGCGCGGTTCGAAACTCGTGCCGAGCACGAGGCCGAGGGCCGCCGTGGCGACGCAGGCGATCGGCACCAGGGTGAGCAGGATGAGCCAGTGCAGGTTGAGGTGGGCCGAGACGCCGCTGGCGTGCACGACGGACGCGATCGGCAGCACGATGGCCGCCGAGATCATGCCCTGGATCGCGCCCGAGAGGACCTTCTCGAAGGCGACCAGCCAGATGGGACAGGGGGCCTGGACGCGGTCCTCGATCTCGCGGGTGAAACCGAACTCCGTCGCCATCTGCAGGGCGACCGACTGGACGCCCTGGAACATGATCGAGATCCCCACCACGCCCGCGACGAGCACCGTGGCGAAGGCGCTCTCGGCCGCGGCCCCGGCGCCCCCGACCGACTGGCCGATCTTGGGGAAGATGAAGAGGAAGACGAAGCAGAGCAGGAACGGCTGGATGACGGTGCGCAGTACGAAGATGACGACGTCCTTCCACAGCACGGCGACGTCGCGCAGCAGCAGGGCGCCCAGTGCCGCGCGGCTGGCCGAGAAGGTCGTGCGCCGAGGACCGACGTCGAAATGGTGATGCTCGTAGGTGGCCGCTTCGGTCGCCATCAGTCGCGCAATTCCTTACCCGTGAGGTTGATGAAGACCGTCTCGAGGGTCGGTTCGGCGACCGCGATGTCGGCGATCTCCACGCCGGTCGCCTCGGCGCTGGCGATGACGCGGGCCAGCAGCCGGTCGGCGCCCTGGACGTGCAGCTCGAGACCGGTGTCGGTCTGTCGGCTGCGGGTGACGCCTTCGACGTCGTGCTCGAGCGCCGCGGCGAGGCGGTCCTGGTCCCCGCTGAACTTGATGGTCACGATGGTGTCGATTCCGACCGAGTGCTTCAAGTTCTCCGGCGTGCCGAGCGCCAGGATCTTGCCGTGGTCCATGATCGCCACGCGGTCGCAGAGCTGGTCGGCCTCTTCCATGTAGTGCGTCGTCAACAGGATCGTCTGGCCGTCGGCGTTGAGCTGCTGGAGGATCTCCCACAGGGCGAGGCGGCTCTGCGGGTCGAGGCCGGCGGTGGGTTCGTCCATGAAGAGCACGGCCGGACTGTGGAAGATCGACCTCGCGACCATGAGCCGCTGGGCCATGCCGCCCGAGAGCGCGTAGACCGAGGCCTTGGCCCACTTGGTCAACTGGAACTGCTCGAGCAGTCGGTCGGCCGTGGTGCGTGACGAGGCGGCGCTCATGCCGAAGAGGCGCCCGTGGTAGTAGAGGTTCTCCCACACGGTGAGTTGGCGGTCCAGCGTGTTGGTCTGGGAGACGACCCCGATGATCTGCTTGGCCAGCGCCGGGTGGGCGATCACGTCGATGTCGGCCACGACGGCCGAACCGGACGTCGGGATCACGCGGGTCGTCAGCATGCCGGCCGTCGTGGTCTTGCCGGCGCCGTTGGGACCGAGCAGGCCGAAGATCTCGCCCGCCGCCACGTCCAGGTTCAATTCGTCGACGGCGCGGAAATCCCCGCCGGGATAGATCTTGGTGAGGTCCTCGGTGTGGATGACGGTCGTGGCGACGCCAGTATCGGTCACGGTGGAGGTAGCCATTTCGCCCAGCATAGGGTTTCAACAAATGTTCCGGCGACCCGGTCGTGCGAGGTCGCGGCGGACGTCGTCGGTTGGAACAACATATGACGCGTCGAATCGGCGACGCCGACCTTCGTCGCGCCACCGCTTGATCGCCCGCGCGGTATCGGCCCACCGCGCGAAGTAAGTGGCTTTGGACCCTAGTGGATCGTCGTCGTCGTCCACCGGCGAGAATTGTCAACGGTAAAATTCGTTTGTGACCAAACAGAGTCGATCGGCCCCCGTGATGCGCACCGTGCTCGAAGCGGTATCGGAACGGCTGATGCAGGGTGACGAGATACTGATCCGCATTCCGGAGATCTGCGCGTCGACGGGCGTCAACTACGGCTCCGTCTACCACCACTTCGGCTCGCGCGAAGGGGTGATCGACGCGGCCTACAGCATGATCTTCACCAAGATCATCGACGAGGACGTCGAGGCGTTGCGCCAGGTGAACGAGTCGGCGCGGACCTTCGACCAGTACGTGACCGCCATCCGACCGGTGTTGGAGCGCATCTCCAGCGGTGACGAGCGCGTCGCGCGCCGCGCCATACGCTCGCGCATCGTGGCCGCCGCGACGACCCGCCCCGACCTGCGGGTGCTGATCGCGCTGAGCCAGGCCCGCCTCACCGACGAGCTGTTGCGCATCGCGAACTACGCCCAGAAGCGGGGCTGGCTGCGTCGCGACGTGACGGCCCAGTCGATCGCCATGCTGATGCAGGCCGTCGTGCTCGGGCGCACCCTGGACGACATCTCGCTCGAGCCCATCAGCGACGCGGAGTGGGAGCGGACCCTCGTCGCGCTCTTCATGGAGATGCTCAACGTCCCCGAGTCCCACCGGTAGTTCTGCGTGTGCTGGACTGCACACGTGACGATTGTTCGCTGGCTTGGCGCCCTGCTCATCGCCGCGGCCCTGGTCGGCGCCGCGGCGCACGTCAGCGCGACGTCGGCACCTAGCCCCAGTGCGGCGCCGTGCACCTCGTCGGCCCTCAGTGAGGCCGTGCACGGCGCCTTCACCGTATTGTCGGTGCAGAACTTCGGCTGCGAGGGCCGCTTCGCCTACCTGTGGGCGACGGTGGGCACGAACGAAGCCGACGCCATCGGCGTGACCGAAGTGCTCGAGTACTCGACACTGAGAGATCGTTGGTCACTGGTCTCGCGCGAGAGGTGGTGTCACCCCGGGTTGATGGCCGAGGTCGTCTACCGCCAGGGCTGCTTCTCGAACTAGCCGGGTCGAGTAGGGCCTTGCGGGGGGTCAACTACGCTCGGGCACGTGCGACTTCGTGGATTCGCTTCGTTAGCGTGGGCCGCGATCGAGGACCTCTTCGACCAGAGCACCGCCTTCGGTCGACTGGCCCTGGTGCACGTGATCATGATGGCCGGCGACACGCTGGTGACGGTCTCGCTCGCCGGTTCGCTCTTCTTCTCGGTGTCGCCGACCGAGGCCAAGACCCGGGTCCTGGCCTACCTGTTGCTCACGATCGCGCCCTTCGCGGTCGTGTCGCCCCTGCTCGGGCCCCTCATCGACCGTTCGGCCAACGGCCGGCGCATCCTGGTCGCGCTCTCGGCCGGCGCGAGGGTGCTGCTCTGCTGGTCGATGAGCCAGCACCTGAACTCGCTGTGGCTCTACCCCGAGGCCTTCCTGGTGCTGGTCTCCTCCAAGCTCTACGTGGTGACGCGCGGCGCCCTGGTGCCCGAGATGGCCCGCACCGACCAGTTCCGCGAGCACGCGGCGCGCGTGGGCCACGCCGGCTGGCCGGTGCACGAGCAGGAGCAGGAGAGGGGCTTCGCCGGCTTCAACGCGCAGCTGACCCTGCTGGGCACGATCGCCGGACTGCTCGTCGGCACGTTGGGCGCCGGGATCCTCAAGGTCCTCGGGGCCCCCAGCGTGCTGGTGGTCGCGGGGTGCGTCTACGCCGGCGCGACCGTGGCGAGCATGCGACTGCAGCGTCCGGCCCAGCTGGTGCGCGAGCAGGTGGCCGGCCTCACCCAGGCCGAACGGGACCTCAACGAACTCAATCCCATGGGCGACGTCGAGGTCGCCTGGGGCCTCGCGGCGTCGGCGCTCATGCGCTTCACCGTGGGGTTCGCCACCTTCCTCCTGGCCTTCGGGCTGCGCCGTGAGCACGCGGGACTGGGCTGGTTCGCCCTGGCGCTCGGACTGAGCGCCTTCGGGTCGCTCTTCGGGCTGGGGATCGTGACGAGGGTGCGCAACGCGGTGCCCGAATCGACCCTGCTCACCGTGGCGCTGCTGGCGACGGGCGTCGGCGCGGGCGTCGCCGCCACCCACCCGACGCTGGTGGCCCAGGTGATCCTCGCCGGCTGGCTCGGGCTCTGCGCCGCCGTCGTGCAGCCGAGCTTCGACGCGATCACCCAGCGTCACGTGGCGCCGGGCGCGCAGGGCCGGACCTTCGCGCGCTTCGCGGTGCGCCAGCAGTTGCTGTGGGTCGTGGGGGCCGTCATCCCGGTCGCCATCACCATGCACTTCTCCTTCGGGGACGCGCTGCTGGCGGCGCTGATGCTCGCCGGCGGCCTCGTCTACGGCGTCGGCCGGCGTTTCGCCCGCCGTTAGGCGCAGCGATTCTTCTTATGCTGAAGGGGTCATGGCGATCACCCCCCGCGCCGCTGCCACGTTGAACGAGCGCTCGAGCGCGCACGTCGTGATCATCGGCGGCGGTTTCGCCGGCCTCGCGACGGCGCGGGGCCTGGCCGACGAGGACGTACGCGTCACGATCGTCGACCAGCACAACTACCACACCTTCCTGCCGCTGCTCTACCAGGTCGCGACGGCCGGCCTGGAGCCGGCCGACGTGGCCTACCCGATCCGCACGATCTTCGGCCACGCCGACAACGTCACCTTCCGCCACGGCCGGGCCCGCGCCGTCGACCACGGGCGACGTGTCGTGGTGCTCGAGGACAACACCGAGCTGGCCTACGACCAGTTGGTGCTCGCCACCGGCGCCACCGCCAACTACTTCGCCATCCCCGGCGCCTCGCAGTACGCGATGCCGCTCTACTCGTTGGCGCACGCGCGCCACCTGCGCAACCGACTGCTCACCGAGCTCGAGGCCGCGGACGTGCGCCAGGAGAGCGGTCCGGGCGAGCTCAACTTCGTGGTCGTGGGCGGCGGTCCGACGGGCGTCGAGACCTCGGGCGCGCTGGCGGAGCTGATACGCATCGTCGTGCGCCGCGACGGCCTGGATTTCGGGGCGCTGACGGTGCGGGTCATCCTGGTGGACCTGACGACGCGCCTGCTCACGAGCTTCCCCTCGTCGGCGGCCAGCTACGCGCGCGACCAGCTGGCCGACATGGGTGTCGAGGTCCAGTTCGGTCGATCGGTCGTGGAGGTGCAGCCGCGGGCCATCCTCTTCGCCGACGGCGAGCGGCTCGAGACGGCGGCCGTCATCTGGGCGGCCGGCGTGACGGTGGCGGGCACGCTCGCCCCCGAGGCCGCCGACCGGGTCGGGCCGAACGGACGGGTCGTCGTGGCGCCGGACCTGCGCGTGACGGGCCGCAGCGACCTGTGGGCCGTCGGCGACGCGGCCGCCGTGCTCTCGCGCGGCCAGCTCTGCGCGCAGTTGGCGCCGGTCGCCATCCAGTCCGGCCAGCACTGCGCGCGACAGATACTTCTCCTACAACGTGGTGGCGCGACGACGGCCTTTCACTACCGCGATAAGGGCACCATGGCGACGATCGGGCGCAACGCCGCCGTGGCCAGCCTGCCCCTGGGCGTCGTGATCAAGGGACGGCTCGGCTGGATGGCGTGGCTGACCCTGCACCTCTTCTACCTCATCGGGTTTCGCAACCGCCTGCGGGTCGTCATCAACTGGACCTGGCGCTACTTCGACTGGCCGTCGGGACCGCGGCTCATCGTCGCCGACGCCGAGACCGTCGACTGACCTAGCCGAGGCGGGACTCGAGCTCGTCGACCTGGGCCGCCAGCGCCTTGGGCAGGCGATCGGCGAACTGGACGTAGTACTCGCGGATGTTGGGTACCTCGTCGCGCCACTCCTGCGCGTCGACGTCGAGCAGCTTGGCCATGTCGGCCTCGCTGACGTCCAGGCCCTCGACGTTGATCGCGCCCGGCGCCGGCACGAGGCCGATCGCCGTCTCCACGGCCTCGCCGCGCCCGGCGCAGCGTTCGAAGACCCACTCGAGGACCCGGCTGTTCTCACCGAAGCCCGGCCAGAGCCAGCGCCCGTCGTCGCCCTTGCGGAACCAGTTCACGTAGAAGATCTTGGGCAGGGTCTCCTCGCTGAAGCGGCCCGAGAAGCTCAGCCAGTGGCTGAAGTAGTCGGCCATGTTGTAGCCGCAGAAGGGCAGCATCGCGAAGGGGTCGTGGCGCAGGTTGCCCACGGCGCCGGTGGCCGCGGCCGTCGTCTCCGAGGTGACGATCGATCCCATGAAGACGCCGTGCTCCCAGTTGCGCGACTGCGTGACGAGCGGGATGACGCTGGCGCGCCTTCCGCCGAAGAGGATGGCGTCGATCGGCACGCCCGCGGGGTCCTCCCACTCGGGCGCGATCGCCGGGTCCTGGCTGGCCGGGGAGGTGAAGCGCGAGTTCGGGTGCGCGGCCGGCGTGGCGGCGCCGGCGTACCAGGGCTGGCCCCGCCAGTCGATGATGTCCGACTCTGGCGCCTCCATGCCCTCCCACCAGATGTCGCCGTCGGCGGTGCGCGCGGTGTTGGTGAAGATGGTGTTGGACCTGACGGTGTGCATGGCGTTGGGGTTGGTCACCATGTTGGTCCCCGGGGCCACGCCGAAGAAGCCGGCCTCGGGGTTGATGGCGTAGAGGCGCCCGTCCGGGCCCGGCTTCATCCAGCAGATGTCGTCGCCGATGGTCTCGACCTTCCAGCCGGGCAGGGTGGGCACCAGCATCGCGAGGTTGGTCTTGCCGCAGGCGCTCGGGAAGGCTCCGGTCACGAAGCGCGACTCGCCGGCCGGGTTGGTCAGCTTGAGCACCAGCATGTGCTCGGCCAGCCAGCCGTCGTCGCGCGCCAGCACCGACGCGATGCGCAGCGCGAAGCACTTCTTGCCCAGCAGCGCGTTGCCGCCATAACCGGAACCGACGCTCCAAATCAGCTTTTCCTCCGGAAAATGAACGATGAACCTCCGCTCGGGATTCAGATCACCCAGCGAATGCAACCCGGGAACAAAATCGTCCGAATTGCCGAGCCGGTCGAGCGCCACCTTCCCCATGCGGGACATGATCCGCATGCTCGCCACCACGTAAGC